>SXGT01724940.1_pt1 | contig 28171 bp, 26 predicted proteins | sample 3176221 | NCBI WGS metagenome assembly SXGT01 (sample SAMN11356862, study PRJNA531348) | freshwater metagenome | isolation source: freshwater sample F1-120 | place: China: Fuxian Lake, Yuxi | collected 2017-12-25
GCATGGTGGGCACCATTGCCAACCAGATGATCGAGAAGAAAGCGCGGTATGGCGTGGTCACTATGTGCCTCGGCGGCGGCCAGGGCGCGGCGGGGTTGTTCGAGCTAGCGCAGTAACGCTTAGAAACAGACCATTTTCCGCGCCGATCCACCCAGATCGGCGCGGTTTTCTTTTGTTTCTGGGGGGTTGACAAATCCCATTACTTCGATTATCCTATGCATCGGAATACGAGGTATATGAAATGAATCTCAAAGGCACATTGCCGACGCTGATTCTGGAAGCGCTCGAGCGCGAACCCAGCCACGGCTACCGGATCGCGCAGCAGATTAAGGACCGCTCCAAGGGCGTCCTCGACTTTAAGGAAGGCACGCTATACCCCGCGCTACACAAGCTGGAGCTGGACGGGCAGGTGGAATCGTACGAAGTGGTCGAGAGTGGGCGCACGCGGCGTTGCTACAAAATCACCGAGACGGGCAAGACGGTGCTGTCGAAGGGCCGCGAAGCGTGGCGCGAGATTTCGAAAGCGGTATCACTCATTCTGGAGGAGGCCTAGCCATGGCGATCAGGATGCCGAAGAAAATCGACTCTATTAACGACTGGATCGGTGTGGCTGCCTGCGGCCTCGAGAAGGACGCATGGGTACGCGTGCGAGAAGAAAGCTACGCGCATTATGAGTCCGCGCGCGAAGAGTCGTTGCGGCAGGGTGCGTCGGAAGAGCACGCGAATAGCGCGGCGCTCGCGTCGCTGGGCAATGCGCGTGCGGCGAACAAGCAGTATAAAACCATTCACCTGACCGAGTGGGAAAACAAGCTCATGCGGCAGGATGAGTGCGCGACCATGGCGTTGGGTAAACGTCCATACTTCTTGATCGTCCCGCTCGCGCTGCTGTGCGGAGCCGTCGCAGCATTCGCGATCAATCCCGGACCACTCACTCTGTTGCTGCTCGTTGGCGCGGCGGGGCTTTGTTTCGTATTTGGCGTGCCGTTCCTCATTCCAATCAATACACCGTTGCGCGGCATTATCTACCGCACAATCCGGGTGACGTGGCTTGTGGCGATCATATGGTTCGCGTACGGCATAGACGGACGACGCGAATCGTGGGCGATGTTCTTCTCGATGGGGGTGCCGGTGCTGTGGGTGATTGCATGGCTAGAATGGAGCCGGGCGTCTGCGCGCAGAAAACTCCCGAGAGCCGAGTGGCCGCGGAGTTTGTACCTGTAGTTCACAAGATTTTGGCTAAACCGCCGCGCCGGCCCTGACGGGTCGGTGCGGTTTCTTTTTAACCAATACAGACGCGGGAAAAAACCCTATTGACAATTCATAGGATTATGGCCATAATCCAACAAAAATAGATCTTCTAGGGGCACTTCGGGAGGGTACAGTCCCATGGCGACGGCCGGCGGTGAGACGGAGAACTGGCAGAAGACGGCGTGCATCCTGTGCAGCGTGAACTGCGGGATCGAGGTGCTGGTCGAAGAGGGGCGGATCGCGAAGATTAAAGGCGACAAGTCGCATCCCGTTTCGGAAGGGTACGCCTGCCAGAAGGCGCAGCGGCTGGACTACTACCAGAACGACAAACACCGCCTCACCTCTCCCCTGCGCCGCCGCGCAGATGGGACGTATGAAGAAGTCTCATGGGAGCTCGCTATAGGAGAGATCGCGGCGAAACTAAAATCGATCCGCGACATGCACGGCGGACACACGCTGGCGTACTTCGGCGGCGGCGGACAGGGTAACCACCTCGGGGGCGTGTACGGCACGGCGTTCCGCGCGGCGCTCGGCACGCGGTACATCTATACCTCGCTCGCGCAGGAGAAAACCGGCGGCTTCTGGATCGACGGAAAATTGTTTGGCAAACAGAACTGCCATCCGACCGAGGACGCGCATCACGCGGACTATCTGCTCGTGATCGGATCGAATCCGTGGCAGTCACACGGCATGGCGCAGGCGCGCACGCTGATCCAGGACATTGCGAAGGACCCGAAGCGTACGCTGGTTGTCGTCGATCCGATTCGCACAGAGACGGCGGAGAAGGCGGACACATTCCTCCAGGTGCGGCCGGGCGGCGATGCGCACCTGATGCTCGCGATGCTGGGCGCGATCGTGCAGGAGGGTCTCGAAGACAAGAAGTTCCTCGCGGAGCGTTGCCTCGGGTGGGACGAAGTCCGCGCGCTGCTTGCGTCGATTCCAGTGGACGACTACGCGGGCGAGGCGGGTCTCGATCCCGCGCAGGTGCGCGAGGTGGCGCGGGCCTATGCGCGTGCCGAAAAGGCCTGTATTCGAACGGATTTGGGTCTGGAGCACACGCCGCACAGCACGCTGAACAACTACCTCGCGCGGTTGCTGTACCTGGTAACAGGGCATTTCGGCAAGGAAGGCACGAACGTCTTCCATACCGCTTTCCTTCCGCTGATCGGGCACTCCGAAGAGCCGGAGCACGGCGGTGTGCCAACGCGCGTCACTGGCACGCGGGAGATCGGCAAGCTGTATCCGCCGAATGTGTTGCCGCTGGAAATCGACACAGACCACAAGGACCGCATCCGCGGGTTGGTAGTCGACAGCGGCAATCCGGCACTGACTGGAGCAGACTCGCGCGCGTATCGCAAGGCTTTCGAGAAACTTGAGCTGCTGGTCGTCATCGATGTGGCCATGACGGAGACGGCGCGCATGGCGCACTATGTGCTCCCGGCGAGTTCGCAGTACGAGAAATACGAGGCGACCTTTTTCAATTTCTATTTCCCGAGAAATTTCTTTCACGTGCGCAAGCCGATCCTGCCCGCGCTCAAAGGCACACTGCCCGAGCCAGAGATCTACCGCAGGCTTGTGGTGGCGATGGGTGAATTGCCGGAGCACTTTCCGGTGCTGGAAGCCATCGCACGCATCGACCGGAAATTCCCGAAGCTACGCCTCTTCCCCGCTGCGCTGGGAATCATGCTCAAGCGCAAGCCGAAACTGGAGAAACTCGCGTCGCTCATTCTGTATTCGACGCTTGGGAAGGCGCTGCCGGAAGGTGCACAGTCGGCGGCCGTTCTCTGGACGGCATGCCAGATGTACGCCGCGAAATACGGCAAAGAAATCGCGCGCGCGGGCATTCGCGATGAGGGCGCGGGCCTGGGCGAGGCGCTGTTCGCGCGGGTAATGAAGTTCGAGGGGACCGTCCTCAGCGAGCACACCTACGAAGACACCTGGAAATTCGTGCGGCACAAGGACAAGAAAATCCATCTGCCGATCGCGGAGATGTTTGACGAAGTCCGCGCGCTGGACGATGAGACGCGGGACACGGAATTTCCGTTTATCCTGCAGGCCGGCGAGCGGCGCTCGTACAACGCGAACCAGATCATGCGCAGCAACGCGTGGCGCAAGAAGGACACGGAGGGCGCGTTACGGATTCATCCAGACGATGCAACGGAACTGGGCCTCAGCGATGGCGACTCTGCACGGGTTGAATCGCGACGGGGTGCGGTGGATGCCCACGTGGAAATCACAGACGCGATGCGCCGAGGCATGGTTTCGCTGCCGCATGGCTACGGCATGATTGAAGGCTCGGGCGCCGAAGCAAAGCAGCTTGGGCCCAACGTGAACGACCTGACCGACTCGAATCATTGCGACGCGATCGCGAAGACACCTTTCCACAAGTACGTGCCGGTGCGGGTGACCGCTCTTGTGCCGGCGGTGGCGAAGTAACGCATGACAAAAGAAGAGACGCGACAGAAGATCTTAGGCGCCGCCTCGACGATGTTCCGAGAACGCGGCGTACGATCGACGACGGTGCCCGACGTAATGGCCGCGTGCGGACTGACCGTGGGCGGATTCTATAAACATTTCGAGTCCAAGGAGGACCTCTTCTGCGCGGCGTTCGAGGAGGCCGTGCAGAGTTCGCGCCGGGCGAATTCGAAAGCGCCGGGTGACATTCCAAACGGGGAGTGGCAGCGGCGTTCGGCCCTGCGCTACCTGAGCGAGTGGCACCGTGACCATCCCGAGGCGGGCTGCGCGTTTGCGGCGCTTTGCGGCGATTTGCAGCGCGCCGAGCCGGAAATCCGCCGCCGGGTGCAATCCGGTCTCGTGGAGATTGTCGAGAGTTTTGAGAAGCACATGGATGGCGATGCCGCCGAGGCGCGCGCGGCGGCGTGGCGATTCTTTGCGCAAATGCTCGGCGGACTTGTACTTGCCCGAAGCGTTGCCGATCCCGAAATGTCGCTCGAAATCCTCAAGGCTTGCCGCGGGGAAAACTGACCCATCGTAACGCGCACTTGCATTCGCAGGGCGCATCGGAGGAGAAGTGTCATGAATTTGATCGACGCATTTACCGGAGAATACCAACACGAAATGGGCGTCACGCGGAAAGTTCTGGACCGCGTTCCCGAGGCGAAATACGGCTGGAAGCCGCACGACAAGTCCATGACAATGGGGCGTCTTGCGTCGCACACTGCCGAGATCAGCGGCTGGGTGCCAGGTACCCTCAAAATGGACGTCTTCGATCTCGGTTCTCAATACAAACCGTTCGATGCGAAATCCAAAGCCGAACTTCTGGGGACGTTCGATAAACTTGTGGCGGAGGCGGTGCAAGCACTCAAGAGCGGCGTAAGCAACGAGGCACTGATGAAAAAGTGGTCGCTCATGTCGGGATCTCACAAAATATTCGAATTACCCAAGGCAGCCGTGTTGCGGTCGTTCGTCATGAGTCACATCATTCATCACCGTGGCCAGCTTTCCGTTTATTTACGACTCACGGGCGCGGCCGTGCCGGCGATCTACGGGCCGTCGGCTGACGAGCAAGGCTGAGCCGTGGCGGCACCGGGATTCAGTGCGGGCACGCTGCGTTTTTTGCGCGGGCTCGACAAGAACAATTCGAAGGCGTGGTTTGACGCGCATCGCGACGAGTATGAAGCCGAACTGCTTGAGCCGGCAAAAGTATTTGTCGAAGTACTGGGTTCGAAACTCCACTCCTTTGCGCCCCGCGCTGTGGATGAGCCACGGATCAATGGCTCAATCCGGCGGCTAAACCGCGATCTGCGATTCAGCAAAGACAAGCGGCCCTACAAGAACTATCTCGATCTGAACTTTCCGGAAGGCCGCTCGGACATGGGCATGTGTGGCGTGAGCTTTTTCATCCGCGTGACGCCGAAGTCGCTGATGCTGGGTGCGGGCTCGCACATTTTCGCACCAGACAAGCTCAAGGCGTATCGCCGGGCAGTACTGGACGACACGAAGGGCAAGACGATCGCGGCGCTTGTGAATACACTTACAAAAGCGGGCTATAGCGTCGGCGGGTGTACCTTTGCCAAACCGCCGCGCGGGGTGCCGGCCGATCATCCGCGCGGAACCTTGTTACGGCATGACGGCCTCTACGCGTATTTGGAATGCCCTGTGGAAGAGAACGCGATTGGCGCAAAGCTCGTTGCAGAGAGCGCGAAGCATTTCAAGAAATTGCATCCGCTCAATGAGTGGCTGCTGGCATCAATCTGACTGTAAAAAACAGCGACGCGGGCGCCGGATCCGTCCGACACCCGCGACCGTTGTGGCTGGCTGATTCGCTGCGTGGGGCTGAGTCACGCGGCGAAGACGATGTCACCCTTGAATTCTTCGTCTTTTACGAAATCGCCCAGGGGACCGAAGACGCGCTCGCAATCGGCGCGGAACTTCTCCATCTGGGCGGCATAGAGCATCTGCAACAAAACTTCGGGGGATTCGTTTGCGTTCATCATGGTCAACGAGGGCCTCATGGTTGGTTGCTTCCTTCCGGGAAACTCTTGACAACCATTTAGCAACCGATGTGCCGAACCGGACCAAGTGCGAAAAGCCTTATAGAGATTGATGATCTTACGTATTCGATGAGAAATGCTGCGCCCGAAATTGTTACTGCGCGACGATCGCGTTCAGAAATGTGCGGCGAATGAACGGTATCGTTTACTTGCGGCGCGAAGTGACTACCAAGGACCGAAGAAGTCGTCGGTATTGCTGTACCGTACGGCATTGAGTCGCAGGGCGCGCGTGGCATCGGCCTGATTCTTCAAGGCGAGGTACTCGGCTTCGGAGATTTGACCGGCGGTCTTCGCGGCTTCTATTTCTTCGATTCGGTTTATGTACCAATTCTTGGAGCCGGGTTCGTTCGGGTCGGTCGCACAACCAACCATCAGCGAAGCGGACAACACGAGTGCGGCTCCGATCGCGAGGGAACCCAGATGTGTCCGTATTTTGCGTGTTCGCCGACGCAATTCAGCATGGTAGCCGCTGTTCGCGCGCTGGTGGCTAGTGATGGAAGGCACCGATCCCGACTCCAACGCTAACGGATGGGGTGTTGTAGTAGTTGCCATCGCGGCGATTCGCGTTCTGATAGGCCGCACGGGTGGCGTCCGCTTCATTTTTCAGCGAAAGGTACTGCTCGTCCGTCAACTGCCCGGCAGACTTTGACGCTTCGATTTCCTGCATCCGTTGCGCATACCACTTCTTTGAGCCGGGATCGGGGGCTTTGGCTTCGCCGTTGCTGGCACAGCCGGCGATAAGCGCGGCGCAGACGGCGGCGACGAACACTGATTTGAAAGTACGAAGGAGTAGCGTCATGAGGGATCCTCCTGCAGCGTCGACAATCCATGCTATCACACGCGCCGTTCGGCGCCTATGCCCGAATCAGTGGTGATGGACGTGGTGAACGTGGCCGAATCCAAACATAAAGCCCACCGGCGGGTAGTCGCGATACCGCATCGCATCGAGGTGCGCGGATCGGGTGGTGTCGGCCTGGTTCTTGAGTTCGAGGTATTGTTGATCCGTCAGTTGACCGGCCGCTTTTGACGCTTCAATTTCCTGAATGCGAAGGTCATACCATTTTTTTGTACCGGGATCGGGCGGCGCGTTTGGGTTGGTCGCGCAGGCACTGATGGCGAGTGCCAGAAGGATGGTCACGAGGATGCGACTGGCCTTTTGAATCAACAACCGCATGGTTTAACGTCTCAAGTTGCAACGAGCAATTACACGAACCGAAGGATGAGCGGATAACGGAAGCGTTCGCCATCGTAGGCGCGGATGGCGCCGACGACGGTGCCGCCGAGCTGGGCGATGAGTATGAGTCCGGGGACCCAGAAGAGAAGTTTGCCGATGACGATCAATTTAAGCACAAAGATGATGGCGACAGCGGCCAGTCCGAGCAGGGCCATGGTGACTTGAAAGTTCACGGCCTCGCGGCCCTGGACGTCGATGTAGGGATGGTCGTGGCGTTTCGCGTACCACACGATGAAGGGGATGACGACGTTCGATCCGGGAATCGGGGCCAGAAACAGACTCGCCAGCCCGCCCAAGTGAGACAGCATCGCCCACTTTCGCGCTTCCGCGTCCGGTATGTCGCGATCCAGTTCAAACGCCATCGAGGTCACCACAGCCCACTAGGCCTATTATGCCGTATTTCGCTCTCCGCCGTCAGGGCCAATCGGACGGAGGCGGATTTTGCCGTTTCTTAGACCGGCCGCCACGGGCGCCGGTTTCCGAGTCCACTATGATCCAGACGCGGGATCACCCTCTGCTATTCCCTCAGGAGGACATCGGCCCCCAAGCGTAGCGTGTGCAACAGCTTACGGAAGGGAGCGTTTCGCTGTGCCAGGGCCCGCAGGCGGATGATCGCTTTACGCTGGAGACGGTAGCGATCCAGCTTCTGTTTCTTAGGGGTAAAGGTCTTGCCGGCGGCGGCCTCCATCGGTTTCCAGATGTCGGCTTTCGGATAACCCAGAGTCTCGAGGTCGGCGGAGTCTAGCGCTTCGATGGTCCGCTCCATCAATGCTTTTTTATCGCCGTCCATCGAGAGTTCTTCGACCCACTTGTTCAGCGACGCGGTCGAGGGCCGCGTGTGCTGTTTGACGCCGATGGGATCGCCGAGGCCCTTGACGGCTTCCGGCTCGCGCGGCTTTTCACCGTAGTTCACCGTGTCTCGCTCGAAGGGCACGCCGATGTAGGCATAGATTTTCTCCATCCACTTTTCGGGATCGGAAACGAGGTCTTCGTACTTGATGTGGAAAATCGGCACGTCCTTCTGCCGAAGGAATTTCGCCATCGTGGGAATGTAGCGCTGCAAGAGCGGATTGAAATTCATCGCGGTCTGGTAGTCGCCGTCGAAGAATGAATTTGCGTAGGACGAGAAGGTGGCGAGCGGATGGCGTGTGAGCACGACGTACTTGGCGTCGGGGAAGACCTTGGCCATGAAGGGGAGGATCAGGCCGTAGGCGGGGGTCTTGTCGAGACAAATCTTTTTTCCACTGCCTTCGAGGAAACGACCGTACAGCACATCACAGTAGGCGCGACACGCCTCCCAATAGTCCTGATCCTTCCGCGGCAGGCGATCGACGAATAGTTTTTGCGATTCGGCGGCGAGCACGTGATCGTAGGGCGCCTTGTCGACCTTGTCCCATATGCCGAGGTGCGCGAGGGGCGTGAGCAGGTGCGGCTCGGGACCGCCGAGGATCTGCGAATGGGACTCCAGCATGCGCTCAAGCATAGTACTACCGGAGCGCGGCGAACTGATTACAAACAGCATCGGAACAGGCACGGGCACTCCCTCACTACGCAAAACAGCCCCGGATTATGCCAGATGGCGGGTATAAGCGGCGAGTCTCATGCAGCCGGCGGCTTTCGCTGGAGGAGCGTGACCAGACCGCCCACGATAAGACCGATGAGCCCGGCCGGGATAGCGCCAAAGGTGAACACGGCGGACCCGAAAAACCAGGCGTCCCTTGCGGAATTCGACATCAGAAAAACGCCCAGTAGCGTCGTGAGAATTAGCCCTCCTCCGGCCCCGGCGCAGGCCCAGAGCACGATTCGGGCCGGACTCGATCGGCGGCCAAGGAGGACCGCGGCGGCGGCACCAGCCAAGGTGAATACCGGGAACGCGAGCACTGTGATCAGCAACTCGCCGGACTTGTCGCTCTGCCCGGGGCCCGGGCCGAAGGCGTACGCGGCGACCGGAAGTAACAGAACCGCGGCCGCTATTCCGAGAAATCGGCTGGAGTAGCGGCCGCGCATGGTTGAGTCCCTTCGGCGGCTACCCGTGCGCAGAGGAGCCTTCGAGCGCGACGGGTTTATATCCGCCGCGCGAGATGAAGTAGACAATCAGGATGATGTAGCTGACGAGCATGATGCCGGGGAAAATCGCCATCGTGCCGAGGGCGTCTTTTTTGGCTTCGGCGGTCGCGTTGTTCACGACAGTTTGTTGCTCGGCGGGCAAGGTGGAGACCTTCGCGGGATCGACGGCGCGATAGGTGCCGAGCACACTGGTTTTTTCATCACCAAGGACTTGCGCATGAATCTCGGGGTTCGTCGCTTCGAGCTTGGCGACCACTTCGCGGTCCTGGATCGCGCCGATGAAGACGTTGCCGACGATGCCGACACCAATCATGCCCACACCGGCGATGGTGTTAAGCGTAAGCGCGCCGCCCTTCGGGTACTGCTCGGCGACGATGCCGAGAGTGGTGGGCCAGAAGAAACTCTTGCCCATGCCGTAGAGCGTGGCGGCGGCGAAGATCATGGCGCCTTCGGCCTTGGAGAGGAAGAGCAGACCGAGGATGCCGAGCACACTGGAGACTGCGAGCAAGCCGAGCGGCTGGATGCGGTGGACGATCGGGCCGGCGGAGAACCGCAGGATCATCATGATGAGCGAGGTGTAGACGAGGACCCAGCCGGGATTCATCTTCATTTCGGCCGCGGCGGGGGTAAGCAGGTCGGTGATCCAGCCGTCCGTACCGAGTTCGGTGGTGGCCAGCGGGAGCATGACGAGCATGAGGAAAATGAGCAGCGGCCGACCGAGCGAACGGACATACGCGCCGTAGGCCAGGACAATCCCCGCGACGAGGACAATCTGGAAGTTCGTACTCAGGTGGAAGTCGGTGCCGAGCTGGCGGACCATGAGCGCGACGATGATGAGCGCGCCGATGGCGCCAAGTTCCTTAAGCATATCGCGGTACGAGACGCCTGCGGCGACGCGTTCGGAGATGGGGAATTTCTGGCCGAAAAGCATAATTCCGTAGATCACGGTCGGGATGAGGAGCAGGCCCACTTTCCATTTCCAACTGACATCGCCCATGGCCATGGCGAAGACGCCGCCGACCACGAGACCGCCCGGCCAGCCGGCGTGCAGGATGTTGAGCCATTTCACCTTGTTCTTGGTGAACATCGTGGCGACGACGGGATTGATGACGGCTTCGACCGTGCCGTTGCCGAGCGCGGCGACAATCGTGCCGATGTAGAGCATCGTGTAGTTCGTTGCAGTAACGGTCAGAATGACTGAGGAAACGTGACAGAACCAGGCGAAGGCCATGGCGCGGCCGTAGCCGATTTTGTCGATGATGAGGCTGAAGAGGACGATGGTGAAGGCGAAGGGCCAGAGGCCCGCGCCGCCGAGCGCGCCGAGTTCGGTGTTGGTCAGGCTGAACTCTTCACGCCATTCGTTCAGGATCTGTGCGCGCACGATGAACACGAAGGCCGTGGACACCAGCGCCACCCAACATGCCCAGAACAGGTATTGCGGTTTCACGCCAGCCATCGAATCGCCTGTGTGTGCCTCATTCATTGCTGTCGCCCTCTCTCGCCCCTGGTTGCGATTTTGCCCCGTGAAGTCCCGCCGGAAGTCCGCGCGGCGGGCCTTGCTATAGCATGCCTACGAACTCCGGTCAAGGAGCCGGGGGCGGATCCGCCGTGCGTAACTGTGCGTGCGTGTCCAGTTGGTGGGCCTTTCGCCCGCCGCGCGCCATCGGCAACACGAGGCCCGTGCCTTCGAGCAGCAATTGCGCCATTTCTACGCAACGCCCGGCGAGCGCGTCGGCGCCTTCGTGCAGAAGTTTCGAGCCCTGCACGTAGCGCATGTTGTTTTCCATGTCCTCCGCGCTCCATCCGCGCGAGTGGGCGATGTAGGGGAACTGGGGGAATTGGCAGCCGATTTCGGCGAAGAAGCCGAGCATCTGGCCGGCGACCGCCTGGATGTTGTCCTGCCCGCCGGTGACGATGAGACCCACTACCTTGTTCTTGAGGAGGTGCGTATCGGAAATCGTCTCTTGATTCTGGATGCAGTTCATCCGCTCAACCATCTTGTAGTAGAGGCTGCTGGCGGAGCCCCAGCGGATGGGCGTCGCAATCAGGATCACGTCCGCCCAGTGGACGATGCCTTCGTAGACGATCTCCATCTGGTCGGACTTGTCCATCTGCGTGATCGAGCAGGGCCAGGTACAGGCGCGCGCGGACTTTGAATAAAAACCTTCGCAGGCACGGAACGCGAGATCGCGCAGGCGGACCTGCTTCGTCTCGCAGTTGAGCGACTCCGCCGCGTGGCGCAGCGCTTCGTCGAGCAGGTCGTCGGAGGTACTGTAGCGCTCGTGCTTGGCGGTCATCGCAGTGGTGGAGATACCGAGCACGCGGATGGGACCGGGGCTGCGCTCGGGCGGGCGAGCCAGCTTATGCGGCGGATGCGGCAGGTGCGAGCGTTTGGAGGCGGCCTTCGCGGAAACCAGTACGCGGCCCTTCTCGACTTTGACCTCGTGCATGGGGACGGCGTCTTTTTCGTAGCCCGGCTCGCCAAGACCGGTGGCGCGGTGAAACTTCCAGTAGTGCCAGGGGCAGACGACATAATCGCCGTCGAGCTTGCCCTCGCCGAGTGGGCCGCCGAGGTGGTTGCAGGTGCCGGAGACGGCGCCAAACTCGCCGCCTTTGTATGTGAGTGCGACCTTCAAATGGCCGCAGACGACCTGCTGCACTTCGTGCCTGGACAATTCGTCGGCCGCACCAACGTCGACCCAAGCATCTTCGGCCATGCCCGCCTCCCGTGTGCGATGACGCGGCGCGCATGCGCCCGGCCGCGATGCACCGGATGGTAAGATAGATTCGGTAGCACGGTCAAAGGGATCGCATGCGCATGATCGTTCTGATAGCCGTCCTCGCGCTGTGCGCGGCGTGCGCGACGAAACCTGCCGCGCCGGATCCGCAGGCGGCGCGCGACCTCGAGATGGGTCAGCGCGTGTACACCCTGCACTGCGCACGTTGCCACGGACCGGAAGGCAAGGACGAGGCCTATCCTTTTATTGCGCGCCTGGATGGCATCGGCAAGCGACTTTCACCGGCCGAGATCCTGGAGGCCACGTGGGCCAGCGGCTTCGTGTCGCGGGCATCGATGAACGAAGAAGAACAGCGCTGTCTAGGGCTGTTTGTGGCCACATTGTAGGCTGCGGCCCGGCGCGGAAATGTGTTAACCTTGCCGGCCCGATGACGCGTTTCCGGACGCGTTTTCACATCGTGAAAGGTTGTCAATGAAGCGTCTCGTTTTCCTGGTCATTCGCATCGGCATCGTCGCACTGTTCGCATGCCTGTTGTTCATCCCCGCCAAGCTTGGGGTCCCTCCGGAACGGTGGAAGGGCGTTTCGCCCTCGGAGTTGCTTGACGTGCTTCAGCAGTTGGATCGCGGTTCGGCGGCTCTGTGGATATCCGTCGCGATTGTCGTGCTGCTCTCCGGCATTTCGTGCGGCATCATGCGGTGGAAACTGCTGTTGCTGGGACAGGGTATCCGCCTGCCGTTCCTGTATCTCGCGCGGTGCTGGTTCATGGGCCGCGCGATCGGCCTCTTCCTGCCGGGAACGATTGGGCTGGACGGATATAGGCTCGTCGAGAGCGCGACATACACGGGGCAGCCGATCAAGTGCGCGACCGTGGTCGCGGTCGAAAAGCTGATCGGATTCATCGCGCTGTTCCTGCTGGTTTTCCTCACGCTGCCGCTCGGCGCGCGGCTGTTCAACTTTAATTTCGCGATTCTCGGGCCGGTCCTGGCGATCTTGGGGACATTCATCCTGACGGCCTTCTTGCTGCTGCTGAACCCGCGCATTGCGCAGGTGCTGGTGGCGGCGCTGCCGGTGCCGGGGAAAATCCGGAACCAGGTGAATACGCTGGGCACCGCAGTAACGGCTTACGCAGGCCAGCGCAAGCTGCTCATGGCGGCGGTGGGCCTCGGGCTGTGTGTGCATCTGGCCATCTGCATGATTTACTTCTGCACGGCGATGGCGATCAGTGGCGGCGGCGCGAATATGCTCGACGTGCTGTTCGCGAGCCCTCTGACGATCGTGAGCACCGTGATCGCGCCGACGGCGGGCGGCCTGGCGGCGCGCGAAGCGGTGATGACGGCACTGCTCGGCGGGAAGTACGGCGCTGAGGAAGCTTTTCTTTTCGCGCATCTGTTTTACTGGATCGGGCAGGTGCTGCCCTTCGTCGTCAGCATTCCCTTGCTGATCCTGTTCGGCCGGCCGGACAAGGACAAGTTGGTCGCGAACATCGCCGCCGTGCGCCAGGAAACCGGCGGGCGCAAGGAAGGCGTACATCTTTCGCCGGAAGTCATCGCGGCGTATCGCGCGAAACTCGGTGCGTCGCTCGGCGGCGGGCTCATTGCAGGCGTACTCGGTGGTGCAGCGATTGGTTTAATCGAGGCCATCGCGCACATGCGCAACCTCGGCTCGATCACGGATTCGATCGCGTACTGGTGGGGGCCGCTGGTGTATGGCATCGTGTTCAGCCCAGTAGGGTTGGGCATTGCCGCAGGACTTGTCTTCCTTTATTTGCTGTTCGACAAATTCGCTCCGGCGCGCGTGACCTTCGCAGTGTGCCTCGCGGGCACGATGGGCGTGCTCGGACTGATGATCGGCCTCTTTCGCTACCGGCGCGATGTGTTGCAAGAAGCCGCGATGCAGGGCGGGGACTATATAAAAGTGCTCGGCGGCGTGGCGGTGGTGGCCGCGGGTGCGGCCCTTGTGGGATATTTCTTCTCGCTCGCGGCGCGAAACTGGAAAATGGGCGCGTTCGGCGGGCTGACGGGCTTCGCCGTAATCGTCGCGGCGGGCGCGGCATTGGCGGTGACGAACAAGCCAGACATCACCACGCCGGACTTCACCGCCAAGGGTCTTTCTGCGCCGAACATCATTCTCATTGCGGTCGACACGCTGCGTGCGGACTTCCTACAAGCGTACAAACAAGACGCACTGCCGAAGACGCCGCGCGTGTCTGAGTTCGCAGCAGACTCCGTCGTCTTTCAGAACGCCTTTGCACAGTCGTCGTGGACCAAGGCCTCCTTCGGATCGATTTTTTCCGGGATGTATCCCGAGGCACATAAAGCGACGAGCAAAGTCTCGGCGCTCCACCCGGACGCGGTGACGATGGCCGAAGTGCTCCGTGACGGCGGCTACTACACGCGCGGCTATTCGAACAATCCAAACATCACCAGCATCTTCAACTACAACCAGGGCTTCGTCGACTACACCGACCTCAAGCCGAATCTTTACTTCGGCGCTAAAGGGTCGTGTGAAAAACTCATCGGGTACGACATCCTGCGCAAGGTCGTACAGGTGTTCAACGCGAAGGTCCTGCGCGGGCGTCTTGTCATTTCGGACTTTTACCAGACGGCAGAGCAGCTGACCGACGTTGGCCTCGAATGGGTGGACAGCAGTGCGCGGCCCAAAGACGCGCCGTTTTTCCTGTTCCTGCACTACATGGATCCGCACGATCCGAACCCGGATCCGGACCGCCCGGGCAAGGGTTTCGCGCGTGTGCAGATGCCGAACCCCGACCCTGAAAAATGGTTGCAGCCGATGATCAAGGCCTATGCCGCTGATATCGAATACATGGACGGGCACCTCGGACGGCTGATCGACGGCCTCAAGCAACGCGGGCTGTATGACAACACGCTGATCGTGTTCACGGCGGACCACGGTGAGGAATTCCAGGAACATCACGGCTGGTGGCACGGCCTCTCGCTCTACGACGAGCAGATCAAAATCCCGCTGATGATGAAGTTGCCTGGCAATCAGGCTAAAGGGACGTACATCAGCGAACTTGCGCGGCACGTGGACATTGCGCCGACCGTGGCGAAGTTCGCCGGGCTCGCGCCATCGGAAAAGTGGCAAGGGCAGGCGCTGTTGAAAGACGACCTCGCATCGAACAGCGCCGAGGTGGGCTTCGTGCACAGCCATCTCGATTTCGAGGGTATCAAGCTGAAGTCGCTGCGCAGCCGGGACATCAAGTACATCACGGCCAACGAAGGCAACAAGCGCAACTTCCCGCTCCAGGAACTTTATGATCTGCGCAGCGATCCCGGTGAACAGCAAAATCTGGCCGATTCTGCCGATCGCGCGGCGGAGCTCGCCCTTTTCAAGGACAACCTGACAAAGACGAATGAATCCATCGCTGCGGGTGCGGTTCCCCCGATGCAATTCAACAAGGACGACTTGCCCCCGGAACTCAGGGAACAACTCGAAGCGGTAGGTTATGGTGATGCGGATACGAAGAAGGAAGAGTAAGCCTTCGGCTAAATCTTCCAACCCTTCCGGTATTCGCGTGTCAGAAACTGCGCGGCGTCGGGCGCGTTCTTGAACGTAAGGCCTGTGGGGTCCCACTCCAATTTTTTGCCGGCCTTGATCGCGGCGTTTCCGATGAGGACGCTCTCGGTGACGCGGCCGGCCATTTGAAAGTTGGCACCGGTCTTCGCATCGCCGGTGATCGCGCTGAACCACTCCTGCCAGTGTCCCGGTGAGCGCTCAAGCGTGGGCGCGGGCGGCGTGTAGTCCTTGACCTCGCCGCTTGGCAGCAGGATACGGTCGGGTTTTTCGTCGCTGTGGTCGCCCCGGAAAAGCACGCCCTTGTCGCCGGCGTAATACATGCCCGTCGGAGCGAAGTTCTCACCGTCGGGCAAGCCCGCGGGCCGGGGCGGTTTGTTGCCGCCGTCGTACCAGGTCAACGTGCAGGCGGGCCACTCGCCGCGCGCGGGAAACTCGTACTTCACGGTCGAATTCAGCGGATACGTCTCGCTGTTGAACGGCGCGCTTGCGCCTTCAACCGACAGCGGCTGGCCGAGTTCGAGCGCGTAGAACACGGGATAAAACATGTGGCAGCCCATGTCGCCGAGCGCGCCTGTGCCGAAGTCCCACCAGCCGCGCCACTTGAAGGGGTGGTATGCCGCGTTGTACGGCCGGTCGGGCGCGGCGCCGAGCCAGAGGTCCCAATCGAGTTCTTCGTGCGGCGTCTGCGCTTCGGCGGGGCGATCGATGCCCTGCGGCCAGATCGGGCGGTCCGTCCATAGATGTATCTCGCGCACGGGACCGATGGCGCCGGAACGCAAAATTTCCGCCGTCACGCGGACGTGATTGTCCGCCTGACCCTGATTCCCCATCTGCGTGGCGAGTTTTTTCCTGGACGATGCGGCCTCGGCGATCGCATGCGCTTCGTAGACCGAGTGCGTCAGCGGTTTCTCGCAATAGACATGCTTGCCCTGTTCCAGCGCCGCCATCGATGCGAAGGCGTGGTGATGATCCGGCGTCGCAATGACTACGGCGTCGATGTTCCGCTGCTTGTCGAGCATCTCGCGGTAATCGCGCCACTTCTTCGCCTTCGGGTACGCATCGAAAAGCCCGCCAGCCATGCGCCAGTCGGGATCGCAGATCGCGACGATGTTGTGGCCCTGATGCGCGGCACTGCGCAGGTCGCCCTTGCCCTGCCCGCCGACGCCGATGACGGCGACGTTCACTTTATCGTTCGCGGCGAGTATGCGACGGCTGTGCGGGAGCCCCGCGGCTAGGGCTGCGCCACCTGCGGCGGCAAGAAATTTTCTACGGGAAATAATGGTCATGGCGGATCCTCGGTGGCATTAACATGATAACAGGGCAACCTAGGATTCGTAGCGCCGCCGTCTCGTGGCATTTGTGTTTCTTGCGAAGGTCGTTTCGAGAAAAGCGCTCCAATTATTCCATACGCTGACGCTCGGTTTGCCGCCGAGACGCCGGCGCTACAAATTGCGGATTATCCACCCGTCGCGTGAGTGGAGGTCGGTTCTTCGTCAAGATGCGCGGCGCAAGCGAGCGTGCTTACGTCCCAGCCTCCGTTCGACGAATAGTCCGCGACGGTGAGGCAAGAATTCCGCCAGGTGGACACTTCCATGTGATCACGGCCGAGGCAGACGTGCATGAAGCCGCGCAGGAACATGCCGTGGGTGACCAGCGCGATTTTGCGATCGCGGGCGCCTTCGAGTTCGACGATGCTACTCATCGCGCGGCGGACGCGATCTAAAAATACCTCGACGCCTTCACCGTTGGGCGGGATATAGGGCAGTTCGGTGAAGAACGCGCGTGCTTCTTCGTAACTGAGATCGGAGAGGTCGCCGGGGTTTCGTTCGCGAAAGAGTGGATCGTAGGTGATCGGCGCGTGGGTGTGCGCTGCGAGGATCTCGGCGGTCATCTCCGTGCGGCGCAGATCGCTGGCGTAGATGTGGTCGAGCGTTGTCTCCGCCGCCACGCGCCGGGCGAGCCGCGTGACCTGATCGATGCCGGTCTCGTTCAGTGGCACGGGGCCGTGGCCCTGCACGCGCTGGGTGCGGTTGTGCTCGGTCTCGCCGTGTCGAATGAGATATAGCCGCACGCCCAAACTCCTATATTGTCCGCTGATTTTCGCACGTGCTGGACGGCCACCGCAATGCCTCGCGCACCGTTGGCCCGCGCCCGAGGCCGTGCTAGGATGGCCGATGGAAGAACTGGGAGGCCTGTGCATGATCTGGAGACGCCGGTCCCGGTCCGGTTTCAGTCTGCTCGAAACACTGGTGGTCCTCGCGATCATCATGGTGCTGCTCACGCTGCTGCTGCCGGTGCTGACAAAGGCGCTGCGCATGGCCAAGCGCACGGCGGCTGGCGAGGAGATGCACTCCGAGCAGGTCGGTGAGATGGCAACGGCCATCCACGAAGGCGGTCCGGAAGAACTGACGCCGGAACAGGCTGTGCTACAGGCGCGTGCCTATTTCCGCCGCGAGGGCACGGCGGGGCAGAAAAAAATCGTCTCGCATTTGCTGTGGTCCGTAAAGAACGACGACGAATTCCGTGCGTATTGGAACACCCTGCTGAATCCGCAGAATACGGCGTTGCCTGAATTGACGCGCGGTGGACACCTGATCGCACTTACGCCGGAAGGCCGGCGCTACGAACTGCCGCCGTCCGATGCTGAATTACGCGGTCCCTCGCGCATCGCAAAATGGGATTTCATTTCGACGCGGCTGGACGAGACCGGGCGCATGGACCTGGGTGGCAACGTCATCTATACCGACGGGCGCGTTGAATACGTGGCGTATCCGCAGCGCTTCCCGATGAGCCGGATGGTCGCTGAACTGTCCCATCGGTACTACATGGAAGTGGTCGACTAAGGAGGAAATGACATGACGCAGTTCAATCGGATTTTCTGCATCGCCTTGGTTGCGGCGGTGGCGTTAACGTCAATCCCAGCATGGGGCGCGGACGCCGATCGAGACTCGCTCGCGCCGGGAGTGACCATTCGTCGCACGGAATACGGCGTGCCGCACATTCTGGCGGAAGACTACCAGACGGCGGGCTTCGGGTTTGGCTACGCCCAGGCTGAGGACCATCTGCACAACATTATGCGGTTGATTTTGACGACGCGCGGCGAGTTGTCGAAGCACTTCGGGCCCGGGGAAAAAGACGCGAACATCACGTCGGACTTCGAGAACTTGCGCTACCGGTATTACGCGCGCGCCGAGGCAACGTATCCGCAGCTCGAGCCGGAGTTGCGGCAGACGATCGAAGGGTTCAAGGCAGGCATCAACTACTACATCATGCTGCACCGGCAATCGCTGGAAGACTGGATCCAGCCGATCACAGAGATTGACATCCACGCACACGGGGTCGCGGGTGTGGCGCGCTTTGCCTTTGATCGCGGCAACCTGGTGGATAAATTCCTCAAGTCGCTGGCGAACGGCGATGCGGGCGTCGTCGAGCCGGAGGAGGATCTCGGCTCCAACATGTGGGCCTTCGACGGCACGCGCACAGCCTCGGGCAAGGCCATCCTGATGGGCAATCCGCACCAGCCGTGGCGGCCGGTATCGACCTACTACGAGGCGCACGTCACGATCCCCGGCAAATACAACATGTACGGATCGACCTACATCGGCCGGCCGATCCTGACGAGCGGATTTAATGACAACCTCGGCTGGACGCATACGGTCAACTACCCCGACCTTGAAGAAATCTATGCGCTCGATCTCGATCCCAAGGATACGAACCGTTATCTCTTCGACGGTGAGTCGGTCGCTATCGAACGTGACGAAATTGTCTTGTCCGTGCGCGAGATCGTGCAGATCGAGGAGCCGATCGTCACCCAGCTAGGCAATGACGCTGTCCCGCAGACGGGTGGGCGCATCCTCTCCGGCGCGGACGGTGCAGCGGCGGAGATCGTGAAACGATTTGAGGCGCCCCGGCTGCGCGAAATAACGCGCACTTTCGAATACACGTCCCTCGGACCGGTGGTGCATCGCACGGCCACGCAGGTATTCGTGCTGAAATCGGTCACGTGGGACCAGTTCCGCGCGATCGAGCAATGGTTCGACATGGGCCACGCGAAAAGCTTCGCGCAGTTCCGCGCGGCGTATGACAATCCGCGCGTGCCGATGTTCAACGTCGGCTATGCGGACCGTGAAGGCAATATCTACTATCTCTTCGGCGGAACGGTGCCGCGGATGCCGCACGACAACCACGAGGCGGTGGCTGTTCACGCGCGCGGCGCGGCGGATGTGTGGAACGGCACCCATGCGACGGCCGACCTGCCGCAATTGCTGAATCCGAAGGGCGGGTATGTGATGAATTCGAACAGCCCGCCGTATTACACGAGCCTGGCCGCGCCGCTCGATCGCGCGGCTTTCCCGCGTTACTTCAACGACAACGCGCTCAGCCTGCGTTCGCAGCATTCGCTGATGCTGGTCAACAACGACACGAAATTCAGCCTCGAAGATGTGGTGAAGCTTAAGCATTCTCAGCGCAGCGTGCTTGCCGATCGGGTGCGCGACGACCTCGTGCGGATTGTGCGCGAGTCCGGTCCGGTGGGCGATATGGCCGAGGCGATGGACGTGATCGCCGCGTGGGATGGCACGACTGCGCGGGAAAGCCGGGGCGGCGTGCTCTTTGAGCACTGGTGGCGGTTGTATTCGAAAGGCCTGGATGGCCGCGCGGATCCCCTCGGCGCGGCGGACTTCGCGCAGCGCTGGCTCAGTTCCGATCCGATTACGACACCGCGCGGCCTGCGCGACGAGACGAAAGCGCTCGCGACTTTCCAGAAAGCGGTCGCCGAAGTGAAAAAGTGCGACGGTGTGCTCGATGCGAAATGGGGTGATGTGCACCGCCTTCGTTTGGCGGATGGTACAGACGTGCCGGTCGGTGGCGCGACCAACGGCATGGGTTCCTTCCGCATTCTCGAATACAAGGACGACACGGACGGCAAGCGCGTCGCCAACTCTGGCGATGGCTGGGTCTTCGCAGTCGAATTCGGCGATCAGCCGCGTGCGTATTCTGTTGTTGCGTATGGACAATCCGAGTATCCAGATTCGCCGCACATGGGCGATCAGGCAAAGCTCTTTGCGAATGAAGAGCTGAAACCCGTGCGCTTCTCCGAAGCCGACATCAAGGCGAACCTTGTATCCGCGTATCACCCTGGGAAGGAAGAGGGTTCTCGGCGGGAAAGAACAGATTGATGTTCGGTTTCGGGAAAAAAGAGCCGAACACGCGCGAGGTCGTGGTGCGGACGTATGCGCTACGTGCCGTCTTCGTGCATCTCCTCCCCGTTCCACCGCCGGACATGATGACCCAGTGGAAGCAGGAATGGACCGCGCAGGACTGGGAAAAATTCTGCCGCGATACCGACAGGGCGAAAGCCAATCACTTGGCCGAATTGAAAGGAATCGAGTACGACAAGTATGTGACACCGTCGGAACGCAAAACGATCACGAAGCGAGTTTCAGAACTTACGATGCAGGAGCACCTGAACATTCAATGGCGTATTGAGTCCGTCGAGGTGTTGCTGTGGGCACTTCAGCGGTTACCCGCGCTGCCGCCAATGGCTCGAAAGCAGCAGGCGTCCGCGGACATTCTTAAAGAACCCATCGTGGCGCCATTTGACGTAGCGGTGTCAACGTGGACCCTGCGCGACCGATCTGAGCTCGAAGCGGCACGTGGGCTTGCAGAGTTGTGGCATTGGCGCAGCCGGACCCGGGAGCTCATTGAGTCGGGAGCCACATTGGATCAAAAGACGATCGAAACGACCGGATTTCAAAACTTCGACGATATCGTACGGCATACGGCGCGGGCGGCGGCCGAAGCCGGCGATCTGGAAATGGTGGACGGGGATTTCTCTATTGGCGGCAAGGCGTATCGGGATCTAAGCCTGGAAGAATGGGGCAACACGACGTCGATATCCATGGAGCGGCATTTCGCGCTCAATTGGCTGTGTGGCCATGCCCCGAAAAACCGCTGGGACGACACACCGACCGATACCTGAGCACTACATCGAAGACGACGGTGCGCCGATAGAATTTTTCCCGATGGATAATGGTATGTAGTAAGCGGTGTCTTAGCGTAGAGGCCAATGCCATGGGTTTTTTTGCGTCGTCCGGATATGTGCTGCTGATGCTGTTCCTGTTCGGCGGCTTTGCCATGCTTTTGGCGGCGCGGCTGCGGCTGGAGTCGGAGCGCAAGGGCATCGATCACGATGCGATTCTCGTGCGCAAATCGCCGAAGAAGGGCGGGTATCTCGCGCTGTACAACGACTTCATGGTCTACCGCGCGAACGCGCTGGCGAGCGTGAACCGCATTCCCTACAGCGCCGTCACGCGGCTTGGGGTCGACGAGTTCCGCTTCCCGCAGATCCAGGCGGCCATCGCGCTGGAATACCGCGACGAGCAGGGCGCCAACCATCTTGCGCACTTCATGTGCCCCGAACCGGATGGTTTCGTTCCTGCGTTGCGCGAAAAGATTAGCCGAGCAACAACACAGGGATAGGGTCCCTGAACAACAGAAACCCGTGTCCTCAGTTGCCAATAAACGCGAGCTAAATAAAAAGAAAAACCACCCCTAAGCAAAGCTTAGGGGTGGCACCAACTGAAACCTTCTTTCGATTACTTGCCCACCGCCTGCAGCGCGTCCGCGTTGGTGAACCATTCCTGGTTGTAGTGCAGGGCGGTGTCTTCGCCGGACTTGATGAGCCCGCAGATCATGACTGTGTTGGGCACGTGGGTGTCGATGTAGTACTTCGCGGTGGCGAGCTTTGCGCGGTAGAAGGAGTCGTCGTTGCCGGCGGCGATGGCGCGCTGCGCGACGACGCTCTGCCACAGGAACTGCCACGAGATGATCATCTGCGCGAAGGCGCGCATGTACGGTGTGGCGTGGCTGATGTATTCCTCGTGCTTGCCGCTCATGCCGATGCCTCCGAGGTGCATGGTGACGTCGACGACGGCTTCCATTGCCTTGCCCACCTTGCCGGCGACGTCGGCCAGTTCGCCGAATTCCGCGGCCTGCGCGAGCGTCTTGCCGATTTCCTCGCACACCGCGCGGAAGTTTGCGCCGGCATGCGCGGCGACTTTGCGGCCGAGCAGGTCCATCGCTTGGACTTCGTTCGTGCCTTCGTAGACCGAGAATACGCGGCTGTCGCGCAACAACTGCGCGAGCGGGAATTCCTCGATGTAGCCCGCGCCGCCGTAGACCTGCAGGCCGATCATGACGGACTCATAGGCCGCGTCGGAGCCGTGCGCCTTGCAGACTGGTGTGAGGATTTCGAGCAGGCTGTGTGCGCGTTCCTTTTCCTCGCCCTCGGCGAGGCGGTGCGTGTCCGCGAGGCGGGCGCAATAGATCAGCAGCGAGAGCACACCTTCGACGGTCGACTTCTGCCGCAACAGCATGCGGCGGACTTCCGGGTGGTGCATGATCGTCACTTGCGGCGTCGTCGGGTCGCGCTCGGTGACCGGACGGCCCTGCACGCGCTCTTGCGCGTATTGCAGCGAGCATTGGTACGCGGCGGACGCGCCGGCGATCGCCTGCAAGCCCGTGAAGAGCCGCGCCTCGTTCATCAGCTGGAACATGTACTGCAAGCCGTGGTTCGCCTCGCCGAGCAGCCAGCCGTAGCACTGGTCCTTCTCGCCGAACTTCAACTCCGCCGTGGCCTGGCCCTTGAGACCGAGCTTGTGCTCAACGCCAGCGGTGTTCACATCGTTGAACGCGTCGATCGAGCCGTCATCGTTCACTCGGTACTTCGGCACAATGAACAGGCTGATGCCCTTCACGCCCGGAGGCGAACCGGGGATTTTCGCAAGGGTCGGATGGATGATGTTCGGCGTGAGATCGTGATCGCCGGAGGAGATGAAGCGCTTCGTCCCGCGGATGAGGTAGTAGTCCGTACCGGGAACCGGTGTCGCCGTCGTCGTGATGTCGCCGAGCGAGGTGCCTGCGTTTGGCTCCGTCAGCGCCATGGTCCCGCCCCACTCTCCCGAGTAGAGCTTGTACATGTACTTGTCCTGAAGCGCCTTCGACCCGAAGCTGTCGAGCAGGTGCCCGGCGCCGGTCGCCTGGCCGAGGTACATCGCCGCGGCCGAGTTGCCGGCCATGAACATGTAGTGGGTGGCGAGTTGAATGCAGATGGGGAATTGCTGACCACCGTGTTCGTAGGAGAAACTCGGCGCGAACCAGCCGCCTTCCTTGGCCGCCGCCCAGATTTTGTGCATGGCGTCGGGGGCTTTGGTGGTCTTGCCATCGAAGCGGACACCTTGGCGGTCAAACTCCTGGAAAGAAGGCCAAAACAACTCTCGGGCGAGGCTATAGGCCGTATCCAGGGCCAATTCGAAGGTTTCCTTAGAGTGATCGGCATGAAACGGATACTTCGTTAAAGATTCGATATCAAACAGTTCGTATAGCAAGAACCCGAGGTCGCGCCGATCGATTAATTTGTCGCTCATGTGGTGTCCCTCACGTGGCCGATGACTGGCCGTTCTGAATTGGGCGGCAGAACGCCGCCGAATGGAACTGTTCCCCGCTTAAAAGTATCCCACCATTCTGCGAGGAAATCAACAGTGGCCTTGCGGGCGTTAGTCCCGTTGAATCCCCCGTGACATCGTGAGACTATAGCGATCGCGGAAGGGGGCATGGCGTCGGGCGCGGCAGACCGGCCCACCGGACGCCGTCTAGGAGTGAGCTTTGACTGAATCTCCTGCGAATGCCGCGTGCTTGTATCGCTATACCCCCCCCCGCGTCCGTTCCCGCCGCATCTTGGCACTCTCCTTTGCAATTTTCAGTGTGACGTTTTCCGCATATCCGCAGCGTCCGGAAGGAACCAGTGACGAGCGTCAACTGGATGTCACGTATGTAGATCTTTGGCAGCGCGGCGATTACCAGGCAGCGCTGGCCAAGGTGAACGAACTCCTTGAGTCGTCTACCCCGCCCACACCCGGGCAAGCGCGCATCAATTCCAATCAACTTCTCTACGATCGCGCGCAGCTCCGCTTTGCGACGGGCCTTGTCGATGAAGCGATCGAGGATATGGAGGAGATGGCGAACCGTCAGCCACAGCCGGCCTTCAGCCTGGAGCTCGCGCTGATGTATCAGTACCGCGGGATGCCGCTGCCCTACGACCAGTGGCTGCAGCGCGCGGCCGGGCAAACGCGATCGCGCGATTGGTACTACCGCCGCCGCAGCGAAAACGTCGCCGCTGTCGGGCGCATCGCGGAACTGATGGGCACGAACCCGAAGACGATCCTCTCGGGCCATTTCGGGCAGGCCTACCAGGTGTTCCCCGATCTCGGTGCGGAGGTGGACGTGGCTGCGGGCGATCTTGCGTTTCGCAGCCAGGGCTTCGACATCGCGGAGGAGTACTACCTCAAGGCGCTTGAGAAAGAGCCGAAGCAGCAGCAGGCGCTGGCGGGTTTGATCGAGACCTATGTGCGCTCGAGCGACCAGCGTGCGGAGGACGTGATCACGCGGCTAACGGAGCTTAACCCGAATCATCCACGGCTCGACGCTGTGCTTGTCGAACGGTTACTCGAGAGCAATGAACCGGACAAGGCGCTGAAAATTATCGAGAAGCAGCTCGCGATCAATCCGGTGAGCCACCGTTTCCGATCGCTAAAGGCGGCGGCGCTGTTCCTCAAGGACGATCTTGCCGGCATGAATGCGGTGATCGAGGCCGTGCTCGACTACAACCCGGTCCGCTCCGAGATTTACCGCACGGTCGGCCGGGTCGCCTCGCGACAGTACCGCTTCAAGGAAGGAGTCGAATTTCAGAGCAAAGCACTCGAACTCGACTCTAAGGATTTTGAAGCACGCGCGCTGTATACCCTCGATCTGATGCGGCTCGGGCGCGAGACGGAAGGCAAGGCGGAGCTCGAAGCGGCCTTTACTGCGGACCCGTTTAACGTGCAGCTCTACAACATGCTTCAGCTCACGGGTACGCTGGAATCCTTCGCGACGATCGAGCGCGGCGATTTCGTCCTGAGACTGCCCAAACACGAGGCGCCGGTGATGGCCGAGGCGGCGCTCGACTTGCTGGATGAAGAAATCGCGCTGCTTGAAAAGAAGTACCAGGTTGAACTGGAGAAGCCGATTCTCATCGAAATGTTCGACAACCACGACGACTTCATGGTGCGCTCGGTGGGTCTGGCGGGAAATGCCGGCTATCTCGGCATTTGCTTCGGCAAATTGGTGACGATGGATACGCCGAGCGTGCGCCCGAAGGGATCGAGCAATTGGCGCGCGGTGCTGTGGCACGAATTTGCACACGTCATCACGCTGCAGAAAACGAAGAACCGCATGCCGCGCTGGTTGTCCGAAGGCATCTCGGTGTACGAGGAGGAGCAGCGCAGCGAGGCCTGGCACAACCGGCTCGACCCGCAGTATCTGCCGATCCTCAAGGCCGAAGGTATCCCCGGGCTGCGCTCGATTGATGGATTCTTCACGCAGCCGAAATCGCCGATGCATCTGATGTACGGATATTTCACTGCCGGTGAGTTCGTGAAGTTCTACACGACGCGGTACGGATTCCAGGCGCTGGTCGACGCGCTGGCCGCGATCGCGACCGGCTCGAAGGCCGAGGATGCGCTCGTCGCTTCGGCAAAGATCCCCTTTGTGAAACTCGATTCCGACTTTCACGATCATCTCGAAAAACGATTCAAAGCCTATGACAATCTGCCGCAGCCGCCGGACATGAAAAAAGGCGTCATCCAGCAACTTGCACAGCGGCTCCTGGGCGGGCCGAAGACGCCCGCGGAACCCGGTGGGCCGCCACCGCCCTCCCCCTTCACCGATGCGCTCAACGGCGCGGAAGAAGCGGCTTCGCGCGGCGATTTTGCGATGGCGGAGAAGGCGTGGAAGCAGGCCTACGAACTTTTCCCGGACTATGATGCGGAGAATGCGCCCTTGCGGCGCCTCGCACAGATGTACAAGTCACAGGGCCGCGACCACGAGTATCGCGAGACTCTGGAGCGCCTGCGGCTCTCGGCCCCTCAGGAATTGGATGCGGCCGTCACGCTTGCCGGGCTCCATCTGCGTGAAGGGGACTGGGAGGGCGTCGAGCGTGCGGCGGACTGGGCGCTGGGAATCGATCCCTACGATCCGTCGCTGTATCGCATGTTGACGGAAGCGCGCACCAAAACCGAACGCGGACCGGAGGCGCTGGACGCGCTGGCGGTGCTGATGCATCTCGACTCGAGCAACACGCCGAGCTACCGGCTGCAGCGCGCGCATATTCTGGCCGACTCCAAGGAATGGGCGCCGGCGAAGACCGAAGTCGTGCGGCTGCTGGAAGACATGCCGAATTTCTGGGAGGCGCAGCAACTTCTTCTCGACATCGTCGAGAAGGGTTCCACCTCTTCCGGAGGCGCGCGATGACAAGGCATCGGGCGATCTGCGCGATCACGGCCGCATGGGCATTGATCGCCACGGCCTTCGTCTACTCGGATCCCGAGGACGACGGAGGAACGTATGAAGATCCGCGGCAGTGGCGCGGACGGGAATCTCGCAATATTGAATTGCCCAAGCGCGATATTTTCCCGTCGGGCGATTTTGTCTTTGCGCGGATTCGCTACACGAGCTATGGCGAGGATCCGGACACCAATTTTCGTGGCCGGTGGACGATCGACTATCCGGACAGTGACCAGCACCTGACATGGCGGCTTTCGGAATTGACGACGGTGAAGGTCTCGAAGGACGCGTCGGGGGATTTCAAGCACGCCGTACTGCGGCTAACGGATGAGGACTTGTACGACTACCCTTTCATCTACATCATCGAGCCGGGCTATCTCGAATTTAGCGAGGAGGAAGTTGTGGCGTTGCGCAACTATCTGCTGCGCGGCGGGTTTCTCATGGTGGACGATTTCTGGGGGGACGACGAGTGGCTGAACTGGGAACAGCAGTTCTCCCGGGTGCTCAACCCGGAGGAATATCCCATGGAAGAACTGGATTTGAGTCACGCCATTTTTAACTGCGTGTTCGAATTGAAAGAGAAGCCGCAGGTCACGACGCCTTGGCACTGGCGTGGCCTGGGAGGTGGTACAAGCGAGCGCGGCGAGGAATCGGCCGTCGTGCACTACAAAGGTGTACACGACAAGAACGGGCGGCTCATGGTCATCGTCTGCCACAACACGGATCTGGGCGACGGATGGGAGCGCGAAGCCGTGTTCGAAGACTACTTCCACGAGATTTCGGTGAAGCGCGCTTATCCCATGGGCATCAACATCGTGGTGTATGCGTTGACGCATTAGCGCAGCGCGGTCCGCGGGCGGCGCCCGCACAACGAGGAAAGATCACATTTTGGACGCAAACCTGGAATCGGGCGCGCCCGGCGCGGGCAATGGCGGGCCGGAAGCGGCCGTGGCGGCGCAGCCTTTCGAAAAAGAAGCGCGTGACAAACTGATGGCGGGACGCGAGCGTATGCTCGCCCAAATCAGCAAGGTCATCGTCGGCCAGAAGCAGGTCGTCGAGGAGCTGCTCGTCGTGCTTTTCTCGGGCGGGCATTGCCTGATCACCGGCGCGCCAGGGCTTGCCAAGACGCTGCTGATCCGGACAATCGCGCAAATCCTCCATCTCGAGTTCAAGCGTGTCCAGTTCACACCGGACCTGATGCCTTCGGACATCACGGGCACCGAGATCATCGACGACGATCGCGAGGGGCATCGCGCGTTGCGTTTCATTCCAGGACCGATTTTCACGAACATCCTGCTGGCGGACGAAATTAACCGCACCCCGCCGAAGACCCAGGCCGAGCTGCTGGAAGCGATGGAAGAGCGCCAGGTTACGGTGGGCGGCGAGATGCGTCCGCTGGGCAAACCGTTCTATGTGCTTGCCACGCAGAACCCAATCGAGCTCGAAGGCAC
>SXGT01563395.1_pt1 | contig 28167 bp, 29 predicted proteins | sample 3176221 | NCBI WGS metagenome assembly SXGT01 (sample SAMN11356862, study PRJNA531348) | freshwater metagenome | isolation source: freshwater sample F1-120 | place: China: Fuxian Lake, Yuxi | collected 2017-12-25
ATAAAAGGGATAAAAGTTGCGGATAATTAGGAATAATTAGGAATAAATCCTAATAACTTGTTATTTATAGTAAAGATGTTTGTTTGGTGAGGACTTCTACTAGGAATGCAGGGTAGGATGTGCCGAGGGTGGATGTGGCAGACTTGACAAATTCTAATAATACTGTATATAATGATACTACTGATATTGAGTATTACTAAAGGGTGTATGTTATGAATGAGAAAGTAATGAATGTTTATGGAATGATTAAGAATAGTGGTAGCGCTAAAGGGTTTGCTGCTAAAGGTAGCGTGAATGTTAACTCTCCTATTCCAACTACTAGAACAATACAAGCGCAAGGTAGAGTAGAGGATAAGGAGAGTTTTGAGGGATTGCTCAAGAGCATAAAGTGGTAATTATGTGCAAGAATATATAGTTAAACCTGAGAATTTGAATTTACTATTTTCAGGTAATCTACTATTAATAGATTCTTGTGTTACTGACCAAATACCTGAATGTTCTACAGTGTATGTGTGGTCTATGTGTCCAGCAGTTATAGTAACTAAGGTTACTACTTCACGTCCATCAGATGCCTTTAAAGACATTCTAAAGTTAGTAGAAATATTAACTACAGAATTATTTAATTTAATGTCTCCCACTATGTTTATAGATGTGCCTGCTGTTAAAGTAACTTCTCTAGTTACAGTATCATATATAATATTAGTACCAGTAATAGAAGTTAATACTATCTCAGGAAATTCTAATTCTATAAATGTTCCTGTATTACTATCATAATACTTACCCAGTAAAGTTTCATCATAAGATTCTAGTAAAATCATATTAACTTGTTCTACACTAGCTTCTAATTGAGAGACTCCAACTACTCTATTGTTTGTATCTATTTGAGCATAAATCATACAAGTTCCTATTAATTAAATTCAATCACTTGCCAGCGAACTACCATTGCTAAACCATTAACATACACAGCGCCTATAGTTATAGTTGTTCCGTTAGTGAGTTCTGCGTAAGCTTCTTGACCTCCAGTTGTATTAATTCCTCCATTTATTAATAACAGTGATTTAGCGGTATTAACTGATGTTATAGTAACTGTACCTCCTGTTCCGGTATAAGCTCCTCTTTGTATACTCTTAATGTTGCTTGTTAATGCTGATAAATTCATAGTAATTCCTTAAATAATTGACCAGTAGGCGTATGTGCCATCATTATAATTACAGACTAACGTAAATCCTGAAACTGCATTAGTATCACAAACTAAAGATTCGCCAAAAGCCATATTATGTATATTCACATTTGCTGGACAAGTTATAGTAAAAGAGTTAGTAGCCCATGTACCTGCTAAATTAGTTATCTGAATTATATCTCCAGAGGCACTATTTGCTATAGTAGGCATTGACATAGTAATAGCTACTGTTCCAGTATAAATAGAATAGTTCTTTCCTACAGCTAATGTACCTCCAACTACTTCTCTAGTAAAACGTTTACGGTTTGTATTAGTATGAAAGTCTGTTGCAGATACCCATCTTAAATAACCATCTAAATTTGTTTCAATTGCTATCCTAGTAAAAGAAGATGTAATAGATATTTGATCAGCAATCATGTTTAAGTAATTAGCTGTTATATATCCGTTAGCATCTCTAATTACATTTTTATTAGCTGTAATACTTCCAGGTGTTACTCCAGAAGCATAATTTAATTCTGTGGCTGTAGCTGTTACACCATCCAGTAAAGTATTTTGAGCAGATGTTAAATGTAAAGTTGCATCGGAAATGTGGGATGAGCCTACCGCATCGGTAATACCATATCCTGCTAAGGTAGTCGGTTTACCTGTTGTTATTTTACTCCAGTCCAAGGACGGAATATCTCCCGCTACTAAAGAGGATTTAATTGCTAAAGAGCCTAACCCCAAATTTGTTCTAGCAGTTGCAGCAGTTGCGGTTAATTCAGATAGGTTATTAGCTGATTGTAAAGTACCGGCAGATGTAATGGCAGCATCTACAAATACAGAACCAGAAGTTCTTACCCGTAATTTAGAAGATGTTGTATTCCAGTATAAAGCTCCAACTGCTAGAGTAGCTCCTTGATTATCTAACGTTGGGTCAGAAGCTTTGGAGCCTAAATACTTCTTATCCATATTAGTAAAACTAGTAGCAGCATTAGTAGCTTGAGTAGAAGCTGTTATAGCATCTGCATCAGCCGCTGCGGCACTAGCTGTAGTATTATTAGCCATAGTAACTACATAATTAGCTATATTTACTACTTGAGTTAATGCAGGAACAAATCTAGTGCGGTGTCCTCCATTTGCTAAACCTGTACTAGTATTACTATCATCTGTTACTGTACTTCCATCTCCGCCAACACCGATAGGAAAAGTTACTGAACTCATTATATAATCTCCTTTACTTCAAATTGGCAGGAATAGATAGATTGTGTTTTTTGAGAAATAGGATTAAGATTTTTAAATCTACCTAAGAATGATCTTCTATTTAAGTTTTCTGTATCATCATTATCTCCTATTAGAAATATTTCTTTAACTATTCCAGAAGTTCTTTGCATATCTAATATATTAGAATAAGCTTCCGTTTTTGATAGTAGAGATAATTCAAACTTATGTGTACGGTATGTAGTGCGTATATCTGCAAATTCTTCTCCAGATAAAGAAGTCTCAAATACAGAATCGTCTATATCTCCTAAAGTATGTCCATAAGAAATATTCTTAGCTGGTGTAAATGCTTTACCCACAAATACTCTACCAATTTGTACATATCCATCAGAATTTCCTGAATCAAATATTTCTATTTGCCAGTATTGCAGTGTTTGTGGGGTAGAGAGTAGTTTAAAGAAAGGTGAGCGATAACCCGCTAGTGCTTGTTGAGATAGAGTTCCTAACCAGAAATTATCTTCTTCCCATTCTAATAAGTCTGTAGGAATAACCCCACTTGGATAAACTTGTATAACTCCGGAGTCATATAAAGGAGAAGTAAATACGTTAGTAGAATTTCCTTTAATCTGCACTGTACCAGAAACAGATATATTATGTAGAATAAGAGCAATACATTGTATAGGCTGCGCTGACCCAAAGTCTATTACAAACTTAGTAGAGGAATTTGCAGCATTTGTACTTCTAGCTAGTTTACTTAATCTTTTATTTTTTATATTTGCTAATGGTAATGTTGCCTGCCAAGAACCTGCTGTAAGAGTAGCAATATCTATTTTATTACCGTATCCAAATGTTACATTTTTCATATCTTATCCAAATAATGTTAGATCAACCAATGATAACCTAGCGTCTAGTTTTAGTCCAATAATAACGAAATATTTACCCACAGATAGATTAAATCTATCATAATATAAAGTAACTCCTTTGTTTAGATCAAGATAACTTAATTGTGCTGGATCAAGATATACTCGTAAAGAATACATTTCTCTAGCAACTTTAAATAGTGCGAGAACTCTATTAGCTTCCGTTGTTGCTGCTGTACCGGCTATTGTAGTATTACTTTTAGAAATAGCTGAATTAATTTCAATATCTTTAGCCATCGGATTTAGAGTTAGGACACTGCTATCTTGTACACTAACTGATAGATATTCTTGTAATACAGCATTTTTTCTATCTAAAGTTACTCCACCAGCTAAGTCAGTAGTTTGCACTGTATAGTTTTTTTGGTAGTTTAGTTTAACTTTATAAATAGGAATACCTTTTCCTTCATCCTTAGAGGGCAATCTATTAATCTTAATAATATCTTCTTTATAAATTGAAAGAGAACTTCCAGCAGAAACGGTGAATTGTTTCATACGGAATATTCCAGTAGCATCGAAACCAAACCATATCCCATAACCAGATAAAAGAGTATTTAATGTCTGTAGTACTGATTCATCCCCAGAAATCCAAATACCTGTTACTTGCAGCAAAGAAAGTACAGCAGTAGTATCCGCAGATGATATATTTCCAGAAGTAATAGAAGTATTCTCTGTAATAATATCTGTAATTAGACTTCTAGTTGTATAAGTAGAGGGATCAAAGTTTCTGCCATCCATAGTGATGCCGCCAGTAGGAGAACTGCCTAATCTTATACAACCTAGTGATGGACATTCTCTATAAGTTCCTGCTGCTGGTGCATTTGTTTCCATATCCGTCTGGTCGGTATAATCTGCACCGCGAGTTAGAGCAATTCCTTTATCATATACATTGATAGCTCCTTGTCCTGTTATTGGATTACTAGCATATTGGTATATTAACTTACTGGTATTTACTAAAATAGGAGAGAAATTAAAAGCAAATCCATATAATTTAGGTTTACGTTTACCTTTAATATCTGTTGCTACTCCTTCAATACCTAATGGTAGTGCATTAGCTCCAGTATAAGTAGAATTGCAAATAGGTTTATCGAATAAGTATAAACTATCTCTAATAGTTAAATTAACTCTATCCCAAGTAATTTCTGGAATATCCATAACACCTGAAAATACTACTGTCCATGTCGGAATAGAAGAACCTTCTGCAATAGTACCATATTGGAGTTTAATAGCATATCCAGCTAAGATTAAATTAGCAACAAAATCTATTTCTCCAGATGTATTTACTAATTCTACTATACCAAAATCTGACTTAACCTCTCCTAATGTTGCTCCGCTAGTAAAAAGCGATCTTTGTAATAGTGCTGGCTGTTTTAAATGCGGGTAGCAGTAAGTATTAGCTGCAACTCCGGTTGGTAGATTAGAGGAACCAGATACATAAGGAGAGCTAGAAAAATGATATGTTTCATTAGCTAAAGTTACTGTATTATATCCGCTTATAGTTACTATCCAAATGCTTTTCATGAACTAGCTCCGAGTAACGTACCGTTACCTTCTATTTGAGATAATCTACGTTCTAGTAATGCTAACTTTTGTAACATTGCAGATTGTTTGTCAGAATTTTCACTGCGTAAAGTGCGTAATTCATATGCAGTAATTGCTATACTTTCTTTAATTGCACTTACTATTTCTTTATTCCCTTCCCGCAACATATTAGCTGAATCTGCATTGGAAGTTATACGTCCTCCTACTTTAGATGCAAATAATTCTGGCCCCTTTTCTCCAACTAATGAAACTCCTCCAGTATAATTACCTCCATTAGCAAATCCCTGCATTGTTAGCCAATCTAAAGTTTGCGCATAACTTCCTCCAGAACTCTTAATCCAATTAGCAACATCTGTTTTAGAGTATCCTTGGTCTGTAATAGCATATCTAGCAGCATCTAGCCAAGCTCCACTATTTACTAGACTCCAAAAGAAATCCATTTTAATTCCGCTACTAGGTAATTGTCCAGTCCAAGTGCCGGAACTTCCTAATGCACTAGAAGGTTTAGTTACATTTGTAGCAGATGTATTTGTATTGGTAGTTCCTGCAACTGGTGTTGTAGCCTTATCGCTAGCTAATTTTTTACTCAAATCAGAAATACCTTTACTAACATCTACCATTGTAACATTTAATGTATCAAATATAGCAAGTCCGCTTAAAATGCTAGTCAATGTTCTAGCTAATAAATCTTGCTGAGGTGAATTAATAGACTGGGTTACAGCATCTTCTAATTGTTTAGCAGAAATATTATATATAGAGGCTAATTTCTCCATACTTGCTTTAAATGTACTTTCTATATGGATAGCTGCTTGTTCAATATCAGTTATTTTAGTTGCAAGTATTGATGTTTGCTGTTTAGTAATAGTATCGTATGTTGCTTGTAATGCTTCTAAGTTAGTTACAATATCTTTAGTGTTTTGGGAAATAATAGTTTCACCGGCTGTTAATTTACTAGCAGGTATTGCTAATTGATCTAACTGCCCTAATATTTCAGTAACTCCTGTTTGATAAGTAGTGCTAGAAGCATAATAAGCATTTAAAGCTTCAAGTAATGAGTTAGCTTTGCTGGTTACTTCTCCCATAGCCGTTGAATCGCCAGTCTTTGCTTTAGCTAATGTCTCTGTATACTGTTTACGCGCTTCTGCTACTTTTTCCTCTGGTGAGATGGTAGATAGTTGACTTAGTTTAAAATCATCTATCCATTTTTTAATATTCTTAGAAGCTTCTAGTAAAGATTTTTCATTAGAAATAGCATTCTGATACCGTTGAGTTTCTAAATTAAATAACGCATCTGCTGCTGTTAATTGAGTTTGTAAATCAGCAGATTGCAGTTCAGCTAAAGCTCTAGCACGTTGCGCATTGTATAGAACTTTAGTATCATCTGGGTTAATAAACTCTAGTATTTTATCTCCAATTGTTACTTTTTTATTAGAAATATCTTTTTCTAAAGTATTGAATACCGTTTGAATAGATTCTAAAGATGCTTGTACAACATCTGCTCCATTCCTATAAGTATTACCTAAATAAGTAATAATATCTGAATAGTCTGCGCCAGCATTTAGTAATTGTACTATTCCATAAGTAGCTCCCGTAACTATATCCGTCAAACTATTCTTCAATTGCTGTAATTCAGGAAACTTAGGATCACTTTTACCTTTATAGGAATTAAGAGCATTTACTACTGTAGTTTCTCTTTCCTTGTTTAATGCTGCAATACGAACATCCCGTATTGTAGTAATAACTTCCAAAGCTTTTTGCTCAGTAAGATTATATGCAAGTGCAATTTCTCTAAGAACTGATTTAGAGTTGCTAAACCATGTTGATATTTCATTGGTAGATACGTCCCGTTTTACTTTACCTATATTTATATATTCAGTAGCATCTGTTTTAAATATATCTTGTATTTTTAACTGAGCAGCCTGAATTATAGAACTTAAATTAGTTTCTTTTTCAGAAGCTGATAAACTTCCAGATTCGTTATTAAATTTTACTTGTTTATTAAATTCTTTTACGGTGTCTAATACAGAAGATACTTGAGATCCTCTAGTCGCTCCTACTATATTAGAAGTGTAAGAATTAATAGAATCTTGAGTTGCTTGTTTAACTTTATCAATTTCTGCTTGTTGTAGTTTTGCAAGTTTAATTCTAGCATCTGCTAAATTAGTTTCAGTAAAATATTGACGATTAGTATTAGTATAAATAATATCTAATTGTTTATTCAATTCAGAATATTTAGATGTAATATCTAATACAGAAGCATAATCATCAGATGCACCTAATTTAGAGAAAGATTCTTGTAAAGGTTTAGCCCAATCATCTACTATTTGTTTAGTTCCAGCAGTTCTATATGATGTTAATGTTTTAGGATCTATAGTATTTCCAGTCTCGCTAGCAGATTTAATGTAAGAATTAATTTTATCATTCAAATCATTAAATGTTTTTTGTAATGGAGCTATGTTAAAAGATTTTAACTCTCTATTAATAGTTTCCATTATTTCTACAAACTTTTTAGCATTATCCTCAGCTTTCTTAGCTGCATCTTCTGTTTCTGACTTTTTATTAGTATCTTTAGCTATACTTTTATTAATATTATCTAATGGAACTCCATAAGTTTCAGTAAACTTAAATAATTGCTCAGGAGTTATACTAACACCATTATAGTTTACTGCTGTATCAAACTTAATTCCAGAATTTGGATCATTCAATTGCTTAACTGCCCAGGCGTTCATTCCTTTTAAAGAATCTAATGTAAGTCCTGTTAATCCTACGTTAGCTGTAGCAGCATTGAAATTACCTAAAGCTATATTTTTAGCCATCTCTCCTTGTTGTTCTTCTGAGAAAGCAAATGCTATAATATTCCCTAAAGAAGTTGCTGCATTTTCTGCACTACCAAATGCCTTACTTAAATTTCCCATAGTATCATGTAAGGAAGCTCCAGCACTTGTTGTAAGTCCATAACTAACTAGAATATTCTTTAAACTTTTTGTATTTGATTCATAGGCTGCTTTTGCATCCCTACTTCCTTGAATTATTTCATACTGTGCTATAATTTCTGCTTTCTGGGCTGCGGTTAAATCTTTATTAGCTAATGCTTGTATGAAAGTAGCATCTACAGTATCTTCTGTAACGTTATTACGTTTTAATATCTTGTTTGCTTCATCTTGATTAACTACCATCTCTCTATATAGAAATTTAGTTTCTCCCATTGCACCTTTAATAGTTGCAATTAATCTAGGAGTAGCTTTATCTAATCCACCTAATAAATCTATTAATTCTTTAGAAGATTCTGCAAATCCTGTGAAATTACCTAAACTACCTAGATTTATACCAAGTACTTTACCAAAATGAGCTACAGTACCAATTGCATCCAGATAGACTTTAGTTTGTTTAGTTAATTCAATACTAAAGTCTGCTGCTGCTACGGCTGATTCATCTAATTTACCTGTTAGTACTAACTGTTCTATAGCAGCTTGTCTAGTGATATTAGTTAATTTTTCATCAGTAATAAGTCTATCAATTTCTGCATTAGCTGCCTCTGTAGCAGTTGATGTAAGATTCATTAATTTATCTGTCAAGAATTTAGCTGAGTTACCTGCATTTGCAAATCCTAATTCTTGTCCAGTTTTACTTAGTGTTAATGCTGTAGATGTATAACCTGCTACTTGATCTTTAGAATATCCTTTTGCTTTAGCTGTATCTAATAGATCAGTAATAATTGCATTTAATGTTTCTTTTGTATAACCTCCCGCAGTGTTCAAGGCTTCTGCATATTGCACTAATTGAATAGCACTATCTTTAACTGTAAATCCTAATCCTACCAAACTAGCTAAATATTCTGGTATAACTGTTTGATTTATGTCTGTTCCCATTGAAGCTAAACCTTGGCTAGCAATAGCCCATCCATGAAAGAAATCTATAAATTGTTGTATAAATTCATCTTGTGTAGCTCCATCTGCTACAGATTTAACACTATCAACAAATAGACTTGCTAATTTTTTAGGTAATTTTACTAAATCAGGTAATGCAGTAGCTATAAAACTCTCTATATTAAATATTTGAGCATAATTATAGTTATCACCTTTAGTTTCATCTAGTAATTTTTTACTAAATGCGTCTATCCATAGTCCGGCAGTTTCTCCAGCAATAGTACCTGTATTCTGTAATCCTTTACCAATATAATCAGTAAATCTCATTCCTACTAATTCAGAAGAATTTAAGTTATCCAATGGGCGTTCGGGTTCATACTGTTTAGCGTTAGCTCTGAAAATAGCTAGTGTATCTTTACTACCATAAGTAGCATCTACTCCACGAATACTGTTAGCTAATTGTGTATCATATTCGTTTACCTTATTAAGTAAGGGTAAATAAGCTTCTTTAACGTAATCTGCTGTTATATGTCCAGCATCATTTACTCTAGCATCAAGATAACCAAAATCGGTTTCTATTCCAATACTTGCACTTTGATTTCTTCCACCGCCAGATGAAAAGAATTTACCGGAAGGATCATAAGTAGATTCTGGATTCCATTTAGAATAAGAAAGCATAGTAAAACTAGGATCTTTCTTAAACATACCAGCTATTAATTCTCCTACATGCCCTCCAAAAAGATAAGATAATCCACCTATCCAATCTCCGCTTAATAGTTGTGTAATAGCAGCTAATACATGTAATCCAGCCGCTGCTATCCATCCAACTACAGGTATAGCTACTACAACCCCTTCCGCTGCTTTAAAACTAGCACTTACTTTTTCCAAAGTTGTAAGATACTTGTTTCCAGCAATGGATGCTAGATCAAATCCTAATTTAATAGCTGTTAAAAATGCTCCAATAGCGCCTATAGTTGAGCCTAATTGTGATCCAGCTTGAGTTCCAGCGCCTGCTGCTGCGTCTGCGGCTTGCGCACTTCCAGCAAAACTACTAGCACTACCTAAAGATTGCAGATTAACTCCAGCATTCCAAGAAGTAGTTACAGCAGAGCCGGTGCTAGTAGATAATGCTCCTACACCACTAGACCACGCTCCGGCTACACTTCCACCAGCTAGACCGGCAAAACCAGCAGTAAGAGCTGTAGTTGCTCCAGTTAATAAATTAGTACCTTGAGTTAATATATCTTGTCCTTTATTTAATATACTTTCACCAAATTTACTAGCATAATCATACAAACTAACAAAAGGTTTCTTAATTGTATCTAACAAATTACTAAGATATGTAGTTGTACCTGCGCCAAATACTCTATCTGCGGCTCTACCTAAAAAGGAAGTTATGGTTTCTGAATTATTACGAATAAGTGTAGCTGCATCATTTAAAGCTTGATTCCACGCTCTAATAGGTTCTACAGAATAAGCATAATTAATATTCCTAGAGCCGGTATCTGCTTGATAAAAGCTAGCAGCTCCAAGGGTTTTGCCCGCTACAATTGCAGGATTAACAGGTTCTTTTGTATTTGATTTCGATAACCAGCTACCAATTGCAGACACACCAATTCCAATTACCGAAGTTGCTATCTGCCCCCAGCCGCTAGAATAACCATTCCATACATTTTCTAACCCTAATTGTAACCGTTTAATACTAGAATCTAAAATACTATCAATAGCTGAATCAAATAGATCTTTAAATATTTCGGTAAATGATTTAGTTCCCTTTGCCATATCAGAAATAGCAGAAGCAAAACTAGATTTAAGAGAATCAAACAAATCTTTTTGAATTAGAGCTTCCCTAAGTTGATCATATTTATCTGCTATAATTCCTATTTGTGCATCTATATCTTTAGTTATTTTATACTGTTTATATAATTCATCATTTTGTTTTACTAAAATTTCCCTTTCATTGTCAAGAAATTGTCCTTTATCTCCTAATGTAGCTTTACGAATTTGAGAATCTAAAGCTTTAACTTCTTTAGCTAAAGCAGGATCAGTATTTTGTAGTTTCTCTCTTTCAATATTCCATTTATTTACAGCTTCCGATACACCGGAATAAGAATTAGCTAAATTATTAAGAATCTGTTCTTTCTCTCTAAGAGCTATATTATCTTCCTTCTGTTGTTGTACTAATGCTTCTAATTCTTGTGTGGATGAGAATAATCCACCTTTAATTCGTATTTCAGAATCTTTTACTCTAGTATCTAAAGTGTTTAATTCATCTGTTAAAGTTTGAGCTTGTACTCTAGCAGAAGTTAAGAAACTTTCCAATTTTGGTATTGCTTTGAACCCTTCATCATTAATTAAAGCAGTTGCATCTAATCTAGTAGAAGTTTTAGTATTTGTAAAGACATCCGGTAATTTGTATTTTGAGCCAGTTATTGCATTTTCCGCTGTCGCTACTATCTGAGTTTGGGTATCTTCTAAAGCTTTCTTTAATTTTTTAGCTCTATCAATAAGAATTTCCATCTTATTACCGTTAATAGTATACGCATTATTTGCATTAGTAATAGCAAGAACTGTTTTATCAACTTCACCTCCCATAGCGGCATAAGTACTCATTACAGTTCTTACTTCTTTTATACCTTCTTCTGAATGTGGCGCACCTTTAAATCCTGGACCATCATGGTAAGCATTTACCAACTTTTGCATAGCTTCTGTAACATTATCATTAGCCGTAACTACTTGATCTTTTACATAAGCCATATATTTTAAGCCTCCTTCAATATTTTGGGCGGCATCAAATACATTTTTAACTCCCATAGAAGCGGCAGTTCCATTTATTAATTGGAATATACCACTTGCAGATGAGTTAGGAGCTTTAGCTTTATAATCTAATTTACTTTCAGTAGCAGCTAAAGCAACCGCAAGATTAGGATCTAATCCTTTACCAATTGCTCCAGTACGAATCTGTTCTACTATAGCTGGATGTGTGGCAATAGCAGATAGATTAGCTTTAACTTCTGCGCTCTTTTCTGTTAATAAGTCCATTTTACTAACTGCTATACTATCTTGCTGAACAGATACTCCTTTTAGTATATTAATTTGATCTAATACGTTTTTATATTCTGATGCTAATGCTAATCGTTTTTCCCCTAAAGCAGTTAAAGTAGTATCTGGCGAAGTAGATAGAGAAGCGTTCAATAAAGCAACTCTATCAGTTTCTTCTCTTACTAGATCTTCTGCGGATCTTACTAAATCTTCATAATGTCTCTTTTGTTCTTCCAATTTAGTGTTTATTTTATTTGTAGAATCTTCTTGTTTCTTGAAACTATTGGATAATTCTTCATTAGCTCTAGCAATATATGCAATGCCAACAGGAGAATCAAAAGGTATATTACTATTTTTTAATTGTTGTATAGCATCTTGAAATTTAGTTAAGGCAGGAAAAGCATATAACTCGACAGCATGTTGATTCTTGATCATGTTGTCGAAATCTATTGTTTCTTGGTTTAAACCTTTTTGGGCTTCTGTAACTCTTTTAGTTATTTCTGCACGCAATTCTAATGCTTTATTTAATCTAGTATTAGCTTCTTCAGATATACTAGATTCATTTAGAGTAAGTTTACCGCCAAAACCTGTTTTAGTGTATGTTCCGGGTGTTGCTAATTCTTTTATCTGTCTGTCTAATTCTTTTAATTTACCTGTATCAGATAATTTGTCAAAATCTACTTTAGTTTTGTTTAATTCTTCTCTATAAGTTACAACAGCAGCCGTTAAACTTCCAAATAATAAAATAAGTCTACCTGTTGGAGTTGCTATAAAGGTAGCATTAAAAGCTAACCAAGCTTTTTCTGCGTTAGTTATAGCTGCTAAAAGTACAGCTCCACCTAACATATATGAAACTGTTTCTATAGCTCTACCTAATCTGCCAAATCCTTCTTCTGCTGGAGTTATAAATTTTAAAGTAGCTTCTGCAAGTTTAACTATATTATTTAAAGAATCTTGCGTTACTACAAATAGAGAACGTGAAAAATTAGTCCAAGCAGTATCTAATCTATTTAAGTTAGCGTTTAAACCTACAGATGCTTTACTAAAAGCGTCTGTATAACGTTCTGCATAAAAAGCTATAAAATCAGCAATATTTTTATGAGCAGCTACTGAACCAGCTTTCATGTCTCTAACTAAATCAGAAGTTGATCTATGAGTTGCAGTAGCAAATGCCGCAAAAGCACCTGGTAATAAGTTACCTAATTGCTTAACAAGTTCTTCAGATTGTACTTTACCTTTATTAAACATCTGAGCAATAGCCAAGAATGTTAATTCAGCTCTATCCCCAGACATGTGTAAAGCAGTAATTGTAGTATTCAAATCTTGAAATATTTTATTTACTGTTGCTGTTGACTCTCCGGCTAATGTAGCAGAAGCTAAGAAAGTTCTATAATTCTTTTCTAATGTAGTTATGCTAATACCAGCTCTATCAGCTTCCTCCCTTAACATACGCATATTAATTTGAGTTAAAGTTTCCCCTCTAGCTGTATCATTTTTACCTGTTTCAGGGTTAAACGCAAAACTAGCATGTAAAGCTGATATAGTAGCTTGCATTTCTATACCAGCTTGCGGAATACTCTTTAAACCTTGTAAAAAAGTATTTACACCAAAATTAATAAGTCTATAAGCTCCCACAAACTCAAATACAGTTGTTAATAGGTTACGATGAGCATGATTAGCTCCATTAGCAGCATCAGCAGCTCTTTGTAATTGTGTTACATGCGCTTGTGTTGCAGTTCTACTAGCTGTAATTGCTCTTTCAGCAGCCGTCATAGAAGATGTAAGAGAAGCTTGTCCTGCTGCTGCATTAGTATGTCCTGAAGCGATTGCAGAATCTATTGCAGCCATTTGAGCCTGCAAATTACGCATTATATTTACTTCTTGTTGCGCTTGAGCTTGCCTAGCTGCTTGAATGGAATTTACGCCATTTTGAATAGTAGTTGCTTCTAATGCCATACGCTGCCGCAGTGCATGAAGCATATTTGATTGATGCGTTTGGTACTGAGATAATTCTCTTTGATATGTTGTAGAATTATCTCTAAGTGTTTGTGTTTGAAGTTCAGCGCCAGAAATTAATTTATTACTTCTAAGAGTTCCTGTTCTTTGTGTAAGTGTACCAGCAGCTACTCTATCTTCTATACTTTTAAGATTCTTTTCAAGGTCTTGATAGATTCTTAAAGTTTCGGTTGCTTGCCGTTGTTTAATTCCATTAATAGTAGCGGCATATTCTCTGGCAGAATCAACGGTCTGTTGGTCAGACCGTTTAATACTAGCTACTCTAGCTTCATTAGTTTCAGCAATGTCTTGCGATTGCTGTTTTAACGTTTTAGTAGTTTTTGCAGTTTCTTCTTGTATTACCTTACTAGAAGATTTTACTGCTTCAGAAAACGAACGTACAGAACGTATTCCGGTATCTGTAGAAGGGTCATTAAGGGCATCTACTAAATTGACTTTTAAAGATTTAATATCTTCAGATAAGGTTTTTACTGTTTTATCTGTTTCTACAAAAACTTTAGTTATATTTTTACCTTCTTTACCTAAAGAAGTAGAAAGTCTAATAGATGCAGCTTCCGTATCAGTTAATTTACTTTTAATGCTTTCTATAGCAGTATCTAAATCAGAGATATTGCCTTTAAATACAAAACTAACTACTCTATCCGCCATTTGCTTTCCTCAATCGTTCACGTTCTTCTAGGTATCCCGAATGAATATAAGGAATATCCATTAGAATTGGTTCTAACTCTAACTTTCTACTATCTATTAATCGCAAAAGTAAAGTAGTATCTAGTAATCCATTTTCATCTAAATAACCCCTTAAAATATTAAAAATCTCAAATGCGTTAATTTTAGTATCCCATAAAAGAAAAGTTCCATCTATAAAAGAGGAACTTTCTTCAAACCCTAATATATCGCTAGTATCTATATCATTATCATCATCTTCTTCTCCAAAGTCTACATACTGAGACATTAAATCCTCAGTAGTAGCTTTTGAAGCTTCATGTATGGTTAATGCTATATATGTACCAGCTCCTATTAGTTTTTTGCTTCTGCTTCTTTACCTAATTTAGTATTAGCAAAAGCAGAGAATACAGCAGAAACAATTTGACCCCTCCAGACGGCAGAAGCAAGTAGCATATCCAGTAGGAAGTCCAGACAGCTAGTATGCCCATCTTTCCAGAGGGAGTCATCTTTAAAAGTTCTTGTATCAGGGATGTATGGCCCCTTTCCATAGTTACCTGGAGAAGTTTCTTCCATTAGTTGTACTTTTTTCAAGTAAACAATTTCTTCTTTAAGAAATTCGGTAATTTTTACTGCTGTTTCATTCCGTAAAGTTTTTAAGTAGCTTTTATCTACTTCAATTCCATTTGCTTGATCTGTTTCAACTGCGGCTAACTCTTTATTGATAGAATTAAATTGTTCAAACTTTTCTTGAGCTTCTTCAATTTCATAACGTTTGATTCCTGCTGCAATATCTACAGTGGCTCCGCTAGCATCTTTACCAATAATAGTAAGTTCAACAGTTGGTGTTTGTAATTGTAAAAAGTATTTAGACATGAGTTTCTTCCTATAAGAATTAAAAAAACCCGCATGGTGCGCTTACAAGTAGAGGCGTTGCGGGTATTACTACATTAGATTATGCAAAAGTTAAAGTAACATTTCCAATATTTCTAAATTTTAAATCTCTACCTCTAAATTTAGAGATAGTTGTTTGTGATGTAGATACTAATTGTAAGTTATCAAAATAGATACTTACCCATTTACCTTGCGCTGTACCATATTTTAAAGAAAACTTATGGAAATCATTAATATGGTTATCAGGATCATAGGCTGTAGCAGATTCAGAACCCAAAGGAATAGCTGCATCTTCTAAAATGGTTAAAGTTACATCTGACGGATCAGCATCTTTAGTAAAACCAATTTGACAAGAAGTACCAAAACGTTCTAAAGTAAATCCGAATAAGTTAGGAGCATCTAGTTTACTAAAGCATAGATTTTTAACAGTTCCAGAAATACCAGTATGTGTGAAACCTCCAATTAATCCTGTTAATTCAGAACAAATAATATTAGTAGGTAATAATACCTGTGCTGCTAAAGATTTTTGAGTACCGTAATTTACTGTAATAGCAGTTTCTTGAGTAGCTTGTGTATAGTTACCCATCATATTAAATTTCAATTTAGATTTATTAAAAATCTCCATTGATAAATCTACAGTACCTCTACTATCATAGACTTGGAAGGTCTTTTGAGTAGCAATATCAGCAGTAGAAAATCTAATTTGTCCGGTTAATAAAGTAGTAGTTGGGATACTATTAGTAACTGTAATAACTTGATCAGAAACTAAAGTACCTGTTAAAGCGCAGTTAGCTCCGCAAGCTTGGAACAACGGTGCCATTTTAAAATCTGCAATAGTTGCTAAAGCTACAGAACTACCTCTTACCGGCATAAAGGCTGTTCCAGAATATTTAGCATATCTATCTTTAGATACTGTTTCTGAATCTCTACCTAATTCATTACCGATATAAACTACTTCTTCTGTTACGAATACATCTTCGTAAGAGAAGTCTGCTAAAGGAACTACATCCGTACCCAGAGGAGTAACAGGAGTTCCTTCTACGGATTGTGCTTTATTAAAAACTAAAGCAGCTTTTACATTAAATTTTGCCATTACTTATCTCCAACATCTGTATTGGTTAAATCATTTTTAGTAGCAGCTAATTCAGCTAAATAGTCTGCCTTAATTTGATTAGCTACAGAAAATGGAATTGTCTCCAATACACCAGTTCTAATAGCATCATATCTAGTTTCTAATTCTTGCATTTGTGCTTGAGTTAGTTCCATACACACCTCTATAAATTAATTACACGCGGGAACGCTACATTCCACCTATCTACCCACCAGTACTTACCATTATCAATTCCTATTACCCCACCTTCTGCATATGTTAATCCAGAATAATCAGCTTCTATAGGAGAATAATGCCAACCGCAACAAGCATTATATAAGTTCTTCCAAACAGTAGGGATATTCTCCTCTAATGTTACAAAATGAACTTCTATAGTTTGTATTATATCACTCCAATTCTGCTGATATATTTCTGGAGTATCTGCTCTTGCTGTAGTATCTAGTGCATTATTATTCAAGTAACCTACTCTAACTGCGCAAATATTTCCTGTATCCAATCTTGGAATAATTTCTTTACTTTGCATAGTTTCAATAGGATAACCAGTTTCACTAATTATTCTAGCTTTCAAATAAGCAATATCAAACATTAACTGCTCCAGTATAATCACATAATAGAACACGCCAGCCCATTATATTTGGAAAGTGATCTACTACAGTAAAGTTATGTATTAAAGTTCCATCATTGACTGTAAACGTATTACCTTCTACAATTTCATAAAAGAAATAGGACTGTGAACTAATCTGAACTTTCCAGTCTTGTCTTGTTTTTCTATAAACTGAATCCATACCATTATATAGATCAGTTAGAGCAAACCCTAGAAAACCCTTTATAGAAAAAGTAGAAAATTCTAAAATTTCCCCTTCCTCTAACGCCATATCAATTAATTCTTGTCTTTCTATATTATTCATACAATAAAGGATTCAATGATAGTATTTTCCATCTTGTTAATTGCAGCTTGAACAGGAATAGAGTCAAATACCTTATTTGCCATACTAGCTAAACTTGGCCCGTATAGTTGCTTATAAGGCGCTCTAGTTAGAGATACTGAAATAGGTTCATTCCAAGTAGCATTTGTTGTTCTTATTGCAATTTTCCAAGGATGTTTACCTCTTAATAAAAAAGCTCCTCTACTTTTATAAGATTTTAATCCTAAAACTGGAACTTTCTTACCACGAATAATTTCTACATTAACTCTATTAGCCCAATTCTTTTGGTGTAATCCGCCGCTTCTACCTTTAAACCAAGCAGGTTTATTGGTGGTAACAACTTCTTCAGACCCAGAAATGAAATGAGCTAAATTAATTGGAACATCTTTGTATTGTAAACTTTCTTCTAAAATAGTTTGTGAGTATTTCAAATCACTAGAAGTTCTACCACCTAACATAACTCCAGAAAGTTCTTTGCTAGTATTATATCTTTTCTTAATTTCAAAAGATATTGCAGAATGTACTTGTCTAACTGCTAAGCCAAAAACGGGTTTCAATTTTTTAGATAACTTTTTAGAATCAAAACTTTCTTTGATTTCTTTGAGTCCTAAAATATCAACCGTTAAATTAGCCATAGCAGTTAAATAGCAATAGTTACATTACTTTGTGAGCAAATGTAGAATTGATTTTAGTATGTACTAGCATTGGAGCAGATTGCATTTGAATATAGGGAATACCAAATTCTGGCTCCATCCACATATTCCAGAACATTTCAAATGGTTGATATTCTGCTTCACCATGTTGAATAGCACCGTATGCAATAGTACCAAAAGAAGAACTAGGTAAACCAATAACATATCCTAGTGGAAAGTATCTAGTAATAGTTCCAGTTGTAGGGTCTTGGTAAGTACCTGTATAAGTATAGATTTCACAGTTATTACTAACTAAGTTTCCTCTATATTTTAAACCTTGGATAGTACCTTGTTTTGGCCCCAATTCAACAGAAAGTGAAGTAGCTTGTCTAACAGTAACATCAATTAATGTTTTAAAGTTAGTATCTTTTTTAAGTTCTGCCCAAGCATCTTCTGAAATATATAGAGTTTCAATATGCTCTTGACAAGCATCTAAGAACTCTTCAATGTCAGCAATAGGAGACACAGTAGTAGTACCGCCAGTAGAACCCCAAGCACGTTTACCAACTCCGCCATTAGCGTTAAGAGTAGTAAAATTGTAAGCGTTATTAGCATTTCTTTCAAAATCAATAATTACGGGATTAGGATATAATTCACTAACTGCTGTATAAGAACCTGCTAGAATTAATTTACTAGCTTGTACTTCCATAAAACGCATATGTCTAGTACGCATATCAACAGCAGTTTGCAGTAAAGCTGCACGATATTTTTCAGCAGGAGAACCGAAGTTATTAATAGCTTCACCCGCAGCACGTTTCCACAACTTTTTAGTATTAACAGATTCTTTCTGTTTGGTATATGGTGCAGTATATTTCTTGGTAGAATATCCACGCTCATAAGTAGCTCTAGCAGAAGCTTCTGGCGCAACATAAATAGAAATTCTTAAATCATCCGAAATTTTATCGAAATCAATAACTTCAGTATCAAAATTAAGTTGAGTACCAAAATGTGGAAGAATTTGCTGTTTAAATGGAACTACTTCTGAAAGAACTCCATAAATTTCTTCATGAGTATATAAATCAAATGCCATTATAATGCTCCAGTAGGATAAACAGTTGCATAAATTTCTGTACCTTCCAGTAATTTAGCTTTTAATAAGTCGGTAACTGCAACAGCATCAATAGTAGCAGGCCATACAAGTTTGTGAGACATAAAATCTCCATCTTTATATACCATTCCTGCTGTATCTGCTGCTGTAGCATCTACTGCATTAATTAAAACTCCAGCAACTTTCTTAGTAGTAACCCCGTCGTGTGCTACCCACTTACCGGCAGCATCAGACATTACAATAGTATTAGCTGCAAGATTTTGCCCTAACTTAACTGTACCAGTACGCCGTTCTTCAGAACGTTTTCCAGCCCATAACTGTTCTGGAGTAAAAGTAGTAGTATCAACCATTGTCTAACTCCTTATTTAATTAAACCAACAGTCTTAGCCGCAGCAAGTAAAGATGCTTTGCCAGATTGTTCAATTGTTGCTGTAGGGACATTCTCAGAACTGTGTAATGCAGTAGGTGTAATTACTGTATCAGCACTTTTAGTTTCTGCAATGGCTGTTTGGATTTCTAAACTTACTTCGGAAGAATAACCTTTAGTAAGGTGAGCAACAACAGTAGACATAGGAGTACCTAAGGTAATAGCTGCATTACAGATAGCTAACATATTTGTACGTTCTTTTTCAACTGCTAATTGCATTGCAGCTTTTAATTCTGCTTCAAGCGCGATTTTCTCAGCTTGTGCAGTGGCAAGAGCTGCTTTTAATTGATCTAATTCATTCATGTGAACTCCAGTAGAATTTAAGGTAGATGCTGAAACATTATGCTTCAACGTTTTATTTTGTAATCCCATTGTAAGAGTAACGTCAATATTGGTAACTATTCTATCAATTAAACCTAATTGTAGTGCTTCCCCTGCCATAAACTCTGACCCTTTCATAGCAACTATATTGGCTAATTCAAGGGAAGGTCTACTTAATATGACATCATTATTGAATGAAGCATCAAAAGAGTCAAGCATAGTTGTAATCTTTTCTTTTGCTTTATCCGACAGGGGTGTGCGAGAATCAGCTAATGCCTTTTCCTCTTTACTTCTAAAAATAGTATATGTTCTTCCACTTGTAGCGTCAGCTTTGGAAGTTTCAACATGTACCATTAAAGCAGCAATACTTCCTAATAAACTTGTTTCTGTTGCAAAAGACATTGTGGTAGCAGCCATAATAGCATAAGCTGCGCTGGTAGCCATACCATCTGTAAATCCAATTATATTAACTCCATTTTCTACTTGCGTTCTAATATAATCAGTTAATGCAAATAAACCTGTAGCTTCCCCGCCTGGAGAATCTATATACAATAGTATATTATTATTTCCATTAGCTATAGCTAATTCTATAGATTGTCGAATACCTTCGTATGAAGTAAAACCCGACAAACCTCCACCGTTTTTAGAAACCAAAGAGTCGAATACTTTAATAACTGCATAAGAATCATTTGCGTTTGTGGCGTTATTCGCTGCTGATACATTTTTAGCCCTTACTGTTGCTAATTCAACAGGAGCAGTATAATCATTATTTGGTGTAATTCCTGATACTAAAGGTATAATAATATTTTCAGAAATTACATTCAATTTAGATTCAGAAATAAATAAGGGAGCACCGCTTATTCTTGTTAGTATTCTAATATATTCTTTCATTCTATTTCCTCAATATATTTACCTAATAGCATTTGCCTTTCTAATTCGATTGCTCTACTTTTAACTTGCTTATGCCATAAACTTCCACGCATACCCAACTCAGCACCGAACCAATTTTGAACTTCTATATTTCTTAAAGTCTGTTTAAATTTAAGTAAACCTTCTACACCTAAATTATACGCCATATTAATTAAAACTGCTTGTCTAGCTCCATTTAATTTACCCATCCCAGGTAGGGAATCTCTTAACTTTTTTTCAATATCTAATACCATTGCAGATAATATTTCTTTTGCAAAACATTTAGTAATACCTTCTTTATATAACTTTTTAATTACATCTTTATCTAAAAGTAATGGATTAGCTTCCAGATTATAGCCATATCCTATGGTATCTTTACCGGCAGGACATTTATATACATGTTTTCTAAATCCTTCATGGCGCATTAATTGAAGTAGTAACTGTTCAGTAATCATTTAGGCTCCGATTTATTTTGTTTATCTGATTTAGTATTAGATGAAGTTGGTGCTGGAGTTGGTGTTGTATTATCTTTAGCTGGAGGAATAGGTACTGTATCAGGTACAGAAGTTAGAATAATACCAGCAGATTTTAACTTTTTACGTTCTTCTATCATTTCTTCAAATATAGTATTACGTTCAGCTAATTTACTTTCTAATGTGGCAAAGCCTGCTTGAACTTCCATTAAATCAGCTTGTGCATCTTTTAATTCATCAACTCCATATCTTCTAGGTAAATCAAATACAGGATAGCAGTCAGCGAATCCAGAAGCAACATATAAAGCTGCAAATTCTTTAAATTTATTAGTAAGAGGAACCATACCAAGATTTAGTAATAAATGATGTTGAATCATTTCTACCCTAACCCGTAGTTCATTCAGGCCAGCTCTGATAGAACTAAAATTAACTTGTGTTAAATCCCCAGTCAATTGGTGGTATGCTAATCCTAATGCAGATGCAATCTTACTCCATTGATCTTCTAACATCACTTGTAGATTAGCGCCAATATCATCTACTACTACAAACTTCAAAGATTCTCCTTTTTCCAAATATTGAACACCGCCACCAGTTCCTTGAATTACTTTTTTCCTATTTCCTGTAACTGGATCAACTTCATTAAGATTAGCAGTTGCTCGCACTGAACCTGGAGCAAATGCACCCATTGCATTAGTATTTTCTATTACCCAGGATACAGCTTGTGCAGCTTTTTGTCGTTGCAATGTTGCATCAGTAAGTTCATCCATTTCGTATATTAGAAGTAGCACTGGAGCAAACATGGTAACTCCACGCCACTGTGATGCACGTTCCCTATCAAAGATATGTAATATATCACTAGCGTCTACTGGAATACGTTTATTTTCAGTAGTCATTTTTGGTTGGTGCGGGTAATCTTTCCATAGATGGTATACACTAGGCATAGCACCATCAAACTGTATTCCGTATCTAATATTTTTACCTGGATCAGAATATAATGGATCAAGATGTTCAGAATCTATATTTTGGATAGCAAGAGGGATGCGACTTATCTTTCTACTAGCTATATAGAAACGCGAAATAGATTCTCCATTCTCAATAAGTGCTGATGCCCAACCAGCTTGGGTATTATATAGATTACCATATCCATCAAGATTACATTCTTTTACCCAAATGTCCCAAGCAGTTTGCATCCTTTTATTAGGAGTTTTATTTGCATTATACCAGCGAACAAAAATACCTTTTCCAATCCAATTAGAAATTAATCTTTTTTTAGCTGTAATAGCGCAAGCATTATTTCTACAAATATGGTGACTTCTTTTTAATAGATTATTTATCTCTTTAGCTGCTAAGGAATCTTGATCACCTCCTACTAAACCTTTTAACTCAAGTCTATAATTAGTAGCAGCTCCTTCATATACTGGTGACTTTAATCCAGCCCCAGAAGTAGTAAATTCACCCATTGAGATTACCTCCATCGCATGAACCAAATTTAGGAACTACCATTGCAAACGTAGCATGATTTCTAAAAGTAGGTTCTCTTGTTGGAGTTAAAGCTATTAACTCTATTTGTAAAGAATTAATTTTAGCTTGTAACCAATCTGGTGATATTTCCTGAAACTTATATCTATTCTGGTATTCTCCACTTCCTATAATTAATTCTGTTCTTCTTTTTCCTAATACAATGTCTTGTAATGCAGAATTACATTGAGATAATTCAAGTTCTACATCTATGATAGTACGCGCCATAATATTTCCTCAAGTTACGCAGCATTACCCGCATTTTCTATTAACATGTTCTTTAGTATCTGCTTCTCTGCTTTAAACCAATGTTCATCCGTCCAATTTCGTAATTGGATAGCAAAATAAGCATGTAGTGCCAATTTCTCACTGTCCATAGCTTCTTTTCTTTTTCCAGGCTTTAACTTAAATCTAGTAATTTTACCATCTATAGAAAGTTCTTTAGTACATGAAAGCATTTGTTCTTCGTATTGACCATAAGAAGTTTCATTATGGTAATACCTATCTCTAGTACCTGTTAGTGATAACCTTCTAATAATTTCTTCATGTGCCTTATGTGCGCCATAAACAAATATATTAACACCCATTCTTTCTGCTAAGGACTTTCGTTCTTGTTGCTGCGTTGATTGATCAGCAGAAGCAGGTTCACAATAAATTTCTGCATTGAAGTTAGTATCTGTAGACCCTTTAGCAGCAAAAGTAGGAATGCCAGCAGTGTTCATAGCATCAGACCACCTGTATACTAATTCTGTTACACGACCATCTGAAGCATCTATACTAACGGCTTCTATTAAAATCTGAATAGGATTGCCTGAAATAGTTTTAGCTACATGTGGAAAACCTTTTACCATCATTTCTGTTAGTTCTTCCCAAACTGAATCGGAAGGATCTAGAACATTGCCAAATATTTCAGTCCAAAGAACTAACCAAGAATTACCGCCTTGTCCCCATGCTCTAACAACTATTGCAAATCTATTATGTTGAACATCAATACCAGCAGTAAGAGCAATTCCCCCAAACGGTACAAAACCTTCTTGGTAATTTAATCGCCGTTTCTGCATTTGAAGAACATCCAATCCTATTGATCTAGTTGCATAAGCCCTTCCTTCACTATTATTAACAAAAGATTTCATTAATCCTTCATTTCCTTTAGTAAGTGCAATTTCTGCTTTAATCTTCTTCTTCATTAACTCGTAATGAGTACTGGCTGCAAAACTACTCATTAACTCATTAAATGCGAATCCATAAATATCTTGTTCTTCTGGTCGAAGTGCTACCCAACCTTTATTATTAAATTCTATTGCTTTTCTAACTGCTACCTTTCTATCTGCATCTGTCCAAGTAGAATTACAATACTTGCAGCAATAGTAAGCAGTTTTTGGATTCCATTTACCGTAGACAGGATCAATAAATCTATTAGGATATTCTTCACACTTCAAGTATTGGAAATCAAATTCCTGTAGTTCATTGCAATCTTTACAAGGAACCATAAATACCATCTGATTACTTTGCTGGTATGCTTTATCTACCCTAGAAAAATCCTCATCAGTAGGAGTTCCTGCATATATAAGTTTCCGTTCTATATAAGTCTTCTGTCTCTGCATTAGTAAGTCAAGAGCGTCACCTTGATCTCCTACATCTTCTTGCAATCCATCCGGTTCTTCTACAATAATGATAGGGGCAGAAGATGATTTTAAATCTTCAGTAGAACGTGCAGTAACTAGAGATAACCAACCTCCATGAAATTTAAAGAACTTATAACTACATCTATCAGGATTTCCAATATTATCTAATAATCTTGGAATACTTTTTATCATTGGTTTAATCTTTTCCCTAGAATATTTTTTAGCAGACTCCATTCTAGGAAATGCAACTATAATATTCTGTGGATCAATATCCATTCGTTTAGACATGTAGGAATTAGTAGTTTCACTCCAAGCTACTTGAGCAGATTTCCTACCAACAATAACTTTAATATCTACATTATCCATACATTCCATAGGAAATAGCATGAAGGGAGTTTCCATACAATCCATTCTCCCTGGTTTAGCAGATACTTCACTTGTTAACCAGCGATAAGTTTCTGCATATTCCTTAGTAGATAATCGTTCAGGAACTTTAAAAAGAGATAACATACTACCTATGAAAAGACGTTCTGTTATATTTTTTTCTTCTCCTCCCGCAGTTACTAATGCAAGATCTTTACTCAAAGTCACTCCTTGAACTTATATAAGTAGGTTCTTCATAATCATCAAAACTATTAATAGGTAAATCTTCTATACCTTCTATTTCTGAAGAATCCCCTACATCTACTTCTTCTTCCATTTTAGATGCTATATAACCATCCAATTCTGTATTAGCCTTCTCCTGCAAGCGCATACCTAATTCATAAAGTTCTGCTAATCCAAGATCAATATCTTTTTGCATATTAGGGTATTTTCTACTTAACGAAACAAGTAAAGTTCTAATATGTAAAAAGACTGGTTCAAATATTTCAGCAAGTTCTTGCACATCTAAAAGTTCCATTTTCTTTTGTTTAATATTTAACCACTCTGCTTCAGTCTTAGCGGCATTTAATTTAATTTTTTGTAACAAGTCTGCTTCCGCAACTCCACTAACTTTACTAGCTGATTTAAGTTTCCAGTAATTACAATAGTGTGTGATACATTCCCTGTAAGTAGCAGTATTATGTGGAGGTAGCTTACCTTCTTTACGCCCTTGACTTATACCGGATGCACTAATACCAAATAGGCCAGCCAATACAGCCGGACTAGCGATAGCATTAATATCAATTATTCCTTTATTGCTCATTAGTATAAACCTCACTATATTTTTAAATTTAGTTATGATAGCATCATAGCATAACTTATTTATTTAATCACGGAGGCAATTATGGCGTTTGATCCAATAACGGCGGGAGCTGATTTAATTACAACAGTTTTAAATAAGTTTTTCCCTGATGCTAATGAAGAAATGAAAGCTAAACTTAGTGCAGCATCTTCTGAAATCGAAAATACCTTTAAATTACAGCTAGCCCAAATTGAAACAAATAGAGAGGAAGCTAGAAGTAACTCTTTGTTTGTTGCAGGTGCTAGACCTTTTATTATATGGGTAGGTGGTTTCGGACTTGGATACCAACTTTTATTTCAGCCTATTATAAATGGTATATTATTGGTATTCGGACTTCCGGCAGTCTTTGCAGCTATTGATGTTACCTTACTTCAAACAACTCTCGGTACGTTATTAGGATTAGGAGTTGCTAGAAGTGTAGATAAAGCTAAAGGAGTTGCAACTAATAGGATAGGAAAATACTAATGGAAGATATTTTCAAAAGGAGAAGTTGTGATGTAAATGGTTTATGTACTTCTTTAGCTGTTCTTAGAGAAAATGTAGATAATTTACATGATTCTGTTGCAGAAATTAAAAAATGTAAGGAGGAATATTTTATGAAAACCGACTTAGCAATAGAACACCAAAAAAGCGAATCTGCTAAAATATATGCAGAATTACAAAAAATAACTAATCAACTAGAAAGGCAAAAGAGTTTCTATGCTGGTGTAGTATTTGCTATAACGGGTATAGTAGGATTTATTATGTATGCTTTTAAGGAAATAATTCCGCATGTTAAACTCTAGTGAAATCTTATTAGCAATTCTATTAAGCGTAACTGATGGAGATACTATTAAAGTTACTATACCTAATATACCAATTATATTTGGAAAAGAAATTGGAGTACGAGTAGCGGGAATAGATACACCAGAATTGCATAGTAAATGCAAAGAAGAAAGAGAACTTGCAGAGAAAGCTACCGAATTTACTAAGAACTTTCTAAGTAATTCTAAATACATTGAATTAAAGAATCCAGCTAGAGATATGTATTTTAGAATTGATGCAGAAGTTTATGTAGATGGAAAATCACTAAGTCAGGAGTTACTAACAGCTAATTTAGCTAAACCTTATTATGGAGGAACTAAAACTCCTTGGTGTGCTCCTGATTATAGTTCTTTATTATAATTTAAAATAGGAAGAATATTTATGAACAAAAAATTTGAAGTTACTCCCAGCTATGACCGTCTAATGCAATTAAGCACTATGTTTAATCAAGAAGGTCAAAATGTAATGGCTAGAGTATTTGCAGCTTTTAATTTAACAGCAGAAGAAGTTGATAGAATTTTAAAAGCACCAGAAGGTACTATGGCTCATTGGGGGTACACTCCAACAAATATTACAGGTAGAATTGATCCTATGTTTAATACTCCACCTGTACCTCTTAAACCAGATTTACAACTAATTCAATCTGAATAGGAATTACAATGGCATCACAAGTTTATGATTCAGCAGCATTTAAGCTGGCAACAGGCGGTATGGACATGGATACCGATACATTCAAATGTATGCTGGTAACTTCTACCTATGTCCCTAATAAGAAAACTCATGTAAATCGTTCTGATGTTACTAATGAAGTTACAGGAACAGGTTATACGGCTGGCGGAGAAGCAGTAACTGTAACTGCAACTAACGATACTACTAATGATCGCACTGATATTACACTAGGTGCTGTTTCTTGGGCAGCTTCTACTATCACAGCTAGAGGTGCAATCTACTATAAGAGTACTGGGGTAGCCACTACAGATGCACTGGTAGCTTATATTGATTTCGGTTCAGATATTTCTAGTACTAATGCAGCCTTTGCTTTATCTAGTTCTATTTGGCGCATACCAGCAGCCGTATAATTGTGAAAATAGTAATTAAACAAAAGCACTCTGTAAAAGAGTTATTTAAACGTATTAAACAATTGGAATTACAAATGTCTCAAGCACAAGAAATTATTAATCAAGTAAAAGCAGCCTTAGAAGCTAATAACAATCTGTTAGCTTCTCAACACGCTTCTTTTGATATGTTAGTAGCAGAAGTAAAGCAATTAATAGCTCAAGGAGATTTAACAGGCGCGAATGAGTTATTAGATATGATTGCAGCTCAAAAAGTTGAAATTATGGCGGCGGCGGAAGCTAATACTACTTTAGCGGCTGAAGTAGATGCAGTTAATGGTGATCCAGCTCAGATAATCTAAATAACATGGCTGTTCACATCCACGAATACCTAATTCAAGTTAGATTCTACGAAGATTCTGTGGATGTGAACAAACCTTTGTATGAAATGACTAAAAACTATAAAGGAATAGTTTCTATCCTTATAGATGAGTTTGGTATAGCTAGAGCATCTCATGCAATTATAGATAGATTAACTAGAAAAGATTTCCTATTTATACTTAATTATTGCAGAACAAAAGGTGCTATTAAATTTACTTATAAGCATAGAAATTTAGAAAGAGAGATAAATTTATGACTTTACACGATGAACTAACAACGGGACCGCTTGCTGTAGAATTAGCGCCTTTAATTCAAGCAGGAAATGATAGCGC
>SXGT01853261.1_pt1 | contig 28143 bp, 22 predicted proteins | sample 3176221 | NCBI WGS metagenome assembly SXGT01 (sample SAMN11356862, study PRJNA531348) | freshwater metagenome | isolation source: freshwater sample F1-120 | place: China: Fuxian Lake, Yuxi | collected 2017-12-25
CGCATCACTCGCGCCTACCGCCTCGTGCTCGGCCGGCCGCCGACGGATTCCGAACGCCAGATCGCCCTCAAGCATCTCGCCGCCGCCGGTGGCGCCGAGGCCGTCAAGCAGCGCGACGCGTGGGCGCAACTCTGCCAGGCTCTGTTCGCCACCCCAGATTTCCGCTACGTGAATTGAACGGCGGCGTCCAAGTCTCTTACGGACACGCGGCGCCAACTTCGTGACGAACGTCAGCGGATATGAGTAAAGCCTTCACCCGCGAATCGGACGAAGCGCCGGAGCAGCCCCTCTTCCGTCCGCCCGTGTCATTGCCGCCGGGCGTGAAGAACTACATCACCCCCGCCGGCGCGCGCCAGATGCGTGCGGTGCTGGATCGGTTGATCCAAGTGGAACATCCGCAGGCCGCCACACTGCCGGATGCCGCCGAGGCGAAACATCAGCTTCAATTATTGGATCAACGCCTCGCGGTTCTCGATCAGAGTCTGCGGACTGCCGAGATCGTGCCGCCGCCCGCGCCTCCGTGGGATCAGGTTCGTTTCGGCGCCACCGTCACCGTGCGCGATCGCAGCGGGATGGAGACGCGCTACCGCATTGTGGGCGTGGATGAGACGGATCTGGATCGCGATTGGGTGAGTTGGCGTTCGCCGGTGGCGAAGGCGTTGATCAACGCCCGTCTCGGCCAGCGCGTGCGTTTCCACGTCCCCGCCGGCGAACAGGAGTTGGAAATCATCGCCATCAGTTACGAGTGAAGGGAAGGGGACATGCCTTCCTCGGAGGTGGAATTTCGGCTCGCCGTCTCGGCAGGACTTCCCTAATTGTTCTCCCGTGAAATCGTTTCTGTTCGTCCGCGCTGTTGTTGCGTTCGTCCTCGCTACGCAAGCCGCCTTGCCGCTCGCCACGATTGCGGCCGAGGGTGGTGCGAAGTTGGCCGACATCCCGGCGCGGATGCGGCAGTTCGTCTCGAACCAGACCGTTGCCGGCGCGGTGACGCTCGTGGCCAAGGGCGGCAAGGTGCTGCAGGTCGAGGCGGTTGGTTATTCCGATCTGGCGGCGAAGAAGCCGATGAAGGTGGACGACCTTTTCTGGATCGCTTCGATGACCAAGCCGATCACCGGTGTGGCGGTTCTGATGTTGCAGGACGAGGGCAAGCTTTCGGTGGATGACCCGGTGGAGAAGCATCTGCCGGAGTTCAAAGGCCAGTGCCTCGTGAGCGAGCGGACGAAAGAGACGCTCGCGCTCAAGCGCCCGCCGCGGCCGATCACCCTGCGCGACCTGCTCACACACACCTCGGGCCTCGGCAACTTTGACGCCCCTCGGCCCAACGCCACTTTGGCCGAACTCACGATGGCCTACTCGCAGCTGCCGTTGCAGTTCGAGCCGGGCACAAAGTGGAGCTACAACAATCCCGGCATCAACACGCTCGGCCGCGTGGTGGAGGCAGTCTCCGGCAGGCCGGTCGCCGCGTTCCTCGAGGAGCGACTCTTCAAGCCGCTCGGCATGAAGGATACGACCTTCTGGCCAACGCCCGCGCAGATCAGCCGCATCGCCAAGGCCTACCAGCCGGGGCCGGATGACAAGGGACTGGCCGAGACCGACATCTATTTCCTGCGCGGCCTGCCGTTCAGTGACCGCTCACGCACGCCGCATCCGGCCGGCGGATTGTTCTCCACGGCGGCGGACATGGCGAAGTTCTACCAGATGATGCTGAACGGCGGCGAGGCGGCCGGCCGGACCTACCTTTCCACCGCGGCGGTGAAGCAGTTGACGACCACGCAGACGGGCGAGATCAAGACCGGTTTCACCACTGGTATGAGTTGGGGCCTCGGTTTCCAAGTGGTGAAGGAGCCGCAGGGCGTGACGGCGATGCTCGCACCGGGGACGTTCGGCCACGGCGGCGCTTACGGCACGCAGAGTTGGGGCGACCCGAAGAGCGGCGTGATTTACATCCTCATGATTCAGCGTGCGAAGATGCAGAACGGCGATGGTTCGGCCATTCGACAGGCGTTTCAGGAAACCGCCGCCGCGGCGCTCGGCGCGAAATGAACAGCCCGATGCGCGATCAACTGTTGCACGGCAAGTTCGCCGATTTTTCGGGGGAACAGTTCCTCAAGATCGCCGCCGGCATCGCGGTGACGGACGGCGTCCGTTATCTGCTCTGGGCGGGGATGGCGTGGCTTTTCTTCTATATCCTGTTCCGCCGCCGCTGGGCGGCGCGCAAGATCGTCCCCGAGTCCCCTTCGCCGCGCGCGATGGGGCGTGAGATCGGCTTCTCGCTGCTGACGGTCGTGATTTACGGCGCGGTCGGCACGCTTACCATTCTCGCCACCACGCGCGGTTGGACTCGGCTTTACTTCGATCTCGGCGCCCACAGTTGGGCCTACTTCTGGATGACCATCGCCATCACCATCGTGGTTCACGACACGTATTTTTACTGGACGCATCGGCTGATGCATCACCCGCGCCTGTTCCGCTATTTCCATCGCGTGCATCATTTCTCCACGAACCCGACGCCGTGGGCGGCCTACGCCTTCGGGCCGCTGGAAGCCATCGTGCAGGCGGGCATCTTCCCGCTGATCGCCTTCACGCTGCCGATCCATCCGCTGGCGTTCATGCTCTTCATGGGATGGCAGATCACCAACAACGTCCTCGGCCATGCCGGCTACGAAATCTGGCCGCGCTGGTTGATGGACACGTGGCTTGGTAAGCTGGCCAACACCCCCACGAACCACGTGATGCATCACGAGCATTTCGCCGGGAACTATGGTCTCTACTTCAATGTCTGGGATCGGATTTGCGGCACCAATCACGCCGGTTACGAGGCGCGCTTTCGCGAAGTGACGACCCCTATCGCCGATTGCTCTGGCGTGGAACGGCAAATGGATCCCACGATGAGCAGATGAAACGCGCGCGGGTCATCATCCTGACGTTGCTCGTGGGGCTGCCTTTGGCGATGTCCGCGGCCAGTCTCGAGCGAATCCAGTATCACCATCCCGGCCTTGTGGTGGACCTCGGTGTTGGATTGTGGGCGTGGCCGGTGCCGGCGGATGTGGATGGGGACGGCGACCTGGATCTCATGGTTTCCTGTCCTGACAAGCCTTACAACGGCATCTGGTTTTTCGAGAACACCACGGGCGACACGGCGAAGAATCCGCTCCCGATTTTTAAGCCCGCGCGTCGCATCAGTCAGGCCGTCCATTATGTCACGCCTTCGTATGTGGAGGGCCAAGTGCGCGTGCTCTCGCCGGCGACGGAGTATCCGGACTTCCTCAAGACCGGCCTCACGACCTCCATCAAGCTGACGCTGCCGCCCAATATCCACACCCGCCTCGTCAATCCGAAGGTCACGAAGGGCCCGCGTACGCGGCACAACCAATGGCGTTACACGGATTACAATGGCGATGGCGCGCTGGACCTGATCGTTGCGGCGGAGGACTGGTCGGATTACGGCTGGGACGACGCGTGGAACAGCGCCGGCAAATGGACGAATGGCCCGTTGCACGGCTTCGTTTACCTGCTGCCAAATCTCGGCACCACCGCGCAGCCCCGTTACGACACGCCCCGCACGGTGGAGGCCGATGGCAAGCGGTTGGACACGTTCGGCTGTCCGTCACCGAACTTCGCGGATTTTGACGGGGACGGAGACCTCGACTTGATTTGCGGCGAGTTTCTGGATGGGTTCACGTACTTCGAGAATCTCGGCACGCGCACGCAGCCGCGCTACGCGGCGGGCCGGCGCCTCCTCCACCAACGCCAGCGATTGACGATGGATTTGGAGATGATCGTTCCCGTCGCGATCGATTGGAACAGGGACGGCCATGTGGATTTGATTGTCGGCGATGAAGACGGGCGCGTGGCGTGGGTGCAGAACACGGGCAAACTTTCGGACAGCCGCACGCCGCAGTTTCTACCGCCACAATACTTCCAGCAACAGGCCGCCGAAGTGAAGTCGGGGGCGCTGGCCACGCCGGTGGGTTTCGATTGGGACGGCGATGGCGACGACGACATCCTTTGCGGCAACACGGCGGGGTACGTGGAGTTCTTCGAGAATCTCAGTGGCCCGCGCGTGGAACGTCCGAAGTTTGCCGCGCCGTGCCGTTTGCAGGCTGGCGGCAAAACCCTCCGCATCATGGCTGGGCCGAATGGCAGCATCCAAGGCCCGGCCGAGGCGAAGTGGGGTTACACCACGCTCTCGGTCGCCGATTGGGATGAGGACGGTTTGCCCGATCTCATCGTGAATTCGATTTGGGGCAAAGTGAATTGGTATCGCAACACCGGCACGCGCGCCGCACCGAAGCTCGCCGCGGCGCAGTCGGTCGAAGTGGAATGGGAAAGGGAACAGCCTGCGCTCGGATGGGGTTGGCTGCGGCCCGAGGGCAAGGGGTTGCTCACGCAATGGCGCACCACGCCCTTTGCGGTGGATTGGAACGGCGATGGCCGCATGGATTTGGTGATGCTCGATCACGAGGGGTATCTTGCGTTCTTCGAGCGCGCCCGGCGTGGAGGCAAACTCCTGCTGCTTCCGCCGCGTCGGGTTTTCTGTGATGAACAAGGCCGTCCGCTCCGACTCACTAGCGGCATCGCGGGCAAGAGCGGCCGCCGTAAACTGTGCGTTGTGGATTGGGATGGGGATGGCCGGCTCGACATTTTGTTGAACGGCGAGAACGCGAACCTTCTGCGCCAAGTGGACGCGCGCGACGGTAAGATTTATTTCAAAGACATGGGCAAGCTGGCCGCCGAGAATGTGGCGAGCCACGATGTCAGCCCGACGGTGGTGGACTGGAACGGCGACGGCGTACCCGACCTGCTGGCCGGTGCCGAGGATGGGCATCTGTACTACCTGCGCAACCCGCGCGTGAAGTGAGTTGGAAATTCCGCGGCTGCTGTCAGCAGAATCCAATGGTTGACGATTGCAGGGCGCGGACTATCGAATCTTCTGATCTGGCAAACCCTGTTTTATGCCTTCGTCGAGTGGCATCGTGTCCTTCGCGAGGCCTGCCTGCTTCATCAGTTTCGCTAGCTCGATCTGCAACTCCTTCACTTTGCCCGCGTGCGCGGGGTCGGCGATGAGGTTACGGCGTTCGTCGGGATCGGTCTGGAGATGGTAAAGTTCGGCTAGGTGCCGATCGGGGCTGCCATCGCCGTGCGGGTAGTGGATGTATTTCCATTCGTCGGTGCGGACGCCGCGGACGTTCGGCGTGTAGGGGAATTGCTTCTCGTAGTTGTATTCGTAGAACCACGACTTGCGCCACGCCGAATCGCCGCGCTGCACGAGCTTCGCCCACGACTGACCGTGGATGTTCTTGAGCGGCGGCGCGCCGCAGAGTTCGAGGATGCTCGGGGCAATGTCGTGCGTGAGGACTTGCTGCTCGATGATCTTGGGCTTGTCCGTGGGCGCGAGGCGCGGGTAGCGGGCGAGTAGCGGGATGCGGATGCTCGGCTCGTGCATGGTACGCTTGTCCACCATGCCGTGTTCGCCGTTGAGCAGGCCGTTGTCGCCCATGAAGACGATGAGCGTGTTGTCGAGCTGGCCGGCGTCGCGCAGCGCCTGCACGAGCTGGCCCACGCTGTCGTCCACCGAGAGAATCGTGCCCCAGTAGGCGCGCGTCATGGCGGCGAAATCCTTCACGGCCTCGGGCCGGTCGTCGGGGAACTTCTTCCGCCAGTCGAAGAGCGGCCCGTAAATGCCGTGCCAAGTGGGCATGCGCTCCTTAATCCACGCGGGCTTGCCGGCGAGCTGGAAGGCCGTGTCGGGATACTCGATTTTCACCTGGTCGAAGCTGTTGGAATACTTCGGCTCCGGCAGATAGAAGCTGTGCGGCGCCTTGTGGCCGAGCATGAGGAGGAAGGGCTGCTGACGCGGGCGCTTGAGCCAGTCCAGCGCCATGCGCGTGACGGCGTGGGTGTAATAGCCCGGCACCACCTGGCGCTCGCCGTCCACGTTGAACTCCGTGTCGAAATATTTTCCCTGGCCCTTGTGCGTGACGAAGTAGTCGAAGCCGGGGCGCTTGCCGTCGTTCTCCTCGCCCATGTGCCACTTGCCGAGATAGGCGGTGGCGTAGCCCTGCTCGTGCAGGCGCATGGGGAAGCTCACCATGTTCGTGGGATACTCGGTGAAGTTGTTCTGCACCCGGTGCGCGTGCGCGTAGCGCCCGCTGAGGATGGACGCCCGACTCGGCGAGCAGAGCGACGTGGTGCAGAACGCATTCTTGAACCGCACGCCCTCGGCCGCGAGCCGGTCAATGTGCGGCGTCTTGACGTGCGGATTGCCGGCGCAGCCGAGCGCGTCCCAGCGCAGGTCGTCGCAGAGGATGAAGAGGACGTTGGGCCGGGCCGGGGCGGCGGCGGCGGTGACAGGATGCAGGATGGCCAGTAAGGCGAAGGCCAGCCAAAGCACGCACGGGAGAAAGCCGGGGGTAAGTGGAGCCATATGAATGCACAGAGGAGTCATCATTGGGAGTGGAGTCTTCCCGACTCGCCGTCGTGACGCGAGCACTTCTTGGCGGACGATCCGGCTTGGAAAAAAATCCGTGCGCGTCCGTGCGCATTCGTGGTTTCCTTTCTTTTCGTATGTCTAAAGCCACGCCCCCGCTCTTTTTCGCCCTCCTGTCTCTGCTGTGCGCTGTCAGCAGCCACGCCGCCGCGAAGCCCAACCTTATCATTTTTTTGGCCGACGACCTCGGTTACTCGGACTTGGGTTGTTACGGTGGAGAAATCGCCACGCCGCATCTCGATGCACTCGCGGCGAATGGGCTGCGTTTCACGCAGTTCTACAACACCGCGCGATGCTGGCCTTCGCGCGCGTCCATTCTCACTGGCTATTACGCGCAGCAAGTGCGGCGCGACGCGGTGCCGGAGGTGAAGAGCGGCGCGCAGGGCACGCGACCGGCGTGGGCACGGCTGCTGCCGGAAATGCTCAAGCCGCTCGGCTACCGCGCGTATCACTCGGGTAAATGGCACGTGGACGGTAAACCGCTCGCGAACGGATTCGACCATTCCTACAGCCTTGAGGACCAGGACCGCAATTTCGCACCACGCCGGCACACAGAGGATGATCAACCGCTGCCGCCGGTCGTGGCGGGGAGCGGTTATTACACGAGCACGGCTATCGCCGAACACGCCATCAAGTGCCTCAAGGAACACGAGGAGAAGTTCGCCGCGCAACCGTTCTTCTCGTTCGTCGCGTTTACCGCGCCGCATTTCCCCGTGCAGGCGCCGCCGGAGGATATCGCCCGCTATCGTACGAAGTATCTGCCGGGTTGGGACGCATTGCGCGGCGAACGCTGGGGGCGAATGCAGAAGTTGGGCATCGGCGGGCGTGTCCTTCCAGCCATCGAGCGCGAGATAGGACCGCCGTATGCGTTTGCGGATGCGATCATGAAGCTCGGGCCGAACGAACTGAACCGTCCCTTGGCGTGGGCCGGGCTGTCGGATGCGCAGCGGAAGTTCCAAGCGGATAAAATGTCGGTTCACGCCGCGATGGTGGACCGGATGGATCGCGAGATCGGCCGTGTGCTGGCGCAACTCCGCGCGATGGGCGCGAGCGAGAACACGCTCATCTGTTTTCTTTCCGACAACGGTGCGAGCGCCGAGATCATGGTGCGCGGCGATGGTCATGACCAAGACGCAATATGCGGCACGGGCGCGACTTTCCTGAGTATCGGACCGGGTTGGTCGAGCCTCGCGAACACGCCGTTTCGCCGGCATAAGTCGTGGGTTCACGAAGGTGGCATTGCGACACCGTTCATCGTGAGTTGGCCCAAGGGCATCGCGGCACGCGGTGAGTTGAGGAGCGTGCCCGCGCATCTTGTGGACTTGGTGCCGACGTTTCTCTCGCTCGCCGTCGGGAAGCCTTTCGAGAAGTGGAACGGCCAGCCTGTGCCAGCAGCGCCCGGCAAGAGCTTGGTGCCCGCTTTCGCCAGCGACACCGCCATTGCGCGCCCTTCGCTGTGGTGGATGCACGAGGGCAATCGAGCCTTGCGCGTGGGCGACTGGAAAATCGTCGCCGCCGGCAAGGGTGGTGAGTGGGAGCTTTACGATCTCAAAGGCGACCGCTCGGAGTCCAAGAATCTCGCGGCAGCCATGCCCGAGAAGGTGCGTGAGATGGCCGCGCAGTGGACGCGCGAGACGGAGGAATACAGCGCGCTCGCGCGCAAGGACGCGCCGCCGACTGAAGCCGGGAAGGGATCGGGAAAGAAAAAGGCAAACCAGTGAAGCGTATCAGCAGAACGAGTTCGTGAGCAAGGCGTGGTGGCTGGATAGCCGTTTTGCACGCGTCGTGGGGGTTGAATTCGTTTGGAATAGCCGTTACTCTCGGGCGTCCAATGACACGTATGAATGGGATTGATGCAGGATTGTTCAGTCGCCGGCAGGCCTTGCGGAGCGCCGCGTGCGGGTTCGGTTCCCTCGCGCTGGCGGGGTTGATGGCCCCGCGCGCCGTGGCGGCGAATCCCCTCGCGTCCAAGGCGCCGCATTTCAAGCCGCGCGCCAAGCGGATCATCTTTCTCTTCATGCAGGGCGGCGTGAGCCATGTGGATTCGTACGATCACAAGCCCCTGCTCACGAAACAGGATGGCAAGATGATGCCGTTCCACGATTCGCGGAAGATCGCGAACTCGGGGAAGAAGGACGCCACCGAGCAGCGGGTGATGAAGCCGCTCTGGAAGTTCGCCCAGCACGGCCAGAGCGGTCGCTGGGCCAGCGATCTTTTCCCCGAGGTGAACAAGCATGCGGACGATCTCACGTTTATCCACTCGATGCACACCGAGGGGATCGCGCACGGCCCGGCCACGCTCTTCCTGCACTGCGGTTCGACCAACTTGATCCGGCCCTCGATCGGTTCGTGGGTCAGCTACGGTCTGGGCACGGAGAACGAGAATCTGCCGGCGTTTGTTTCCATCAATCCCTCCGCTGGCACTGGCGGTCCGCGCAATTACGGCAACGCCTTTCTGCCCCCCGTTTTCCAAGGCACAGGCCTCGGCAAAGCCGGCGGGCCGGCGAGTGAGGCCGTCATTCGCAATCTCGCGCATCCGAGTCTGAAGCCGGCGGATCAGCGCAAGCAGTTTGATTTGCTGCAATCGCTCAACGCCGAGCAACTCAAACGCAGCCCGGGCGACGCGGAACTCGAGGCGGTGCTCAACTCCTACGAGTTGGCGTGGCGGATGCAGAATCACGCGCCGGACACGCTCGATCTCGCCAAGGAATCGCCCGAGACGCTCGCGCTCTACGGCATCGGCGACAAGGCGACGGACCACTTCGGTCGCCAATGTCTGATGGCCCGGCGTCTCTGTGAATCCGGCGTGCGTTTCATCCAGTTGACCTATGGCGACAACTCCGCCAATCCGGCGTGGGACCAGCATTCAAACCTCCCCAAACACGGCGACCACGCGCGCGCGGTGGACAAGCCGATGGCTGGCCTGCTCGCGGATCTCAAGCGGCGCGGGCTGCTGGAGGATACGATCGTCTGGTGGGGCGGCGAGTTCGGCCGCACGCCGTACGCCGAGAAGAACGGCACGGGCCGCGATCATAACCCGAATGGCTTCACGGTCTGGCTCGCGGGTGGCGGTTTGAAAAAAGGTTTTGCCCACGGCGCGACCGACGAATTCGGCCACAAGGCCGTGCAGGACAAAGTGCACATGCACGATCTGCACGCCACGCTGCTGCACCTGCTCGGCCTCGACAACGAGCGACTCACATACCGCTACGACGGGCGCCCCTTCCGCCTCACCGACGTACACGGGCACGTGGTGAAAGAGATCATCGCCTAAAACGGCGGGTGACAGGGCGCGCTCGGTGCGCGGGAAAACAATTTTGAATCCGCGTCAAAACAACCACAGTCGGGGTTCCAGTCGCCGCGAGTTTCTGCGTGTCGGAGCATTGGGCGCCGCCGGTTTGTCGCTGCCGCAGTTGCTGGCAGCGCGGCAGGCTGGGGGTGTCGAGGCGAAGGCCGATTCGTGCCTGATCATCTTCCTCAACGGCGGTCCCAGTCATCTCGACATGTGGGATATGAAGCCCGAGGCGCCGTCCGAGATTCGCGGCGAGTTTCGGCCGATCGACACCACGCTGCCCGGTGTGCAGCTGTGCGAGCATCTGCCGAAGCTCGCGCGGCAGTTGCACCATTGCACCGTCGTTCGTTCGATGAATCATAGCGTGAACAACTCCCACGCCGCGGCTGTGTACGCGGCGCTCACGGGGCATGATCGCGGGGAGCAGGGTGGTGGCGCCAAGCCGGGAGATCATCCGAACATGGGATCGGTGCTCGCCAAGCTGCGCCCGTCGATTGCCTCCGCCCTGCCGTATGTGGCGCTGCCGTATAAGACGCAGGAAGGCGCGGGTGGGCCGTTGCAGCCGGGTTTTCTCGGTGGCTTCATCGGCGCCCACCACGATCCTTTCTGGGTGTTGGAGGATCCGAGCCGGCCCGATTTCCGCGTTCAAAATCTTACGCCGGCGGAGGGCATGACTCGCGTCCGCCTCGCGGGTCGCGATGAATTGCTGCGCTCGCTGGACCGCACTTTTTTGGAGAAGCAACCGGCTGGCCGTTCGACTTACGAATCGCTCGGTGAGTTTCAACGGCGCGCGTTTGATTTGCTTACGGCCGACACCACCCGCCGCGCGTTTGAGTTGGAACGTGAAACGATCGCGTTGCGCGAAGCGTACGGGCGCAACATTTATGGACAGAGCGTGCTGCTCGCCCGGCGCCTCATCGAGGCCGGCACGCGGGTGGTGACGATGAGCTGGGCGCCGGATGCGAATGCGACGTGGGATACGCATGGCGGCAATTTCCAGAAGCTGAAGACGACGTTGCTCCCGCAGTTCGATGCCGCATCTGCGAGTCTCCTCGACGATCTGAACCAGCGGGGCCTGCTGCGGCGCACGTTGGTGGCGGTGATCGGTGATTTCGGCCGGACGCCGCGTATCAACAACGGCGGTGGGCGTGATCATTGGAACGCCTGTTACAGCGTCATGCTCGCCGGCGGCGGCATCAAGGCCGGCTACGTCCACGGCGCCAGTGACCGCACCGGTTCGCTGCCAGCCGAGCGGCCCACTTCCCCGGGAGACATTATCGCGACCATCTACCATTTGCTCGGCGTCGATCCGCGCACGGAATTGCATGACAATCTCAACCGTCCGCATATGCTCGTGCCGCACGGTCGCGTGATGGACGAATTGATTACCTGAGCCGCCGTTCGATTTTCATGAAAAAATTCCTCTCGCTGATCCTGTCGCTCAGCTGTGCCGCGCGCCTCTTCGCCGCAGATCCGTTTGACCACTCCGCCGTGCCGCTCGAAGTGGACGCGCCGGACGCGAAGCTCGCCAAGATCGTTCTCCTTGCCGGCACGCCGAGCAGCAAGTCGGGTGCGCACGAGTACTTCGCCGGTTGCGCGCTGTTGGCGCAATGGCTCAAGCAACAGCCGGACGTCTGGCCGGTAATGGTCCGCGAATGGCCCAAGAACGAGAAGGTTCTCGAAGGAGCGAAGGCCATCGTCTATTTCGGCGACGGCGGCGGCAAGCAGCCCTTCGTTGAGCCCGCGCGCTGGGCGAAGCTGAGCAAGATGATCGAGGGCGGCGCGGGCTTCGTGCTGCTGCATCAGGCGGTTGATTTCCCCAAAGGCCCCGATGCCGACAAGGTGAAGAGCTGGCTCGGTGGCGTGTTCCACGGTGATATCGGTTGCCGCGGCCATTGGGACATGGACCTGAAACCTGTCGGTGAGCATGCGGTGCTGCGCGGCGTGAAGCCGTTCGCTGCGCCCGGCGACGGCTGGCTCTACAACCTGCACTTCGCCCCCGAAGGTAAGCCGCTGCTGGTAGGCGCGGTGCCGGACAAATCCCGCAGCTCGGCGGACGCGAAGAAACATGTGGGCCGCGACGAGGTGATCGCGTGGGCTGGGGAACGGGCGGGTGGCGGCCGCGGCTTCGGTTTCACCGGCGCCGACCTGCACAAGAGCTGGGGTTACGAGAGCCAGCGCCGGCTCGTCGTCAATGGCATTCTCTGGACCGCGAAGATGGAAGTGCCCGCGGGTGGTGCGAAGATGGATTTCAGTGAGACGGACCTGAATCGCAACCTCGACAAAAAAACCGCGCCTCCCGCCAAAGCGCCGACCAAAGCCACCGCGAAACCGGCGGCGAAGTAGTCTCTTTCCAGCGATACGAATAGTTGCGGCGCGTTCCCGTCCGATTTAGCATCGAACTGAACGATTCCATGCGGCTCACACTTTTCAGCCTTCTTCTGCTTTCGCTCGTCGCGGTTCGGCTTCACGCGGCCGACACGGTGGGCGTGGAGTTTTTCGAGAAACGCATCCGCCCCCTCCTCATCGAGCGTTGTTACGAGTGCCACGGCGCGGAGGCCAAAAAGATCAAGGGCGGCCTGCGTCTGGACACGCGTGAGGGATTGATGAAGGGGGGCGATACCGGTCCTGCGATCATCCCCGGCGACCCGGAGAAATCGCGCCTCATCGAGGCGGTGCGTTATAAGAACCAGGATTTGCAGATGCCGCCGAAAAGTCCCCTGCGGCCCGAGCAGGTGAGGGACTTGGAGCAGTGGATCCGACTTGGCGCGCCCGCTTCTTCCACGTCGTCGGCTAAGGTCGCGGACAAGCGCATCATCAACATCGAGGAAGGCCGAAAGTTCTGGTCTTTCCAGCCGCTGGCCCGTGTCACTCCGCCTTCGGTGAAGGGCGCGATGCGCGCAAAGGCGCCGCTAGACCAATTCATCCTCGCCAAGCTCGAGGAGAAGGGGTTGAAACCCGCTCCTCCGGCAGACAAGCGCACGCTACTGCGCCGCGCGACGTTTGATCTCACCGGCCTTCCGCCCACGCCCTCGGAGTTGGAGGCCTTTCTCGCGGACTCCTCGCCGGAAGCGTTCGCGAAGGTTGTCGAGCGCCTTCTTGCCTCGCCGCAGTATGGCGAGCGCTGGGGAAGGCATTGGCTCGATGTCGCCCGGTATGCGGACTCGAATGGCCTCGATGAGAATGTCGCCTTTGGCAACGCGTGGCGTTATCGCGATTATGTCGTGAACGCCTTCAATCGCGACAAACCTTACGACCAGTTTCTCATCGAGCAGATCGCGGGGGATCTGTTGCCGCCGCCGGAGAACGTCGCGGTGAAGCACGAGCGCTTGACGGCGCTCGGGTTCCTTTCCATCGGCCCCAAGCTCCTCGCCGAGCCCGACAAGGTGAAGCTGGAGATGGATATGATTGATGAGCAGATCGACACGCTCGGCCGCGCGGTGATGGGGATGACGTTCGGCTGCGCGCGGTGTCACGATCACAAGTTCGATCCGTTGCCGACGGGCGATTACTACTCGCTCGCCGCCATCTTCAAAAGCACGCGCACGATGGATGATCTCAAGACCATCGCCAAGTGGCACGAGCCGGAAATCGCCACGGTGGCCGATCGCGCGGCGGTGGCGGCGTATGCTCAGCGTATTGTTGCGCAGAAGGCGGTCGTCTCGAACTTTGTTGCCACGGCGAACCGGGCGTTGCTGGTGGAGAAAAAGACGAATGCGTTGCCGAAGAATCCGGAGAGCCTTTATCCGACGAACCGCGTCGCCGAGCTGAAGATGTTGCGCGAGGAGTTGGCGACGCTGGAGAAGGAGGCGCCGGAATTGCCGAGTACAATGGGGGTGAGCGACGCGACGAACATCGTGAAAGCGTTCCCGATCCACATCCGCGGCAGCCATCTCACCTTGGGCAGGGAAGTGCCGCGTCGTGCGCCGCAGGTGATGCAGATCTCCGACCGCCCGCAGTTCCCCGAGCAGCAGAGCGGCCGGCTCGAGCTCGCCCGCTGGCTTGCCAGTCCGGAGCATCCGCTTACGGCGCGCGTGATGGTGAACCGCATCTGGCGTTGGCATTTCGGCCGTGGCCTCGTGGCGAGCACGGATAACTTCGGCGCGCTCGGCCAGCGCCCTTCGCATCCGGAATTGCTCGACTGGCTCGCGCACCGCTTCATCGATTCCGGCTGGAGCGTGAAAGCGCTGCACCGGCTCATCATGAACTCGGACGCCTACCAGCGCGCTGCGGTCCACACGGAAGAGAACAAGAGCGTCCCGATGCTTTCGCCACGGGATCGCGAGCGAGTGCTTCCCGTTTCAAAAATAGCGGGACTCGATCCTGAGAACCGTCTTTACGCCCGATTCCCTCAGCGTCGGCTTGAGGCCGAAGAGATCCGCGACGCGCTTCTGTTTGTCGCGGGCTCGCTTGATCTAACGATGGGGGGCAAGACGCTCCCTCTGAAGAACCGCGAGTTCGTCTTCAACCACACCTCGAAGGACGCGACCACCTACGGCAGCCTGCGCCGCGCGCTTTACCTGCCGGTCATCCGCAATCATCTCTACGATCTTTTCGAGCAGTTCGATTTTCCCGACCCCGCCGTGCCGAGCGGCAACCGGCTGGCGACCGTCGTCGCTCCGCAGGCGCTGTTGATGATGAACAGCGAGTTGGTTACCCGTGCTGCCGAGGCTTTCGCGAGCCGGCTCACCGCGGCTGAAACTGATGACACGCGGCGGATTGAGAAGGCCCACCTCCTCGCCTACTCGCGCCCGGTCACCCCTCACGAATTGGATCGAGCGCGCAAGTTTCTGGAGCAATTCCCCAAGATCGCCGGCGGCACGGGAGCGCCCCGGCAGGCGTGGATCGCGTTTTGTCAGGCGTTGCTGGCCGCCAACGAGTTCATCTATCTGAACTGAGCATGAACCCGTCACTCGATCCTTTTGTGTCCCGTCGCGCGGCGCTGCAAGGTGCGGCGGCGGGCTTCGGCTGGCTGGCGGCCTCGGCCTTGCTGGCCGAAGAAACACGCGCGGCGGGGGAGAATCCGCTCGCGCCCAAGAAGCCCCATTTCCGCGCGCGTGCCAAGCGCGTCATCTTCCTTTTCATGAAGGGCGGTCCGTCGCACGTGGACACGTTCGATCCCAAGCCGCAGCTCGATCGCGACGATGGCAAGCCGTTCCCTGGCGCGAAGCCGCGCGTGCAGTTCGCGCCGACGAGCGAGCTGCTCAAGTCCCCTTGGAAATTCCAGAATCACGGCCGCAGCGGGTTGCCGGTCAGCGAATTGTTTCCGCACGTCGCGCAGTGCGTGGATGACCTTTGCGTGCTCCGTTCGCTGCACGGCACGAACGCCGCGCACGGTGGCGCGTTGCTGAAGCTCCACACCGGCAGCGACAACTTCGTGCGCCCCAGCATGGGTGCGTGGGTGAACTACGGGCTCGGCTCGGAGAATCAGAATCTGCCCGGCTTCCTCACCATCTGTCCCACGTTTGCGCATGGCGGCGTGAATAATTGGGGCGCCGCCTTTCTCCCCGCCGCGTACCAAGGCACGCCCCTCGGCAACGCCGCCGTTCCCGCCAGTGACGCCACGGTGCGGCACATCACGAATTCAAACCTCTCGCCCGCGCAACAACGCGCCCAGCTCGATCTGCTCGCGCAGATGAACCGCGAGCATCTGAGGCAGGCGGGCTCGAATCCTTCGCTCGAAGGCCGCCTCAATTCCTTCGAGCTCGCCTTCCGCATGCAACGGGCGATGCCCGAGGCGCAGGATTTGTCACGCGAGACCGAGGCGACGAAGAAGCTCTACGGCCTCGATGACAAGGTGACGGAGAACTTCGGCCGCCAATGTCTTATGGCGCGCCGTTTCGCCGAGCGCGGCGTGCGTTTCATTCAGGTCACGCACAGCGATGGCGATGTGCAGTGGGATCAGCACGGCAACCTTCGCAAAGGCCACACGAAGAACGCCGCCGAGGTGGATAAACCGATCGCCGGCTTGTTGAAGGATTTGAAGACGCGTGGTCTCTTGAAGGACACGCTCGTCGTCTGGGGCGGCGAGTTTGGCCGCACGCCCGCGGCGCAGGGCGGGCGCGACGGGCGCGACCACAATCCCGAGGGCTTCACCATGTGGCTCGCGGGCGGGGGCGTGAAGCCCGGCATTGCCTACGGCGCGACGGATGATTACGGCTGGTTCGCCGCCGAGAACAAGGTCCACATCCACGACCTGCACGCGACCATCCTCGCTTTGCTTGGCCTCGACCACGAGAAGCTGACCTATCGCTATGCCGGCCGCGATTTTCGGCTCACCGATGTCGCCGGGCATGTGGTGAAGGAGATTTTTGCCTGACCATCTTGAAAGAAAGATGACAACGAATTTCTTTCAACCGGACTTGCGTGCGAGAAGCACTGGCGAGCGCATCGTGTGGACCGTGGGCTGCGCATTTGCGTTCATCGGCATCGCCGTACCTTCGCGCGCCGCCGTGCCAGATAATCCAGCGGCTTTTTTACAGAAGCATTGTGTCGCCTGTCACGGGCCGGAGAAGCAGAAGGGCAAGCTCCGGCTCGATACGCTGAATCCCAATCTCGTGTCCGGTGCGGACGCGGAGCGGTGGAACGAGGTGCGGACGAAGTTGCTGGCGGGCGAGATGCCGCCGGAGGACAAGCCGCGTCCGTCACAGACGGAGCTCAAGCCCGTGCTCGACTGGCTCACGCGCGAGTTGGGGCGTAATCCCAAAGTGACACTGCGGAATCCGCACCGACTCCTCCGTCCGGTCGAGGGGAACCGTGTTTCGCACGAGGCGCTTTTCAGTCCCGCCGCCGCTGTGAGCGCCGTGCCGGATGCACCGCCGCGGCTGTGGCGGCTGAGTCCCGAGCTTTACGACGGCTTTCTGCGCGACGTGGGCAAGAACGCGCCGGGCATCACGCAGCCCTTCACGGCCGGCACGGAGCGCGGGCTGAAGGACTTCGCGGCGGGCGGCGTGATTGACGAGCCGGTCACGTCGCTGCTCATCCGCAACGCGCTGGCCTTCGTCGAGCACCAGACGCGGCACAGCCACGAGGACGGCAAGGTCAAGGGCGCGGGCAACACCGTGGGCGAGTTCATCAAGCTGTTCGACACGAACAGCCCGCCAACGGACGCGCTCATCGCCGCGGCCATCCGCGAGCAGTTCAAGCGCGTGCTGCGTCGCGCGCCGGTGGAGGGCGAGCTGGCGCGATTTGTCGCTTTGATGCGCAAGAATATCGCAGACGGCGGACAAGTGTTGGGAGTGCGCACCACGCTCGCCGCCGTGCTGCTGCTGCCCGAGGCGGTCTTTCGCATGGAACTGGCCCCGGGCACGCCCGACGCGCGCGGGCTGGTGATGCTGGCCCCGCGCGAGCTGGCGTTTGCCATCACCTTTGCGCTGACGGACCGCCGGCCGGATACGGTGTTGCTGGACGCCGCGGAGAAAGGCCGGCTCGCCACCCGCGAGGACGTGGCGCGCGAGGTGACGCGCCTCTTCGCCGACGAGAAGGTGGAGAAGTCCCGCGTGCCGCGCTTCTTCCGCGAGTTCTTCGGCTATCACGAGGCGACGGAGGTCTTCAAGGACGACAAGGAGTTCAAGGACCACGAGGCGCGCGTGCTCGTCGCGGACACGGACCGGCTCGTGAAGTGGATTCTCCAGCGTGACCGCGACGTGCTGCGCGAGCTGCTGACGACGGACCTGGCCTTCGTGAATTTTCACACCGACCCGAACAAGCGCGAGCGCCCGCCCGAGCCGGCGAACAAGAAGCGCGTTCACCTCGCCTACGGCCTGCCCGCCGACTGGCAGTGGACCACGAACCAGCCCGTGCGCCTGGACCCCGCGCAGCGCGCCGGCATTCTCACGCAGCCGAGCTGGCTGGTGGCGCACTCGATGAACTTCGACAACCACCCCATCCTGCGCGGCAAATGGGTGCGCGAGCATCTGCTGGGCGGCAGCATTCCCGACCTGCCCATCACGGTGGACGCGCAGCTTCCCGACGACCCGAAGCGCACGTTGCGCGAGCGCATGGAGGTGACGCGGCAGGAGTATTGTTGGAACTGCCACGCGAAGATGAATCCGGTGGGTTTGCCCTTCGAGATGTTCGACCACTTCGGGCGCGGCCGCACGGCCGAGCCGGTGCTCGATGTCGCCGCCACCGAGCGGAACGTGGACAAGAAGGGCAAGTCGCTCGGCCCCGTGCTGCGCGACGCGCCGCTGGACGCGAGCGGCATCGTGAACCTCACCGGCGATCGCAGTCTCGAGGGACCTGTGACGAACGCGGTGGCGATGATTCGCAGGCTTGCCGACGCGCCGCGTGTCCGGCAGGTCTTCGTGCGCCACGCCTTTCGTTACTGGATGGGACGTAATGAAACGCTCGGCGACGCCCGCACTTTGCAGGAGGCGGATCGCGCCTACACTGCGAGTGGCGGGAGCATGAAAGCGCTCGTCACGTCGCTGCTCACCTCTGAATCTTTCCGTTATCGCAACGTCAAAAACCCAACGAACACGCCATGAACCTGAACCGCATTCCCCGCCGCACGTTCTTCCGCGGTGCCACGCTGGGCGCGGGCACCGTGCTCCTCGCGCCCGTCCTCCGGCAGATTGAAGCGCAGGCCGCGACCGTGTCCACGCCGCGCCGCTTCGTCTTCGTGGTCGAGGGCAACGGCGTGAATCCCGAGCAAGTGCAGCCGAAGGGCATCTCGCGGAAGAAGAACGCCCAGAGTCAGAACGACTCCGCCGGAATCGTGGACCTGCCGCTCGCGGACCAGGAGCTGCCGTTCGCGCTGGAGCCGCTGGCGAAGTTCAAGGACCGCATGACCATTGTGCAGGGGCTTTCCGGGCGCATCTGTGGTGGCGGCCACTCGAATAACTTCGGCGCGCTCGGCGTGTATTCCAGCAAGGCGGGCGCGGCGGGCGAGACGATTGACTGCGCGCTGGCCAAGGCGTTGCCCGGCATCTTCCCGCACCTCGGTCTCGGCATCTCGGACCGCGCCGAGCACAGCATCATTTACAACTGCTCCGCGTGGTCCGCGGGCAAGGCGATGCCCACGCAGTGCCGGCCGGATCTCGCCTACAGCGCGCTCTTCGGCAGCGTGGCGGCGGGCAGCGGGCGGCAGGCCTTCGACGCGCACAACAACCTGCTCGACTTCATGGTGGACGACGTGAAGCGCGTCGAATCACGCCTCACGGGCGAGGAGAAGGAGAAGCTCGGCCATTACCTCGGGGCCTACGAATCGCTGCGCCAGCGCCAGAGCCGGCTCAACGAAATCCAAAACACCCTTCGCGCGAAAGGGCCGGTGGTGAGCGACAAATTCAAGTCCGCCGTGGAGACCGACCGGCTCGACGCGCACTTCGACCTCGGCGCGGCGGCGCTCATCTGCGGGCTGACGAACGTCCTCACGCTGTCCTCCGGCGCGGGCGACCCCTACTTCAGCGTCCGCTTTCACGGCCTGGGCATCAGCCTCGATAAACATTCCATCGGCCACGGCAAGGGGCTCGACACGCGCACTTGGGCCGACCTCTCCATGACCATCCGGCGCTTTCACTTCGAGCAGTTGGCGAAGCTCGCCACGAAGCTCCAGTCCATCCCCGAAGGCAAAGGCACGATGCTCGACAACACCGTCATCGTGTATCTGAGCGACGCCGCGGAGTCTCACCACTCGCGCTGCTGGGAATGGCCGATGGTCGTGCTCGGCGACGTGGGCGGCCGGCTCAAGACGCGCGGGCGCTTCCTCAACTATCCGAAATACGGCACGGTCGGCCACCGCACCACGGCGGCATTTTACACCACGCTGCTCCACGCGGCCGGCGCGCCGCGCAAAACCTTCGGCCTCGCCGACCCGAGCCTGAAAGACCTCGACCAGACCGGGCCGCTCACCGAGTTGCTGGCGTGAAGGCGCGCGGCTTGCTGGCGCTGGCCTTCGTCGCCGGCAGCGCGTTGTCCGCCTTGGCCGTGGCGGGGCACTCTTTCCCACCCGGCTGGCTGCCGCTAAACCGCCTCGACGACACGCCCACGTGGTCTGACTTCCGCAAGGTGAACGACCGCGTGCATCTCTACCTGCCGCCGAAGGTCGAGACGGTGCGCGGGGTATTCGTGTGCTTCGTCTTCCACAGCGCGGACGCACGCGAGTTGGCTCGACTGTGGCGCTTCGCGCTGGTGACCGTTCCGTGGCCGTTCGAGTTCGACCTCGGCCACAACGACAAGCGCAACGGCCGCTTCCAGCTCGGCCATCCCGTCGGCAACATGGGCGTGCTCCTGCGCTATCTCGACATCGCCGCGAAGGAGACGCGGCATCCCGAACTGGCCGTCGCGCCGCTCGTCGGCTGGCTCGGACAGAACGGCGGGGCACTGTGCGCTGACCTGCATCACCGCGCGCCGGAGCGCGTGCTCGCGTGGGCCGATTCCTTTCCCAATCGCCTCGACCAGCAGCCGCAACTGACCGCCGCCGTGCCCTTCGCCTACGCGTGGGAGTTCACGAAGCAGGAGGAGCAGGAGCGGCGCGCGAAGCGGGAAGCCGCGTTCCCCGCGCTCACCGACCAGGCGACGCCGCCAACCGACTTCAAGTGTCGCGCGAACACCTACGGCTTCCCGCACGGCATCTACTCGAAGTTCAATTTCTTCGCCGCGTTTCTGGACCGCTGCATCGCGCTGCGTCTGCCGGCGGAACCGCCGCCGCCCGGCCAACCCGTGAAGCTCCGGCCGTTGCTGCGCGAGCAAGGCTGGGCCGGTGACTACAACGCCGTCGGCGAATGGAACGCCATCGCGCCGTTCGCCGAAGCCCGGGGCATGCTCGCGCCCGTCTGGCTGCCGGACGCCTCCGCCGCGTGGATGTGGCGGGCGTATCACTCCGCCCAGCCGGACCTGCAACTGACCGCGCCCGCCATCGAGTATCGCAAGAAGGATGGCAAGTGGGGCGGCCCGGAGTGCGGGCTGGGTTACGGCGGGCAAGTGGCGGCGGGTGAGCCGCTGCGCTTCGCCGCGGCGAGCAAGGGGGCCTACTTGAAAATCGAGTTCCACGCCGGCGACCGCATCGTGGGCACGTCAGATCAAGCGCCGTGGCAAGTCGAAGGCGTGCGGCTCACGCGCGGCCTGCACGCGCTCTTCGCCGTGGGTGTGACCGCCGATGGAGCGCGCCGATGCAGCCGGCCGGCGTTCCTGGTGGTCGAGTAGCACGGCGCAACCGTCAGTTTTTTCCGCGCTTCCTCCCCGAGGAGCGAGCCTACCTCGGATGCGGTGGGCTGAGCTGGCGCAGGATGTGGATATGTTCGGTGTCCGTTGCGTCCGTTTTGTGCTAGGTTGCCTCGAATCATTCCACGTCAGCACACAACCCTCAACCCCTCCCTCTCTATGCTCATCAGCAAGAAAATGAACGCGGTGCTCAACGGACAGGTCGGCAACGAGTTCGCTGCGTCGCTCCAGTATGTCGCCATCGCCTCGCATCTCGCCTCGCTCGGGCTTACGGAGTTGGCCGCGCTTTTCTATAGGCAAGCCAGCGAAGAGCGCGACCACGCGATGCGTTTCGTGAAGTACCTCGTGGAGGCCGGCGCCACCGTCGAGATCCCCGCCATCCCCGCGCCCAAGTCCGTTTTCAAATCGGTGGAGGAAGCCGTCGTGCTCTCGGTGGAATGGGAGAAGACGGTGACGGGCCAGATCAACGCCCTCGTGGAGCAGTCCGTCAAGGAGTCCGACCACATCACGCAGAACATGCTGAGCTGGTTCGTGCATGAGCAGTTGGAGGAGATCTCGATGACGGAGAATCTACTCAAGGTCACCCAACTCGCCGGGGCCAACCTGCTCTACATCGAGGAATACGTCTTGCGCCATCGCGACGGGGTAACCCTCGCCGCCGGCCGGCCATTGTCCAAAGCGGTGGCAGCGTGAGGTGATAGATTCCTGCCCGGGCTGCAAAGGCCCTCGGCGCTCGACAGGTGGCCCGTGCTGCGGCACGCTGCGCGCGTGGGTTTTTCGCCGCAGCAATTCGAGCAACTCCAACGTCGCCTGAGCGGCCGCCGCACCACGACCTCCGCGGTGGAGCCGCCCGCCTCCACGCATCAAGTGATACTCGGTGTGGATCCCTCCCTGCGCGGCACTGGCTACGGCATCATCCGCCTCGCGAAGCCGCATCCGGCCGCGTCCGCGCACGGTACCATCCATTGTCCGGCGAGCTGGAACCGTTCGCGCTGTCTCGCGACGATTGCACGGACGCTGCGTGAAGTGATCCGTGAACATCGTCCTACCGTCTGTGCGATCGAGGGGCTTTTCTTCGCTCAAAATCTGAAGACCGCGCTCATCATGGGCGAGGCCCGCGGCGCGGCGCTGGCTGCGATCGCCGAGGAAGGGCTGGAGATTTTCGAGATCGCTCCGCGCAGGGTGAAACTGGCAGTCGTCGGCTACGGTGGCGCCCAGAAACTCGCCGTCGCCAAGATGGTGCAGCGGATGCTCGCCTTGCCCGAGCTGCCCGAGCCCGATGCGGCGGACGCGCTCGCGCTCGCGCTGGCTCACGCGCAGGAGCAAGGGCGCGCCAGTCTTGCCACACTCAAGCGCGTTTGAGGATGTTCAAGGGCGGCCTTGACGCGTCGAATAAACATTTGGCGAAGCGGGCCAAATCCGCATAATCCGGCCGGCGCCCCGCGCGCGATCTAGAGCATGATTACCTTTTTGAACGGCAAACTGATTGACGCCCTGCCGACGCAGGTGACGGTGGAGGTCCACGGCGTCGGTTACGAGGTGCTCATCCCGATTTCGTCGTTCGATAAACTCCCGGCGCCCGGGCACGAGGTGCGGCTGCTCACGCATCTCGTCGTGCGCGAGGACGCCCATGTGCTGTACGGGTTCGCCACCGCCGCCGAGCGCGAACTTTTTCGCCTGCTCATCCATACCGTCAGCGGCATCGGCCCGAAAATCGCATTGAACATCCTCAGCGGCATCAACGCCGCCGCGTTCCGTGCCGCCGTGACGAGCGGGGACGTGAAGTCGCTCTCGCAGGTTTCCGGCGTCGGCAAAAAGACTGCTGAGCGGATCGTCGTCGAGCTGCGTGACAAACTGGGGGCCGTGACGGGGGATGCGGCTTCGGGCGGTGTGCCGCTGCCCGCGGGCGACCAGAAACTCCACGACGCCGTGCTCGCGCTCGGCGCGCTGGGTTTCAAACCGAACGACGCGCACGAGGCTGTGCGAGCGGCCATCGCCGTGCTCGGCCCGCAAGCCGGCGTGGAGCAGCTCGTCCGGGCTGCGCTCAAGAAAGGTGCGTGATGGACGGCGCCCGCGCTCAGTCCGCCGTGGCAAAGTCCAGCGGGCCCATCACTCCGCAGCAGGCCAAATGGCACGGTCGTCTTGCGGCGCGCTTGGTTCACGCGATCATCACGTTGGTCACCGCCACGCTCCGCACCGAGTTCCGCGATCGCTCCGGTTGCTTTAACGGTTCGTCGTTCACCCCGGTCATCTTCGCCACCTGGCACAATCGCCTCGCGCTTGCGCTCGTCATCCATCGCAAGTTCGTGCAGGCATCGCATCCCGCGCGTCGTCTGGCGGCACTCGTCAGCGCGAGTCGCGATGGGGGCTTGCTCGCGCGTATCCTCGAACTTTTCGGCGTGCAGCCGGTGCGCGGCTCCTCCAGCCGACGCGGTGCACAAGCCTTACTGGAACTGACCTCGTGGGCGGAGCAAGGGCATGATATCGCGATCACGCCCGATGGTCCACGCGGTCCGTGTTATCGCGTTCAGGAAGGGGCTATCGCCCTCGCGCAGCTCACGGGCCTTCCGATTGTGCCGGCGTCGTATTCGCTCGGTTGGAAGATCCGGCTGCGGAGTTGGGATCGCTTTCAGATTCCACTACCGTTCAGCCGTTGGCGCGTCGAGTTCGGCGAACCGATCCGCGTGCCGCGCGACGCCGATGATACCGTACGTGAACGGCTTCGGCTCGAGTTGGAAAACCGCCTGAAGGCGATGACGGTCGATTGAGCCGGCCGCCGGGCAGTCTCGCGTCACTTTTCTTTTCCGAAGCCACTCTCGCGGTAATGACCGCGCCGTTGCTCGATGCTGCCGATGTATTGTCGCGTCCCGGGAAAGGTGATTTGTGAGACGAACGCCGCGCTGTTGGTCGCCCCCGCATCTTTGTTCCAGCGCAGCACGTGCGTGCGGCCGGCGTTGTAATCAGCCAGCGCGTAGGGCGCGGGGTTGTCGGTGTGGGCATAGCGCTTGAGCAGTTTCGACAAGTACCACGCGCCGGCGAGTGTGTTGGTGGCTGGATCGACCAGTTGCTCGTGGTGAAAGGGGGTGATGCGTTCGGCCTCGGCCCACTCGTGCGCCGCGGCGTCGCGAATCTGCATCAGGCCAATCTCGCCGGCCCGCCCGCGCGCGCGCGCGTTGAACCGGCTCTCGCGCCAGACGGCGGCCTTCACCAGTGCCGGTTCGACGTCATAACGGCGCGCGGCGGCGAGGATCACTGTGTCATGCTTCGTCTCGCGCCATTGGTGATACCACCAGATGCCAACCACCGCGTCCACGAGGACGACAGCGAGCACAAGCCAGAACCAGCGACGTTTCACGATGCGTTTGTAAGCGGCCGCGGCGGTGTGCGCGAGCGCGTTTTTGACCTCGACTCGCGCCCCTCGGCACTCGACCTTTTCCTCGTGGTCGCACGTGTGACATTAGAAATCGCGCTCCGAAAGGAGTTCGATTACCTCATCCCGCCCGAGCTGGTGGGGCAGGTCGAGGTCGGCTCGCGTGTGAAGGTGCCGTTTGGTCCGCGACAGGTGATGGGATGTGTCACGGCGCTCATCGAGACGTCAACGCACACGAACCTGAAGCCGCTTTCGAAGGTCATCGGTGCGCGTTCGCTCGTCACGCCGGGGATTCTGGAGCTGGCGCGGTGGATCGGCGATTACTACTGCTGCGCGCCGGAGATCGCGCTCAAGAGCGTCCTGCCCGAGGCCGTGCGGAAAGAGAGGGAGGGCTGGCGCGAACGGCTCTTCGTCCGATCCGCGGCGCCCGGGGGTGATTCGCCGAAGTTGACGAAGCGTCAGCAGGAGATTTTGAAGATCGTCGAGGAACGCCGCGAATTGCCGCTGCAAGAATTGCTCGCGCTCGCCGGCACCACGGCGGACACGATCCGTCGGTTGGAAGACAAAGGACTGGTCGCCATCGCGCTGCAGGTTTCCGAACGCGATCCCTACGCGCGAGAGAGCATCCTCCCCACGCAGCCTTTGGCACTGAATGCGGAGCAGGGCAAGTCGCTGGCGCAGATCATCGCGGTGATGGATGGATCCGCGCCTGGTGTCGGTAGCGCGACGTTTCTCCTTCACGGTGTGACCGGCAGCGGCAAGACGGAGGTGTATCTGCAGGCCATCGCTCATGCGTTGGAGCGCGGGAAAGGAGCGATCGTGCTGGTGCCGGAAATCGCGCTCACGCCGCAGACGGTCGAGCGGTTCAAGGCGCGCTTCAGCCACGGGCCGCTCAAGACGCTCGTCGCCGTGTTACACAGCCATCTTTCCGCGGGGGAACGTCATGACGAATGGCACAAGATCCGGCAAGGCCGCGCGCGCATCGTGATCGGCGCGCGGTCGGCGATCTTCGCGCCGGTGGAGCCGCTCGGCCTCATCATCGTGGACGAGGAGCACGAGCATTCCTACAAGCAGGAAGAGTCGCCGCGTTACCACGCGCGCGACGTGGCGGTGGTGCGGGGGCGGATGGAGAAGGCCATCGTCGTGCTTGGCTCCGCCACGCCGTCGCTGGAGAGTTATCACAACGCGAAGAAGGGTAAATACGGGCTGCTCGAGATGCCCTCGCGCGCGGATGATAAGAAGATGCCGCTGGTGCGCGTGGTGGACATGCGGCAGGAGGGGAATAAAGGGAAGGGGCCGCCGATTTTTGCGCAGCGGTTGAAGGACGCCATCACCACGCGGCTGGAACGGAAGGAGCAGACGATCCTGTTCCTCAACCGGCGCGGTTTCGCCACGTCGCTGCAATGTCCGAAGTGCGGTTACGTGGCCGAGTGCCCAAACTGCAGCGTGTCGCTCACCTACCACCGCCGCGCGCAACGGCTCTGTTGCCACATCTGCGGCCATGCCGCGGCGCCGCCGAATGTTTGTCCGAACGACCAATGCCGCAACGCGGCGATCCGCTTCGCCGGCCTCGGCACCGAGAAGATCGAGGATGTGCTGACGAAGCTGTTCCCAAAGGCCAACGTGCGCCGGATGGATTCCGACGCGCTCCAGCGCAAGGAGGATTACCGCACCATCCTCGGCGATTTCCGGCGCGGCAAGATTGATATCCTCGTCGGCACGCAGATGATCGCGAAGGGGCTGCACTTCCCGAACGTCACGCTCGTCGGGATCATCCACGCCGATTTGAGTCTGCACCAAGCCGACTTCCGCGCGGCGGAACGCACCTTCCAACTCATCACACAGGTGGCGGGGCGTGCGGGTCGCGGTGACGTGGAGGGGGAGGTGATCGTGCAGACTTTCACGCCGTTCCACCCGGCGATCCAATTCGCGCGCCGCCACGATTTCACGGGGTTCTATGACGAAGAGGTCGGATTCCGTGAGCAGCTTCGCTACCCGCCGCTGGGTCGTGTGGCGTTGCTCACGTTGAAGGGTCGCAACGAGGAGAAGGTTGCGTTCTCCGCCGAGCACCTGCGCAAAGAACTGGAGAAGGTACTGAAGGATTGGAAGGACCTTATCATCGCCGGACCCGCACCCGCACCGCTGGCGCGCGCCGAGACGTTTTACCGGCATCAACTGATGCTGCGCAGCGGTCGGATGAGCCATTTGAGTCGGGAACTGGCGCGGCTCCTGATGGTTCTCAAATTGCCCGAAGAAGTGACACTGGCGGTGGATATCGACCCGGTGAATCTCGCGTAAGATCATAGAGCGCGCGCGGAATGATGTGCGGCCCCGCCGGCCACGTGCTGATCGAGAGGGCGTTCCTTCGCCGAGATGGGGCTATCGTCGACACTTGACGATTCGAGTTCGACATTCATGCGATGCTTTGCTAACTCACGCCCGTGTCATCTGCGCCCAGTGTTCTGCTGCTGATTCCGGCCTACAACGAGGAGAGCCGCATCGAGCCGGTGCTGCGTGAGTATGCCGTCTATTTTCGCGCGCATCACGCGGGCCGTTTCCAGCTCGTGGTGGTGCTGAACGGATGCCGTGACAACACGCTCGGTGTGGTGGATCGCGTCGCTGCCGAGTTCCCTGAAATCAGCGCGCTGAACTTCCCTGCGCCCATCGGCAAAGGCGGCGCGCTCATCGAGGGGCTCCGCCTCGCGACGAATACCGATCTCATCGGCTATGTGGACGCCGACGGCGCGACGTCGCCGGGCGCTTTTCACGAACTAGCTCGTCGCTGTGCTGCCGGCGAGGCGGACTGCATGATTGGCTCGCGCTGGTTGCCCGGGTCGATATTGGTGCAGAGCCAGACGCAACTGCGGCGGTTCGTCAGCCGTTGTTTCCATTTGGTCGTGGAGATGCTCTTCTGGCTTGGCATCAAAGACACGCAATGCCCGGCCAAGGTAATGCGCCGCGCGGCCGCGGAGAAGATTCACGGCGCACTGCGCATCGCTGATCTCGCCTTTGATGTGAACCTGCTCGTCGCGCTGCGCCGTGCCGGCTTCACCGTGCGCGAGGTGCCGGTGGAATGGGCCGACAAGCTGGGCTCGAAGGTGACCGCTAATCTCTGGCGCTGCGCGCTGGTGATGTTCCTTTCTGTGGTGCGCCTGCGATTGGTCTATTCACCATTCTACCGCCTGTTGGCGCCACTGCGTCCGTTGGAGACGTGGGTTTATCTCACACTGCTCCGCGCGCCCGCGCCCCGTCCGGGATCGGAACGCGATTAAATGGAGGTTCGCTTGCTCTCGCGCCAAGAGAAGAAGAGCGCCACGAGGAGGAGAAGCAGATTGAACAAGCCGAGCGTCTGCACTACGCGCGTGAAACCGGCCAGCGGTTCCAGTGCAGCCGAGTGTTTCGACACCATGTTCAAAGCGATTCCGTAGGTCGAAGCCACCAGCACCAGCCACGGCACGACCGCGTAACGGCCGCGCGCGAGCAGGTGGCTGTTCAGCACGCTAGCCAGCGCCAGCGGTGTCATCGCCCACGCAAACCAAGGCACGATCGGAGCGATACGCAGGAACGACGGGTCGTACACGAGACGCAACGGGAGTTCCGGGAAGAGCGTGCAGAAGCCGGCCGTGCTGCCGGCGATGAGTGCGGCGAGACCGAGCGTCTGGAACAGCACGCTGCTTTTCTCTCCGGTCGCCGCCGCGCGCGCCACTTTCGGGACTCTTGGCACTCCGCCAATAGAAGATTGTACACCAGCTTCAACACCTGCAAAATCAAATGAAATTTTTATCATTGCTAAATTACAACCACCTGCTGCTCCTGCACCATTTGCCG
>SXGT01207077.1_pt1 | contig 28130 bp, 27 predicted proteins | sample 3176221 | NCBI WGS metagenome assembly SXGT01 (sample SAMN11356862, study PRJNA531348) | freshwater metagenome | isolation source: freshwater sample F1-120 | place: China: Fuxian Lake, Yuxi | collected 2017-12-25
ACGAGCTTCGGCCGGGGGGCCAGAGCCACTACCACATGACCGGGCCCAAGGGGGAAACTTCGCGTGGATACTGGTTCATTGACGAGGCCGAGGCGCCTCGCCGGTTTGCGCTTCGCGATGGCTTTGCCAACGAGGATGGCCGTCCCAATAAAGATTTTCCCGAGACACGCATGGAGGTGGTGTTCTTAGCCACCCCGACCGGTTCGCGATTTGTGAGCACCAGCACATTCCCTAATTTGGCCGCCCTCGAACAGCTGGTCGCCATGGGGATGGTCGAAGGCCTCACCGCGGCCATGGGCCAGCTCGACGGAGTTCTCGCCGATCTGCGCGATCTTTCTCGCGAATTTGCGACGGAAGCCACGGTGCTCGACGACACCCACGTTCAGATCACCCGCGTTCTTCGCGCTTCTCTGCAGCAAGTGTGGCGGGCGCACCAGGAGGCGGCGCTGATCCGGCGGTGGATGCTCGGCCCCGACGGATGGACGATGCCGGAGTGCGAGACCGCGAACCATGTCGGAGAAACCTACCGTTATCTCTGGGAAAACGCTGCGGACGGAAGCCGGTTTGGGTTCACCGGCGAGCTGCTGGAGCAGGAGGCGCCATGGCGCGCCGTGACCACCGAACGCATGATCGGCACTGACGGGCCAGGCACGGTCAATGAGCTCACGCTAACGCCGCTTCCAGGCGGGAAGACCCGGCTCACGTTGGTGATCACCTACCCGTCGAAGGAGCTGCGCGATCTGATCCTCGGGACGGGAATGGTGGGTGGCATGGAAACATCGTATGCCCGGTTGGAAGCCACGACCTGAGTTTCACCGGTGAACGGGGGTCCTGTTCATGGTGTGGGTTCCGTGAACAGGGCATCGGCGGACTCGATCGTCCAGGTTTCCGCTTCTGCGCCGGCTTCCCAGGCACGGAAGTCGGGATCCCCAAACAATGCCTGGGAATAGCTCGCGCACACCTCCGGCAGATCGATCCCGTACGAACGAAACCGAGTGACCACCGGTGCATAAAAGGCATCGGCCAAACTCCGTTGTCCAAACAGCCATGGGCCCGACCCACCGTACTTTTCGCGTAGATCGGACCACAGTTCGGTGATCCGGTGGATGTCGGTGAGGGTGTCGGCGGGGAGGCCGGTCGCTCGGGTGCGTCGCCGGAGGTTCATCGATAGATCCCGACGAACGGCGGGAAATCCTGAGTGCATTTCGGCCACCGCTGAACGGCACACCGCGCGGGCGAGGGGATCGGAAGGAAGCAGGCCTGCATTGGGCTGCTCGGCGGCCCACTCGGCGATCGCGAGCGAGTCCCAGATGGTGGTTCCGTGGAGTTCCAACGCCGGAACCCGGCCGCTGGGGCTGACCGCGAGGATCTCCGGGATTTGCGATTTGCCGTACCCGGGTCCACCGAGAGGGATCACCACCTCATCAAACGGAACTTTGGCCCATTTGAGCGCCAACCACGGCCGCAGCGACCAGGAAGAGTAGTTCCGATTTCCGATGTACAGCGTGGGCATTCGGCCTCCCGCGCGGAGCATAATCGCTCGGTGGGGCCGCGTATAAATCGTCAAGCACGTTGACTATCGGACGCTATTTTCCGGGCGGCAGATCGTGGGAATATCCGCCAAAGAAGTTGTATTTAAGCTCGGGGTCCTTCAGAACATTGCGGCGAATGCTCTGGTATTGTTCCTCGCCCAAGTGGAAGGCACTCTTGGCCAACCGGAAAAACTGGTTTGCAGCGGTGAACTTCGCCGATACTGCGCTTTCTATCGTACCCGCGAGTGACGCTGGGTTGCGGATCGCGGCGATGCGCGCGGTGTCGAGGGCGTTTTGGGCCTCTCGACGAAGCGTCTCGGCGCGCTCCCAGTGGCCTTTGCCGATGCTGAAGAAGCTCTCCGCCTGCTGATAGTCGCCGATGAACTTGCCGTCCCCATACCAGTGGGTATCGCCGTAGTAGTGGAAGACTGGATCGGGGGATTCCGAGTATGCACCGTCCAGGTGAACCCAACGGCTGAGGCGGATTTTTCGGTAGTTGGCTTCGGCGTCGGTCCGCGTTGCCTCGGTGGTGGCGGAAAGGCCCTCGGCCTTGGTCAGATCGCTTTGAACTTGTCCAATTTTTGGATCGACCGCCGCGGCAACATTGGTGGGTGCGGATTTCGCCGCTTTGGAGTGGCTGGTGGCGTCCCCAGCGGCTGCCGTGCCGGTGGCGTTCGTTGGGGCGGGAGCCGCCGTTCCCGAACGAGCGGAGGAAATGAGGCTGTTCAAGCTAGAAATCGCGCTGTCGACGCGTGACAGCTCCGTTGCTCGCAATTGTGGGGGCAGGTCTTGGTATTTGGCGGGGTTGGCCACATTGTCCCGCTTTTCCCGCAGGTAGGCGAGGGTGGTGGCCGCTTCATTGAGGGCGTTTCCACGCGCGGTGGCGTCGCCGGTGAGCCCGACCCGGCAGCGCTCGATCGTGTTCTCGATGCTCTTGCGGCCCGCGGCGCCGGTGAAGTATTTGTCGCCTTCGAGCGCCAAATCGTGTTGGTAGGAGCCGCCTCCGACCTGCCGCATCAGCGCCAACCCGTCGGCGCCGGTTTGGGCGACGAAGGTGCTGAGCGCCTTGCGAATGACGTCGGGATCCTTCGTCGTCTGCAGGGTGGTGACCAGATCTTTGCCGTCTCCCGCGTCTGAGAGCGATAGTACATTGTAGTTGAACTGCCCCGCTTGGGCGGTTTGAACGACCTTGTCGATCTGTGCCTCGGAAAACGCCGTCGAGACGGACCATTTGCCGCTCGCTTTGGCGTTTCGATTCTGGGCGTCCCAGTGGGTGTCGGTGGCCTGAGCCAAATCCACGGATGCAGAGCCTTTTTCGTCGGTGTCGACCGCGGCGGTGGCGATGAAGCTGCGCGATTTGTCGTTGGTTTCGGTCGCCTGCAGGCTGCTGGAGGTATTGTAATGGCCGAGAAGCGGCGCGGAAACGGACACACTCTCGGTGCCCGTGGACGTTTCCAGTTTGGTGCCGTCCGCGGTGCGGGTGGTGGCGTTTTGAACATCGCTCCGGCGTGCGTAACTGGCGCTGCCCACCGCCACTTTGACGCTGTCCGCGGAGCCCTCGCGTTCGGTCTCGGCGAGCACCGTGGCGTCCTTCGGAGGCACTTTTCCGGTCGCGCGGAAGGACTCGTAGGCGGCTTTTCCGGCTTCGGTGCCCAGATCGAATTGCACCTGAACATCGCGCCCGGAATTGGCCTCCAGCTCGCCCCCCAAGCTGATTCCCGCGGCTCCAAGGCTTCCATTCGCCTTGTCGAAGCTGGTGGACTTCACGGTGGCGACCACGGTGGTGCCCGGCCCGCGCACGACCTCGGTGCTGTCGGTCTTTCCCTTGGCCAACCCTGCGCTCGCGGTAGCGCCGGCGATCACAGCGGTTCCGCCGACGTTCCCCTTATATCCGCTGGCTTCGCCGACTTTGTCGCCCTCGGACAGTTTCAACAGGTCCGCGGCAGTCGGCAGGCCGGCTACATCGGTGGGTCCGGTCGTGCGGAAAGCCTCCGCCTCCGCCTGGGTAGCGAAACTGCGGACCTCGGTATGGGCGTCGCTGCCCTCCAAGCCAATGGATCCCTTGCCCGCGCTACCGGCGACACCGCCCGCGAAGGAGCGTTCGACCGTGACCACCCAGCGTTTGCCGACCAACTTCGGTTCGGAGAGGGCGTATTTGTAAGCTCCCTTGACTACTACGTTCTTGTCGCCCTTTCCGGCGGACAAAGCACCATCCAGACCCTCAAGCTCGCCCTTGGAGTTGAGATCGATCCCGCCGGAGGCGCCGAACGAGCTGGTGGCCTTGCCCTCAGCGTCCGTTTTCTTGACGGAATAACTGGCTCCGGCCTGACCTTCGGAGATGTTGCCGGTGTAGCCCACCCCGGTGGCAGTGGCGCTTTTGTCCGCGTTGGTGATCGTCTGAGTGTCGGTCCGGCCGATCGTCAGACCTTTTTCGCCGATGCCGACCGTGTTCGACGAGCTGGTGACGTTTTTGGCGCCGGCGTCATCGATGTGACTGCCACCGGTCCCCAGCGAAACAACGGCTTGACCGTCCTTATACCCGATCCCGCTCGTATTGCTGATGTAGTGGTCGTCGTCGACGAACACCCGACGTTCGGATTGCACGTTGGCGTTGAACTTCCCATCTGCAAAGCCCACATCCACGGATTGGGTCTTTTTGGACACGTCGTCGCCGACCGATTGAACGCCGCCGAATCCGATCGCGTACTCGCCTTTGTCGGAAAGCGAGGCTGTAGCGGAGGTTTTTTCACTACGTGTATCTACACCATTTTTCACATCGAAGGTCGAACTCAGCGCGCCCGAGGCTTTGCCTTCGGCGAGTTCAAGGGATTTGGAGCTGGTGGTGGTGCGAACAAAATCATCGTCGATCTTGAGCACGGTGTTTTCGGAACTTCCGACCGCCGCGGCCAGCCCCTTCTCCGCGCTGTATGAGCCTGACACACGAGCGAGGCGCTCGACGGCGGTGCCGTCGTCCAGAGTCTTGGTTTCACCTTGCTTGCCGCCGACGGCGGCGGAGAATCCCTTGGCGGAGTCGTACGACATCATGGAGGACAGGTCTTGCGTCTGCATCCAACCGCCGTCTTTGATTTCGCCGTCGGAGAGCACTTTCATCACATCTTCGGTTTTGTGCGAACTTCCGGCGAGGGTGACCCCGTACGCGCCCTTGTCGTCCATAAAGCCGGTAAGCGACTGCTCTTGCGACTTCTTTTGGTTTTCGTCGACGACCGAGAAGCTGCTCGCGAGGCTCCCGGACGCTTTGCCGCCTTCGAGGGAGAGGTTCTTCGAGTTTGTGGTGTTGCGAACCCAGTCGTCTCCGAGCTTCAATTCGGTGGTTTCCGAGGATCCGACGGCAGCGGCCAAGCCCTTTTCTTGGCTGTACGAGCCGGAAACACTGGTCTGCTTGTTGGAGGCGGCCCCGTCGTCCAACGTCTTGGTTTCGCCTTGTTTTGCGCCCACCGCGGCTGAGAATCCCTTGGCGGAATCGTACGACATGGTGGAGGACAGATCTTGCGTCTGCATCCAACCACCGTCTTTGATTTCGCCGTCGGAAAGCACCTTCATCACATCTTCGGTTTTGTGCGAACTGCCGGCGAGGGTGACCCCGTATGCGCCCTTGTCGTCCATAAAGCCGGTAAGCGACTGTTCTTGCGACTTCTTTTGGTTTTCGTCGACGACCGAGAAGCTGCTCGCGACACTTCCGGACGCCTTGCCGCCCTCGAGGGCGAGGTTTTTGGAGTTGGTGGTATTACGAACCCAGTCGTCTCCGAGCTTCAATTCGGTGTTTTCCGACGAAGCGACCGATGCCGCCAAGCCCTTTTCTTTGTCGTAGGAACCCGAAGCGCTGGCCGACTTCACAACAGCGGTCCCATCGTCGAGGGTCTTGGTTTCCCCTTGCGTACCGCTCACCGCGGCCGAAAATCCTTTGACCGAGTCGTAGCCCATCGACGACGCCAGATCTTGCGTCTGCATCCAGCCGCCGTCTTTGATCTCGCCGTCCGACAGGACGCTCATCACATCCTCGGTCTTGTGCGAGCTGCCCGACATCGAAATGCCGTATTCTCCTTTGTTGTCCAGGTGTCCCGTCAGCGCTTGCTGCTGAGATTTCTTTTGATTTCCTTCCTCGACCGAATGCCCGCTGGCGAGACTGGCGGAGGCTTTTCCGCCAGCCAACGAAAGCTTCTTAGAAGCGTCGGTTTTCACCGTCTGTCCGTCGAAGGTGAGCTCGGTGTTTCGCGAACTTCCGGCGGCGGCCGCCAAGCCGTTTTTGGCGTCGTAGGAGCCGGACACCGTTGATTCCTCGGCGACCTTGGCGCCTTCGAAATTCTCACCGGTCCAAGAACTTTTTCCCGCCGCCCCGACGGACGGCCCGTCGGGGCCCAGGCCTAGCCAACCGCTGACTGTGGACAAAACCCCTAGGTTGTCCGTGGATTCTTTGGAAGCGGTGACTTTCGGCCCTTCCGCTTCCCCGCCAATCCCGATCAGGTCCAGGATCCACGAACTCTCGGTGGGCACAATGGGAGTTTCTGCGGCCTCATTCAGGGCCACTTCGTTCGACGCCGGCGTCATCGAAGGAGGTTTGGTGGACGTCTCAACAGGAGGAGCTTCGACCGCGGCCGTATTCGTGGGAGCGGCGGTTGATTGGACTTTTCCACTCATCGTGAACCCAGGGGTGATGCTAAAGGATTGCGCGCATTCGGAGGGCTGTCAAGGTCGCTACGGTGGATCCACGCCGAACCCAGCGCACAGCCTCGGCGGCGCTCATCGTTCGCGTGCAGGCTATCGGAATTCGATGTCATCGGTGGCCCAGAGGGCTTGCCCGGGAACGGACTGAAGGCGCCCCCCCTTGACGGTGCCAACCACGGCGATCGTCGTGCCGATTTCAAGTATCGCCTCCGTCATTCGCACCGTTCGGTGGGGCCGGGAGGGGATTCGAATGCCCTTCGTGGCCTGCCGTTCAAGAAACGCATGCATCGAGGCTTCGTTTACGTGAAAGCCGCCGGATTGTGCCGAGCGAAAAAGGGCGCCTGCGACCGCGTCGGTGGTGAGCACGTGCAGTTGGCCGCTGGGATCGGTCAGCAAGAAGTCGGTCCATTGTGCTTCGGAGGCGGTTTTCACCCAGTAGTTTCGCGTTTGACCGACCACCTCCTCCTCCACCACCACCGCGTAGTACACGCAAGAACGACCGGAAAGAGGAGCAAGGAGCGGCGTTCCGGAAGGGACCCCGTGAACGCGCGCGCGCTGGCCTTCTTGGATGTCCGCAATGCCAACCAGAGGAACGGACCGCATCTTTCGGCGAATGGTGGTCCCTCGATCGAAGTACAGCGCGGCCGCGAACAGGGCGAGCCCGATCGCGGCGATCACCGCCAATGCTGCGTACATCAGGCCTCGGGCGCGGTGCGAAGGACTCCGGCTTGCAGGGCTGCCCGAAGTCGCTGGTGCGATGGGCCGTCTCCGAGCCGAGCCAACAGTTGTTCTTCCACTTGGGTTTGCCCGGCTTCGATCTGAGCACGTCCGAGGCCGATAAACGCTTGCTCTACCAGATGTTCGGCGTTCAGTTGTACGGCCGTGTGGGCTGCGATTCGGTAAGCCGCCAGTTCCTCCGCGGAGTTTCCGGAGGCTCGCGCGGTTCGGGCGATCGCCAGGGCGGCGCGGCAGGTTCCGGAGGGGGTGGGCGTTTGTGCGTGTTTTCGGAGAATTCCTCCCCAAGTCTTGAGCGCGCGATCCCGTTCCCCGGCCATCCACTCTACCTCACCCGATACAAACGCCGCATGGGAGGCAAGATCGGGCTCGTTGGCGAGGGTGAGCGCCTGATTCGCCTTGGCTCGAGCGCCGGTGTGATCCCCGGCTCGCGCGCAAAACAGTGCCTCCTCCAGACGAGCCAAAATCCTCTGACGAGGGTCAGGATCCGCCGTTTGCAGTTGCTGGCTGATCCACGCCGCCATGTCCAGATCGCCCGTGTGAAGGGCGTCCAATTGAAGCACGCGCGCCGTCAAACGCAAGAGGTGAGGATCGCCGCCGTCGATCAGCCGAGCGAAAGCCTGATGCCACAAACGGCGGGCTTCAGGATCCAGGGGGACGGCGCTCCCGGACCGAGCCAAGGCGCGCAAGCATAACGAAGGCGCACTATCGTCGGAAAACGCTTGATCGAAGTCGTGTTGGGCTGAGGCGATGAGGGCCTGCGCGGTCGGCTGTTCGAGCTCGGGGAGGCGGCGCTGAAGAAGTGTCGCCTGTTCGGGGCTCCAGGCCTTCGGCAGCGCCTCGGTGAGGGCCTGGAGACGGTGTGCCAGGTCGCGGAGGGTCTGCGTGGTCGACTGCGCTCCAGGGCCCTCTGGCGAAGCCGGCGAGGCCAGGCTGCTGAGCTGCTGCTGGAGGTGAGCCATGGTCGCCTGGAACGGCCCAGCCCCGAGCAATCGCGCGAGGCGGTGCCGCACCGTGGGGCGTTGATGGGCAAGCGCCAAGAGGGATTTTCGCTCGTCGTCGGAGAGATGTTTCAGGCGAGATCCCGCCGCCAGCCAATCCGCGCGATCGATTTCGGTCATCAGGGCTTGGAGCTCGATTTCCGCGGATGTCATTCGGCGGAACTCGTGAGGGCTTTCACTTTGGCGCTATGTTCCTGCAGTTTTTGGATTCCTTCCATCGCGGCGGCAGCCGAGGCGTCGGCTTCCAGGAGTTTGCTGTCGGCTTCGGCGCTCGCGGACTCCCTGATTCCGGAAACTTCCTGTCGAGAGGCGTCCAACGCCGCTTTGTCGGTCTGTAAGCTGGTTTCGTGGGTGCCCAATTCGGTGGCTACGCTGTCCACTCTGGATTTCTGGTCTACCAAATCGGTCTTTTGCTCGGTGAGGGCCGTCTTGGTTTCCGCGGACGCGGTCGCCGCTTCGGTGGCCAGCGCGACAGGATCGCCGGCGGGAGCGGAAAGATCCGCGTCGGGTTGCGAGGTGTAGTCGCCATGCTCTGCAAACAAGGCTTTCCCCTCCTCCAGGCTGGTCAGAATCCCGTCGGGAAGGGACGGTGCAGCCTCGCTGGCGCTCATTTTGGAGGTCGCTTCTTCATTTTGGGTGATGGTCTCACCCAACTTGGTGCTAAACGTCTCAGCGCCGGTCTTGAGCGGTGCGATCGATTCCGTATCCGGATAAATCTCGCCGGAAGCTTCCATCAAACCCTCGATGGCGCCGACCGCGTACGCGCCTGCGCGCTGGTTGAGGTGCTCCTCCTGTTGACCCACTGCGGTCGTCGCTGCTTCTCCCACAGTGGCCGGAGCGACGTCGGGTGCAGTGGTGAGGACTCGCGCATCTTCGGGGATTTCACGCCCGATGGTGTCCATGGCCTCGTCGATTTCGGCACCGTGGGTTTCAATGAACGCGGCCACGTCGATGTTGGGGTCGACCCCCTCCTCGGTGCTGCACTCGTTGACTTCCTCCTCCACCGGGCACACGCAAGTAGCAAGGCTGGTTTGTACAATACCCAGGCCTTCTTCGGCCTCACCGAAGGCGAAGGCATAGAGGTCGGAAAGCACGTCGGCGTAGACCGAACCGACGTCTCCTGTGGCATTTCCTGAGGATTGACCTCCGAAGTCGTCGGATGTCATGGTCTCGCCCACCGGCGAGGTTTGGGCGGCCACAGCTTCTGTAGCGATTCGTGCAACGTCGGTGTTTGGACTACTCTGTAGCTCGGCGTACGTGTATTCGACGGTCATTCCTGCCATCTCGCCGTCGACGATTCGGGCGGTGACCCCGGTGGCGTGGGTGTGGATGATCTCAGCTTCCACCGTCGATCTCCCCGATGAGGAATAGGGGACAGTCTGGCCTTTCATGGGTTCTGCGGCGGTGGCGGCGGCGGTAGGGCCGACCTCGGTGCTACCTGCGGCGACGGCGTCGGCGCTGCGAAGGTCGGCCTCGAGTTGGTCGACGGTCTGTTTTGCGGTGGTCAGGTCGTACACTGCCGCAACCCGGGCATCGATGGCGGCTCTCACCTTGTCTTGAGCGCCGCGCAGTTCGGTTTCCTTTTGGTCGAGTTGCGACTGAACGCTCGCCGCGTCTGGATGGCTTGGATCCATCCGGAGAACTTCACTTCTCAGCGACTCTACCTGGGTTTTCAACGACTGCGATTCCGCGGTAACAGTGGCGAGCTCGCGGTTGATTTGCTCGGCTTCCCATTGCATTTGCTGGACGGAAGCTCCCGCTTCCGTGAGGTTTTTGGCGGCCGTGACTCCGCGCGCGAGCGTTGAGATTTGATCGCAGTGCGTTTGGATGTTGCTGAGCGACTCCGCAACGGTGGAAATTTGAGTAATTGTGCCGAGAATTTGCATGGCGGTCTGCACAGCGGCTTGCCCGTTCGTGAGATCTTCGCCATTGGCTCCCTTCTTGAATTCCGGCAGTTTTGTCTTTATCAATTCTCCGATGAGACCGATCTTGGCTTCCATTTCAGCGGCACGTTGCTGGTAGAGCGCCTCGGCGTCGAGTTGCGGGTCGCCAGTGGGCTCAAGGACCAACGAAGATGGGGGTTCGGTGAGGAGCTTTCCGGCTTCCCATGCGGTCGTCGCAGCGGCCACCCCAACTTTTCCAGCGGTTTGTGCGGCTTGGTCGCCTGCAAATTCACCTGCTTTCTCGCCGAAATCCTTGGAAGTGGTCTCCACTTCGATCAGGGCTTCATCGTACTCGTCGGTGGGTGCCCAAGCGGCTGCAACGGCGGCCATCACTGCCGCTTCAGTGTGAGCCCAAAGGCATGCTACCCCGAGGATCGTTCCAATTTCTGCCAGGGTTTTTGCGGCCGCAAAACAGAAGGGTGCAAAAGGGGCGCCCGCCGCTGTAAACGGTAGCGCAAAGGCGGCAACAAACAAGATCGCGGACAACAGCCCGCACACGCCCGCCAATGCGCCGGTCAACAACGCCATCGACTGCAGTTGATCGGTGCGGCCCTGCAAAACCGCAAATGCGGCGTCATTAAAATTGCCATTGAACAGCGCTTCCGAGGCCTCTTTGTAGTGCCCCATCGCGCTGCTGAATTCCGCCCCGCCTTCCTTTAAGTCCTTGAATTCATCAAACGCCTCCAACAAGCCAGTTTCCGGATTGTCGTCCATGTACACGCTGACGACGTTCTTGCCCGCCATGCCGAGGGTGATCAGTGGGCCGATCAGCGGAACTTTGGAAGCGCCGGCGGCGGCGGGAAACTTGGTGAGGTAATTGCTCAGCACCTTGTCGCCGATGGTGCCGATGGTATCGAGAACTAACGTATCACCGAAGGTTTTGATGGCGCTGTCATAGAACGGGCCGGCAGCGCTCGCTTTCACAACATCCCAAATCTGCGGGACTCGGTCAAAATGGAGCCCGGCTCCGTCACCGGCGTGTTCGCTAAAGTAAGCACAAAGCTGAAGATCGGCTTCGGTCTCGGGGACGGTGGTTTCGGCGGAGAGTAGCCCGGTCACCGCTGGACTCGACGGAATTTGGGAATCGACCGTTGGTGTGACCGTCAGTGTCGGACCTTCCGAGCCAGTTTCCGTCGAGACGTCCGACTCGGAGCACACCGGGGGAGCTTCCTCCTCGCAGACTTCGGGGCTCTCCATGGACGATGTCGGATCTTCGGAGGAGGAAACGGGCTCCTCGGTGGGACCCTCTGAGCTCAACGTTTCCTGGGGATCTTCGCAGGTCATGGCTTCCGGCGTTAAAACGGTCGGATCCGCAGGAAGTGAAGGGACTTCGCCTTCCACCTGTCCGAGCGTTTCGCATACGGCCACCTCTTCGGCCGCGGTGCGAACCTCGTCCAAAATGGCGTTCAACGCGTCTAACTGCGGGCCTTCCAGGCCGACCATCAGCACGGAGTCATCGAATGCGATCTGAAGGTCTGCAACGATGGTATACTGGGTCTCTACGAGTGTTTTTCCGTACTCCTCGACGAGTTTGAGGTACGCAGGCGACGTCTTGAGACCCTCCAGGGCCGTGGTGGGGTCGATCGACTCCGCGGGAGCTTCGCTGGTATCCGAGGTGGAGGCCGTGTCCGAGGTGGAGGCGGTGTCCGACGTCGAGGTGTTCGAGCTGGAGGCGCTGTCGGACGATCCGGTATCCCCAGTATCTGAGGAGGTTTCACTCTCGGCGGGCCCGAAGGTGCTGGCGTAGTCTTCAAAAGTCGGATCGTTTACCAATTCGGAGAGAGTGGCCTGTACTTCGGTCTCAAACTCCGAAATCAATTGCTCTGAATCGATGTCGACCGGCGCGACGCCCCCGCCGGAATCGACAGCGACGGGCGCGACGCCTCCACCGGTGTCCGCCGCGGTATGGCCCTGCGGAACGCCAAATTGCAGGTCGGCCACCGCTCCGGAGGCGACGAACCCCTCGGCAAAGGAGCGCGCTTCCCCTTCGGCGAGTCCGGCTGCCTGAGGCCCCTGGGCGGGATCGAGCTTTTCCTGGGCGATGTGCGCAACTTCGTGGGCGATCAGGCGCTTTCCTTCCGCCGAGTCGACCCTCAATCCTTGAGGATTGAGGAACACTTGTCCGCGTTCGGCAAGGCCGCTTGCGCCGATCGCCTGGGTGCGCCGCGCGGCTTCTTCGCCGACATCGACAGCCACCCTTCCGAGTCCCAGCATCGATGCGAGGCGTTGTACGAGCGCTTCCGCTTGTTGGCGTTGAGGATCTTCGCTCGACTCGTCGCTTTTCGTTTGGCGATTCCATTGAAGTTGAGCCAGAATCTGATCTTCGTTTCGATACGCTTCCTGTTCCGAAGGATCGGTCGGGCTCGACACTTGGCGATCGCCGCTGTTGGAGAGCCGGCCTTCGTCTGACTGAACCACGTGCGTGAGTTCGTGGGCCAGCAGTCGATCGCCGGCGGGAGTGCCGGGTGCCCACTCCCCGCTTCCAAAGAAAATATGGGATCCAAGGGCGAAAGCATGTGCGTTGACCGCGGACGCGGCCTCGGCGGTGGCGCCGTCGCTGTGAATACGAACGTGCGAAAAATCGTGCCCGAAGGCTTGTTCCATCCGCTCACGAATCTCAGCGGGGAGGGGGCTGCCCCCGCGGTGCGCCACCCGATCGAGCGCAGCTCCGACCACCGGGGAGCTGGCATGGCGCATCAGGAGCAACATCGCCGTGTTGGACGAAAACTGCTCGGCCTGGCCTCCGAGTCCACCGACCACGGCGGTCGCCATTTCCGAGGCGATGAACGAGCCTAATCCGGGAGAGGGCTCCTCCAGGGAGTCGAGGACCGACGCATTTCCAAAATGGTCCGTCATCCACCCGGTCATCGTGGCGTCAGAACCAACGGTTTCCTCGGTAACTACTTCGGGGGGCGCCTCGTCGCGCTGTGGACGGCGCGAAATGGGTCGCTTTTGTTCGCCAATTCCGAGTTCTGACATGGCTACCTTCATCGGCCGCCGAGGAGAGGCGACAGACCAAGTGTACGCGTTTCGGTGAGAATCCGCTGCATCGAAGTGTCACACAGGGCGCCTCGCGCGTTGCGCGACCGGGCTGTGCGGGGGTTTCGCCGGCTTCGAGCTTTGCTCTCGCCGGCCGCTTCGCGCCCCTTCCATCCCTGGCGCGGTCAGCGTTGAAAGAGGTGCTTCCACCAATATCTAAGCGTGTCAAAGGCGCTGGGTGCTTTGGGCTGAACCGCGCGCTCCTCCAGCCCTGGCCAAGTGGGGCTCGCGGCGGGGCGGTGGACACGGTCGGCGCGGGCGGATTCTTGGGCGTGCATGGATCCTCCGAACCGACAGTGCTCCCATCACCTCAAAACGATCATCGCGTGCGGGTCGATGCGCAGAATAATTTTGCAATGTAATCAATTCGTTTGCACTGCAATTATGGTGTCGCTGATGAATCCCTGGCACTGCTGCCCGGTGGGATCCCTCAATCGGATAGAGTAGCCAATGCCCAGGGAACCAGTACTATTTTTCATCGGCCCCGCTGCGCGAACCCGCGTGCACACGGGTATGGTGGTGATCACATTGCGTAGGTCTCCGGATTCGAATACCAACCGGGTGCGTATGCGAGCAAACCCGAGAGAGTTTGGTTGGACCTCTATAATGGAGGTATGCGAATCCCAAGACAGCGGTGGTCGCGGAGTGTACCAACGCGCCGAATCCTCCCGCTGGACGGGATCGACGTCTTCGTTGGGGTCGCCACCGTCCGCGCATAGGCGTTCAATCGTCACGAACTCCAAGATTTCGCTTGCTGGACACGCGCTTTCGCCGGCAAATGCGAGGGTCCCGGCCCCTGCCAGGAGGCTAAGCATGCATTTTCTCGGGCGTGCGAAGCAGCACTCGAAAGATAAGGAGGTGACCCAGCATTGCCGAGGGCACCAACACCATGGGCAACCAAATGAACGGGGTAAAGAAGATCCACGTATTGAGTGCATCCGGCCCAAAAGCGGCGAAATAAGGCGTACTGGACACGGCGATGCCAACGATGCCGACCAGCAATGCGCTTCCGGCGATGTTCCACGCCCAGAGAACGGCACGCGGTACTTCGCGGAAAACCAGCAGAATCCCTAGAAGGAGTGCGGACACTCCCGTGAGAATGTCGTAGTTATAGCCGGTCCCCGTTTCCAGGGTGCCAAACGACATTTGATGAGGAATAATGCCTGTTTTTGCGGCCAGGTTCATGGTGAGTTCGAGAGGCATCCGAAACGCCTGCATTCCGATCAACACCGGCAGGGGTGTCCGCGCCAATGCCGTGCCAAAACGAGACCAAAATAGAAGGATGACGCCGAACATCATGCTCAGCATCTGGGGCAAAGGAGGGCGAACCGGAAGGAGGACCTGCGCTGCTCCGGGCGCGGCTGACACGGTGAAGGTGGTCGCAAATCCCGCCCATAGTATCAGAAGGACCACGAGTATCAATGCTTCAAGGTGACGTTTGGGCCGATCGGACGCTGCTCTCCAAAACACCGCCGGCCAAGCGAGCAGCATTGCGACCGCCAACCCCGCGATTCCGAAGGTGACGTTGGACGATGCGTAAGGGGGTGGAACCAGCATGGCTTCTTGTACGCTCGGAGGTGCGATGGGTCAAGGTAGCGGTTCCCATTGGGCTCCGGATACCTCTTCTTTCGTCTGGAGTCGGAAGAAGTAAACCTCGTTTACTATTCGAAGAGTGGCGATTGTCCCGAAGCTTGTCCTACGGAGGGTTTCCGCACCTATTACCGGTAGCACGCCGAGGATTTGACCTTTGTGAACCTCCGGGGTTCAGAATCCTGGGTAGGCTGCCGCGGAACCGGAGGCGCCATGAAAGGGCTGTGTTTTGACCGATTTGGAGGGCCGGAAGTGCTCTTCTACGGCGATTTGCCCGAGCCGGAGCTTCAGAATGGAGGCGCTATCGTTGAAATGGAGGCGATCGAACTCAACTATGCCGACATCTATCGGCGACAGGGGCGGTACCACCTCCAGGGATCGCCGCCCTTTATCGCTGGCTATGAAGGCGCTGGGTGGGTGGTGGCGTCGGCTGGGACTTTTTCGGTGGGGCAACGCGTCGCATTCGTGGACAGCCCGTTTGCGAACGCGGAACGTGTTTTTGTTCGCGATGAACATCTGATTCCGTTGCCCGAAACGGTGTCGGCCGAGCTGGCCGCCTCGGTGTTGCTGCAGGGGCTGACGGCCGCTTACCTCGTTCAAGACAGCTATTTGGTGCAGCGGGGGGACTGGGCGATCGTCCTTGCGGCGGCAGGTGGGGTCGGCCAACAACTGGCACAACAGATCCGAAATCGCGGAGGAAGGGTGTTCGGACTGACGTCCGATCCTCGAAAGTTTGAGGTGATCCGGGCCGCGGGTGCCGACGCCGTGGCGACGTACGCGGAGGACTGGGTCGCTCGGGCGCGAGAACTTTCGCCCGGGGGGGTGCAGGTTGTCTATGATTCTATGGGATCCACGCTACGAAAGAGCTTGGACGCTGTGCGAAACGGTGGACATGTGGTGTTTTATGGGAAGGCGGACGGCGAGCCGGATTTGGTCGATCCGCGGCTCCTGATGGACCGTTCGTTGACCCTGACCGGCGGCGATCTCTGGAATGTATTGCACTCGTCGGACGAGCGGCGTCGACGCGCTCGGGCGTTGTTCGACGATTTTGCGGCGGGGCATTTGAGAGTCGACCCTCCAACGCGATTTTCTCTTTCGGATGGAGCCGCGGCGCACCGGTGGTTGGAGAGTCGAGTCAGCACCGGCAAGGGGATCTTGGTTCCGTAGGATGCTGTTCGGGGCCCACCGGCAGCCCCCCAAAACGCGAACGCGTCGACAACGGACCCGGGCCACCCGCAGCAGGGCCGCTCGTTTGAGAATCAGTAAAGCACTTTACTTCTTGCCGGCGGCCCCCAGTCCGCTACAATTCCCGTATGCTCATCGCTCAGATCACCGACCTGCACATCAGTACGCCGGATAGCCGGAATGACACCTATTTTCGTACGGCCGACCATCTTCGGCGGGCGGTGGCGCACCTCAACGCGTTGGCGTCTCGACCCGATGTGGTGTTGGTATCGGGTGATTTGGTGGAGCGGGGGGCGACTGAGGAGTACGAACGCCTCCGTTCGATTCTTGATGAGCTTGCGATGCCGGTTTTTGTGATTCCCGGCAACCCTGACCGCCGGGAGACCCTCGCGGCGGCGTTTGCGGATCGAGGATATCTTCCGCAAGATGGCGGGTTTTTGCACTATGTGGTGGACAAGTGGCCGGTGCGGCTGATCGGGCTCGATACCACCGTTCCGAAGTCGCCGGGGGGGAGGCTTTGTGAGGAGCGACTAGGTTGGTTGGACGCTCGATTGAGTGAGGCTCCGGAAAGGCCCAGCCTGTTGTTTATGCACCACCCGCCCTTTGTGACCGGAATCGCCGCCATGGACGCCATGGGCCTCGAAGGCAAAGCAGAGTTTGCAGCGGTGGTCGCTCGACACCCGCAAGTCGAGCGCGTAGTGTGTGGCCACGTTCATCGTCCGATGGTTCGTCGGTTTGGCGGCACGGTCGCCGTCACGTGTCCTTCCACTGCGCATCAGTTGGCGTTGGAGCTGCCACCGTCGCCGAAAATGGGCTTGGTGATGGAGCCACCCGCATGCATGCTGCACCTGTGGATGGGGCCCGAAGCAGGCTTGGTCAGCCACTTGAGCGTGATCGGCGGAGAGCGCCCTTCGGTGACCATTTTTGATGGCGAACGCTGGCTACCGGATGCGGTGTTGCCGGCGGATTTTCATCCGTTACCGTAACTTTCGCGCTGCAACACCCTACAACAGCGATCGGGGGCTGCTGTAGGTAACCTGCGGTCGTTCCAAGCCCCGGAGGAACGATGTGGTTTCAGGCGTTAGGACTTCTGTTGCGTGCAGCGGGTGCAGCGCCGGTCGATGTTGAGATCGAAGTCGTGCACGTTCAAGGTGACGAATGGCGCGCCGAGTATCGCTTTAGCGAGCCGATTCAAAAGTTCACGTTCGCGACCCGGGACCAGCCTTTTCGCGCGGAGTGGGCCGTTGACGGCCTGGTATTGGAAGCGGTGGACGGAAAGAGCGTCTTGCGACGGAAGAATGGTCGCACGTTTCGAAAAGCCACGGTCCACCTTAGGCAATACTCGGAAAACTCCGACAAGGCCTATCGGTTCTTTATTCCGTTCACCGACGGAAGCTCTGCGGTATACCTTGGGAATTTCGTTGGCGGGGCGGAGGATTGCTTGGAGTCCGATACCTGCGGTGCCGCGAGCTTGGTGCTTCGCAGCGAACTGGGTGAGCCGATTTTGGCTGATGGAAAGCTCACCATTGCGGTAAGCGGCGAGGTGTCCGAGCCGAACGGCTATGCGTATGTGGGCAACTTGCCACCCGTCGAAAGTGAGCTCGGGATGCTGGTGATCGATCCCGGCATGCCCGGTTGGACGATCGACGCGATTCGGTCCCTCCTTCCCGAATTGCTGGCGCAGTATGCGGATCGATTGGGGCCCGGCTTGGCCGGAAAACGAACGTTCTTGTTTGGGTATGATGAGTCCGGCGCCGGGCTTGGCGTCGAGGGTGGTGTGCTCGGCGACCAAGTGGCATTCTCGTTGCAAGGGCCGTTATGGAGCGAAGACACCCACGAAAACCGAATGCGATTGGAGGGGGTCGCCGCACATGAGGCGGCGCATCTGTGGAATGCGCGGGTTGCGGAGCCGCCGTCGGGCATCGAACACAGTTGGATGCATGAGGGCGGAGCGGATTTTTTGTCCCAGTGGGCGCGCGTCGCTCAGGGCCGATTGGCGCTCGCGGAATGGCAGGTGTTGTTCGATACCCAGGTTTTGGAGTGCGCGTATTCTCTGCGGGTCGGCTCCCTCCAGGACGCGGTTGCGGCGAAGGATCATAAGACCGTTTACACCTGCGGAAATGTGATTGCGATGCTGGCGGGCAAGACGGTGGATCCGTTGCGACCCGCCGCGGGACACGCCGAATTGTGGCGGGAGTTGCTGGCGGATACCCGTGGCGGTAGCTACGATGAGGCCGCTTATTTTGCGGTTTTGTCGCGTTATCCGGGGGGCGCAGCGACCATCGCCGCCATTCGGGAGCTGGTGGATACCCGTGTGCCGTCCACCTGGTTTGAAGACAACTTTGCGCGGGCCGGGGTGACATTTGAGCGGCGCCCGCCCGAAGTGGATCGCTACGAAAACCGAAAATTTGGTGTTCGAGCCGTTACTCTGGCCGTTCAGCAGGATTGCCCCACCGTAAGCCTGAACATCCGCGACCAGAATGCGACCTTCGCCGATTCATCCTCGTGCTCGGCGCTCAAGTCTGTGGAGTCGATCGATCGCATCGGAGGAATTCCCTATTTAGAGCAGGGACTCTTGGCGTACGACTACCTCCAAACCCGGTGTGCTGCAGCGGAGCCGATTGTTGTTCAAAGTGGCCAGCAAACCTTCGAACTTCCGTGTAAGACGCCGCCGCCCTCGGTTCCGATGCTGACGGTCACCGCGCCACCGTTGTAGATAGATAGTAAAGCTCTATTACTATTTTCTGTAAGGCGTTCTGGACCGGATACGGATATTTTCGTGTTCGGAGCCCCATGTTTGTTGGCGCGGTAGATTTTCGGGCGGGGGGCGGCTATCGCTAGGAGGCCGTTGACGTTGGAGTGCGGGTATGCGCAGTCACCTCGGAATGCTCGTGTTTCTTTCGGCCTGCACCGGGAAAGAAGCAATTACCTCGCCGCATGTGGCCGAGTTCGTTCAGCCGCCCACATTGGACGATCAGGACCCCGACGACGGCCGGTTTTCGGGTCAGATCACCGCCGCGCCGGCCACTTTGGAGATCACGGGCGATCCCGTGGAGTTCCTCACCTTCAACGGTAGCATTCCCGGCCCACAAATTCGCGTAAAAGCTGGCGATCAGGTCGCGATCCACTTCACCAACGGCTTGCCGGATGACATGTGGGACACGGCGATTCATTGGCATGGGATCGAAGGCTACAATTCGTCCGATGGTACGCCGGTGAGCCAGGTGGCGACGGCAGTCGGCGATTCATTCGACTACGAATTTACGGCGACCCGGGCGGGGATCTATTGGTATCACCCGCACCATCGCGGTGCGCAGGCGCTTTTTTCCGGTTTGTATGGGCCGTTGATCGTGGAAGATCCTGCCGAAGCGGAGCTGACGTCTCTCGGGATCCTTCCCGCCGACGACCGGGTGGTGGTCCTGTCGGACACCTGGACGGCCGGAGGAGTGGTGACCTCGGCGGAGGTCGACGATGCCATGGAGATCATGAACGGCACGGAAGGACGGGATCTTCTGGTCAACGGGCAGGTCGATCCGGTGTTGGAGGTGGGCGCCAACTCAGCGGTTCGACTTCGGCTGATCAATTCATCGATAACTCGGTTTTGGCGGCTTTCTGTTCCCGATCATGTCCTCTATCGAGTCGGTGGTGAGGGAGGGCTTCTCGACCGCGTTCGAGTCGAAGGTGGGACCATCGAAGGTGAGCGTTTCGACCCCGAAACAGGCGAATCTGTTGGCACGGTCGAGGTGGACCTGGGGTATGCGCGGGGGGAGATCGTTCTTGCCCCGGGTGAACGCGCGGATGTGGTGTTGGTGACCGACGGGCAACCGGGCGAAGAATGGTCTCTTCGATGGGAGGATTTTGCGCGCGGGCGCCACGGGATGTGGATGGAAGGCGACGAAATGGTCATGGGCGATGCGGAGGATGACGGCACCCGGCCCGGAGAGGAGGTCGCCAGGTTTCGGCTGGTCGAAACGGACGCTGATCCCTTCACCATCGCCGAGGGCGATCCGGGGTTGTTAGCGGTCGACCGCACGGTGGGGCAGATCGACGCGACGGGCGCATTGGAATGGTTTGGGGCCGAGGGTACGACCCTCGACGAGCAGATGGACATGATTCAAGAGGAAAACGGCAGTTGGTCGATGACCACTTGGTTTGGGATGAACGGTGAGAGTTGGCACCCGGATCATCACATGGGCGCGGATCAGGAGGAGGCCCCTACCGCCAAACACGCTGCGCTCGGTGATGTGATCCGTTGGGAGGTTCACAATCAGTCGATGATGGCGCATCCCTATCATCTGCATGGATTTTCGTATCAGCCGTATGAGTTGGTCTATTGGCCGGATCCCGAGGATGAAGCTAGCGATGGGACGGCTGTCCGGGTTCCGTTCACCTGGGACGAATATCAGGACACCTCGTTGTTGCCCCCGTTCTCGTCAGTATTCTTCACAGTAAAACTGAACGATCCCGAAGGGAACGGCTCGGCAGCGGGGCGGTGGATGCAGCATTGCCACATCCTGCAGCACGGCGAAAACGGCATGATGTCGGAGTTGGTGGTCGCTCCTTAGAAAGTTTCGAATCCCGGTGCACACAAATACCCTCTGAGGGTATAGCGGTAGCATTCTTGGGGGATGCGATGCGTACCTGGCTGTGGATGTCCGTTGGGGTGATGGCGGGTTGTGCGGGCGAAACCGGCGACAGTGGCGACAGCGACGGCGACACCGATGTGGTGGATACCTCCACGGCCTGCACCGAGCTCACCAGCGGCCGTTGGGAAGGATCGGGCGCCGCCTTCGGTATGGCGATGGGTGTGGACCTGACCATGGATGCCGAAAGTTGCTCCTTCACACTCACCAATTGGAGCATGGACATGGGACCGATCGCCGATGCTGGCGCCGTCGACGGCGACGAGGTGACCCTGTCCGGACCCGACGATTATTGGGCGACCTGCGTCGGCACTGCAGAAAGCGTGACCCTGGTGTCAGGCGTGTGCAGCGACGATGGTGCGGCGTTTGAGCTTGCCTTCGACGAGTAGGCTATCGCATCAAGGCGGAGGATCGCGAGATGACTTCCATCAGCTCTGCGACCACCCGGTCTTTTTCGCTGGAATCGCCGGACGACATCGCGTTCGCGACACACGTCTGCAGATGGCGTTCGAGGACCTCTTCGCCTACCTTCGCAAGTGCTGCTTGGACCGCTGAAATCTGCGTGAGGACGTCCACGCAATAGCGATCCTCTTCAACCATCCGTAGCAGTCCCTCTACCTGACCGCTGATGCGTTTTAGCCTGGTACGAGTACGTTTTTTGGCTGGATCGACGTGTTCCTGATCACACATGGGACCTCGTCGGGGGGATATCGCGCGGTGGGTTAGGCGTCCGCTGCGGCTTGCCAATTTATACCCATGAGCATGGAGTGAAATTGTAGTGATATGTCAATGATGGTAACGCTATACCCCATATGGGTATATGGTCATCTGCTCAGTCCGATGATCGCCAGCGCAGCGATGAGCCTGTCGTCCGTGAGCGTGATTGCGAATGCGCTTCGGCTGCGAAGAGTGGCGTTGTAATTAGCGCCGGTTGCGGAGTGGCAGAATCCACTCTGCAGCGGCCACCCCTCCGGCGCTGAGCAGCGCCACCACGCCTCCGCAGCAGGCGACCACGAACCACCCGTCACCAAAACCCTCGTGGCCGGACATCCTTTGCGGCATACCCTGGATGCCGAGCGCACCGTGGGCGGTGATCAACAGTGCAAATCCCGCGATCAGTCCGAGCATTCCCGCCGCGGCGCCCCACGCCCGCATGCCGCCCCCGCGGCTGAAGGAAGCCAACCACCCTGGCAGCCACAAGAGGGCGATCGCATGCTGGAGCGCGGGTACGAACAGGGTATCGGAAAGGTGCACGTCGACGGAGTTTGACATCAGCCGCCAACCGAGTGCCGGAATTCCGACCGTACAGACGGCGATCAGCGAGGTGAGCCCCGCCCCGATGCTGCGTCGGTCGTATGCCTCCAGAACGCCGTCGCCGGATAGCAAGAAGATGGGTAGGAAACTCCCTATTAATATCGACGAATCGGGCAGAGGGACTGCCATGGTCGGCAGGTGTGACGATCGGCTCACGTCGACCCACATGGCGCTGAAAAGGACTACCGCCGACGTTCCCAGGAGAATTCGACGAGGGCCGGCGACCTTGGATCCGAAAACCCAGCCCAAGGCCTGCAATCCCAATGCCGCGGGAAAGAGAGGCTCCACCCATGGGTGGGCATTCGGGATCAGCAGCGGTGCACCCCAGCCAATGAGGGTCAAAATGAGCGAGGAGAGCCACCAAATCGGGGGCCAGGGCCGGGATACCGATAGGCTTGAGTGGATTCCCCAGAGGAGCACCATTCCGAGAGGAACGGATATTCCGCCGTGAACGCGGTTTAGTAGTTCGGTCGTCGCGAGTGGAAACGAGGAGCCTGTGGCGTGCGGCAACGAGAGCATCACCCCGGAAAGTGCGGTCGTACCGATAATTATGGCACCCAGACTCCACCATAGCTGGGGTACGAAGCGGGCCGGTGCTGGGATAGCCAAGGTATGCCCCTGTGATGGGACGAGATCAAAGGGCCTAAACCGGAGCAGCAACAAAAAAGCCCGCGGTTCGACGAACAGCGGGCTCGAAAGAAGGGTGGTGCACCCAACAGGAGTCGAACCTGTGACCTTCGGATTCGTAGTCCGACGCTCTATCCAGCTGAGCTATGGGTGCAGCGGGCCCCTCTTATCGAAATCAGCTGATGGTGTCAATCCGGAGCGCTAGTCGACCCGAAACAGGACGGTGCGCGTCTCGGAAATGCGTTTGGAGGAAGGAATCGCGATCCCCGCGCCGACGGTGGCGACCATCGCAAACAGAGGCGCAACGATGACCATCAGCGAATACAACCCGTGGGTGGTGACATAGAGCGCCCAAACGGACAGCGCACCGATCAACACTAACGAAAGGAAGAACCCAAGGAGGGAGGCGCCTTTGCGTCCAGCCGCGGTGGCGCCCCGCTAAAGCAGAGTGCCGCCCCGCAGGCCAACTCCAACACACCGAAAATCTGCAACCAACCAATGATGACGACGATCGCTTGGATGCCAGCCAGCGCCACGGCGACCCCCGCCGTCATCTGCGCCAGCCCGCCGATCAAAATCAAGGTATGGTCGAACGGACGAGCCTCTTCAGCAGGTGCGGGAGCTCTTGTGGGGGACTGCCAAGGGTGGGCCATGGTGTATCTCGGGTGAGGTGGTAAACCGCTTTACGAGTTGTAGCGGTCGAATATTGCGATCATGCGCGATCGAGGTCGATGATGTTGTCGCAGACTGTTTCAGAACCCGGGATCCCTGCTAACGACGGCGCACCGGCGCGCGGAAGTGCTGCTGACCAGCGGAATTCGGAAGCATCGTCGGTGTGACATGCGGTCAGGCCAGTTGTTGTCCGATGCTTCGGAAGGTGGCGATGCACCATACGAAGGCCACCGGGACCAGGAAGGTGACCAAGGGGGAAACCGGCATACTTCCTAGGATGGTGGCGATGTCGGGCAGAAGCTGGGTCGGGCCGCGGGCGCTCAAGGTGGCGGCGACCGCCGAGTGGCAGAGATCTCCGATCGCGTAGGTGGTCCAAACCAGTGCAATCGTCTTCCAACCGTTGGAACGGCGCATGACCACCCAGGCGGTGATCGGTGCAGTGAGCCCGGCGATGACGTCACCCCAGCCGACGGTCATGGCGAAATACGTAGGGACATGGCCGCGAAAATATTCAACGACCAACACGCCGCCCAACACGCGGAGGGATTGAATGCCGATGAGGTGATGCAGCGGAATGGCCCGAAGTGCGCGACCAACCTCTTCCGAACGCCATGCCCAGAGCGAGGCGGCACCGACCAACGAGACGTACGCCGCAAACAGCGGAGAAAGGAACTCTCCGATTCGGTACTCGAATACACCTACTTGGGTGAGTGCGACGATGGCGACCAGCGCCAAGGTGAACACCGCCGAAACCCCATTCGCCCAGGCTTGGGTGACCAGGCCCTGTTGCGCCGCGGTCTTCGCGCCGTAAATCAAGGTGCCCAGCGAGGCCAGCAGCCCCAGGCCCATTCCGATCCACAATGCGTAGTCCATTCGAGCCCCCGAAACCGTGAGAATGCGGCCGATGGTACCGCAGCCGAGGGCGAAGGGGGGACGCTGCCAGCGACTTTATTCTACAGACCGACGATATAGTCAAGCACTTTACCATCTGGGCGTGCCAGCCTTCGGCCGTCGGTCCCTTTCGGACTCGGCCCTGCGGCCTCGGTGCTTCGCACCTGCGCTTTGCGCAGCCCTCCAGGCACCTCACGCGCCGGATTCACAGTTTCGCCAGATCGATCTTGGCAGCGGCTTCCCTTCGCTCGCTGTACCGATCCACCAAGATCTCACGCACGTCCCGCGTCAGCAGAGTGAACCGCCACAACTCCTCCATGACGTCCACCAGGCGATCGCGGTAACTGGAGTCTTTCATTCGCCCGTCGCTGTGAAATTCGTCGTACGCCTTGGCGACGCTCGATTGGTTCGGAATCGTGATCATCCGCATCCATCGCCCTAAGACGCGCATGGAATTCACCGCATTGAACGACTGGCTGCCGCCGCTCACCTGCAACACGGCCAAAGTGCGCCCTTGCGTCGGACGTTTGGCGCCGATCGCCAGGGGAATCCAGTCGATTTGGTTCTTAAAAACCCCGGTGATCGTCCCGTGCATTTCCGGCGAGGACCACACCTGGCCCTCGGACCATTCCGAGAGTTCTCGTAGTTCCTTAACTTTCGGGTGGTCTTCGTGGGCGGGCCCCTTGACCGGGAGATCGTGAGGATGAAACCAGCGGACTTCGGCGCCAAGTCCCTCCAAGATGCGCGCCCCTTCTTCGGCGAGCAACCGACTGTACGAACGTTCCCGGAGCGATCCGTACAAAAACAGGATTCGCGGCGGGTGGGTGCTGCGTGGGCCCTCCGGAAGCGGTGGAACCCTTAGCGCCGGCGGGTTTCCATCGTGCACATTCATCGCTTCCATCCGCGGACGTTGAGCAATTCGAGCACCCGGCCCCGAATGTCGTCGCGGATGTGGCGTACCGCCTCCAGACCTTGTCCTTTGGGATCGGGGAGCGGCCAATCCTGAAGTTCGAGGCCAGGAACATAGGGGCAGGCGTCCCCGCAACCCATGGTGATCAACACGCTCGCGCCTTCGGCCAGCGCCGCGGTGAGCCGTTGCGGGCGCGCATCCTCGAGGTCGATCCCGATCTCTTTCATGACTGCGACCACTTCCGGGTGGACGTGGGACGCCGGTTGGGTCCCCGCGGAGATCGCGGTGGCCCTCTGAGGATCGGCGAGGTCTCGGAAGAAGGCGGCCGCCATCTGCGAACGTCCGGCGTTGTGCACGCAAGCGAAGAGGACCGTGTCCATGGGATCTCCGTCAGACTGACGCTTTCGACGAAACGTTTGGAACAAGCCATTGAAAGAACGGAATCGCGACGAGCGCACCGAGGAACTGCGCAAGCGCGAACCCTGGGACGTCCATTGGCCGAATCCCGGCGAAAGTATCCGTAAATGCTCTGGCCAGGGTCACCGCGGGGTTGGCGAAGGAGGTCGAGGCGGTAAACCAATACGCGCCCACGATCCAGGCGGCGACCGCCCATGGCGTGATTTTCGGGGTTCGACGGGAGCAAGAGGCGATCACCCCCAGGAGCCCGAAGGTGGCCACAAACTCGCTCAACCATTGGCCTGTGCCGGTTCGGACGGTGGTCGACCAAACGATAGGAGGAAGCTCGAACAGCGTGTCGGCGAGAATCGCGCCCAAGATGGCCCCTGCGCACTGTGCGGCCGCGTAAATCACCCCTTCCCAAGAAGGTAAGTCACCGGCGACGACGTCGGCGAGGGTCACCACAGGATTGAAATGTGCGCCCGACACCGGACCAAACGTATGGATTAACGCGACGAGTGCACCACCGGTCGCGAGCGTGTTGGCCAGGAGTGCAACGGCTGCCTGCTCTTTTGCGAGGTCACCCGCCATGATTCCGGAACCGACGACGGCCGTGACCAGCAGAAGTGTGCCGAGCGCTTCAGACACCAGCCGTCGCGGAAGGTCGGCCTTTAACAGCATGGGTTGCCGCCTTTTGTGCGCCGGAGGCGCTCCAGGTCGGCCGACCGTTCGGGTGCCGAAACCTCCAAAAGGGCGGTAAGTACCTTTTCGGATGCCAGATCCGCCTGGGGAGCGCGCCGATAGTACATCCAGCGGCCGTCCCGCCGGGCGGTCAGCACCTCGGCGTTTCGCAGCGTGGCCAAGTGACGTGAGATCGTCGGTTGTGGGAGATCGAGGGCGCATTCGATGTCACACACGCACAACTCTTCGTCGGCGACCAGGGCGACGATCCGCAGGCGCGTCGGATCCGCGAGGGCCTTCAAGACCTGGGCGAGGGCGGCGAAATCGGTAGGTTCGGAAGGTAACATCTATATATCCGTATATACATATATATCGCACCTCGCAAGCACAACGGATAGTGGCGCTGCGGAGATGGCATGCGAATCGTTCTCCGGTGGTGTGTCGCCAGTTTCAGCGGATGGTTGTTGGCGTTCTGCCGTGGATTTGGGGTGTGGAATATTCAGGGCGGCGGCGGCATGGATCAGGAAGTCGCCATGCTCGGCGTGATAGCGCCCTTACTCCTTGGCGCTTTCGTCGGTACCGGCCTCCTGTTGGTCGCACCCGTACCCGAAATCCAGCATTCGTCGTGGGCTGGGCGTTGCTCGGCACGCTCGTCTTTGCCCTTCTTCCGACGCTTCCCTTTTTGATGGTGTTCTTGGGCGACTACTTCGATGAAACCGCCGGGTTTAACGGGGTATTGGCCACGGGCTCCGTTACCACAGCGATGTGGGGGCTTTGGGGGCTCGTTGGCGCGATAATGCGGACCAACGCCGAGGTATAGTTGCGGGCTCTACTGGCCGACGCCGAAGGCCTCGATGCACGCCCGCAGCGTATTCTCATGGATGTCCAGCACGGGTTCGATACCTCCGCTGGGAGTTTTTTGGTAGCCGCCCGCCAGATTCCACACGATGGGAGTCCGTTGGCGGTGAGCGTGCTGGAACACCAAGCGATCTCGTTGAAAAAGTTGTTCGGTGGTTAGAAACCCGCCGAGGGGGTCGTCGACGTGCGGGTCCGCTCCGGCCTGGTACAAGATCAGATCGCAGTCGGAAAGCGTAGACATCCATTCGGGGATGCGGTCGAGGAATTCATGGGCTTGATCCGGCTGATCGTAGAAGCGGCCCGCGGTAATGTGCGTGACCCAGTCGATCCCGAGCTTGGACAGAATGCTGTCGGTTCCGTCGCCATAATGCATGTCGAAATCCAGGATCCCGACGCGGTGGACCTTTCCGGCCTGTCGTAGCGCTTGTGCGGTGATCATCAAGCCGTTGAACGTACAGAACCCGCCCGCGCGATCCCAATGTGCGTGGTGAAAGCCTGAACATGGCGCGCAAGCGACCGTGCCGGACTTCAACGCTGCGGAGGCCGCCGACAACATCGCGCCGTTGGTCCAACAAAGCGAAGCCGCCACTTCCGCGCTGCGGTTTCCGAAGCCGTTGCCGCGCCGCCCTTCGAGCACGTCCGTTACAAACTGTCGTTCGTGAGCCAAGGATAGGGTGTCCACGCTCAGAGGTTCCGGCCGCTCTAGGCGGACCGGCAGCCCCGTTTGCAGGAAACGGCGCACGACTTGGGCGGGTTTTTCGGCGCTGGGGGAATAGGAACCCGAGTCCGCGACCATTTCCGCAGCGAAAAAGATAGGTAGAGTCTGCATGTTCTTCCCTTGTGCCCCCATCGTAGCGGCCGTGCGAGCGGACTGCTATGCAGGAGATCGAAGGGTACCTGACTATAGAGTCATGTGTCTCGGAAAGCGGCGTCGATCGCGTCGATCGCCGATGCCAGTGTTGGACGAGCCAGCAACCCTTGGGGTGGAAAGGCCAGATAGAGGTCGATACCTCGGCTTTCCAGCGTGGGAAACATCGTGATTTCGGGCAGGTCTCGAAGCATCACCCGTGGAAGCACGGAAACATATTTGCCGCTTCGAACCGCCTGCAGCGCCTGGGCGAAGGTGTCGCAGCGTAGCGCCAGCGGGGAGGGACCGAGGTCGTCGAGCACGTCGGCGACAAATTGTGGCTCGCTGGATTGCAACGCGAGCGGGCACCGAAGCAGCACCGACTCGGCGGTGTCACCGGGGCGGGTCAGGGCCGTAGGGACGGCCAATGCCCATTCCCAGCGGCCGACCCGGCGGGCGACCAAGCGATCGGACGTGGGTTGTCCCCGCAACACCCCGAGTTGGAGCGAGCCATCGATCAGCTGCCGCTCAATTTGTTCGTTCGCGAGTGTCTTTAAGATGAAGCGGTGTTCAGACCCGAGCC
>SXGT01725246.1_pt1 | contig 28130 bp, 28 predicted proteins | sample 3176221 | NCBI WGS metagenome assembly SXGT01 (sample SAMN11356862, study PRJNA531348) | freshwater metagenome | isolation source: freshwater sample F1-120 | place: China: Fuxian Lake, Yuxi | collected 2017-12-25
GACGCCCGCATGAGCGGCACCTCCTACGGCACCGTCGTGCTGCATGTGGTGCCCGAAGCGGCCATCGGCGGCCCGCTCGCTCTCGTGCGCACGGGCGACATGATCGTGCTCGACGTGCCGGCTCGCCGGCTCGATCTCGACGTTGATGATGCCGAACTCGCGCGTCGCGCCGAAGAGTGGGTTGCTCCCGTCGTGCCCGGCTCCGACCGGGGCTGGACCCGGCTGTTTCTCGAGCACGTGACGCAGGCCGACGAGGGGCTCGACCTCGACTTTCTCGCGGGCTCGAGCGGCGCGGCCGTCGGCCCGCAAGCCTTCTAGAGTCGTGCGCATGGCCCAGCAGAGCGTCGTCGTCATCGGTGCGACGACGACCCTGCGCCCGCTGGCGAGCGTGCTGGTCGCGGGCGGCGCCGAGGTGCTCGCAATCGCTCGGGATATGTCGAACCCGCCGGAGGGCTGCGCGACGGCCGCGGTGGATGCTCGAGATGCAGCGGCCCTCGATCGCGCGCTCGGCGGCCGGCGCTGGAACGTCGTCGTCGCGTACGAGCCCGCAGTGAGCCCAGCCTCGCTCGAGGTGATCGAGAGGTGCAGCGACCGGCACGTGCTCGTACGCCCGAGTGCGGCAGCCGACCCGGCGCACAGCACAGACGACTTCGTCGCCGCGAACGATGAGCTCGTGCTCGGCTGGCGTGATGGCGCTTCGCGGTGGCATGGGCCGCACGAGATCTCTGCCGCAGCGCTCCTCGTGCTCGACGATGGGCACGGCCGAGTACTCGGTCACGTGCGTCCGTGGGCGGATCGACCGTGATCCGCTGGCTCGCGCTCTCACCGAGTGTCGACATCACGTGGGAAGTGCCCGAACTTGCTCGCGGCGGTATCACGCGACCGACGACAACGGTTCGCGTCGCGGGCGGCAAGGCGCTCAATGCCGCGCGCGCAGCGCGCCAGCTCGGCGCGGCAGTGGCGGCGCTCGTGCCGCTCGGTGGCGCAGGCGGAGTCATCATCGCCCGCGAACTCGGGCGCGATGGCATCGAGGTCGACATCGTGCCCATCGAGAACGAGACGCGCATGTGCGCGAGCATCGTCGAGACGCTCGCCGGGTCGCCCGAGTCGACCGATCTCTATGAGCCGGCCACGATGCTGTCGGAGCGCGAACAGCACGAACTGCTGCGACGACTGGCGGACTGGAGCCGTCGACCCGCGGGTGTTGTCGCGCTGTCGGGCAGTGTGCCGCAGGGCGTCGACGTGACCGCCATCGCTCGCGTGCTGCACGACCTGCGCGACGCAGGCCACCGCATCGCACTCGACAGCTCGGGCGAGGGGCTGCGGCAACTGGTCGGCGTTGTCGACCTCGTCAAGATCAACCGCCTGGAGGCTGAGGAGCTACTCGGCACCGCACGCGGCAGTGCAGCGGCCGCGTGCGCCGCCATCGCCGACCTCTTCGATGTCGACGTCATCGTCACCGACGGTGTGCGGGGCTCCGCCGCCCTCTTCGGCCACGTCGCGACGGCCGTGCCCATGACCGAGCGCGCGGGCATCTTCGCCGTCGGCAGCGGCGACTCCTACTTCGCATCGGTGCTCGTCGATCTCGACCGCGATGGCCGACCGACGACGGTCGAGGTCCTCGACGCGATGCTCGGTCGCGCTGCCCGGGTCGCAGCGCGCAACGCGGCGGTGCCCGGACCGGGACGACTCGCTCCAGAACTCTGAGCGGTCAGACGCGCTGCTCGAGCACTTGCCAGGCGCGGCTGAGCCGCTCTCGCCACCAGTGCGCGCGATCGTCGGGGGCGGCGAGCCGGCGGAGAGCATCCGCGTCGGGGGTGACGGCGCCCACCGCAATCGCACCGTCGAGGGGTCGCAGCGGCGGCGCGACCACGTCGTCGGCGAGCAGGGCGGCCGTGCCGAGGCCGCAGTCGAACGCCAGCTCGGGCAGTCGCGCCGCAAGGGCGGCACCCATCGCCAGGCCGACGCTCGTATCGAGAGCGCTCGACACCACTGCCGGCAGCCCGGCTTCGGCGACGATCTCGAGCGCTCGCCGAACGCCGCCGAGCGGAGCGACCTTGATGACGAGCACGTCAGCCGCGCCGGCGCGCGCGACCGCGAGAGGATCAGCGGCGCGACGCACGCTCTCGTCTGCAGCCACGGCCACGTCGAGTCGGTGGATGCGCCGCCGCAGCTCGGCGAGCTCGGGCACGGTCGCGCAGGGCTGCTCGACGTACTCGAGGTCGAACTGTTCGAGCGCGCGCACGGCGTGCTCGGCTTCGTCGACGTTCCAGGCACCGTTCGCGTCGAGTCGCACGCGCGCGACCGGCCCCAGCAACCGCCGCACTTCGGCGACGCGCGCGACGTCGTCGGCGAGCGACTGCCCGCGCTCGGCCACCTTGATCTTCACCGTGCGGCACTCGCCAAACCGGCTCAGCACCTCGGCGACGTGCTGCGGGGCGACGGCCGGCAGGGTTGCATTCACCGGGGTGCTCGCACGCCGCTGCTCGCCCGGCAACGCCTGCCAGCCGAACTCGAGGGCTGCGGCGAGCCAGGTCGCTGCTTCGTCGTCGTCGTATTCGGGGAAGGGCGCGAACTCGCTCCAGGCGACCGGGCCGTCGAGCAGCACGGCTTCGCGCTCGTCGACTCCGCGGAACCTCGTGCTGAGCGGCACGCGCACCACGTGGGCGCGAGCGAGCACGTCGTCGAGCTCGGGGAGAGCATCCATGCCCCCAGTCTGACGGTTCGTGTTCGCAACTCATGCTGAATCGAGCGATGTGCTGTGTTTCTCGCGCACAACTCTCGTGACAGCCTGAGTTGCGAACTGATCGCGCGCGTAGGCTGGCGGCATGGCCGAGCCCTTCGTCTCTGACACGTTCGACGCGACGCGCTGGCAGGTCGTGCCGGGCTTCGAGAATCTCACCGATCTCACGTATCACCTCGACACCTCGGGGCGCATCGCGCGCATCGCGTTCGACCGGCCGGAGGTGCGCAACGCCTTTCGCCCGCACACGGTCGACGAGCTCTACGGTGCGCTCGACGACGCGCGCCAGAACCCTCGTGTGGGGGTGGTGCTGCTGACGGGCAACGGTCCGAGCCCGAAAGACGGTGGCTGGGCGTTCTGCTCGGGCGGCGACCAGCGCATTCGCGGGCGCGGCGGGTATCAGTACGCCGAGGGCGAGACCGCTGACACCGTCGATGCAGGCAAGGCCTCGAGGCTGCACATTCTCGAGGTGCAGCGCCTCATCCGCTTCATGCCGAAAGTCGTGATCGCGGTCGTGCCCGGCTGGGCGGCCGGCGGCGGTCACTCGCTGCACGTCGTGTGCGACCTGACGATCGCGAGCCGCGAGCACGCGCACTTCAAGCAGACCGACGCCGATGTGGGCTCGTTCGATGCCGGCTACGGCAGCGCCTACCTCGCGAAGCAGGTCGGGCAGAAGATTGCGCGCGAGATCTTCTTTCTCGCCCGCGAGTACGACGCCGAGCGCGCCTACGAGATGGGCACGGTCAACGCCGTCGTGCCGCACGATTCGCTCGAGTCGACGGCGCTCGACTGGGCCGAGACGATTCTCACGAAGAGCCCCACGGCCATTCGCATGCTCAAGTACGCCATGAACCTCACCGACGACGGAATGGTGGGCCAGCAGCTCTTCGCGGGCGAGGCTACGCGGCTCGCCTACGGCACCGACGAGGCGGTCGAGGGCCGCGACAGCTTCCTGCAGAAGCGCGCGCCCGACTGGTCGCCCTTCCCCTGGCAGTACTAGGCCAGGGGTGCTCTGCCCTCCCGTTCGCCGAGCTCCAGATTCGCCGCATAGTGGCGGAAAGCAAGTACCTCAACGCCCTTTTGCGCCAGATCTGCCCTGAATGGGCTGTTTAGGCCTCGAGCCCCACGCCCACACGGTCAAGCACCCCGGCGATGAGCATCTTGCGCGCCTGTGGGTCCGGCACGAAGTCGCGCAGGATGACGGCGAGGCCGTGAGCGCTCGCCTGCGCGAGCATCATGCGGCTCGCCACGCGCTGCTCGTCGACTGCGCCGGGCGGCTCGAGCTCGAGCACGATGTCGCGCACGAGGTCGGCGGCGTTGGGGTCGTCGGGTCGATCGGGCGGGGTCGTCATGGGCATCGACACGAGCGAGAACAGGCGAGGCTCGGCAAGGGCGAAGGCGATGTACGACTCGCCGACTTCGCGCAGTCGATCGATCGGCGCGCGCCCTGCGGCGGCCGCGAGCCGGGCGAACATGTCGCGCGCCATGATCTCGCGGGCGCGCTGCGCGACGGCAGCGATGAGGTGGTCGCCATTCGGAAAGTGCCGGTAGACGGCCGCTGCGCTCACGCCGCACGCGGCAGCGATACGCCTCACCGTCACGCCGTCGAGACCTTCGGCCCGAGCAAGTGCCTCGCCCGCGTCGACGAGCGCATCGCGCAGGGCGCCGTGGTGGTACGCAGAGCGAGTGCGGCTCGCGCTCGCCGGCCCATCCACTGTGCGCACGCTCGCCATGTTGACAGTGTACACATCGTTGCGCTAGACATACTGGCAGATGTTAACGCCGTCAACACCAGCGGGCGCGGCCTCGCAACCACGCAAGGAGCTACTGGGTCATGAGCACGCCTGAGCAGCGCATCCATCGCCTGATCGCGAAGAGCGAGAGCGACCGACGCACCGGCGAAGTGCTGTGGCGAGTCGTGGCCCCCGCCCGCGCCGGCGAACCCGGCCTGGACGTCGTGCATGGTGACCTCGATCGGCCGTTCTTCGTCGCGAGCGTCAGCAAGCTCTTCACGGTCGTGTGCCTCGCGCAGTTGCGCGACGAAGGCAGGCTTGACTGGGACGCCCCGATTGCCGGGTATCTCTCTGACCTCGACCTCAGCGGCCTAGCCGTGGAGAACGGGCGAGACGTGAGCGCCGAGATCACTGTGCGCGAAGTCATGGCGCACACAGCAGGTCTCGCCGACTTCTTCGAAGGCTCGCGGCCCGATGGACCGACGACGCTCGAGCGAGCGATGCAGCGCGACTTCTCGTGGACAGAGGCCGACGTGATCGACTGGACCCGCGCCATGACCCCTGCGCGCCGAGGCCGCGGCCTCTATAGCGACACGGGCTTCCAGTTGCTCGACAGCGTCATTCAGCGTCTCGACGGCCGAAGTTTCGCCGAGTCGGTGCGTGCGCGCATCACCGAGCCGCTGGGACTCGCAGGCACGTGGGTCTTCACGCTCGACACGCTTGATCGCTTCGACGAGATGGCGGTCATTCGGCACGGCGATCGCGACCTGGCGCTGCCGCTGCTGCTCGCCTCCTGCGGCGGTCAGGGCGGTGTCGTCTCAACCCTGCGCGACGGCGTGACCTTCGTGCGGGCCTTCTTCGACGGTCGGCTCTTCGACGCACGCCTCCTCGACGAGATGCTCGCCGACTGGCACCGCATTTTCTCGCCGCTCGAGTACGGAACGGGCGTCATGCGCTTCAGGCTTCCCTCGGTGCTCACGGGCTTTCGCTCGTATTCGTTCGAAGGCCACTCGGGCGCGAGCGGCGTCGTCTTCTACCGTGAGGCTCGCACGGGTGTGATCGTGGTCGGCACGGTGAATCAGCTCGCCCAGCGATCGTTGCCCTATCAGTTGATGATCCGCACGGCCGCGGCAACAGCATCCTGACCCGCCACGACGCACTGTCGTCAGTTCGCGTCGTAACCCGCCTGCGAAGCGACGCGAAGTGGCGACACTAGGCCGGGGCCGACCAGCCGGGGCCAGACCAGCGGAGGCACCCCGCGCACCCGCGCCCAGGCGGCGGGGGTAGCGTGGGCGCGTGACCCGTGCGCTGGCCGTTGTTGACTCCGAAGACCCGCGAGCGTGCCTGGATGCCCTCCGTGACGCCCTCGACGGGCGCGGGCCCGCCGTGCTCTTCCGCGGGGGCGGCACGAACCCCGTGCACACCGCCCCGCTCGAAGTCGAACGGCGCATCGCGCTTGTCGTCGAGACGAGCGGCACGACCGGGCGGCCCAAGCGCGTCGCGTTGAGCGCCGACGCGGTGCTCGCCAGTGCGGCAGCGACCGAGAGCGCGCTCGGCGGCCCCGGCCAGTGGCTGCTCGCGCTGCCGGTGCAGTACATCGCGGGTAGCAACGTTCTTGCCCGATCGCTCAGCGCTGGCACGACTCCCGTGACGGTGCCACCGGGGCGCATGACGAGCACGCGCGTCGTCGAGGCTGTCGCGGCGATGGACGACCCCGTGCGCTACACCGCTCTCGTCCCCGCGCAATTGGGCCGCCTCGTCGACGAGGCCGAGGCCGATGACGACCTTCGCCGCGCGCTCGCGGGCTTCGAACGCATTCTCGTCGGAGGTCAGGCCACTCCGGCCGCGCTCATCGACCGCGCGACGGCTCTCGGCTGGCGGCTCACGCGCACCTACGGCTCGAGCGAAACCTGCGGCGGCGTCGTCTACGACGGCGAGCCCATCGGCCAGGCCGAGGTGCGCATCGTCGACGGCAGGGTCGAGCTCGGCGGCCCCATGCTCGCCGAGTACTACCTCGGTGATCCCGAGCGCACCCAGCGCACCTTCGTCGAGCACGACGGTCAGCGCTGGTATCGCACCGACGACGCGGGCGAGCTCGTCGACGGCGTGCTGCGCGTGCTCGGTCGCCTCGACGACACGATCGTCACCGGCGGCCTCAAAGTGCGATTGGGTGATGTCGAGAGGGTCGTTCGCGAACTGCCGAGCCTCGCCGACGCCGTCGTCGTAGGCGGCCACCACCCGGAGTGGGGCGAGGTGCCCGTCGTTGTCACCACGCAGCGTCCGACGCTCGCCGAGGTGCGCTCCGCCGTCGGCGCCCAACTGGCGCCCGAGGCGCGCCCCGATCGCATTCTCACGGTGGATGCTCTTCCCCTGTTGCCCAGTGGCAAGCCCGACCGCCTCGCCATCGCCGCGCTCGTCGCGCGCTGACGTGGAGGGGCTGCCGCGCGCGAGCACGAGTCGCGCTCAGTAGACTCGGCGCGTGGCGACCAAGAACAGCAAGAAGACCGCGACGAAGCGGCCCGCGAAGAAGTCAGGCCCGAAGCGCACGAACCCGGCGCGCACCAAGGCCGCCTCGGGCAACCCGGCGAAGGTCGAGCCGGCCACCGCGCGCGATTGGATCGCTGGCGCCCGGCCACGCACCCTCGGTCTCGCCATCTCGCCGGTCGCGCTCGGCACTGCCGTGGCGTACTACACGCTCGGCTACAACCTGCTGCTCGCCCTGCTCTGCCTCGCGGTTGCCGTCTTCTTGCAGATCGGCGTGAACTTCGCGAACGACTACTCCGACGGCGTGCGCGGCACCGACGCGCACCGCATCGACTCGCAGCGCTCGGGCCCACGTCGACTCGTCGGTTCGGGTGCCGCCCGCCCGCGCACGGTGCTCATCGTCGCCCTCGTGTTCTTCGCTCTCGGCGCTGCTGCCGGTCTCGCCATCGTCGTCATCACCGGGCTGTGGTGGCTGCTGGCCATCGGAGTCGTGCTCGTGCTCGCGGCCTGGGCGTACACCGGAGGAAAGCTGCCCTACGGATACCTGGGGCTCGGCGAGATCGCCGCTTTCCTGTTCTTCGGGCTCGTCGCGACCGTCGGCACGACTTTCGTCATGATCGAGCAGTGGCCGCTCGAAGCGGTGCTCGCCGGTGTCATTGCCGGGTTCTTCGCCGCGGCGGTCATGCTCATCAACAACGTGCGTGATCGCGAGACCGATGCCCTCGCCGGCAAGAAGACCCTCGCCGTGCGCATCGGCGATCTGCCCGCCCGCATCGTCGCCGTCGTGCTGCTCGCGGCTCCCTATGGCGTGCTCGCCTTCTTCGCCCTCATCTTCGAGTGGGCGCCGATGGTCTACTTCACGCTGCTCATCACCGCGCCGACCGCCCTCATCGTCATCACGGCCCGCACTGCGCGTGAGCTCGTGCTGGCGCTCCAGCTCGCCTCGCTCGCAGCCCTGTTGACCGGTCTCGGTCTCGCGGCCTCGATCGCGTTCTAGGCCGCGCCCACCGCACAAGCCACGACGCTGTCGCGCGTCACGCGCGCGGCAGCAGCACGCGCAGCTCGGCCCCCGAGCCGGGCTGACCGGCGGGCATGACACCCGAGCGCGCGTCGACACGTCCCCCGTGCGCCTCGACGATCGCCCGGGTGATGGCGAGCCCCAGCCCCGCGCCGCCCGCGAGTTCCACGCGCGGTCCGGTGCGCGCGGTCGTGCCGCGCCACCCCGCGTCGAAGAGGTGCTCCGCGGCCTCGGCGTCGAAGCCTGGGCCTTCATCGCGCACGAGCACGATCCAGTGCTCGGCGTCGGTCTGCACGTCGAGCTCGACGCGGCCTCCGCTGGGGGAGTGCTCGATGGCGTTGACGAGCACGTTGATGAGGGCGCGGCTGAGCTGCCGGGCATCCACGTCGATGACGGCGCCGGCCGCAGCGTCGGCCCCCGGTCCGATCGACAGAGCAACGCCGTGCTGTTCTGCCAGAGCGGTGAAGTCGGCGGCGACATCGCTCACGAGGTCGACGAGGGCGACCCGGTCGCGGTCGAGCTCGAGACTGCCCGCGTCGATGCGCGAGAGGGCGAAGAGGTCATCGACGAGGGAATGCAGTCGACCGACCTGCGAGCCGAGCTGCCGGGCGTGCCGTTCGGGAGCGGGCGACAGGCCGTCTTCGAGCGCCTCCGCAATCGCGCGGATGCTCGCGAGCGGCGCGAGAAGGTCATGAGCGATGCGCGCGACGAGATCGCGTCGGGCTCGCTCGGCGCGCTCGGAGGCCTCACGCGCAGCGGCGAGCCGGGCGCTCGAGTCGACGAGCTCGGCCTGCACGGCATCGAGTTCGCTCGTCGTGCGTCGATGCGCGGCGACGGGCTCCCCCGAGCCCAGTCGCCGCGCGTCGCGCCCCAGCCCCCGTGCATCGCGCGCAAGCGCGAGCGAGAGCACGACCGCCATCACAAGTGTCACCGCACCGCTCGTCGCGGTCACCGCGAGGGCCACAGCGGTGTCGGCTTCGCTGATATACATCGCCTGCGCCGTCAGCGCGATACCTCCCGCCACCGCGGCGATCGCCGCCCCCACGATGACGAGCACGTGCACGGCGAGCGGGGCACGGCGGGCAAGGCGCAACACGATCGCGGCGACGAGCCCCGAGGCGAGCGCCGCCAGCGCGGCGGTGCCGATGATCTGCAGCAGCATCGAGATGCTCACGACTGATCGGCCTCCTCGCGCAGTGCTTCGACGTCGAGTCGGTACCCGACGCCCCACGCCGTCACGATGATGCGCGGCGCCGCGGCGTCGGCCTCGATCTTCTCGCGCAACCGGCGCACGTGCACCGTGATGGTCGACACGTCGCCGACGCTCCAGCCCCAGACGTCGGCGAGCAGCTGGTCGCGCGAGACGGTGCGACCAGGCCGTCGCGCGAGGTAGGCGAGCAGGTCGTGCTCGCGCGCGGTGAGCGGCAGCGCCGCACCGTCGAGCCTGATCTCGCGCTTGGCTTCGTCGACCTCGAGTCGCCCGAGCTTCACATCGACGGGCACCTCCGTGCTCGCGGCGACACGACGCAGCAGGCTCTCGGCGCGCAGCACGAGCTCGCGCGGCGAGAAGGGCTTCGCCAGATAGTCGTCCGCTCCCGCCTCGAGACCTTCGATGCGATGCTCAAGCTCGCCGAGTGCGGTGAGCATGATGATGGGCACAGTGGATGCTCCGCGCAACCGGCGCGCGACCTCGAGCCCGTCCACCCCGGGAATCATGCGATCGAGCACCACGAGCTGGGGCGGCCGCGCGTCGGCGAGCGAGAGCGCCGTCACCGAGTCGGCAGCGGTATCGACCGTCGCCCCCGCGGCGGCGAGGTAGCTCGAGAGAATCTCGAGCAGGGTTGGGTCGTCGTCGACCACGAGCACTCTCGCGCCGTCGAGCGGGCCCGGACGGTCATCCACCCTGCAGCACCTCCTCGAGCCCCGCGATGGGGTCGTACCAGCCCAGGTCGAGAATGAGCGTCTGCAGAGCCTTATCGGCGCCGATGATCACGACGATGCCTACGATCACGAAGAGCACGCCGATGGTGCGACGCAGCCACCCGCGAGGGTCGGCAAGCCACCCGAGCCGGCGCGCGGCACTGCGACCCAGCAGGCCGATGAGCATGAGCGGCACGGCGAGCCCGACGGCGTAGAGCACGATGTAGATCAGTCCTTCGGCGAACGACACCGGCAGCACCGTCGCGACGATGAGCGCGTAGGTCGGGCTGCAGCTCGTGAAGACGGGACCGAGCGCGGCGCCGGTGAGAATGTCGCCGCCGATCGACTGGCGCTGCACGGCAGCGTCGAGTGCCCGATCGCTGCGCGCCCCCCAACCGAGCTTCGTCGACAGCGCATCCCACAGTTGCGGCACGATGAGGTTGATGCCCAGCAGGATCACGATGACGCCCGACACGACCTGCCACACCTGAGGGGGCACGCCGAGCAGCGCCGTCGTCGCTTTCAGCAGCAAGGTGAAGACGACGACGCTGACGGCGAGCGAGGCCGCGATGACGAAGGGGCGCCACCGGGCGCGTGGCGAGTCGGCACCGTCAGCGACGATCGAGCCGCCGACGATGATGGGCAGCAACGGCAGCACGCACGGCGCAGCGACCGTGAGCACCCCGGCGGCGAGGCTGACGAGCAGTAGCCCTTCCACAGCCGGGCCTAGGGCGCTGCCGCGAGCAAGGCGTCGAGGGTCGTGTCGTCGTAGAGCACGCCCTTCGCGAGCGCGGCTCCGTCGTCGTCGACATAAACGATCGTGGTCTGCAGCGTCACCGCGTAGCGCTGTCGCAGTTCGGTCGCCGAGTCGAAGTCGACCTTGATGATCGTGAAGTTGTCGGGAATCTCGCTCGCGAGAATGTCTTCCTCGAGCGCGCGGCACTTCGGGCACCAGGAGGCGTGAAAGAACAGCGCCTTGGTGCCAGGCGTTGCCTCGATGATGCCGGGCTCGTAGTCCACGTAATCGCCGGGCACCGACGCCGCGGCCTCTTCCGAGGGCTGGATGCTCTCCGAGGGTTCGGCAACCTCGCTGGCCTCGGGCGCAGGTGCCGGGCTCGCGATCGTGACGGGCTCGTCATCCGGCACGGCGGAGCAACCCGTCAACACCACGCCCGCGGCAATCGCGAGCGCAAGGGTCGACGTGCGCAGAGATTGTGCGCGCTGACTCGGGCGCGAGGGTGCTCGCATGATGGGCCTCCGACGTTCTCGACGCGCGTGTCGCGCCGTTGCTCTGAACTGTAGGCCGGGACGCGCTCGGCTCGCGGGGCCGAACGCTTACGAATCGCTTACGGTCGCTCGGCGCCCGGTGAGGGCTCGGAGATCGTCGCGGTGTCTTCGGCTTCGGCATCAGCATCCACCGGGGGGCGTTCGCGGCGCTCGGCGAGATCGGCGGCGATGCGATCGCGCAAGCCGGCGAAGAAGATGTACGACACGGTGAAGGCCACAACAGTGGCGATGATCGCGGCCGCCCACCATTCGAGGCCGATCGCGAAGAGCACGCCGAAGACGACGGCGAAGAGGCCGAAGCGCAGCGCGCTGTACACAATCCACGGGCTCATGGCGATCAGTCTACGAGCCGCCGCTGCACGCGGCGCTCGGGTCGCGCTCTGTTCGCTCTCTGCCCCCTCACGGAGTGCGTTCAGCGCTGCGGCATAGACTCGATTCATGGCCAGAGTACTCATCGTGCTGGTCGTGGTCGCCATCGCGTTCACGATCTATACGCTCGTCGACGTGCTGCTGACCGACCGCGCTCGCGTTCGTGCCTTCCCGAAGGCTGCGTGGGCTCTGCTGGTCGTGCTGCTGCCCGTCATCGGCGGCATCATCTGGCTCGTCGTGGGCAAGGCCCGACTGAGCGGCAACGGCGCCTCGCGCGTCGTGGCTCCCGATGACGACCCCGCCTTCTTGCGCACCCTGAGCAGCGATGAGGTTGCTCGTCGTGCCGAGCAAGATGAGCGACTGCGTCGCCTCGAGCAAGAGCTCGCCGAGCTCGACGATGACCCTCCCGCCGACCCCGCCCGCTGAGGCGACCCCGCCGATCGCCGAGGCGACGGCACCGGTCGCCGACGAGGCGTCGGCCCCGAGCACTGCACCGTCGTCTCCCGCTGCTCGCTCTGCTGCGGCACTGCTCGCAGAGCTCGTGCGTCAGGGCGTCTCTGACATCGTGCTGAGCCCCGGTTCGCGGTCGCAGCCGCTTGCGCTCGCGGCTGCTGCGCTTGAGCGCACAGGTGCCGTCGCGCTGCACGTGCGCGTCGACGAGCGCGTCGCCGGTTTCACCGCTCTCGGTCTCGCCGTCGAGTCGGGGCGACCGGTCGTGGTCGTCTGCACCTCGGGCACCGCGGTGGCGAACCTGCACCCTGCCGTGCTCGAAGCGCACCACTCCGGTGTCGCGCTCATCGTGCTCACGGCTGATCGCCCGGCAGAGTTGCGCGGCATCGGCAGCAATCAGACCACTCGCCAGCCCGGTATCTTCGGCGAGGCCTTGCGCGCCGACTGGGATGTGCCGGCGCCCGACGAGCACTCCACGGCTGCTGAGGCCGTCGAACTTGCCGAGCTCGCGGTGCGTGCGTCGCTCGATGGTCCCGTGCACGTGAACCTCGCCTATCGTGAGCCGCTCAGCGGCGACCCCGCAGACATCGAACCGCCCGCGGGCCTCGAACCCGGCCCCGTGCCGCAGGCATCACCGCCCGTCGAGCCGGTCATCGCCCATGTGCACCCCGATGACGCGACCGTCGTCATCGCAGGCCACGGTGCCGGTGACGACGCCGAGCGTCTCGCGGTGGCGCTCGGCGCACCGCTCATCGCCGAAGTGTCGAGCGGCGCGCGTTTCGGTCGGCACGCCGTGGTGGCATACCGCGACGTGCTGCGCGGACCGCACGGCGACGCCGTGGGCCGCGCGATCGTCGTCGGCCATCCCACGCTCAGCCGTGAAGTGCCGCTGCTGCTCGAGCGCGACGACGTCGAGACGATCGTCGTGCGCAGCCGCGGTGCCGAGCCCTACAACCCCGGCCGCCGCGCGCGCATCGTCGACGCTGTCGAGGTCGAGGGCGAGCCTGATGCCGCGGTCGTGCGCCGCTGGGTCGGTGGCTGGGTGGCGATGTCACGCGCGGTGCTCGAGAGCCAGGCACCGGAGGATCCGGCACCCGACCTCGACCTCGCGGTCTCCGGCGAGCGCGGCGTGCGCGCGGCCTTCGCGAAGGCCGAGCTCGCGGTGCTGCGTGCGCCCGTCGACCGGGGGATGCTCGCGCGGGCTCTGTGGGCATCCACCTGGCCGCACGACCGCCTCGTCATGGCGGCTTCTCGACTCATCCGCGTCGCCGACGCGATCGTGCCCGGCAAGGCGATCAGCGTGCATGCCAACCGCGGGCTCGCGGGCATTGATGGCACGGTGTCGACCGCGACCGGCATCGCTGTGGCCGCTGCACGCGGAGGAGCCAAGGGCACCACGCGAGTGCTCGCGGGAGACCTCGCGCTCGTACATGACGCGGGAGCCCTGCTCGTTCCCTTGCAGGCCGAGGTGGCGGCGGGACTGCGCGTGCACGTGTTCGTCGGTAACGACCGCGGTGGCACCATCTTCGACGCGCTCGAGGTGGCCGAGACCGCTCGGGCCGACGACTACGAGCGCGTCATGCGCACGCCGCAAGCAGTGGACTTCGCGGCGCTCGCCGCGGCGGGAGGATGGGCCTACCGGCGCGTCACGACGCGCGCCGAACTCGACGACGCCCTCACCGCGCCCGAGCCGCTGCTGCTCGTCGAAGTGCCGTTCGACGCCTGAGTGCCCCTGCAGCGCACCGTCGGCACGAGTAGCATCCCGAACATGTCGACAGACCTCAGTGGTTCGATGCACAGTGGTTCGATGCAGAGCGGTTCGATGCACAGTGCCGCGCTGCGGGCGCCCAGCGACGTGCGCCTTGCGAGCATCCCGACCGATGCGACTCCCGGCTATAGCGGCGACAAGCGCACGGCTGCTGCCGACTTGGCAGCGGGACTCGAACGCCTCAGCGAACTGCAAGAGCGGCTCTTCGCTGCGAGCCGCGCCGGCGCCGCCGCGCGCGTTCTGCTGGTGCTGCAGGCCATGGATACCGCGGGCAAGGGCGGCATCGTGCGGCACGTCGTCGGGGCTGTCGACCCGCAGGGCGTGCAGCTGGCGGCGTTCAAAAAACCCACACCTGAAGAATTGGCGCACCACTTCTTGTGGCGCATCGAGAAGAAGCTGCCCGAGCCCGGCATGATCGGCGTCTTCGACCACTCGCACTACGAAGACGTGCTCATCGGTCGCGTGCGACAGCTCGCCCCCGCTGCGGAGATCGAGCAGCGGTACGCCGACATCGTCGACTTCGAGCGGCGCGTCATCGACAACGGCACCGTCATCGTCAAGGTCATGCTGCATCTCGGTCGCGATGAGCAGAAAGCGCGACTGCAGGAGCGCCTCGAGCGCGAGGACAAGCACTGGAAGTACAACCCGGGCGACGTTGACGAGCGACTGCTGTGGGACGACTATCAGTCGGCCTACGAGCTCGCCATCAGCCGCACTGACAGCGATCAGGCTCCGTGGTACATCGTGCCGGCCGACCGCAAGTGGTACGCACGGCTCGCGGTGCAACACCTCTTGCTGCAGGCGCTCGAGGGCATCAACCCGCAGTGGCCCGCCGCCGACTTCGACGTCGAGGTCGAAAAGGCCCGCCTCGCAGCCAGCTAGCCCTACCTGAGGCTGTCGGCAATGGGGCGAAACTTGAGGCGCGTCTCGGCGAGCTCGCTCTCGGGGTCGGAGTCGGCGACGATTCCCGCACCGGCATAGGCCGTGAGGGTGCCGTCGGGGTCGACCTGCGCGCAGCGCAGCGCGATGACCCACTCGCCGTCGCCGTCGTAGTCGATCCAGCCCACGGGCGCGGCATAGCGACCGCGGTCGAAGGGCTCCACGTCGGCGATGAGCGCGAGAGCGGCATCCCGTGGCACTCCGGCGACAGCCGCGGTCGGGTGCAGCGCCGCGGCAAGATCGAGTCCGCTCGATCGCTCGCCGAGCTCGAGCTCGACGTCGGTCGCGAGGTGCCAGAGATTCGGCAGCTTGAGCGTGAAGGGCGCTTCACTCGCGCTCACCGCCCGCACGTGCGGTCGCACTGCGTCGAGCACGCTGCGCACGGCGAACGCGTGCTCATCGAGATCTTTCGTGCTCGAGGCGAGAGCGCTCGCTGCCGCGGCGTCGTCGGCGGCCGTCGTGCCTCGCGCTGTGCTGCCGGCGAGCACGCGAGCGCTGCCCTCTCGGTCGTGTACGTCAACGAGGGTCTCGGGGCTCGCACCGATCAGACCGTCGACTGCGAAGGTCAAGCAATCGGGATAACGCTCGGCAAGTTCGTGCAGCAGCGTGCGCCGATCAGATCCGGCCGGGATGCTCGCCACGGCATCGCGCGCGATGACGACCTTCTCGACCCGCCCCTCGTCGATCGCCGAGACGGCCTCGCCCACCACCGACATGAAGTGGGCACGGTCGAGGGTTCCTGCGGTGAGTGATGCGCGCGGTCGCTCGCCGAGAGGCTCGGGGGTCGGGTCGAGCGACTCGCCATGTGCCTCTTCGTGCGCGTCGCCGTGCGTGTCGAGACTGATGCGAGTGACCCATCGCACGCCTTCGTGCCGGCCCACGATCGTCGCCGGCACGACGAGCACGCTCTCAGCGTTCGAGTCATCGGCGAACGCGAACGAGCCGAAAGCGACGAGGCCGGTTCCTGGTTGACGCACCGAATCCGTCACGCTCGCGGCGTCGGCGACCTCGCGCCAGGCCGCCGCGGCGTCGCGCAGCCGGTGCTCGCCCGTGAACGTCAAGCGCAGGGTTTCGCCGATGCCCACAATGCCGTCTCCTCGACGCAGCGCCACGAGCGGTCGCAATGGATCCGCGTAAAGCAGCAGCTCGTCGAGGTCGTCGACCCGCTCGGTGGTCGCTCGCAGAGTGACGGCGACGGAAGCAGAGTCTGGCACCTGCTCAGGCTAGTCGGCACAGGCGGATGCACGACTGACGCGCAGGCCGCTCACGGCGAACAGCCGGTCGGCGCTCACTAGACTCGTGGGTGTGACGAGGGCCGATCTATCGAAGACACCGCACGATGTGGCGGCCATGTTCGATGGTGTCGCGCGAGGCTATGACCGCACGAACGCCGTGCTCTCCGTCGGCAACGCGGCGCTGTGGCGCATCGCGACGGTGCGTGCCGTCGACCCCCAGCCCGGCGAACGCGTGCTCGACATCGCCGCAGGCACCGGCACCAGCTCGGCGGCGCTCGCCAAGAGCGGGGCCGAGGTCGTGGCGCTCGATTTCTCTGCAGGCATGGTCGAGGAGGGTCGTCGTCGCCACCCCGAACTGCAGTTCGTGCAGGGTGATGCCGAGAAGCTGCCGTTCGGTGACGAAGAGTTCGACGCGGTGACCATCAGCTTCGGTCTGCGCAACGTGCAGCAGCCGCAGGTGGCGCTCGCCGAGATGCAGCGGGTTCTCAAGCCCGGCGGTCGCGTCGTCATTTGCGAGTTCTCTCGCCCGCCGGTCGCGATTCTGCGGCTCGGCTACCACGCCTACTTGCGCTGGGTCATGCCGCTCATTGCCGGCGCGGCGAGCTCGAACCCCGCGGCCTACAAGTACTTGTTCGAATCGATCGCCGAGTGGCCGGAGCAGCCCGTGCTCGTGCAGTGGCTGCGTACCGCAGGGTTTACGCGCGTGGGCTACCGCAACCTCTCCTTCGGCGTCGTCGCTCTGCACCGGGGGCGCAAGCCTTCCGACCCGGTGATCCGCGCATCCCGCGCCCGCCGCGCCACCGCGCGCACTACGGCGCGCTCCACGAAAGCAGCCGAGTCGTGACCCGAGTACCTCCCCTGGCGCGTCGCAGCAAGACCCTCAGCGCCTCGCTCGGCCTGGGCGAGAAGCTCTTCGCCTCGAGTGAAGAGCGACGCTTCGCTGAAGCCATCGAGTCGGGTCTCGACGAGGTCGAGGCGGGGCTGCTGCGCGAAGTGAGTTTCGCCGACGACATGGCTGACGTGACGTCGCGCTACCTGCTTGAGGCCGGTGGCAAGCGCATTCGCCCCGTGCTGACGCTGCTCACCGCCCAGCTCGGCGAGGGAACCAACGACGCCGTCATCACCGCGGCGCAGGCCATCGAGATCACCCACCTCGCCTCGCTGGACCACGACGATGTCATGGACGAAGCCGAGATGCGCCGCGGTGCTCCCAGCGCGCAGAGCGTCTGGGGCAACTCGGTCGCGATTCTCACCGGCGACTTGCTCTTCGCGCGGGCGTCGAAGCTCGTCGCGAGCTTGGGCGAGGGCGCCATCAAGCTGCAGGCCGACACCTTCGAGCGGCTGTGCCTCGGCCAGTTGCACGAGACGATCGGCCCGCGCCTCGGCGAAGATCCGGTGGAGCACTATCTGCAAGTGCTCGCCGATAAGACCGGCTCGCTCATCGCCGCCGCGGCCCAGATGGGCGTCATCTTCTCGAACGCTCCCGAAGAGTATGCGGCCCCGGTTGTTGCGTTCGGCGAAAAGATCGGTGTCGCCTTCCAGCTCATCGACGACATCATCGACCTCGCCGAGCCCGAGGCGTCGACCGGCAAACCGCAAGGCACCGACCTGCGTGCCGGTGTCGCGACACTGCCACTGCTCTACTTGCAGCGCGCCGCCCACGGCGACAGCGGTTCGGCCGAATTGCTGCACCGCATCGAGCACCACGTCGACGTCTTCGAGACTGAGCAATCGGTGTCTCCGCAGCACGACGAGGCCTTCGCTCTAGCCGTGTCGGAGTTGCGCCGCCACGATGTCACCGCCCAGACTCTCGACGAAGCGCGCCGCTGGGCGCGCGAGGCTGTCGAAGCTCTCGCACCGCTGCCCCAGGGGCCCGTGAAGCTCGCGCTGTCGAAGTTCGCCGAAGCCGTGGTCGATCGCACGACCTAGAGCGAGCATCCACTCGCCTCTCGCCACCCCGCACCGCCCAGGAAGGTTCGCATCCGCATGACCAAGCTCAGGCTCGCCATCGTCGGCGCCGGACCGGCCGGCATCTATGCCGCCGACATTCTGCTCAAGCACGAGCGGGCGTTCGACGTGTCGATCGATCTCTTCGAGCAGCTGCCCGCGCCCTACGGCCTCGTGCGCTACGGCGTCGCGCCCGATCACCCGCGCATCAAGGGCATCATCAACGCTCTGCGTGACGTGCTCGACTCGGGCGATATTCGCATCTTCGGCAACGTGCGCTACGGCGTCGACCTCACGCTCGACGACCTCAAGCGGCACTACAACGCGGTCATTTTCGCGACGGGCGCCGTACGGGATGCTGCGCTCGAGCTGCCCGGCATCGATGCGGTCGGCAGCTACGGTGCGGCCGACTTCGTGTCGTGGTTCGACGGTCACCCCGATGTGCCCCGCGAGTGGCCGCTCGAAGCGGAATCGATCGCGGTCATCGGCAACGGCAACGTCGCGCTCGACGTGGCGCGCATGCTCGTGAAGCACCCCTCCGACCTCGAGCCGACGGAGATTCCTGACAACGTGCTCGCGGGACTGCGGGCCTCGCCGGTGACCGACGTGCACGTCTTCGGTCGCCGTGGCCCGATGCAGGTGAAGTTCACGCCGCTCGAGTTGCGCGAGCTGGGCGAGTTGCGCGACGTCGACATGATCGTGCACGACGAAGACTTCGACTACGACGAGGCCTCACAGCGGGCGATCGAGTCGAACAAGCAGATCACGGTGATCGACCGCATCTTCACGCAGTGGCGTCAGCGCGAGACCGGTTCGGCTTCGCGCCGCTTGCACTTGCACTTCTATGCGAAGCCGCTCGAGATCGTCACGGACGACAACGGACGGGTGGCGGCCTTCCGGTACGAGCGCACCGAGCCCGATGGTCAGGGCGGCGTGCGCGGCACGGGCGAGGTGCGCGAGGTGCCGGTGCAGTCGCTCTACCGCGCGGTCGGCTACTTCGGTTCACCGCTCGATGGCATCCCGTTCGACGACCGTCATGGCGTCATTCCGAACCACGAAGGTCAAGTGCTCGGTGACGACAACGACGTCATGCCGGGCGTGTACGCCACCGGTTGGATCAAGCGCGGGCCAGTCGGGCTCATCGGTCACACGAAGAGCGACGCCATGGAGACCATTCAGCACCTCGTCACCGATCAGGCTTCGTGGTGGAATCCTGCCGAGCCCGAGGAGCAGTCGGTGCTCGACCTGCTGCACTCGCGCGGCGTGCTCTTCACCGACCTCGAAGGCTGGCACCGACTCGATGCGCACGAGCAGCAGCTCGGAGCAGCTCGAGGCCGCGAGCGCATCAAGGTCGTGCCGCGCGACGAGATGATTCGCATCTCGCGCGACTGAGCATCCGACCCCCTGATCGAACCGCGCGCGCGGGAACTGACGCCGTCAGCCCTGGCGAAGCACGGGGCAGTGACGCGCTTGCGTGAAGGCGACCTGGGGCGGCACCGCCCATTGCGCTCGAGGCCGCTCACCCGAGTCGTGCCAGTGCACGATGACGGGCGACGGTGCGGCGAGCTGGTGCACGGCTCTGCGGTGAGCGTGCGGCGGAAGGCAGATGTGCAACACGCCATCGTCGGTGCCGGGATGCTCGGGTGTCGTCACGCCGTACCACCGCAAAGCGCTGATGCAGGCGAGAGGGCCGCCATGGCGCCAGGCTCGCACCACCTCGTCGGGAACATCACTGGAGCGGTACCAGCCACGTCGTAGTCGCCTCAAGGTTCCGAGACCGTAGGCACTGCGAAGCTCGTCGGCCGTCCAGCCCGCGGCGAGCAACTCACGGCGCGACACGATGCCGCCCTGATTGCGGATGTACTCGTCGAATCCCAGGAAGCCGCCGTGGCGATCGTGTCGGATCACCGCTGCAGTGTGACGGCGACGCGTGTGCCGGCAACACGGGCCTGCCTGAGATCTGGGACGCTTCGCGGAATGCGAGGCCTGTGGAGGAGCCGCGTCACGGCTCGGCCCGCTCCAGGCACTTCCGCCACGGCGGAACCCCTCCCGTAAAGACGGAGCTCAATTCCACAACCGCGGAGCTCACTTCCACAACCGCGGAGCTCTCTTCCACAACCGCGGAGCTCTCTTCCATAACCGCGGAGCTCTCTTCCACAACCGCGGAACTCACTTCCATAACCGCGGATACTCCTTCCGCGGTTGTGGAAGTACCTTCCGCGGTTGTGGAAGTGCCGGTGCACGGGCACGGCTCTCTCTGCCAACAAACCCGGCACAGCAGGGCACTGCCCAGGCCGAGGTTGCACAGACGGGTCAGACTGCCCTGTCCGCTGTCATGCTCCAGCCGAGCGCGATGAGCTCTCGCAGCACGCCCTCGTCGAGGGCGTCGAGTCGCGTGGCGTACACGCAGGCCACTGTTGCCGTGTGCGGACCGAGTCGCTCGAGCAGTGCGGGGGAATCGGGATGCTCGGTCAGGCCGTAGAGCGAGAGTTTGGCCTTGCGCGGCGAAAATCCCGTGCGCAACCACGTCGCAACGCTGCCGTTGGCGTAGGTCACCTCATAAGTGCCGAACCCCACGATCGACGGCCCCCACATCACTGGCTCGGCTCCGGTCGCGGCGCCGTAGATACGCACGAGCTCAGTGCCTTCGGCGGCGCGTCGGGGGTCGAGGGTCGCGAGAAACTCTTCGACCGGAACCTCGGTGGGCAGCGTCTTCTGCGTCATGCCGAAACCGTACGCGCCGCGAGCGTGCCGCCGCTACTGCCGGCGCGCTACTGCCTGCGCGCTACTGCACCGTGGCGGTGACTCGCGCGAGGTCGTCGAAGATGCGCATATGGGCGGGGCGGCGCATCCACTCGTCGAGCGTGAGTTCGCGCGACTGCTCGCGATACGAGTTCTCGATGTCGCGCAGCTCACGGATGATGCTCGCCCCGCGCACCATGACCGACACTTCGAGATTGAGGCTGAAAGACCGCATGTCCATGTTGCTCGAGCCGATGATGGCGACCTGGTCGTCGATCGTGAAGTGCTTCGCGTGCAGCACGGTGGGCGAGCGGTAGAGCCAGATGCGCACGCCCGCGCGCAACAACTCTTCGTAATACGACCGCTGCGCGTGGAACACGAGGGGCTGATCGCCGATCTCTGAGACGAACAGTTGCACGTCGAGACCACTCTGGGCGGCCGTGGTGATTGCGTAGAGCATCGACTCGTCGGGCACGAAGTAGGGCGAGCAGATCTGAATCTGCTCTTGAGCCGCGTACACGAGCGAGTTGAACAGCCGCAGGTTGTTCTCGCCCTCGAAAGCCGGCCCGCTCGGCACGACTTGAGCGTCGAGACCGGTGCCCGGGTCAATCTCAGGCGGGATCACCGTTTCGCGCAACAGCAACTCGTTGGTCTCGCTGTACCAGTCGGTCGCGAACAGCGCTTCGATGCCGGCCACGATCGGCCCCTCGAAGCGCACCATGACCTCTTTCCAAGCCAAGCGGCTGCCGTCGCGCCGCCGCCCCCGCTTGTAGCCGCGCTCGATGAGGTTCTGCGATCCGGTGAACGCGAGCTGGCCATCCACGATGAGGAATTTGCGGTGGTTGCGCAGATCGGGGCGCTGCCATTGCCCGCGCCACGGGCGCACCGGCAGCATGGCGTGGTGCTCGGCGCCGATCGCATCGAGCTTCGCCAAGAGCCGGCGGTACCCCTTCACTCGCACGCAGGCGATGTGGTCGTACAGCACGCGAACCTTCACACCCCGGTCGACCGCATCGGCGAGAGCCTCGAAGAACTCGCGGGTCTCGTCGTCGATCGACATGATGTAGAACTCGACGTGCACCGAGCGCGTCGCGCCCTGCACTGCCGCAGTCATGGCTGCGAGCGAAGCCGAGTAATCGGTGAACAGTCGAGCTGTATTGCCACCGACGAGCGGCATGGCGCCGAGGTGACGGTTGAGTTCGACGATCGGCTCGAGCCAGGGCGGCCATGGCGAGTCTTTGCTCACCCTGTCCATGCCTTCGGTGGTCTCGAGAATGTAGGTGTTGATTTCGTCCTGCTGCTCACGACGACGTTTCGGCAGCCGCCGCGAGCCGAGCAGCAGGAACAGCAGGAACCCGATGAGGGGCAGCACATAGATGAGCAGCAGCCACGCCAGCGCGCTCTGCGGCCGGCGATTGCGCGGCACGATGATGAGGGAGACGATCGCGATGGCGACGACGGCGACCAGTAACGCGAGCGTGATGATGAGCACGATCACCGCGGCTGCGGTGCTGAGGCCGCTGGGCTCGGTCATGGTCGGAGTCTACTGAGCGCTGATCACTCCGCGGTCGCGCGAGAGGATGCTCTCCCTGACTCGTGCGCCGCTGCGACGGCGACGACCACGGCGGTGATGCCCAGCAGGGTGACAAGAGCGACGACCGCCGTCCAGCCGAATGCGAGGTAGAGACCACCAGCGATGACGGCGGCGAGACTCGAACCCGCGTAGTAGCTCAGGGTGTAGATGCTCGTGGCTTGCGCTCGGCTCTGTCGCACGTGCTGACCTACCCAGCCCGAGGCGACGGCGTGCCCCGCGAAGAACCCGATGGTAAGCACGACGAGACCGAGGACAACGATGATGAGCGCGGGTGCGACGGTTAGTGCCGAGCCGACGGCCACGAGTGAGCCCGACACGATGAGCACGCGGCGTCGGCCGTGGCGTTCGGCGAACCCGCCGGCCGCGCGTGCCGAGGCCGTGCCCGCGAGGTAGGCGGTGAAAAGCAGTGAGGCGAGCGCGGGCGGCACCCCGAACGGCGGTTGCTCAAGGTGGAAACCGAGGTAGGTGTACGTGGCGACGAGGGCCCCCATGAGCAACGCGCCCTGCGCCCACAGCGCGAGAACCACGGGGTCACGAGCGAGGTGCGCGAGCTGCCCCACCACGGCGCGGGGTGGGGTCGGCGCAGACTGCACGAACCCGCGGGCTCTCGGGGCAAGAGCAATGAACGCGATCGCCGCCACGGTCGCAAGCGCGGCGATGACGGCGAGGCCGGCTCGCCAGTCACTCAGCGCCGCCACGGGTGCCGACACGATGCGGCCGAGCAGTCCTCCCACGCTCGTGCCGGCCACGTAGGTGGCAGCGGCGACGGCCGCGTGCCGCCGATCGACTTCTTCACTGAGGTAGGTGAGAGCCACCGCGGGCAGCCCGCCCAGCGCGACTCCCTCGATCATGCGTGTGGCGATGAGTAGCTCGGCCGTGGGCGCGAGCGGTGCGAGCAGCCCCAGCACGCTCGCACTGACGAGCGCAATGCGCATGACCGCGAGACGGCCGATGCGGTCGGCCACCCAGCTCCACGGCAGCACGGCAGCAGCGAGCCCCGCGGTCGTGCCCGAGACAGTGAGTCCCGCGGTCGCGGCGTCGATCTGAAGATCGACGGCGATGAGCGGCAGGATTCCCTGCGCCGACCACAACTGCGCGAAGGTGGCGATACCGGCGAGAAAGAGCGCGGCGAGCAGTCGACGATAGTCGCGACTGCCGCGGGGGTGCCCCGCCCACTCCTCCGTCACGCGCCGCCGCCGGGTGCCGGCGGCTCAGCGGAAGTTGACGAACTGCAGTGCGACGTCGAGGTCTTTGCCCTTGAGCAGTGCCATCGTGGCCTGCAGATCGTCGCGGCTCTTCGACTGCACGCGCAGTTCGTCGCCTTGAATCTGGCTCTTGACGCTCTTGGGAGCCTCGTCGCGGATGATCTTCGAGATCTTCTTCGCATCGTCGCTCGAGATGCCGTTCTTGAGTCCGACCTCGATGCGGAACTCCTTGCCGCTCGGGTAGGGCTCACCGGTGTCGAGACTGCGAATGCCGATGCCGCGCTTGATCATCTTCGACTCGAGCACTTCGAGCACGGCCTTGACGCGCTCTTCGGCGCTCGCCTTGAGCAGCAGCTTCTCGCCGCTCCACTCGATCGATGCACCGACTCCCTTGAAGTCATAGCGCTGCGCGACTTCTTTCTGCGCCTGGTTGACGGCGTTCTCCGCCTCCATCTTGTCGACCTTGCTCACGATGTCGAATGAGGAATCAGCCATGCGCCCATGCTAGCGAGCAGGCTCAGCGACCGCCGACCCGACCCTGCGGCCGCGCCGTCGATGAGCGCACGATGAGGTCAAAAGGCAGTGCCGTGTTGGTCTCGCTCACCGTGCCGAGCCGTGGTGGGTGCAACTGCTCCATAAGCACGTCGACGGCGCGCTCTCCCTGCAATTCGGGATGCTGCGCCACCGTCGAGAGGCCGAAGAAGCCGGCCAGCTCGTGGTCGTCAATGCCGATCACCGAGAGGTCGCCCGGAACGTCGAGCCCCATGTCTCGGGCGGCGAGCACCGCGCCGATCGCCATCTCGTCGCTCGCGGCGACGATCGCCGTGGGGCGCAGTCGCGGCGTGCCGAGCATTTGCTTGGCCGCGGTGTAGCCGCTCTCCATCGTGAAGACGGCGGGAAAGTAGAGCTCGCGTTCGGGCACGAGCCCGGCTCCTCGCAAGGCGGCCTCGTAACCGAGCCGGCGATTGGTCGGCAGGTGAAAGGCGAGTTCACGGTCGACGTCACCACCGATGTGACCGATGCGGGTGTGGCCGAGCGAGAGCAGATGCTCGGTGGCGAGTTTGGTCACCGCGACGTCGTCGATGCTGAGGGTGCGCACACCCTCGATCGGACCACCGACTCCGACGATGGGCTTGCCGAGTGTGTGTAGCGCTGTGATCTCGGTGGCCGTGAGCTCGAGACTCACGGCGATGACGGCGTCGACGCGCTGCCGCAGCAAGTGGTCGTCGAAGACCTTCTCGCGCTCGCGGTCATCGCCCGAGAGGTTGTAGAGGGTGAGGTCGTAACCGTGTTGCATGAGCCGGCGCTGGGCGCCCTCGATGACCGAGGTGTAGAACCAGCGATTGAGAAAGGGCACGACGACGCCGATGTTGCGGGTGCGCCCGGTCGCGAGGCTTGAGGCGCTCGCCGAGACCACGTAGCCGAGCTCGGCGGCGGCCGCCGCCACGCGGTCGCGCGTCGCCGCGGCAACCGGACCGCGACCGCTCAGCGCGCGCGACACAGTGGCCGTCGACACCCCTGCGTGCCGCGCGACGTCGTCGATGCCAGCCATGCGCTGGGCCTCCGCTCTCTTCCGGGCTCAGGATAACCGCGGGACCTCTCCACTCGTGTTCACGAGGGGCCGCTCGCTCTTGTATCCTTGGTCAGCGCCTCCGGTCGGTGACTACACGGGTCGGGCGCGCACATGGCGAGTTACCCAAGCGGCCAAAGGGATCTGACTGTAAATCAGACTGCTCAGCATTCGGGGGTTCGAATCCCTCACTCGCCACCACATGACTGCTTCGTCGAACTCTCCGCTCGCACTGCTCGAGGTCGCGCGGTCGATCGCCCTCGAGGCCGGTGCGTTCGCGGCTGAAGCTCGTCGCGGTGTGGTCGAGGTCGCTGACCGCAAGTCGTCCCCCGTCGACGTCGTGACGCAGGTCGACCGCGATGTCGAAGCGCTCGTGCGTCAGCGCCTCGTCGAACTGCGGCCCGGCGATGGCTTCTTCGGCGAAGAGTCAGCGGCTGATGGCAGCACGACCGGCTACACCTGGATCGTCGACCCCATCGACGGCACGGTTAACTTCTTGTACGGCATCCCGCATTACGCGGTGAGTATCGCGGTCGTCGAAGGCGAGCCTGATCCGCAATCGTGGCGCGCGCTCGCGGGCGTCGTGCTCAACCCGGCGACCGGTGAGATCTTCACGGCCGCCGCGGGCGAGGGCGCGTGGCTTGGCGAGTCGCCGATCACAGTCAATGACCCGGTGGCGCCCGAGCAAGCGCTGCTCGCCACGGGCTTCGCCTACCTCCCGCAGACCCGCGCCGAGCAGGGCGCCGCCGTCGCAGCACTGCTGCCGACGGTGCGCGACATCCGCCGCATGGGCACCGCCTCGCTCGATCTGTGCGCGGTCGCGTGCGGTCGCGTCGATGCGTACTTCGAGCGCACGCTCAACCCGTGGGATCACGCGGCGGGAGCGCTCATCGCGGCCGAAGCGGGGGCCCGTGTCACCGGCGTGCCCGGAGCCCGCGGCGATCACCGATTCTTGCTGGCCGCGCATCCCGAGCTCGCGACGCAGCTCGAGCCGCTGCTCACGGCCGCGGGGGCTGTGCCGCGCGAGCACTGATCGGGCAGTCCGCGACACGCCGACAGTCGAGTCGAACCCGGTTCACGGACTACCGTGATCGCGACAGGGCAGGTAGTCTTTACCAATCCGTGATAATTCGCGGGCTCTTGACCCCTGGTACCCGCAGGGCGAGAACCCGTGACGCCACCGACACCCTGAGGCTGACCAGACCCGTGACTGAAGAGTTCCCGTGGCTGGCGGCGGGCTCCAACAAGGAGCCCGAGACCGCTAGCCGCTCCGCACTCGAGTCTCTCGGCTTCACCTTCACTGAGCAATCCCCAACTGCTCCCGTCGCGGACGCCACCGTCGTGAACGATCGGATGCTCGCGGTCGAGCGGGCCCCCGAGCTCGCTGCCCTGCCGCCAGCGCCTGAGCACCTCGCGCTGACGGCCGCCGCCACTCCGCTCGAGCCTTCCGCACCGGTGGCGCCGAGCCGCCGCGCGCTTCGCGAAGCCGAGCGTCTCACTGCACCCAGCCGTCGCGAGTCGCGCGCCGCCTCGCGCCCCCCGGCTCGGGCCGAGCGCACCGCGCCTGCCGCGAGCGCGACGGGGCGTCGAGCCGAGGTCGCCGAGGCGAACACGGCGCGAGCCGGGCATCCCGCGCATCGCCTGCCGCTGCACCGCCGACTGGCCAAGAAGATCTTTCCGCCCGTTGTCATGCTCGCCGCGGCTGGCTTGCTCGTCGGCACCTCGGTTCCGGCGGCAGCACTCTTCGACCCGGATGCTCCTCCCGCGTCAACCGCCCTCGCATCCGTCTCGCTCACCGAAGCCAGCGACGTCGTGCTCAACGACCAGGTGCTCGAGGCGGAAGCCAGCGACCTCGCCGCCACAGCGGCCTCGCGTGACGAGTGGAGCGTGACGAGCTACGCCGAGATGCTGCGTCTCAAGTACGGCAGCCGCAGCTTCTCGTACACGACGAGTGGCAGCGGTGCCGTGCGCTGGCCCTTCCCCTACGCCGTGCCGATCAGTTCGGGCTTCGGCGAGCGCGTCGCCCCGTGCCGCTGGTGCTCGAGCTACCACCAGGGCTTGGACTTCAACCCCGGTGCTGGTACCCCGATCTACGCGATCGCCGACGGTGTCGTGGTCAAGCACGAGCAGGGCGGCGGTTTCGGCAACCACGTCATCATCGAGCACGTCGTCAATGGCCAGCGCGTGACGAGCACCTACGCGCACATGACGTGGGATTCCACCCCCGTGAGCACCGGCGACACTATCGAGGTGGGCGACTTCCTCGGCACTGTCGGCAGTACCGGCACCTCGACCGGCGCCCACTTGCACTTCGAGATTCGCATCGACGACATCGCGATCGATCCCTTCGCCTGGTTGCAAGCGAACGCGAGCTAGTTCACTGCGGCACTCGCCGCCTCAGCATGACGAAGGGCCCTGGATGCGCATCCAGGGCCCTTCGTCATGACAGCTCGCGCGGTCAGTCGGCGCTGATCCAGACCGTGGTGTCGGTGGGCAGTACGCGCCCGTCGAGCGGACCGCTCGCGAGCAGCACCTCGCCGGCAGGCAATTCGACTGCAGCCTCGCCGATGTTGGCGATGACGGTGACGGAACCGTTGCGCAGCGCGACGACATCGTCATCGAAGCCCGAGAGCCACTCGAGCGAACCCATGCCGAGCGCGTGCTCGCCGCGCAACTTCAGCGCAGTGCGATACAGCTCGAGGGTCGACCCGGCCACGCCCTGCTGCGCGTCACGCGCGTACTCCGCAAAGAGCTCGGGCTGCGGCAGCCAGCTCGCGCCGGTGCTGTTGAAGCCGAACGCCGGGGCAGTCGCCTCCCACGGAATCGGCACGCGGCACCCGTCGCGACCGTAGACCTCGCCATTGGTGCGGTGGAAGGTGGGGTCTTCACGCACGTGGTCATCGAGTTCGATGACCTCGGGCAGTCCCAGTTCTTCGCCCTGGTAGAGGTACGAGCTGCCGGGAAGGCTCAGCATGAGCGCGCTCGCCGCCCGCGCGCGGCGCAGGCCGAGTGCGACATCAGGCTTCTCGGGACTCTTCGGTCCGATGCCCGACGCGGGCGTCGCGTCGGGGGCTTCGAGGCCGTAGCGACTCGCGTGGCGCACGACGTCGTGGTTCGACAGCACCC
>SXGT01277711.1_pt1 | contig 28113 bp, 22 predicted proteins | sample 3176221 | NCBI WGS metagenome assembly SXGT01 (sample SAMN11356862, study PRJNA531348) | freshwater metagenome | isolation source: freshwater sample F1-120 | place: China: Fuxian Lake, Yuxi | collected 2017-12-25
GAATGTTGTCGAACGGCACGCTGACGTCGCCGGTGCCGCGCGGGATCGGCGCAGGTGGCGCGGCCATCGCACCCGGAGCCGCGGCCGAAGTCGCGGGTCCGTTGCCCCGTGCCCGGGCCGCGTCGAGCACGTCGTTGCGCGTGATCCGCCCACCCTCGCCAGTGGCCCGGATCGACTCGGGATCGACACCCGTTTCGGCGATGAGGCGGCGCACGATCGGCGACGCCACGACACCGGTGCCCACGCGTGCCGCGGGCGCCGGCATCGGAGCAAGGGCCGATGCGGGCGCAGGGGCTGACGCTGGCGCAGGCGCGGCGACAGGCACCGGCTCGGCAACCGCCACCGACGGCGCAGGGGCCGGTGCCGGCACCGGGGCGGGCGCAGGGGTCGGGGCGGGCGCAACCGTCGGTTCGGGTTCGGGTGCCTGCGCCGCGGGAGCCGGAGCCGGAGCTGACCCCGCATCACCGATCACCGCGAGGCGCGCCCCGACCGGCACGGTCTCTCCTTCCGGGACGGTGATCTCGGTCAACACGCCGGCGACGGGCGATGGCACCTCCGAGTCGACCTTGTCGGTCGAGACCTCGAACAGCGGCTCGTCGGCCGCGACGGTGTCGCCGACGGCTTTGAACCAACGGGTGATCGTTCCCTCGGTGACGGTCTCGCCCAGTTGGGGCATGACGACTTCGGCCATGGCGAAGCTCCTATCCGTGCAGCGATCGACCGGTGAGCGCGAGCACCGATTCGCCGAACAGTTCCGACAATGTGGGATGCGCATGGATCAGGCGTCCGAGATCGTGGCTCGTCGCTTGCCAGTTCACGGCGAGGAATCCCTCGGTGAGCAATTCGGTGACCCACGGCCCGCACAGATGCACCCCGAGGATCACGCCGGTGCCCTGCTCTGCGACGATCTTCACGATCCCGTCGCTCTCGCCGATGATCAAGGCCCGGCCATTGCCCATGAATCGGTGCGCGGAGGTTTCGACAGCGTAGCCCTTCGCCTTGGCCGCTTCTTCCGTGAGTCCACAGAACGCGACCTCGGGGTGGCAATAGATGCCCCACGGCACCTTGTCGTATTCGATCGGCAAGACTTCTTCACCGAGAACGTCGGTGACCGCGACGATCGCTTCGCCGAACGCGACGTGTGCGAGCTGCGGCGTGTTCACGAGATCGCCGAGCGCATAGACGCCGGGCACGCTGGTGCGCATCCGTTCGTCGACCGTCACGAATCCGCGCTCGTCGATCATCACACCATGTTCGAGCAGTCCGACGCCTTCGCTACGCGGGCGACGGCCAACACTCACGATCAACACGTCAACGGCGAGCGACTCCTCTTTGCCTTTCGCTTCGTATCGAACCGTGACCCCGTCGCCATTGGTGTCGGCGGCGACGATCGAGACACCGGTGAGCGATTTGATGCCTCGCTTCGAGAACGACCGCGCGACCGTTTGCGCGACTTGCTGATCGACGCCGTTCAACAGCTGAGGAAGGGCTTCGAGAATCGTGACCTCGCTGCCGACGTCACGCAGGAACGACGCGAACTCACAACCGATGGCACCGCCACCGACAACGGCAACTCGCGTCGGCACCGAGTCGATGTTCAGGACATGATCGCTCGACATCACCTTGACGCCGTCGTACTCGAACCCAGGGAGCGGTAACGCCCGCGGTAGCGAACCCATCGCGAGTATCAGTGCTCGTCCGGTGATCTCCGTCCCGTCGTCGCAGACGATGGTGCGATCTTTGCCATCGGCAAGGCGACCCCGGCTGTTGATCATGGTGACCTTGCGACTGCCGAGCAGACCTTCGAGGCCTTTCGTCAGCTGGTCGATCACTTTGTGCTTTCGCACTTGGGTCGTCGCCAGGTCGATCGTCGGCGCATCGGTGTTGACCCCGAACTCTGCCGCGTGCTGGACCGTGCGAACGACGGTCGCGGTTTCGAGCAGTTCCTTCGCCGGAATGCACCCGCGATGCAGGCACGTCCCGCCCACCCGCTGTTCTTCGACCACCGCGCAGTTGAGCCCTGCACTCGCGCCGTACAGCGCCGCCGCATACCCGCCCGGGCCGCCGCCGAGAACCACGATGTCGAACTCGGTCGTTGTCGGGGTGTCATCGGCCACGGTCGTCCTCACTCACATCGCAGGGCTGGCACGCTGTCGCGCGGGTCGGCGCGCGGCGCGACCTGCATTCTTCCCCAATCGGCAGCAACCCACCGCACGCCAGCGCGGCCACCAACCTCGTCGGTCAGGTCAGCCCCATGAAGAACACCGCAGAGGCGACGAGGATCGCGGCGAGGCACAGCGCCGACAAGATCAACAGCGTTCGCGTCTTCACCTACCCATTGTCACCGACCGTGACCACCACCGCCCAACCGGCTCCCACCAAACGATTTCCTCAGCGCCGGGGCCCTCGAGGGGCCCCGAGGCGCGCGCGAAACGATTCGGACACTTGGAAGAGACGGCCCGGCGGGTCCGGCGCGCACCGGTAGATTCGGCGCATATGGCGCGACGGTCAGGTCCTCGACAACTCCACGTATTCATCGGGACCAAGGCCCAGTACATCAAGACCGCCCCGCTGCTGCGACTCCTCGACGACAAGGGCATCGAGTATCGGTTGATCGATTCGGGCCAGCACGCCGAGATCGCGCAGAAGATGCGCGCCGAACTCGGTGTCCGCGAGCCCGACTACGTGTTCGGCGGCGACCGCGACATCGCGACCATCGCCCAGGCGGCGACCTGGTCGGCGAAGATCGCGGCCCGGCTCTGGAGCGGCAAGCGGCTGCGCGACGAGGTGTTCGGAGGACGAGGCGGGATCTGCGTCGTGCACGGCGACACACCCTCGACGCTGCTGTCGTGCTTCATCGCGATGCGGGCCGGGCTGCGGGTCGCGCACCTCGAGGCCGGACTGCGGTCGAACAGTCTGATGCACCCGTTCCCCGAAGAGATCATCCGCATCATCGTGATGCGCCTCGCACACATCTGCTTCGCGCCGACTCCCGACGCGGTGGAGAATCTGCGCAAGATCCGAATGCGCGGTCGCATCGTGCCGCTCGAAGGCAATACTTCGGTCGAGGCGGTTCGGTTTGCGCTCGGCAACGACCAACCCGACGACACCGGCCCCGCGATCGTCACGATGCACCGGGTCGAGAACCTCAAGAACAAGGATCGCGTCGAGGGATTCACCGAAACCGTGTGTCGCATCGCCGCCGACCGACGGGTTCGATTCGTCGTGCACGAGCCGACGCGTCTCGCACTCGACAGGTACGGGGTCGCCGACCGGCTCCGAGCCGCCGGAGTCGACATGGGCCCGCTCGTTGCACACTCCGAGTTCGTCGAGTTGTTACGCCATGCCCCGCTCGTGGTGATCGACGGCGGGTCGATCCAAGAGGAGTGCGCCTACATCGGTGTACCGACCATGTTGTGGCGTGACGCGACCGAACGTCTCCACGGCGTCGGCGACAACGTCGTGCTCGCGCACTACAACCGGGAAACCATCGACGACTTCGTCACCAACTACGAACGCTTCCGGCGCCCGGTGTCGCTCCCGGCAACCGCGCCCAGCGAACAGATCATGGACGAACTCCTCGCAGATCTCGAACGTTGACCTTCGCGGCCCCATCGACACGCTCCACACGTCGATGGGCAATGGCGACGGTCTGCGTTCTCGGCGTCGCCGCGATCGGGCTGCGCACCGTCGGTCTCGAGAGCAGTCTCTGGGTCGATGAGACCTACACGGCGTTGGTCTACGTGCGGGGTGGTCCCAGCGAGATTCTCGGCGGCGAATTCACGATCAACAACCACATTCTCTTCAGCCTCGTCGGGTGGGCACTCACCTCGATCGGCGGCGAACACGAATGGCTGCTGCGATCAGCCGCGGTCGTCCCTGCCCTCGGCGCCGTCGCGATCGTCTCACGATGGTTGCAACGGCGGTTCGGGACCGTCAGCGCGATCGCGGCCGGGGCGCTCATCGTGTCGAGTCGGGAACACCTCATCCTCAGTCGCCAGGCGCGCGGATATGGGCTCGTCTACCTTGCGGCAGCGTTGGCCTTGGTCGCCGCTGACGCACTGTTGGAGAACCCCGGACAACGACGAGCGTGGTTCCAGTACGCCGGTGCGGGCTTGCTCGGAACCGCGAGCTTCTTGTTCTTCGCCGCGCCCTGGCTCATCGGTTCGGCGGTCCTGGCGACGTCGCGCCGACTCGTTCGACGCGTGTTGCTGGCGATCGGCGCCGTTGGTTCAGCAACGGCGCTGCTGTACATCGACGCCTACGGCGCCGTGTCTCGGTCGGCCGGAGACTTCCAGCGTCACCGATCGCTCGAACCGACGCCGTTCAACGACTCCGTGAGCTGGGTTCGGCGCTGGATCGGGGTACCGATCGCTCAGCTCACCACGCGCGCCGACCAACGGTTCGCGACCGCGATCACGGTCGTGATCGTGATACCGATCCTTGCGGTCGCGGCCCGCCATCTCGTTCGAGGCGACCACGCGCGTCTGCTCTGCTACCTCGTGGCACCGCAGGTCTTCGTGCATCTCGGCGCGGCCGTTGCGCAATCGGCCTTGCATCGTCGCTACACCGCAGCTCTGTTGATCCCGACCGCCGCGTTGTTCGGCATCGGCGTCGGCAGTCTTGCCGCCTCGGCGTCGACGCGCCTGACTCGCGTAGGCCGCATCGCACCGATCGCAGGCTTCGTGGCAGTACTCGCCGTGACGGGCAGGTTCGTCCACCAGAACCTGGACGAGGTTCGAATCCCACTCGAGGACTTTCGAAGCCCAGCCCGTCGACTCGATCGGTTCGAGGCCGCTGCAGGACCCGTCGACCAGCTCATCGTGTCGAAGCGGACCTACGGCGTGACCTACTACTTCGACCGACCGGTGTCTGCGATCCGGACATCAGCGCCCTACGCAGTGTCGCTTGCGGAACTGGAGCGACTCGCGTGCAGTTCGCTCGACCAACTCGCGTTCGTCACGTTCGGTGGCCCGCTCGAGGACGAGGCGCTCGCGTGCGTCGTCGACCGCGGCGGTGAACGTCACGTGTACGAACAGCGCAGTCGCGGCGGTCAGATCACGCTGTGGCTACTTCCAGCCAACGCACCGTCCCCACCTGGATGAGACGCCGGACGCTCGACTCAGGATCGATGGGGCCTGCTCGACGAACGATCGCGGCGAGCGACGAGGACCGTCGTGAGGATGGCCAGCATGGCAAGACCGGCGATGCGATCGGCCGCGGCGGCGACGAGGCCGACTGCAACCGGGAGGTCGAGGACCGGGCTCGCGAGCGCGATCAGCCCCTCTCGGATGCCAAGTCCGGCGGGGAACACCCCGGTCGCCGACGCGATCACGCCCGCGAGCGTCAGTCCGACGGCTTGCGACGCCGTGATGTCGAGACCGAGTCCGTAGACGAAACCGGTGAGCCGCAGCGCTCCGACGACGACCGTCCCCAGTTCGACGAGGACGATCGCGCCGAATACACCGACGGACCCGTCGGCCGGCGAGGCGCGACGGACCAACACGAACGTGGTTCCGAGCGCGGCCAGCCCGGCAACCACGAGCAGGAGGCCGAGCGCGACACGATCGGCGAAGGGTTGCAGAACACCAGCGGCAAGCGCACTCGCGCCGAGCCACCCGAGCCCCACGGTGGCCGTCGTCGCCGCGGCTCGCTTCACGCCGACCTCGTCGGCCGCGAGCGCCGATGTCCGAACGATCACCGAACCGGGAACCGGCGCGAGGTTCGCGGCCGTGCCGAGCACACTCACCCGCACCGCGTCGCCGAGCGCGATGCGCCGGCCGACGAGCCGCCCCTGCTGCACGTACTCCAGGCCGTTCATCGTGACCGTGATCAGCGGGCCGAACACTGCGACGATCGCTAGCAACCACCAGCGTGGGTTCGGGTCGAGGTCGTCGGGAAAGTTGATGATGGCGATCGCGGTCATCGCGACGAACGCAATCAACGCAACGACGAGAAGCGCTCGTTGACGGGCCGGGGAACCGGCGCGTCCCGGGCGCAAACGCTGGAGCAACGACTCGAGGTTCACGACAACGCGGACTCGTCCGGCGCGTAGCCGTAGTGCGCCGCCTCACCACCGCACACGCCCCAGAGACGACGGAGCTGGACGGAGTCGAGGTCGACCTTCGCCCCGCGCGGCGCCGACTCGTTCTTGGCGATCGCCGCGGCCCGTACGACCGCGCCGATGTCGGCCGTGAGCCCGAGATCGGAGCAGAGCTCACCGAGCAATTCGAGACCCCGAACCTCGTCGATCAGGTCCTCGAACCGAACCGTGCGAAACCGCGAGTTGCCGGCCCCTTGCGTGCGCATCGCCCGGTTCTGCGCGGTCCAGGTCCAACAGAGGCGTTCGAACTGATCCTGGCGTGCCCAGCGAAGTCGTTCGGGCACCGACCACGGCCGAAATTGGGGTGCGGCGAGCCGTCGGTAGGGCACCACGTTCAGGACGCGACCAGCAGTTCGATATTGACCCCAGGCGATGGCCGAACGGACGTAGCTGACGGGGTCGCGCACGATCTGCACCACCCTCGTGTCGTCGAATGCGTCGAGCAACGGGCCCGCGAGGCCCGAGATCAACGAGTTCGCTTCGACGTACGGGCCGCCGGGAGCCGCGACGACCTCGGCCCGCGTCTTGCGTACGGCGAGCACCGCGCGTTCGCGCGACACGGCTCCGGCGGCGTGCGCGTTCCCCACGAGCCGCAACCAGCGCGGCTCGGGTTCGTGCACGGCCCGAGCGCCGGCATGCTCGAACACGGCCGCGATCCAGGTCGTCGCCGTCCGACCGGTCGACAGCAAGAAGAGGCTGGGCACGCGGCTGGTGTCCGGCGCGCTCAGCGCGTCGCCGGTTCCTGGTCCTGGTTCTGACGCTGGAGTCGCGCCAAGACGTCGGCCAACAGGCCGATCGACAACACCTGAAAGCCCGTGAACAGCAACAAGAACGTGTTGATCGGAACGCGGAACTGGTTCTTGTCGATCAGGTCCCAGATCAGCTTGCCGAACCCGGTTGCCAGCAGGACGAACGACAGCGGCCCGAACACGCGCATCGGGTTGAACGTGAAGATCATGCGCACGACCTGCTGGGCGTAGCGCTTCGTGTCGCGGTACCAGTGGAACTTCGACTCCCCCGCCCGTTCGGCGTAGGCGATCGGCACGTACTTCACCGAGTAGCCGTTGGCGAGAAAGCACATCGTGATCGTCGTGACGCACGAGAAGCCCGGGGGCAGCATGTGCAAGAACTGGTTCGCGACGTTGCGTCGGAACGCCCGGTAGCCGGAGTTCAGGTCGGGAATCTTCACCCCGGCGAGGTACTGCGCCAACCGCCGAATGAACCACTTCGCCGGCACGCGGGCGAACTTGTGGGTGCCCTCTTCGGTCGTGCGAGCGCCCACCACCTGGTCGTGCCCCTCGAGTTCTTTGACCAGTTGGGGGATGTCGTCGTTCGGGTAGGTCATGTCGACGTCGGTCCAGACCACGACCTTGCCCCGAGAGGCGCGCGTCCCGGCGCGACGCGCCGAACCCGAGCCGCGGTTGTGCACGAACGAAATGAGCCGAATGTCAGGGATCTGACGCAGCTCGTCGAGCGACCCGTCGGTCGAACCGTCGTCGATCACCACCAGCTCGTAGCTGTAGGGCGAGCTGTCCATCGCGACCGTGATGCGGTCGAGTTCCTGACGGAGGTGGCCCCTCTCGTTGTAGATCGGCAACACGATCGAGACGTCGACCTCGCGATCACCGGTGCTCACACGTTCACCCATGGCGCCAGCGTAGGGGCGCAACCGTCGTCACCCGGGCACGCCCGTACAATCCGCTGATCACCGACAGCCCGCCGACTCCGTCTCCCGCGCCCGCGCGCCGTCGTCCGACTCGACGCGAGCTGGCTGCAGCGTTGCTGGCCCTGGGATTCGTGTTCTTCGCGCTGTCCCGGAGCTACCCGAGCGACTGGAACGCCAAGCCGAGCTTCGTGTCGCCTCGCCAGCAGGTCACCTACGAGTTGTCGAAGCGGTGGGCCGACACGGGGCGCCCGGCGATCCAAGACGACGCGCTCGGCGAGCTTCCCGAAGACATCGCGGCTGCGCTCACCCCTCGGGACGCGACATCGCGTGGCGACGAGATCATCCCGAAGGACTTCCCGCTCACCGTTTCGCTGTACGCGGCCGCGCACACGGTCGGATCTCGGCTCGTTCCCTTCGTGAATCCCTTCTTCGCCTGTGTCAGCTTGTTGCTGTTCGCCCTGTTGGTCGATCGAGTCACCGGATCGAACCGCGCCGCGTGGATCGCGACCACACTGCTCGCAACCACGACGAGCTTCTGGATCAGCGCGGCCGCGGTTGTTTCGGGTGACTCGCTCGGACTGTGTGGCCTGTTCGCCGCGGTCTACGGACTCGTCCGCATCAGCGAACGCGACGATCGATGGCGCTGGCCGGTCGTCGCAGGAATCGGGTTCGCGATGTCGATCGGAAGTCGCTACACGCTCGTGGTCGTCGTCGCGGTGTTGCTGGCGACCTTCGCGTGGCAACACCGCGCGCAGTTCTCACGGTTGTTCGTCGCCGGCGCGATGACCATCGTCGGTCTGCTTCCCGTGTTGGCGTACCACAACTGGCTGTACGGCGGGCCGACGAAGACCGGGTACGGGATCGCCGACAAGGTCTTCAAGGAACGGGTCAAGTTCGAAGGACGCGGGCTCACGACCGTCAACTTCGGACGCGTCGGCGACCATCTCCGCTACTACCTGATCCGACCGGAAATCCTCGCGTTCATCGTGTTGATGGTGGTGAGTGTGGTCGTGATCCTGCGGCGAAGAGAACGCGGCGCACTGCGGACGCTCGCGATCGCGACGCCGGTCCTTTCGGCACCGCTCGTGCTGTACCACGGGGGCCAAGGCCTCTACGGTTCGGTCGGTTTCGTGACGAACTCGTCGTTCCTTCGATATCTGTTGCCGCTCTTCACGCTCTGGGCGCTGCTCGTCGGTTGGCTGTTGCACGATCTCATGACCCGGACCTCGCCCGTCTGGCGGGATCGAGCAATCGCGTGCACCGTTGCGATCGCCTCGTTGGCGATGTGGACGACCTACGCCGCCGACGGCGGCATCAGACAATTACGTCAGGGCGTGCCTTACCAAGGCTTCTTGACCCAGGTCGTCCTCGATCGAACCCCGCCCGACGCGTTCATCATCTCGCGCACGGGGTCGAAGGTGTTGTGGCCCGAACGACGGGTGTTGAGCGCGACGTTGCTGTACGACGGTCCTCCGATCACCGACGACAAGATCCTGATCTGGGAGGTCGTGCCGAGCCCGGCCCGCGTTGCAGCTGTGAGCGCCGACCTCGCCGACGGGGGTGGCGACGTCTACCTGTACAACGATGGCGAAGATCCGGGGTGGCTCGACGCCGGCGACCTCGACGTGGTCCGAGCAGATCTGCGCGAACGCGGTTACCGACTGCGTACGGTCGTGATCGACGCGGTCCCGCCGCTGTACCACGTCGTACCGATCGCGTGAGTCGATCGATGAACACCGCGACGAAGCGATTCGCCGTGACGGATCGAGGCGTTCCCCCGTGGCTCGAGGTCGCGGTTCGCGTCGCGAACCTCGCCGTCATCGGATTCGGAGTCGTCGGACTCGTTGCTGCCGTCATCGGTGTCTTTTCGGTCGCGGTGGTGCTACCGCTCGGAGCCATCGTCACGTTCGGGTTGTGGCGAATCGATCGAAACCCCGCCACCCCCGCCCACCAGGTCGAACCGAGAGGCCCGCGCGAACCGATCGGACCGGTCGGGCACGCGATCGGTGTCGCGGTCGTCGCGTTCGTCGCGCTCAACGCGGCGTACTCGTCGGCCCACCGTGGCGAGCACGTCGAGATCAATCGCGACCCGGGGTTCTACGTGAACGCGGCCAAGTGGATCGTCGAGGACGGTTCGCTGGTCGTCGACGCTGCGGTCGGACCCTTCGCTGATCACGACGGACTCGGCTACGAGACACCAGGCATGCCGTCTCCCGATATGGGCACCTTGAACTTCCAGGGCAACCACTTGCTGCCCGTGCTGATGGCGACCGGCGGTTCGCTCGGCGGCGACTCGGCGTTGTTCGCCGTACCGATCGGGCTGGGCGCGCTGGCGCTCCTCACGATCTACACGATGCTCGCGACCCGCACGTCAGCGGTTGCCGCCGCGGTCGTCACGGTCGCGCTCGGCGGCTCCGTCCTGTGGGTCGCGTTCGCACGAGACGCGTACACCGAAATCCCGAGCCTCGGTCTCGTCGCGTTCGCTCTTTCACGGTTACCAGTCGCGGGTGGTCCGCCGACGAGAGCGGCGGCGATCCACGTCGGTGCCGCGCTCGGAGCGCTCGCAGCCCTTCGCATCGACGCGCCCCTGCTGTTGCTGCTGTGGCCGGTCATCGTCGGCGGATGGTGGCTGCACCACGAGCGAAACGCCGCGGCGCGAGCGACGACGGGGCTGTTGATCGGATTCGTTCCGGTATTCGCGGTCGCGATGGTCGACCTCTTCGTGCGGAGCTCGGAGTACGTCGCCGACCTCGCCGGACGCACCGCGGCGCTGTGGGCTGCGTTCGGAGCAGTGTGCCTCGGTATGGCTGCCGTGGTGATCGTGCCCGCGCTGCGCAGCCGGCTGGTCGCCGTCGGCGGTTGGTGGACCGCACACCGCGGACTTCGCGCGGTCGTCGCGACGACAGTCGGTGCCGCCCTCGTCGGCCTGTGGTTCGTCCGGCCGCGAGTCGACACCGTCCACGGGCCCGCGCAGCGCGACGTCGCTGCGATGCAAGAACGCCTCGGGCTGCCCGTTGAGATCACCCGCAAGTACAGCGAGCACTCGTTCGAGTGGCAGAGCTGGTACCTCGGGCCCGCGCTCGTCGCAGTCGCGATCGTCGGGATCGGTCTCGTCGTCGCCCGGCGCGACCTCGCCCGCCGATTCGCTCCCCTCCTGCTTGTCGCCGCGCCTGCGTCGCTGCTGTACCTGTATCGACCGAACATCTTTCCGGATCACACCTGGGTGATGCGACGCTTCTTGACCACGCTGACGCTCGCGCTCGTCGCGGGTGCCGCGGTGGGTCTCGATGCCCTGCTGCGTTGGCGCGGGCGCCGCCCCGCGCTGGTTCACATCGCGTCCGCGTGCCTCGCGATCTCGACGGTGACGTTGCCGCTGCTCAGCACGCGACCTGTGCGCGCCGCCGCCGACCAAGCGGGCTACCTGCAGGCGATCCGCGATACGTGTGATCAGCTCGGACCCGACGCCGCCGTGCTCGTGATGCGCGACGACGCGGACGCGTTGTACAAGCGCCTTCCCGGCGCGCTGCGCGGCTGGTGCAAGGTGCCGGTCGCGATCGCAGGAAAGTCGTTCACCCCCTCCGTCCGCCGAGCGCTCGAAACCGAATGGGCTGCGGTGGAGGTCGATCTGTTCTTGATCGGCATCGACGACGACCAACTCGCGGCGGTGTGCGCCGGCCCGACGACCTCGATCCGGGCCGAGAACCGCTTTCTGCTCGAGCAGACGCTGACCGAGATCCCCGACGGCTACTCGACGCAGTCGCTCGACTTCGTGATCGCCCGGTCCTCCGAGTGCGTGCGGCGTAACGCCCTCTGAACCCCGACCGCGGCGTGATTCCGACCCGTCGATCGTGTCGGGCGCAACACCGCCCACCGCGACGTAGCTACCGACGAGACCTGCGCCGGTACCATTGCCGAGTTCGCCGGGCTGGTGTCATCGACGGAGTCCGCCGCCGCGCCGCCGAACGAGCCGACCCGAGCCAGACCGAGCCGACACCATCCAGATCGAGCCGCACGCGTGACCACTTCTCCTGACGAGCCAGCCAAGCCCGAGGGCCGTTCGAAACTCGTCGACGCCGCCAAGGCGAACGTCCCCGAAGGTACCTACGCCGTCGGCGCAGGGCTCATGGTCGCGGCCGTAACGGCGTATGGCTTTCAGATCCTCGCCGAAAAGAAGTTGACCGACAACGGGTACAACGCGCTGAACGCGCTCTGGGTCATGGTGTTCGTGGTCGCGCCCGGCTTCTTCCAGCCGCTCGAACAGGAGATCGCGCGTGCGCTGGCGCACCGTCGAGCTCAGGGCACCGGAGGCGGCCCCGTCGTGCGACGCGCCGCGCAGCTCGGCGCCGTGCTGGCCGCCGCAGTCGCGTTGGCCGCCATCGTCGCCGCGCCGCTGTGGTTGATCGACAACTACTTCCACGACGAACCGATGATGTTGGTCTGTCTGCTGGTCGCACTCGTCACCTACTACGCCGCGCACATCACACGCGGCACGCTTTCGGGCAACGGCCGGTTCGGTGCGTACGGCTTGATGCACGGATCCGAGGGGATCCTTCGCATCGTGTTCGTCGCCGCGGTCTTTGCAGCCGGGTCGAAGTCGCCAGGGTTGTTCGGCCTGGCGCTCGTCGTTCCGCCGGCGTTCGCGGTGCTCATCTCTCTGCGCGGTCAGAAAGGGTTGATCCAGCCCGGGCCCGATGCGCCGTACTCGGAATTGTCGGGGGCCCTGACGCTGCTCCTCGTCGGAACCTCGCTCGCCCAACTCATGTCGTACGCGCCCGTGATCGCGGCCAACGTATTGAGCGGCGACAACGACGACGTCGCGCTCGCCGGATTCATCACCGGCATGTTCATCGCTCGCATTCCGATCCTGTTGTTCCAAGCGGTGCAGGCCTCGCTGCTCCCGAAACTTGCCGGGTACGCCGGCGACGGCCGCCACGACGACTTCCGGTCTGGATTGCGGAAACTCCTCGTCGTCGTACTCGGCATCGGCGTGATCGGCGTCGTCGCCGGAGGCACGCTGGGCCCGAAAGTCGGCGAGATGTTGTTCACCGAGAAGTGGACGTTGGGCAACCGCGATCTCGCGCTGCTGGCCGCGGGTGCCGGCGCATTCATCCTCGCGTTGACGCTCGCCCAGGGGCTGATCGCGCTGCGTGGTTACAAGTCGGTCGCGATCGCCTGGTCGGTCGGCATCGCGGCTTTCGCCGCGGCGATGCCGTTCGGGTCCGACGTGTTCCTCCGAGCCGAGATCGCGTTCGTCATCAGCAGCCTCACCGCTTCTGCACTGATGGGCGTGCTGCTCGTGCTGCGCATGCGCATCGCGACCGCGACGATCGACGAACTCGTCGAAGTGGTCGAACACGAACAACTCGAGATCTGAGTCGGCGATGGTCTGGCTCAAGCTGTTCCGACCGAAGCAATGGGCGAAGAACGTGCTCGTGTTCGCCGCGCCGGGAGCAGCGGGCGTGCTCGGCGAGGGTCGGTCGCTCGCGCTCACCATGTTGGCGTTCGCGTGCTTCTGCATGGCCGCCAGCGGGACGTACTGCTGGAATGACGCGCTCGACGCCGACGAAGATCGACTGCACCCCACCAAGTGCCATCGGCCGATCGCATCAGGCGCCGTCGGCGTCCGACCGGCAATGCTCGTCGGCACGCTGCTCCTCGCCGGCGCGATTGCGCTGAGCTTCGTCGCGAACTGGCACCTCGCCGTGGTCATCGCCGGTTACATCGTGCTCACCATCGCGTACAGCGCTTGGCTCAAACACGAACCGGTCGTCGACATCGCCGCGGTAGCCGCGGGATTTCTGCTGCGCGCGATCGCCGGCGGCGTCGCGGTCGACGTCGACATCTCGACCTGGTTCTTGATCGTTGCGGGCGCGGGATCGTTGTTCATGGTCACCGGAAAGCGTCACGCGGAGTTGCTCGAACTCGGCGACGACGCCGGCGCACACCGCCGCGCGCTTGCCCACTACACGCTGCCCTACTTGGCGTACGTGCGCGGCGTCGCGACGAGCATCGCGATCGTCGCGTACGTGCTCTGGGCATTCGACGTGTCGTCGCGTGCGGGCAGCGAAGTGCTCTTCCAACTGTCGATCGTGCCGTTCGTGTTGGGCCTGCTGCGGTATGCGTTGTTGCTCGAAACCGGCAAGGGCGGCGCGCCCGAAGAAGTCGTGTTGTCGGATCGCGTGCTGCAATTCATCGGCCTCATCTGGGTCATCTGCTTCGGCCTCGGCGTCCTGGGGCACTGATGACGCTGCCCGGCACGGTCACCGAACTCGAGTTGAGCGGGTTCGCCCGAACCGCTCCGACTCGTTCGACCGTGTGGGCGCCCGACACCGCGTCGGCGGTCCACGACCATCTGAGCGACACGTTCGATCGCGGCATCATCGCCCGCGGCCTCGGCCGGTCGTACGGCGACGCGGCGCAGAACGCCGGCGGCCACGTGCTCGACGCCACCGCGCTCGATCGAATCATCGACCTCGATCTCGATCGCGGCCTCGTGACCTGTGAGCCCGGCGTCAGCCTGGCCACCCTCATGCAGGTGTTGATCCCACTGGGCTGGTTCCCGATGGTGATCCCCGGTACGCGCTTCGTGACGGTCGGCGGAGCCATCGCGAGCGACATCCACGGCAAGTTCCGACTCGGCAGCTTCGCCGACTTCGTCGAGTCGGCCACACTGGTCACCCCGAGCGGCGACACGCTGACGATCGGCGCCGACTCCGACGACACCGGCCGCGACGCGTGGTGGGCTACGGCCGGAGGCATGGGCCTCACCGGCGTCGTGAGCCGAGCAACGCTGCGGCTCCATCCGATCGAAACGGCCTGGATGCAGGTCGACACCGAACGTTGCAGCGATGTCGACGACTGCATGGCGCGGATGCTGGCGACCGACGATCGCTACCGATATTCGGTCGCGTGGATCGACACGATGGCGAAGGGTGCTGCACTCGGCCGCGCCGTGCTCGAACGCGGCGATCACGCCCGACTCGCCTCGCTCGACGCGAAACACGCGCGCCGACCGAAGGACTACGCGCCGCGAGTCAGTGTCGAAATGCCGAAGTGGATGCCGAACGGCTTGATCAACGGCCTGAGCATCAAGGCCTTCAACGAACTGTGGTTTCGAAAGGCTCCGCGGGAACACCGCGACGAGCTGCGATCCATCGTCGGATTCTTCCACCCGCTCGACGCGGTGCTCGGGTGGAACCGCGTCTACGGATCGCGCGGGTTGCTGCAGTACCAGTTCGTCGTGCCCTACGGGGCCGAGCGAGTGGTCCGGGTCGCGCTGGAACGTTTCGCCGCGGCCGGAGCACCGAGTTTCCTTGCGGTCCTCAAACGGTTCGAGTCGGGCAACGATGGATTCTTGTCGTTCCCGATTCCGGGCTGGACGCTCGCCGTCGACTTCCCGACGGGTGTCGACGGGCTCGCCGAGTTGCTCGACGACCTCGACGAGCTCGTGATCGAGGTCGGCGGACGCGTCTACCTCGCCAAGGACTCGCGGCTCGCCGGCTCGCGACTCGCGGCGATGTACCCGCGGCTCGACGCTTGGCGCGACATCCAGACCCGACTCGATCCGAGCGGTGTCATGCAGTCCGATCTCGATCGTCGACTCGGCCTCACTCGCCGCCCACGCTCGACTGCCACACCGGCCACGAAGGCCCCGGCCAAGCCGAAACGACGAGCCACCAAAAAGGAGCCATCGTGAAAGATGCACTCGGACGTGTCCAGACCGTGCTCGTCCTCGGCGGAACCTCCGATATCGCGCTCGCCACGGTCGATGCGCTGCTGCGCGCCTCGACCCGCAGGTTCGTCCTCGCCGGTCGCAACCTCGAAGCGCTCGAAGCCGTAGCGGAACCTCGGCGCGAGCGGGGCGCGACGGTGGAGGTCGCTCGATTCGATGCGACCGACTTCGCATCACATCCCGACTTCGTTGCGTCGATGACGAAGGAACACGGCGACTTCGATCTCGTGCTGTTGGCCTTCGGTGTGTTGGGCGACCAAGCACACGACGAGCACGACCCTGGCGCGGTCGTCGACGTGATCAACGGCAACTTCACCGGCGCCGCGTCGATCGGAACCGCGGTCGCCGAACAGCTCCGCACGCAGGGCCACGGGACGCTCGTCGTCTTGTCGTCGGTGGCCGGCGAGAAGGTGCGGCGCGCGAACTACGTCTACGGATCGGCCAAAGCGGGGATGGACGCGTTCTTCCTCGGGCTCGGTGAGGCGTTACGGGGTTCTGGCGCGAAGGTCTTGGTCGTGCGACCGGGTTTCGTCCACACCAAGATGACCGAGGGCATGGAAGCGGCTCCGTAGGCGGTCACCGCCGAGCAGGTTGCGGCCGACATCGTGAAGGGGATCCGACGAGGGAGCGACCTCGTCTGGTCGCCCATGCCGATCCGCGGCGTGATGGCCGTGTTGCGGCACGTGCCGCGACCGCTCTTTCGCCGTCTCCCCATCTGATGTCGACCGGTTCGGCGACTCGTCGACCGCTCGCGGCATTCGACTTCGACGGAACGATCACACGCCGCGACACCTTGTATCCGTTCCTGCGCGCCCTGGTCGGTCGACGGCGCCTCATTGCGGCCGCTCTCGCCGACCTCCCCCGACTCGGCGCCGCGGCACTTGGCCGCGGCGATCGCGACGAGGCGAAGGCCCGCCTGTTCGAACGGGTGCTCGCGGGTCGCGACGTCGGCCACGTGCGTCGGGTCGGCCTCGAACACGCTCGGCGCGTCGTCGCGGTCGGCATCCGACCGGAGATGCGCCAACGCATCGCCTGGCATCGCGATCGTGGACACGAAGTCGCGATCGTCTCTGCGTCGCTCGACGTCTACCTCGACGAGATCGGTCGCGATCTGGGTGTCGACCACGTGATCTGCACGACGCTCGAAGTTCGCGATGGCTTGCTCACCGGCGTGATGGTCGGCGGCAACTGCCGAGGCGACAACAAGGTGAACCGACTTCGCGCCGCGTTCGCCGATCTCGACGACCGAGAGCTGTGGGCGTATGGCGACAGCGCGGGCGACGACGCCATGTTGGCGATCGCCGACCATCCGACCCGGGTGTGAGCGTTCAGTTGCCGAGCAGGATTCGGTCGGGCGCGGGCCCGTCGCCGACGCCGATGAGGTCACAGAGCAGATCGCCGTCGAGATCGCCTGCCGTGATGTGGTCGAACGTCTGGTTGATCGTGAGCGCCTTCGCTCCGCCGATTCCTGAACGTCCACCTCGTCGCAATGAATCGCCGCGACTGCCGCGTCCGTAGAAGACGACGTCGTCGGCACCGTCGCCGTTGAAGTCGCCGGCCACGATTGCGTCGTATGTGGCGCCGACGTTCGGCGCGGTGCCGTTCACGAACACGCCGTAACGGGTGCCGAGCTTCAGCATCTCGGCATCACTTCCAGCTTGGTAGTAGAGGACGTCGGTCACGCGATCACCGTTGAAATCGCCGGAGACGACGAGGTCGAATCGCACGGTGATCGTGAGCGCCGGTCCGAGCGTCAGGCCGCGGGCCGTGCCAAGCCACAACGAGTCCGGGCGGGTGCCCCGACCGTAGAAGAGCACGTCGCCGCGGCCGTCGCCATTGAAATCACCGGGCAACGCGAAGTCGTGATCGCCGTCGAAGTCGACGCGAGGGCCGTTGACGAAGCCGAACGCGGTGCCCTTGCGCAAGTAGTCGCTGGTCGAACCCCGCGCGTAGATGAGCAGGTCGCCATACCCGTCGCCGTTGTAGTCGAGCGGAACGATCGCGTCGCCGAGTCCGCCGAGGGCCGGTTGCACGACCTCCGGAACACCACCGGCGTCGAGCCGTAGCTGACCGTCGACTCCGACACCACGCGCGTAGAGCGCAACATCGCAGCCACCGTCACCGTCGACGTTCGTCGGCGCGACGAGGTCGTAGTCGCCGTCGACGTCGAGAGCAGGACCGCTGCGGAACGGTGCCGATCGGGACGACGGCGCGCGCCGGTTCGCGCGGCCGTGACACTGCGGGCGCAGCGGCGGGTCGCTCGGCGTGGCCCGCAGGTTTCGCGCGTTGCGACCAAAGCTGGGCCACGCGTCGGGCGCCGAACTCGTCGGGAGTGGGTGGGCTCGCAGCCGGGTGCGATAACCGGGAGTGTCGAATCCGACCGTCACGAGTTGTCGACCGTCCGCCCCGAAGTCGCCAACCGCGCCGGATGACTCGAACGAGAGCACCGAGTTCACCGAGTGCATCGTCGCGCCGTCGTGTCCGCGCATCAGGTAGAACGCGAATGAGTTTCCGATGCCGACGTCTTGATCGTCGTCGCCGTCCAGATCAGCGATGATCGGCGACCCGACGAGGTTGTTCCCGCGTCCGGGGTTGCGGCTCCACAGGCTCGTGCCGTTGCCGCGGAAGGCGTGCACCTGACCGTCACGCGACCCGATCACCACCTCGGCGACCCCGTCGCCGGTGAGGTCGCCGAGTGCAGGCGAACTGCGCGTGACTCCACTCGTCGATCGAGGCCAGCCGGCCACGGTCGACCCGTTGTCGAGGTGAAACGCGAACACCTTGTTCGCATCCGGCTGATGGAAGAAGTCGCCCGCGCCGACGATCGCCTCGAGGCGTTGATCACCGTCGATGTCGCCGATGGCCGGCGACGACGTGAACACGTCGCGGGCAGCTCGTGACCAGGTCTCGACGGCTCGCCCGCCCGACCAGTCGATGCGGCGGAACCGTCCACCCGAGGCGGGGTCGCCGGGGCCGTTCGCATACCAGTCGGCACCGATGAAGATCTCCTGGCGACCGTCGCGGTCGACATCGAACAAGGCCGGCGAGCTCCACACCGTGTCGTTCGCGTAGAACGGAAAGCCCGGAAGGGTCCGACAGTTGCGATCGATTGCGTGGATCCGTAGGTCGAAACCGCCGAAGACGATGTCGTTGTTGCCGTCGCCGTCGACATCGCCGATGGCCGGCGACGAGAACACTCCGTCGGAGTACCCGTCGGGCACGCCCGTGAACGTCCAGATGTTGTGAACGTCGCGCGTGCGATACGAGCAGCGAGTCGCACCACCCGACTCGAAGACGACGAGACCACCCTGTTGGTTCGCCTTGAAAGTCGAACCCACGCCGACCGCGATCTCGGATCGTCCGTCGTTGTCGAGATCACCGATTCCGGGCGTCGAGTCGACTGCAACGGGCGCCCCCGAGATCTTGGCTTGTCGTGGCCAACCCGCCAGCGACCGACCGTCCGAGTCGAGCGCCCGCAGCCAACCATCCTGTGATCCGAACACGATGTCGAGACGGCCGTCGCGATCGAGGTCCGAAAGTTGCGGCGACGACGTGCGATCCCAATTCGCGAAACTGACCTCCCAGCGCGGCGCGATGGTGTCGGTCACTTTGGCCGTCGCCGGGGTCGCCGGGCCGGCGATCAACGCCCCGAGCACGAGCACCGACGCGCCAAGTCGCTGACCGGGTAACCCTGCGCGCATCAGTACCTCATCGACCGGCCGCACACCGTTCCTGAAACGATTACGCGGATCGGTGACGCAGTACCTGTTCGACCAGACGGAGGTACCGATCGAGCACCGCGTCCCACGAGAACATCCGGGTCGAGTACTCCGATCCTGCGGTTCCGAACATCGCGGCGGTCTCCGGTTCTGCGAGGAGTCGCTCGATCGCGGCGTCGAAGTCGGCCTGATCCGCGAACGCCACTCCCCCGTGCGACGATCGGACGTGTTCGGCCGTCACCGCGCATCGAGCGTTGACGAAAACAGGCCGCGCCAACGACCACGCCTCGAAGAGCACGATTCCGAAGCTCTCGAACGCGCTCGGCGACACGAGGGCGACGGCGCCCCGGAGCAAGCCCCACTTCGTTGCCTCATCCACCTTGCCGACGACGCGAAGACGCGGATGGGGCTCCGGTGCATCGACGACGGCCCCGGCGAAGACGAGCGAGAGGTCCCCCGGATGACGATCGGCGTACGAGGCGAACAGGCGCGCCGCGAGCGTCGTGCCCTTCAGGTCGTCGACGCGTCCGAGGCAGAGAATGTAGGGCTGGTCAGGATCCAGCCCGACGGTCGCCCGAGCTGCGGCTTCGTCGGCCTGCACGCTGTCGACGCCGAGACCGATCACGGCTTGCGGCGTGCTCGCCACCGCGAACCGGTCGAGCACCAGCGCTCGTTCCGCGTTACTCCAGTACGCCAGCCCGTCGACCCGCTCGTACAGATCTCGATACATCGCGAGCGAGAGCGGCGCCTCGTCGTGCGCGGCGCCGTGCAAGACCACCGGCCGTCGAGCGTGTCGCGCACCCTCGACGATCGGGTGATACAAGTATGGCCCCATCGAGATCACGTCGGCGTCGCAGTTCTCGATCGCGGCGATCAGGCCGCGGCTCACCGGACCCTGCGCCTCCAGCCAGGCGGACTCGATCGCGTCGGTCGCGCGCCGAGGGGCGCGCAGCAATCGATCGCTGCGAAGGGCGAAGTCGTCAGCGCGAGCGTGGTCGACAGCACAGCGTTCGACTCGCACGCCTTCGATCGAGCTCGATCCCGCTGCGAACTCTTCGTTCCAGTTCATGTCGATCGCGGTCGTGGTCAACACCTCGACCTCGATCCCTCGACGTGTCACCAAGGCCTCGGCCAGGAGTCGGGTCGCCGTCTCGGCGCCGCCGTCGGTCGAGTACCTCGGCGTGACGAACGCGATCTTCATCGCACCGACTCGATCGCCGCGACGAACTGGCGACGCACCGACGCCGGATCGAAACGATCGACCAGTCGGTGGCGACCGCGTTCGATCAGCGTTCGGGTCAGTTGCACGTCGCCGACCAATCGAGCGACCGCGGCCGCGACCGTCGCGGGTGCCTTGTCGGCGAGCACCAGGCCGGCGTCGCCGACCGTCTCGGGCACGGCGGACGATCCGAACGCGATGACGGGCAGGTCGTGCTGCCAGGCTTCGAGAAACGGTACTCCGAACCCTTCGTGGTCCGACAGACTGACGAACACGTCGGCGGCGGCGAACCGCGCCGCGAGTTCCGAACCCGACACCGGCCCGGTGAAGTCGACCGCGTGCCCGAGGTCGAGTGACTCGACGAAGCCGCGCAGCGCCGCCGAATAGCGATCGGACGCCGAACCGCCGCACAGCCAGAGCCGCGCGCGGGGATCGTGGGCCTTCCGGTACAGCGCGAACGATTGCAGGAGATCGTGTTGCCCTTTATTCGGGGCGAGACGCGAAACGTACAACCACGTCGTGAGGCCCGGCTCACGCAGGGCGTCGACTCGCTCCGGGTCGGGTTCGGTGAGCGCGTGCGCGTCGATGAGCACCGGCACCGTGACCGTGTTCGTCATCCCCGCCGCGCGCAGTTCGCGTTCGCTGTACTCGCTCATCGCGATTCCGAGATCGGCCCGCCGAGCGAGACGACGCAGTTGTTGGCGTCCCCATCCGATCGCCGGTCCCAGGTTCGGATCCCACGGCTCGAGCAACTCGCCCGGTGTCAGGTTGTGGTACACGACGACGAGTCGCTCGGGCCGTTCGACGAGCCGATCGGCGAGGTTCGCTCCGATCGCGAGGTGGTAGACGAGACGCGTGTCGGGGTCGACGGTCTCGTCGAGGTGCTCGCCACTCCGAACATCGAGGTCTGCCCATCGATCGTCGACGTCGTCGGCAATGATCTCGGATTCGTGCCCCGCCGCGCGCAGCGCGATCCGTCCCTCGAGCACCGCGGTCCCGACGGCACCAGGCTCGAGCCGAGGGACTAGTTGGTGCACCCTCACGGCTCGACCACCGAGCGGACGGCTTCCAGCAGTCGGCCCTTCGACCGCTCGACCCCGAACTCGTCGAGGCGCTCGCGACCGCGCGCCCGGAGCACCGTCGCGACGCCGTCGTCGCTGACGACACGAGCGATCGCGGCCGCGATGCGCGTCGGCGTGTTCGATCGCAACCGGGCCCCCGCCGAACCGAGAGTCTCGTCGACAGCGGTGGTCGCGAGCGCGACGACCGGCAGATCGTGGTACCACGCTTCGAGGATCGGAACACAGAAGCCTTCGTGTTCGGATGCACTGACGAACACCGTCGCCGCCCGGTAGTACGCGGCAAGCACCGCGGGCGTCGCGCTCCCGACGAACGACACCGAATCGGCAAGGCCGAGCGCGTCGACGTACTCGCGCAACGTTCGTTCGTAGCGATCCGAAGCCGAACCACCGATCAGATGCAGGCGCGCGTCGATGTCGTGCCCTCGACGCAGGGCGGCGAGGGCCGCGATCAGGCGGTGTTGCGCCTTGTTCGGGGCGAGGCGACCGACGAACAGCACGTTGACGATTCCGTTCGCGCTCGACGCGCTCAGCTCGTCGAACGTCGTTCGATCGGGTGCCGTTGCGAAGTTCTCGGTGTCGAACATGACGGGAACGACGGCCGTTCGTCGGGCACCGAGATCGATCAACTCCGTCTCGGAGTATCGGCTGTTCGCCATCGCGAGACGACAGCGTGCGACCAGCGCCGGAAGCTGGCGACGCCCGGCGCCGAGTTTGATCGCGGCCGTGGGTTCCCACGGCGCGAACATCGACGACGGGGTGATGTTGTGGAAGTACAGCATCAGCGGTTCGGGGCGATCGCGCACGAAGTCAGCCACCGGGGATCCGATCGCATGCGCATACAGGATCCACGAGCCGTCGACCCGATCTCCGTCGACCCGATCCGGATCGAATGCGCGAAACGGTCGCGCCTGCGATCGCAGGTCGCCCTTCGCTTCGCCGGCATAGATCTCGCTCGAGTAGCCGGCCGAGCGCAGCGCATCGCGCACGTGCAGGTGATGCTGGGACTGCGCGTCTCGTGGGGCCAGCGACGGAAGGAACTGATGGATCGCGATCATCGAGTGATCGACTCAGCTCGCGCGGACCGAGCCGGCCGAGTTGTCTCGTCGCGCGACGACCAACAACATCTCATCGGCCACATCGAACACGTCGACCGACGCGGCGCCCGAGCGTTGCAACAGCGTGCGCCACGTCGCCCCGCCGAACGGGGGGGCCGCACCGAGGTCCGAGCCGATCGGCTGCCGGCGTCGATACGCTTCCGCCCTCGTCGTCGCGATCGCGAGCAGACCGTCGGCATCGAGGGCTCGCAGGGCGCGATCGATCAAGTCGAGGCGGGTGCCGACCGACGTCGCGTCGACGTCGGGCCCGATCAGGACCACCGCGCCAAGGGTTCCCGACCGAACCGCGGCCAGGTGGCGGTCGGTGTCGTCGGGCAGCAGATCGACGCCCAGGTCCTCGGCCCGGTCGCGCAGCGCTGCGTCCGGCTCGATGCCGTATGCGTCGCCACCGCGAGCGAGCAGCGCCGCGACCAGTCGACCGTCGCCGCCGCGCGCCACCATCGTTCGGCCCTCGATGTGGGCGAGGTGCTCGAGCACGATCGTAACTTCGGCCTCCGACGGCGAAACGAAGTCGACCTCGGCCAAGAGCGCCGCGTGACGATCGGCGTGCCCGAGACGTCGTTCGATCGCGGCCAGTCGGTCGGCGGTCACCCGCAGGGCGCGCACCGAGGCGCCCGCGAACTGTGAGATCTCCTGGGTGAGCCAGGTGTGATACCAGCCGAGGGCTTTGGCGAAGCCTTGCTTGATGTATCGACCGGCCGGCTTCTGCGATTCGATCGGGATGAAAGGCTCGATGAGACCGTGCTCTTCAGCGTCGTCGATGAGCGCGCCGAGGTCGCCCGAAGCCGCGGGCGGCGAGAACCGGGCGAACAGCTCGGCGAGTTCTTCCTCGAAACCGGGCGGGTACACGCCCGACCGACGACGTTCGCGCGCGTCCGCCTCGATCTCGCGCAGGACGACGTCGAGATCGATCGAACTCGGCTCGGTCGCCGACTGGTTGCTCGTCGGTTCGTTGCTCACCCGGTCACCTCGACCTGCATGTTCATCGCCACGACCCCGTGCGATCGATCGGTCGGCAACACCGCGATCTGGTGGCGCTGCTCCGACCAGTCGTACGTCGTCGTCTCGTCGTAATTCTGGACGGCGATCGTCAGGCGGTAGTTGCCCCCGATCAACGGCAACGCCGCGAACGAGAACGACACGGTCGCGTCACCGTCGATCGGAGGAACGACAACGCCGACGAACTTCGTGTTGCTGCCGAACAGCAAGCGCCCCGACGAGTCGTGAATTCCCAATCCGCACATCACGTCATCCATCCTCGTCTCGGCGCGGAGCCTGACGTGGATGGTCAGGGGTTCGTGCGGCAACACGTGCGCGCGTCCCTCGCGTTCGGGATGTTCGAATTCGACGTCGACGATCTGGACTTGCTTCGTCGCGCGGAGCTCGTGCTCCGTGAGCGGGACTTGGCGCGCGTCGCTCACGACACCCGTGTGTCGTCCTGCGCCGGTCGCGCCGTCGGCGAGCTTCGTTTCCTTCGCGTAGAGGTACTGCCGGAACGTTCGGATCGCGTCGGCCGGTTCGTCGTCGGCGACGATCACGCCATGATCGAGCACCACGGTCCGGTCGCAGATCTCCTGCACTTGGGTCATCGAGTGCGTGACGAACACGATCGTTCGACCCTCCCGTTGGAACTCGCGCACGCGATCGATGCACTTGCGCTGGAATGCTTCGTCGCCGACGGCCAGAACTTCATCGATGAGCAAGATCGCAGGGTCGAGGTTCACCGCGACCGCGAAGCCGAGGCGCACGAACATTCCCGAGGAGTAATGCTTGACCTGCGTGTCGATGAAGTGCTCGAGTTCGCTGAACGCGACGATGTCGTCGAAGTGCCGGGCGATTTCGCGCTTCGACAAGCCGAGAATCGACCCGTTCAGGAAGACGTTCTCGCGGCCAGTCAGGTCGGGTTGAAATCCGGCTCCGAGCTCGAGCAATGCTGCGACACGCCCGGTCGTGGTGATCGTGCCACGGTTCGGTCGAAGAATGCCCGCGACACACTTCAACAACGTGCTCTTGCCGCTGCCGTTGTGACCCACCAATCCGATCGTCGATCCGGTGTCGACGAGGATGTCGATGTCTCGCAACGCCCAGAACTCCTCGGCCTCGGCGCGGCCGAGACGCAGAACTCGCTCCTTCAGAGACTTCTCGTGGCGGAGCCGGAACCGCTTGTCGACTCCCCGGATCTCGATGGCGTGGCCCACGCTCAGAGTTCCTCCGCGAAGTCGCCTTCGAGCCGTCCGAAGACGATCTCGCCGATGACGAGCATCGCCACCGCGAACACGCCGACCGACCCGATGAGCGCGAGGTGGTGCATCACCGACCAGTCGGGCAGGATCGCGACGTCGCCGGCTTCGACGGTGGCGTAGAGCGCCCGCTGGAACGTCAAGACGATCGGCGTGATCGGGTTCAAGAGTGCGAACCGTTCGGCCGCCGAACCCGGCTCGGCCAGTGAGCGGAACTGCCAGACGATCGGCGTGAACCAGAACCAGGCCAGCAACCCGAGTTCGACGACATGTTTGATGTCGCGCAGGTAGACGTTGAGCGCGCTCAACAACACGCCGATTCCCGCCGCGAGCAGAACCGTCACGGCCAGCGCGACTGGCAACAGCGGCACGTACGCCCAGTCGACGGCGGTGCCGAAGCCGACAAGTGCAATGACGAGCACGACGAGTTGCAAGAAGAAGTGCACGACGGCCGCTCCAACGGACGCCAGCGGCAGAACCTCACGCGGAAACGCAACCTTCTTGATCAGCCCCGCGTTGTCGACCATGGCACCGGTCGCGCTGCCGAGCGCGACCGAGAACAAGTTCCAGACCAACAACCCCGACAACAAGAAGATCGGGAACTGCGGCACCCCGTTCCGGAGCACTTTCTCGAATACGAACCAGAAGACCAACAGGTAGAGCGCGGGGTTGAGCATCGACCATGCGAAACCGAGGACCGAGTTCTTGTACTTGACCTTGAGTTCCTTGCGCACGAGCCCGACGAGCAGCTCGCGATAGTTCCAGACCCGGCTCAGCCGCACCGGAAGCGACGGCCGCGCGCTCACCACGACCGGTTCTGACATGGTGGTCACGCTACCGGCCGAGCCTGTGCTAACTACGGCTCGTGGCAGCACCTGCGGTGGCGATCGACGTCACCTCGTTGATCGGCCTGCGAACCGGTGTGGGCAACGCCGTCGCCGCGACGTTCGCGGCGCTGGCCCAACATGCTGACCCCCCGCGCCTGGTGCCCTACGCGCTGTCGCTGCGGGCGCGCGACCCTCGTTCGGAACTGCCGGACAACACGGTGTTTCCTCCGATCCCGGCCAGCGTTGCGCTTCGGGCTTGGACCCGCGCCGAACGTCCGTCGCTCGATCGTTGGTTCCGACCGGCCGATGTCGTCCACGCGACGAACTACGTCACGCCGCCGAGCGCCCTGCCGACGGTCGTGACGATCCACGATTGCGCCTTCGTCCGCTATCCCGAGCTCGCGAGCGACGACGCTCGTGCCTTCGAACCGATGATCCGTCGGGCGATTCGGCGCGGTGCGACGGTGCACACACCTTCGCAGTTCGTCGCCCACGAGGTCGACGAGATCTTCGGCTCGGGTCTGTTGCGCGCCGGTCGGATCGTCGTGATTCCGTGGGGAATCCCGTCGGTCCTGCCCGATCTGGGGCTGTCCGAGGCGCTGCGTGATCAGATCGCGGATCGCCCCTTCGTGCTGTCGCTCGGTACGGTCGAGCCGCGCAAGAACTTGCCGCATCTGGTCGCAGCGTTCGGGCGGGCCGCGACTGAACACACCGAACTCGTCTTGGTGATCGCCGGGCCCGATGGCAGCGCGAGCCATGCGGTTCGAACGGCGATCGATGCGCTGCCCGAACGCCGTCGCGACCGAGTGCTCCGGGTGGGTGCGGTCGACGAACGCGACCGCAGCGCGCTCCTCCATCGCGCGGCGGCGCTTGCCTACCCGTCGATTTCGGAGGGCTTCGGTTTCCCGGTCCTCGAAGCGATGGTCGCCCGAACCCCGGTGGTAGCCGCCCGCGCCGGTTCGATCCCCGAGATCGCGAGCGACGCGGCGCTCCTCGTCGACGCGACCGACGAAGACGCGCTCGCCGCCGCACTCCTCGAACTGCTGCGCCCCGAAGTCGCTGCCGACCTCGTCGCGCGTGGCCTGACGCGCGTCGCCAGCTACGACTGGGCGACGACCGCCAGCGGCCTCGTCGACCTGTACCGCGACGTGACGTGACGTCGATCGAAGTCGCGTTGCACGCGGGGCAACTCCTGCAGCCAGTCCCCGGCGGGATCGGCCGCTACGTCGAGGCGCTGCTCGAGCACCTGCCGAGCGTCGGCATCCGCCCGAACGCATTCGCGACCGGACCCCGGCCCGAACCGCTGTCGGACGCCGTGAACTGGACCGACCTCGGCGCGCCGCGCGGTGGGCTCCGCTACGAGGCCTGGCATCGCCTCCGGCGGCCGAAAGTGCGCGTCGACGGAGCGGTCGTGCACGCCCCGAGTCTCGCAGTCCCGCCACGCGATGACCGCCCGCTCGTCGTCACCGTGCACGATGTCGCGTTCCTTCGCCATCCGCAGTCGACAACGCGACGCGGTGTTTCGTTTCACCGTCGCGGTCTCGAACTCGCGCGCCGCCACGCGGATCTCGTACTCACGCCGTCGGAGTTCACGCGTGACGAGTTGCTCCGCGATGGCTTCGACGAGCGGCACGTGTGGACCGCGCGGCTGGGCTGCGACCCCGCCCCGCGGGTCGCCGACGAAATCGTGAACGCACGCGTCGCCGCGACCGGGACGAGCGGCCGATTCATCGTCACGGTCGGCACGGTCGAACCGCGCAAGCGGCTCAACGTGCTCGTCGAGGCGTTCCGGACGGTGCAACGCAAGCATCCCGATGTCACGCTCGTCATCGTCGGTCCTGACGGATGGGGCGACGTCGGACGTCTCGATTACCCCGGCGTTCGCCGGCTCGGCAAGCTCCCGTGGACGCAAGTCGACGCGCTCTATCGACGAGCGCGATTGTGTTGCATCACGTCGGTCTACGAGGGGTTCGGTTTGCCGGCGGCCGAGGCGATGGCGCGGGGTTGCCCGATTGTGACGACGAGCGGGAACGCGCTCGCAGAAGTCGTCGGCCACGCCGGAGTACTCGTCGAACCCGACGACGTCGCGGCGACGGCCGCCGCGATCACCCACATGCTCGAAGACTCCGAGCACCGGCACGACTACGCGGCGCGTGGACCGCGGCGAGTCGAAGCAATCAGTTGGTCGCGAACCGCGGCCGAACACGGCGCGATCTACCGATCGCTCGCGGCAGGGACCGGCCCCCACAACCCGTGACCCGCCACCTCGTCTCGTGGCACCGACGACCCGATACGAGCGCGCGCCATCGGCGCGCCCTCGTGTCTCCCGCTCTTGGTCGCTGCGCTCCCGGGCCGCTCGGGCCACGGGCGCGCGACCCTGTGCCGCTGAGAGCCATCTTCCGGCGCCATC
>SXGT01399730.1_pt1 | contig 28111 bp, 29 predicted proteins | sample 3176221 | NCBI WGS metagenome assembly SXGT01 (sample SAMN11356862, study PRJNA531348) | freshwater metagenome | isolation source: freshwater sample F1-120 | place: China: Fuxian Lake, Yuxi | collected 2017-12-25
GGCCTGACCCTGAATGATCTGCACGAAGCCAGCGTCCTTCACGATGCCACCGAGCGCGACATCGACCTGTCTGCAACTTGTGAAGGTCACGTCGCCTTTGAAGCCTTTTTCGGTGTCTCTCCACCAATCGCCTTGCTCTGGACGTTGCGAGTTCGTGCGGGCAGCGAGCTCAGAATCGAACAACACGACCGCTATATGTTGGCCGTTAGCTGTTGTGCCACCAACAGAGCCGAGGTAACCACGCGCACCTGGCTTTAGTTCCGTGCGCCATAGATCCATCTGCCGCTGTATATGTTCGTTATCTGTGACTGTTCCTTGAATGACCTGAATAAACATGGTCGCACCTTCCTTATTGCATAGAGAGGCCCGACTTTGACGGTACGCCGAGGAGAGTTGTCTTTCAATAGGGCACGTTTTGGACTACTGCAAGGTACGCACACCGCCGCTTTTTCAATCGCTAGCGACCGACCGAGTGCTTTTTCATCGTTCAAAACATTTACAGGTTCACCTTTGTCCATAAAGCTAACCCCTATTTCCTTTAGAGTGGTTGGCATGGATTCGGCCTGCTATTCCAACACTCAGTTCGGCGTACCCAGGCGGACCGTCGGCGCTCATGAATACACCGCTTACTTCGCAAAGCCGATTCCTCGATCGTTGGAGCTAACGGCCGACACGGTGTCGTTGCTCGCAGAGGCCGAAGCTGCCCTCGGACGACTTGCAGGAATGGCGCCGTTGTTGCCGAATCCCCGGCTATTCATCGAACCGTACATGGCGCGCGAGGCGCTGGCGTCTACCAGGATCGAAGGTACGCACGCATCCTTGGACCAGGTATTTGAGAACGAGGCGGTAGGCGCGCCTCCTAATGCGGACGTTGAAGCAGTTCTCAACTACCTCAAAGCGATGAACCTCGGAATCCAACGACTCAAAAGCCTTCCGATCTCTGGTCGCTTCATTTGTGAACTCCATTCTGCGCTTCTAGCGGGAGTGCGCGGGCGCGAACGATCGCCCGGGGTAGTTCGCACTACACAAAACTGGATTGGATCTCCTGGCGCAACGATCGACACAGCCACCTTCGTGCCACCACCGGCCGCCGAACTTGACGCGCTCATCACCGACTGGGAGGAATTCGCTAACGAGTCGGGGCCGCATCCCTTACTGGTTCGATGTGCACTTCTGCACTATCAATTTGAAACATTGCACCCGTTTCTCGATGGCAACGGCCGTCTTGGACGTCTACTAATTCCATTGTTTCTAGTTGCGCAGCGCCGCCTCGATGCGCCGCTGTTGTATCTCAGTCCGTGGGTAGAGCAACGCCGTGACGCCTACTACGACCGCCTTCAAGGAGTTCGCGAACGCGGCGACATTGCAGGCTGGCTCAACTTTCTGTTCGAAGGAATCGCAACACAAGCAGATGACGCTGTGCAACGCTCACTTCGACTAATTGTCGAGCGCGACCGGTATCGCGAGATGTTTATCGGCAAAAGAAAGCAATCGATGATCGCTCTCATCGACATCGTCATCGGCAACCCGATAGTTTCGGCCCGAATTGTTGAACAGCGCGCGAACGTTTCGCGGCCTACATCTCTAACTTGGCTGCGTGAATTTCAAGATCTCGGAATCCTCACGCCAGCGAAATCCGGGCAACGCGGTCAACAGCGGTGGGTCGCTCATGACATATTGGAAATCATTGCTGCCGACTCACAATCAGCTACATGACGCACGTTGCTGAGCAATGCATGCGATTTAAGCCCAGCCACTGATACGGAGACCCGACTGAAATAATGCGATCGCAGAGCTTTCGGTCTCTGCTGGCAGCGGGTCTTTGCCCAGTATTAGCTCAAGGTAAGAGCGGTAGATCGACCAACGGATGTAGTCCACGTCGTCGACGCCTTCTAGGACAGAGTGTGCTGCGTGCGGACCAATCTTGAAAGCGAAGTCGGCTCCGTCTGAATCCGGTGCAGCAATCCGTCGGCAGGCGGTTGCACCGGAGCGAAGAAAGCTCCGAGCCGGTTCCGGCGGCAACTCGCGCGACTTCGCCATTGGGTCAGCGGCCCGCGCCATCGCGAACGCAAATGTCATCGGGAGCAGAACCGCTAATTGGTCAAAATCTGAATCGGTGTCGATATCAAAATTTTCCACGACGCTCGCGATCTGATGTGCCGCGTTGGCGGTGAAGCCCATGAACTCGGCAGGATGCATCGTGGCCATAGTCGTCCACATTGTCTTGACAGCGTCTGCATAAGTGTCATCTTGCTTGCCCATACCCGCTCCCCGTCACTCGTTGGCCCTACTGTCGTCATCATCGGTAGTTGCTTCTGCATTCATGCGAAGTACCTCAAGGGTGGACCGAAAGGCCTGCTCGTGTCTGAGGTCGATTGCGATTCTTTGATCATTCATTTCATCTGAGCCAGCTAGCACACATTTGATTGCCTCGATGCCGGCAAGGATGTAGAGCTCTGAGAGGTCGACCCCGCTGAATCGGTCGGCGAACGCGCGGTTGCTCGCTATCAAGTTTGCCAACTCAAACGCATCGGAATCTTCTGGCTCGAAGGCCAGGTCGTCAAGAATGTTCGAATCGTTATCCAAATTCCTTCTTTCTGTTGTGTTGTCTCACTAATGGTCCGGTCAACAAAAATCCGCACCCCCCAATTGCGCCAAACACTCTCGCGCGAGGATGGGACACGCGAGCGCGCTACAGAATCACCTTGATGTCCGCAAGCGTTGACCAGGCCGTCTACCTGTAGAACTGTGCTTGTCGGTCAGGTGATACCGCAGTGACGAAGACCGGACTGGAACAATTGGATTGCGCAGGTCTCGGTTTTTGGCGGGAGCGGATCTAGATCGAGCAGCACCTCTATATATGTGCGATAGATCGACCAGCGGACGTAATCCACGTCATGGACCCCTTCCACGACTGCCGCTGCCCCTTGGGAACCAAGTCTGAGTGGCAACTCCATACCGTCTGCTCCGGGTGCCGCAAGTTCCCTACACGCCAAAGCTGCTTGGTGCAAGAAATTCGCGAAAGGCTCGGGCGGCATTGGCTGCGACTCGCCGTCGGGCATCGACGCTTCTGCCATCGCTAGCGCGAAATTCATCGGGATAACCGTCACGAGCGACTCTTCATCGGTGTCTGGTGAAATGTCTAAGGCTTCTACCATGGAAGCGATACCGCCCGCGACTATCCCCGTGAACCTCATGAACTCCGATGGCTGCAGTGTGGCCATCGCCGACCACATGCGCTCTATTGGGTCTTTGTGCAACCTCTCCAGGATTATTGGACCCTCCGATGGATTGATTGATGCAGTCGAGAACGCCTTATGAGTCCAAAACTTCTGCTCTCTATTCTTGACTGTCACTACTAGGCCTCCTCAGAGAAAAACCCCAAACATCGCCCGACCAGAAGACTCGCTGTCTAAGCAGCAACGGCCTGCCCAGAGCTACATTCGGCACATCGCCATTCGTCGACCAAGTGGTAAAAAATTCTCTTTGTGACGCGCTCGATTTGCATGAAGATCTCCTCGTCGGAGAGCCATCGCTCGCCATACCCAGCGGCGTCGATGGCTAGCAGCGCTGCTTTTTCCCAAAGTCTCGCTCTGTGTACAGCCGGCATACCAACGACAGTCGAGCGGATAAAGTCAGGGATGTTCGTCGAGCCATTCGGGTAACGGTCCTCAATTTCAAGGTTGCGCGTCGCCGACGTGTGGGAACAGCGGTTCACAATTGTCTCTTTCCGTTAGGCATCATTCGCGATAATGCGGTTCTTTGGATCCGAGTATTCGGCAGGGACAGGATCACCGCTAGGCCTCGACGGTTATGTGGTTCGCGCCCGAGGTTCTCGACGAGTGTGGGCGCTCCCTGTCCCTCTATATCAGTATTGCAACCGGGTGGGACAAGACGAATCCTTCAGCACTCACCGCAATCCTCAGTCAGATGGCCAATGGTGTACGCGTAGCGTTCTTGGTTGGTCTCAAGTACTTCCCATGCATCTTCACGTGAGCGTTGCGTTGGCTCGAATCCGGGCATCGCAGCGTCGACCTCTGGGTCGATGTAGAAGAGTTCCTTAGAACCATTTTCGATCGCTGCTAGTCGTTCAAATATCCAGTGGTCGTCATGTCGGGCCGCCATGACGACTCTTCTCATGGTGGGCTCGCGCGCTGTTACGACGACGAGGATCATCGCATCCATACCTTCGGGGGAGACCAGGACGAGCGTATTTTCCGTGTTGATGCTGACCTTGCCGGGATGACAAATAGTTACGCAGTCTGCTATTCCCATCGATAGGGCGAAATCGACCGGCACCTCGAGTCCCCACGTGGCTGTCGATGTAACAACGGCTAGCGGTACTCCCTGGTACCAGAGCACGGCCCACTGCGGTGATTGCCCGTCTGCGTGTTGCCAGTCTTCGATCGCCTGGTCTTCGAGATCGTTGAGCATCCGCCGTCGTTCCGTAGCGTCATTCGGTCCTTCGTCGAGTTCATCGAAAATCGTGTCGTCGTATTCCATATAGTCCTCACTGTTCGTCGTCGGAGTTTTTCGGATCTTTGTGGGACTTCGCCAGAATTATTGGACCCTCCGATGGATTAGTAGCTGCGCTACAAGGATCGCAGCAAAATGGGACACGGAGTTAGTCGAAAACCTGCAGATTCTCTCGCTGCCACCAATGGCCTTGGTCCTAACGGGTGATGGCGCTAGATGTCATCGAGCCTTTCTAGCCAGAACCCAGTGTGTTGTTTGCCCTCAATGACTTCCCATGCCTCTTCTCGTCGTTGTGAAGTCAGTTCGAACCAGTCGTGCGGTGGTTCCAACAACGGCTCGCTGGCGAATAGAACCTTGGTGCCGTCCTCGATCGCGCCTAGCCGTTCAAACATCCAATCGCCTTCATATCGAGCAACCATTAAGACTCTTTGCACAGTGCGCTCGTTGGTCGCGGCTACCAGGAGGATTATGGCGTCCATTCCTTCAGCAGTAGCGAAGACTAAGCCCGGATCCCTGACCCGGTCCTCGTCCTCGTCCTCGTCCTCGTTCGCGCGGATCGTGATTTTGCACAAATGGACGATTGCCACCTTGTCTGCTAAGCCCACCGAAAAAGCGAATTGGACTGGCTCTTCGATTCCAACAGCTGTAGCCGCAGAAATTCTCCCAACCGCTACGCCCTTGTAGAAAAGTGTCGCGACGATCGAAGCGTGTCCGCCAGTCTGACGCCACTCTGCGATCGCTGCTTCTTCGAGTTCATCAAGTGAGCACCGCCGATAGGTTGGTTCTTTAGGTCCGCAAGCCTCTTCTTCTGACGTATCTGGGACATCGTCGAACTTTGGCATCTGTAAATCTCCTCGTTTGTCTCGGGACTTATTGCCGCTGGCACTTCCACCACCACCAAACCTGAAACGCCAGCGGCGGGCTAACGCAGCAACGCCTCGTTAATCGTCGGCGCCACCGTCTTTCATGTGTCTTTGTACGCGGGCTTTTAACTCTGCGACACGGGCCCCGAACATCGTTTCGATGTCGATCTGAAAAGCGATCCGTTCGTCGCTCACCGCACCTTCCCCAAAAATGGCGTTCACAATTGCCTCTAGGGTCACCATGTTCTTAACTGCTTTCACAACCCTCAAAGGCACATCGGTTATGAGCACACTGTTGGCTTCGATTAAGTCCGCGAGTTCGATCGCCTCCTTGTCCTCTGGTTCAAAGTCCAGTGCCGCAAGAATTTCAGCTTCGTTATCCATGTGTTCCTCTTCTCGTTGATGGACATCTAGTGCTTCAAAATTTCGGGTCTCGTTTGCCTAGTCGACGGACGCGAACACCTTTTCAATTCCTTCGAGTTTCCGCCTGAACAACTCTTGGTCGTCAGCTTCGAAGAGGTAGCTCGTATTGAATTGCAAGTACGTTGACCCAGCGACGAACCGCCAGAGAGGTCGATCAGTTTCTGGGTACCGTCGGCCGCCAGAAACCGTTGGCATTGTGAGCCACTCATACATCCACTCAGTCCTGCCGTATTCAGTGAATGTCGATGTGCTTGAGTCCCACAACAGCGCCCCGGTAACCGGGTAGTCAGCGATCTCGTAGGCACCGGAATACGGGTGAGGTGCGTCGACATGCACCACCAATAGCTCGCGGACCATTTCAATTACCTCCAGTTCTCATAACGCCGTTGTCAGCGCGAATATTCCAAGCCGCTAGCGACGTTGTCGTCGTTACTCATCCAGCATTCATGCCAGCGATTTGGCAGCGGGCAGTATCGGTTGCTCGCTCATACAACGTGCGGCGGATCGAGGTGTGACATTCACGTCAGTGAAACCGGCGCTAGGACGTTGTCATTCCAATATTACGGGAGGGGTGGGACATGGGTCGCGGCCATCAAGTACCGCGTTTGCCTCGATCGTCGCCGCCAACGTCTGTACAGCGGAATCTTCCGGGCTGAAATCAAGTTCACCGAGTATGCGGCGATCGTTATCCATTAGTTCCTCTTGCTTGTTAGTTGCGCTAGAAGTCGCCTAGCTCATGGAATGTGAACGCTGTGTGCACATCGCTGGCAATGACTCCCCAAGCCGCTGCACGTGCGATATCTGTTAGGTGGTGACGAGCCGCAGGCACTTCGTGGACTGGCTCCGGATACAAACGCTGCCCGGCGAGATCGCCGAAAGTCAGGAGCGGTTCGAAAACCCACTCGCGCTCATGGGTCCCGACCAGAATGACCTTTTGTTCCGTGGGCTGGCGAGCTGTCAGCACTACTAGGACAATGGCGTCGATCCCATCGGTGGTCCGCGTAACGACCTTGGCCTGATAGTCAGCGGCGATCTTGCAGTGGTCATAAATCGCAACAGTGTCTGCGAGTCCTGTTGACAGGGCGTAGGTCAAAGGCGTTGCTATGCCTTGGTGCGATTCGGCCTCAATCACGGCGATCGGCATCCCCAGGTAGGAAAGTACGGCGGCCGTAAATATTTGACCATCTGTTTCGCGCCACGCTTCGATTGCGTCTTCTTCAAGTTGTTGCAGTACTCGCTGGCGCTCAGCCTCGTCGCCCTCAAGGCGACCTAGCCAGCGTTGACGCTCTGCTTCTTCTTCTGTCCATTCATTGAATTCGTCAAGAATGTTGCCCACAGCTGCCTCCTTCGTCTCGTGGCTCAGAGTTCTTCGTCATGGATTTCTCCACGTCCCGTTCTCGTCTCAGCGTCTGCGATGCCCGCGGAATCAACACTTTCGAACAGAGGTGCGAACGCTCGACGGAGCCATGCACGCTGTTCTTGCTCCGAGAGATCCCAATAAGAATCTGGGATCTCTTGTAGAACGCTGACCGCTTCTGTTGGCTCTTGTGGACCTTCATCGGGGCGTTTCTTCATACGTGGCACCTACTTGACCTCCTTTTTCGTGACTCGCTGGGGCGTCGACCGCCTGCATGTCCGCACCGTTTCGGGTGCGTACCCATACAACGGGTCACGGTCCAAGGTGTGACATCGCGACTCAACCCAAGGCGCGTGTCCGAGCCATCTGCGTAAAATGGAGCCATGTGCGGACCAGGCGAAGAGGAGGACCAGATCATCGAAGCCTTTCATTGGCTACAAAGTAAGGATGGGTGCATCACTGCTCGACGCGAGATATCGAAATCCGATCTCAAATGTGTGATGCCGGACGACGAGTTGCGAGCAATCGCAATGGAAAAATTCATCAAGCGCATCCATACAAAGGGTGCGTACAAAGAGTTTTCGGCTCCCAAAATTTTGACTACGACGATGCAAAACATTCTGGTTGACGTCTGGCGTGCCAAGAGTGTGCAAGCGGAAACCACGTACGTCGACGGATTTGATTACGAAGCCGATGACCTTTCATCGATGTCAAACGCCATTGAGTTCGCAAAACTAGGTATGAATGCGGCTCTGCGAAACATCATCGAGACGAGCGCAGAACCAACGTGGGTACGCGCCGCGGCGCTCAACCTTGTCGCGTTGGACAGTGCTGACATCTTGATCCCCAAGGAGATCTCAATCGACGGAATTGGCCAAGGCGCACGCCCAGACCAAAGAAAAATGTCGATTGCGTTGTGGTTCGCCGGAAAGCTGTATTGGCCGGACGAAGGTAAGAAACGCGGGCCTGAGGCGATTCGCACGGCGCGCTCACGTGATGGCATTCGCGTTAGAAAATTCGTGGAACACGCAAAAAACCTGCGGGCCTTCGACCCAGATGGCCCCGACGAAGATGGCTCCGATGAGTGACCCGATTTTCATCAACGTAGGTGCCGTAAGTAGATCCGGAGATGAAGTTGAGATCATCGGCGCCATGCCGGGGCCCGCTGGATTGGCAATCACCACCCTCGACAACGTAACCGTAAGTGTCGATTACGCGAACCCGGGCACACTCATCAAACTCACTTGCCCAATTGAGGGCGCTGCGTCAAATCCAGGAGTTCGAGCGTTCCTTGGCGATGACGTATTCGAACAGGTAGCTCGGTTTCTCGAAAGCAACCAAGATGGTCCTCATGCTCTCTGGAGTGAACGGAGCCAGGCCCGGCATCGGTACGGATCACTTGGACCAGATTTCTTGGCACGGTACGCGGGAGCAATCATTGTTCTTGCAGACCGCGCTACTGACGATGAACGACCAGATATCGAACGTGCAACGGCAGCACTTGATCTTGCAGCACTTGAACGACTAGCGGGACCGCTCGAAGTCTTGCGTCCGCTCCTCGACTCGCAACGCCAACGCGCGCGTGGACTCCTAGAGACCTGTGGTGAAGACCTAGTCAGGCGGGCTCTAGACGACCCCGCCTTATTCAAACTCTTGCGCGCTCGCCGCTATCGAGATCTCCTACCTAGCAAATTGCGACGGAAACTAGATGACTACCAGGTGCCCGACGTAGCCGCCGATATTGCGTTTCCCGGCACCCAAGAAGAACTCAGGGACGACCTCTGGCTTAGGGCGTCGGACCCACGAACAATTTGGTTGTCGAACTCCTCGGCGTACCTGAGCGCGCGGCATAGACCCCCGAAGTTCGATGAATTTCAACCTCAACAACCAGTTGTACGAGAAGACGGTGGCGGCGTTTGGTTCGTCAGCGTTGACTTCACAGGTCGGCCGATAGTCGAACAATGGATACGTGTACTAGCAGCCGACCATTCCGTGCTCGCCGTGGCTCCCTTGAGGGAAAGATCTAACCAACTCGTGACCGAAATTGTGGTGCCACGAGATGTTGACCCTAAAGATACGCAAGTTCTCGTCACGGCTACGCCATTTCCGATCACAAAACCGGACACACTCAAAGATGTGAAGCAAGCTTTATCTACGGGTCGCCAAGCGGCAGATCACGAGTCCAACAGAAATTTTCCTAAGGCGAAGACCGCGTGGTCCGAATGCGGGCGATGTTGGCAAACGCTCGGCGACACAGATCGTGCCGAAGCAGCGGCGCTACTAGCCGACACGGTTGGCGACCCGGACCGTGCTCACGGCAACGCACTGTTCGGTCGCCCGCTCGTAGTCGAGTGGTTCCCTCCCGCTAGCTGAACGAACTCTGCCGGGCGCGTCTGCGCTTCGGATGTCACACCTCGTACCTCGCTCCGTTGTCTAGTTGTAACCAAACGCGTCCGATGGCGGCGCGGCCCACAACTAGCGACACGGAAAGAGCATCTGGCATATGCCTACCGAGGATGAAATCGAAGCAATGGCCGAAGAGGCGCGCTCAATTATCGAAAAATGGAAGAACGCGCCAAAGTTTCACGACGTGGTGATCGGCCTCGATGGGAAACCGCTACCGGTGCCGTCAACCGAAGAAACGACACTCGACCAGATGCGCCGGGAACAACTTCTGTTCCAACACGACATTGACCAGCTGAGCCTCGTGCTCACACATATCAGCGCAGAACTTGAGGCGTTCCAAGAAGCGCTCGATCGCGGTAACGACGAACTAATCCAGCGTCTCGTGCACGAATACAGGAAGAACAAGCGCGAACGAGGCCTCGCGCCATCGATCGAATTGGTCATGCTCCGCCGCGTGCAGCAGCGGAAATAGGCCATTGCCGCATGACCGGATCGCTAGATGTCACACCTCGGCACTCACTCCGTTGTATGTACGAAGACAAAAACCAAAAGAGGACAGACCATGACTTACCTATCAGAGGCCCAGTACGCCGACTACGCAGCTTTTCATCGGTTGCCATGTGCGATCAACGACTGGCTGATTGTGTGCGGCGACCTGTCGTTAGACGAGGACGAAGCAATTGATCAACTCGTCGAATGGAGCCATCTCGGCGTGACCGACATCATCGATGTGCGTATCGAAGCCTGTGACGAGGACTTCGTGAAGGTCCGGTGCCCGGAGTTCAGATACCACTATCTGCCAACCGACGATGACGGCGAGAGACAATCTGATGAGTGGTTCGATGCAGCGATAGAGGTCGCAGACAATGTCCGCAAGCGCGGCGGCAAGGTACTGATCCACTGCCACATGGGTATCAATCGTGCGCCGAGCCTCGCCTACCGGTTGTTGCTCGAAGAAGGTGAACATGTGATTGGCGCACTCGATCTAATCAGAGAGAAGCGCCCGATCGCGGGGATCGCCTACGCAGATGACGCGGTTAATCACTACCTCCGGAGCCAGGACGGATCAGCCGAAGACATCGAGTTCATCGTGAACGTCGTTAGAAATTGGGTACGCGACAAGACCGAAGACACGTACAGAGCGATCCGCGCGATCGCAAACCAAAGGCTCTAACGGCGAATGTCACACCTCGGGTTCGGCTCCGTTGAGTACATGAAGACAACAAACACAAGAGGAGAAAAAATGACACACCTAACAGAAACCCAGTACCTCGACTACGCAGACTGGCACCGGATTCCGTGCGAGATCACGCCCTGGCTGATCGTCACAGGCGACCTTCATCCGAACGCTGAGAAGGCAGCTGCGCAACTCGAACAATGGCGGCAACTCGACGTGACCGACATCATCGACACGAGGGGCGAGGCGTGCGTGGAAATTTCGTCAACGAGCGTTGCCCAGAAATCCGTTACCACTACTTGGGGACTGACGATGCAGGGCAGGGACAATCGGACGGCTGGTTCGACAAAGCCGTGGCAATCGCAGAAGACGTGAGGCGCCGCGGTGGCAAGCTCCTCGTTCATTGCCACATGGGGATCAACCGCGCGCCGAGCCTCGCCTACCGCCTGTTGCTCGAAGTCGGCGAACACCCGATCGAAGCGCTTGACCTAATCCGAGCCAAGCGCCCGATCGCTGGGATTGGCTACGCAGCCGACGCAATCAGTCACTACCTGCGTGGCCAGGGCGAAGACGAGATAATCATCGAAGTCTGGGTAGCAGCAGTCAACAATTGGTATCGCGAGAACAGTGCCAACACCGGCCTCGCTATTCGAGCGATCCGAGCATCAGCTAATTACAGCTGACCGAACGCGTGGGCCGGTGGCGATTCCCTCTCGTCGCCACTGGCCCACCGCCAAGAAAAGTTTTCACCAGAGGTCCAACACCGATGTTGCGACCTCAACCAACAAGGGAGAACCAGATGAGCCTGCAATTACTTGAACACACAACACTCGGCGAGCCAATCACGCGTGAGGGCATCTCGCTGATACCGATCTTCTTGCCGACAGGTAATGGCCAGCAGATTGACGACAGTTCCGTCGGTGTCACGATAGGCGAGACCGAGACCCCTTCCGTCTCAAGCATCAACATCACCAACACAAATCCGAACCCTGTGCTGTTCGTCGCTGGCGAGACGGTGCGCGGTGGTCAACAGGACCGCACGTTCAATGTCAGCATTCTCGTGCCTGCTGCGACAGCGCTCGATTGCCCTGTCAGCTGCGTGGAACGCGGCCGCTGGAGCGGGTCACGTGAGTTCGGGCGCTCACGTACCTACTCGCCCCGCAGAGTGCGGCGCGCCACACAATCCTCGGTTAGCCGCAACGTCTCTAGAAGCGGTATGAAGTTTTCCAACCAAGGCCAGGTATGGGAGAGCGTCGGCTACGAGCTGTCCCGCCTCCACACATTCAGCGCAGCGAGCGCTCTACGCGAGGCGGATTCCTCTATCGATGACCACGAGGGCATCTCCGGAGCTGTCAGCGAAATAGTTGCTGGTGGAGTGCTCCCGTCGCAGTGTGGCGTAGTCGTCACGCATGGCGAGCGCGTCGTTGGGTGCGAAGTGTTCGCGACCCCCGAGTTGCTAGCCGCACACTGGGAGGCACTCGTACGCGGATTCTTCCTCGACCTGCCAGACAAGGTCGACGGCGAACCATCTCTAGCCAACGCTGAGAAATTCCTCCGCCAGTTCACGACCAGTCCCGCCCAAGAAGCACCCGGCGTTGGGCTCGGGACGGAGTTCCACGTGAGCGACGATCAGCTAGTTGGCCAGGCCCTTGTCTGGGATGACGCACTCGTTCACGCAAGCGCATTCGCCCTAGCGACCTAACCGGCGCTTACGGGTATTTCGCCGCCATCGGGGGTGGTAGTCCGATGGCGGCGAAAAGCTCCGTATCATTATGGGTTTTTACAGAATCAAGCAATGAAACACCCGACAATCAAGGAGCATCAACATGGGTTTCTGGAGAAGAAAAAAGACAGAGGACCTTCAGCCCACGGAGCCACAGCGGCCAATGCAGTTGGTTGGTCGGGCTGCGGACGACATGGCGTGGATCGCAGCAAATCAGCCGAAGGACCTTGAGAACCTGTCCGAAGCAGAGCAGCGCGCCTGGGCCGAAAAGATGATGGCGCACTTGATGGAAAGCGGACGCCAAATGTTCGAGGACATGACGAAGGAAGGCAATCCGGGGACGATGAAAGCGCTCGACAACTTCTTCGATACCGCCAACGAAATTGAGGAGCGCCGAGGCGAACCGACTCAATAGTTGGATCGTGACTAGAGAAACTGCAAGGTGGGGTCGGGTTAGTTCGACGAGGCTCACCGCACCTAAAGCGACGAATTGACACTCACCGCGTCCTTATTACATGATGTATTCGGTATACGGCGGTGTAGAAAAGGCCGTAACCCAGGAGGACCAGTTGACCAACGAAGACAGCGCCTCGACCTCATTCGGCCAGCGCGACCCAGTCTCATACCTGATAAGTCATCCTGATGTCGTGATCGGCAGTGTCCTCATCTCGCTCCAATATTTCGAGCCGCAAAATATTCTGCTCAATAATTTTCACCCTGACCTAGCGAACGCGCTGCGCAGGTTGCGGTGCTGGACGTGGGGCGACTTGGCTACTCGTCGGGTCGATACGATCCTGAAACAACCCGGACTAAGCGTTGGACTAAGCAAACAATTACTTGATGCCGCGCGGAACCGCAACGAAATTGCTGCACGCGATTTCGTAGCCCCACCACCCAAGACAAGCTCGAACGACGACGAGTCGAAACTATCTGACTCGTACAGCCCGGTAGCGGCGTTGCTGAATAATCCGCACTTGACGATCGGCGCCGTGCTCACGCCGCTGTGGGATCTCGGCAATGAAGCCATTCCATTCGCAAGCCTCGACGAACGATCAGCCAACGCCCTCCATGATCTCGGCCTTGCGACCTGGAAAGACCTCGCCGCGTGCACGACATCGAAAATCTGGTTCGTGCCGACGATTACAAAGTTGCACGTCGTCAGAATTATCGAAATGGCAGTCAAACGCGCCGATCGTGACAAAGCCGGAAGCGAGCTTGGAAACCCAGTCCCGGACTCCGGCCAAATCGATACCATTTCGACAGAAGTCGTAGAACCTGAATCCATTCTTGTGGCAGACGACCAAGAACCGGACGTAACAGCGTTGATGGCTTCACCGCAACGCGCCATCGGCGATGTTCTACCCGCGCTCAAGCACCTCAAACAGGAACGTATAAATCAGACGGTCTTCGACCAGCACCTTAAGGACGTGCTGCACGCTATGTCCTGCTGGACGTGGGAGTCTCTCGCCAAATTCACAGTCGCAACGATGCGGGCGATCTATTCGCTGAATGACGAAACAATACGAAGAATCCTCTCGGCCGCAGCTGTACGCCATTCCTATGAGTCTGGCGTCGGCGACACGGGGAGTGTCGTAAACGACGGCGCCCCGGACGCTACGGCAAGTGGAGACCCGGACCCTCAGCCGGGTTCTGAGCTCGATGACCAAGTCGCTGTGGTCAAAAACTTGATGGAGTCGCCCGAGCGCATCATTGGCGAACTATTACGAGTACTGCCGCACCTCGATCATGAACTCATTCGGCTTGCCGAACTAGACGAGCGGTCTGCCAACGCGCTCCGTCGCCTTAGATGTTCGACCTGGGCCGACCTCGCCGCTTGCACGACTTCAAGGATCCGTAACCTAGTCAGCGTCGGCGAGTTGACCGTCGAGAGGATTCTCACCGCCGCTGCAGCGCGCAACTTCAATGCCGCTCTCGAACTCGGAATATCGCACTTACCAGATCCCAACATTGGAGGCGTCGCAGAACCTACTTACACACCGTATGCAATTCTCCTGCTAAGCCTTGGGCCAATCCTTCGTGATTTGGCAGCATGGGGAATTCGTGAACGAGGGCTCTCTACACTCGGCGACCTGATTAGTTTCTCGCCAGACATCCAAGGCCTACCGCCCGATCTCGCATCAGCATTCGGCAGGATCACGAGTCTCGAACTAACAGAGTTTTTAGGGACCGAAGGCCCGGAACTAGACCGAGACCTGTTAATCCAGTTCGAAAAGGCTCTTGGTCGAGGCGGCAAGATTCTGATCCGCCGTGAGGTCCCGCTTGATAACCCCCCGACAGTCCAACAAATCGCGGATGAGATCGGGCCCACAAGAGAACGGGTTCGGCAAATCGAAGCGCTTGGCCGCGACGAAGTCAGTCGGCTGCTAGCCACTCCTGAATTTGCACCGATTCGCTGGCGAGCCGACGACTTGAGAAGTTCTCTTGGAGTCGCCGTCCTCGCGGGAAGCGATCACCACATTCAGTCGCTAAATGCCTCTGTTGCTGGCCTTACTTCACCCGAATCTTCTAGCGCCGAGGATTTGCTCCTGTGGATCGCCGGGCCGTACCAGCGAGACGGCGATTGGCTCGTCTTGCAAGGCTATTCGGTTAAGGGTATCCAAGGACTGTTCGAACAACGAATGAGTAACCAGGTGATCGTCACAAATTCTGAGGCCTCGAGCGTCCTAGGCGAACTAGGGATATCGCCCTTGGTGACGCGTACCTTTCTGCAGAATCATCCAGGATTGCGCTTCATCGGCGACGACACGTTTGTTAAATGGTTCGGCACTGTTTCGGACAAAGCCGAGGTCGTGCTCTCGCTCGTCTGCCAGCCTCTCAACTGCGAACAAATCAACGCGCACATCGGCGAGGGGCATGCAAAAACGACACTGCAAAACGCTCTATCAGCCGACGAGCGGTTCACATGTGTTGACTTAGCAAGGAATTTCGCGCTAACCGAGTGGGGATACGAAGAATACTCGGGAATTGCGGAAGAGATGCTCGAGCGAATCGACCGCGACGGTGGGAGCATCGTTCTCGAAGAGCTCATCGAGGAACTCGTTAAACAGTTTGGTGTCAAACCAAACTCAGTCCGCATGTATGCCAGAACTCCAGCATTCGTGATCAAGAACGGGCGCCTCAGCCGCCGATCAGAGGATTCGCCTTATCTACCCGACAATCGGGTCGACAGAGCGAAAGGGGTGTATGTCGCGGCTGATGGGCGAGTCATCGTGCATTACATCACCGACAAAGATGTTCTGCGCGGGTCAGGACGACGGTTCGAAGAATCGGCCGCGGCAGCATTGGGAATGCTCCCTGACAGCGACCTCGAATTCGAGGGCTTCGGTGGCATGCGGGTAAAAGTCTCGTGGAGGGCAATCTCAACTTCCGGCCCAGCACTTGGTTCGATCAGAGACTTTGCGACGAAGCTCGAACTCGAAACGGGCGACAAGTTCCGGCTGGTGTTCGATCGATCCACAATGAGTTGCCACGTAGAACGTGCGACCGTCGAGACCCTTGCAGGGGCCACCGGTCTAGCCTTCGAGACTGGCTCAGAACTGAAAACACTCGCCACTTCGTTAGGTGTAGAAACTGGATTCGTAGAGTCATCCCTCCGCGGGCGCGGTGATGTTGACGTCGCAGAGCTCATCTCTGCTGGTAGGGGTCGATGGGAACCCAACGGCGACTTCGGCGGTCTATTTGACGGCTAGTCCGCTAATAATTCGTTTCCGCCGCCACTACCAAGCGCGTCAAGTTCGATTAGGAGCTTGATAGCCGCATTGTTAGCTCCACGAAGTCTGTCTGTGATCCAACTGATGCCCACCATTCCGTATTCCTCAGCAATCTCTACAACGCGACCAGGCCTTTGAAGACAATCCTCGCCCTCGCGACCGAGCGCCAGTAATTCCATATGAGTTACTCGCCAGGGCTCGTTCCCAAATATCTGGCCAACGGTGTTAAAATGCACGCGGTCCTTCGAGATCGGCCTGTGGTGGCCGAGCCTCGCACCGATGCAAATAGTAAGCCACCACAGGTCGACTTTTCGTGCGAATGGCTTGTCTGACCCATCCTTGCCAGATACAAGGAGTTCCGAAAACTCTCCGTCGAACTCGCGAGGCAGGTGTAAAGACTGGTTCGCATACGGGGCAATTAGGTCAACCATCAAACTCTCCGGACGAGGCCTAGATCGGCACCAATATGGCGTTCGCACTGATCGCAGAACTGCCGGTGAGTACACGCACAATGTCGGATAGTCGGCGCTTGCACATCCCACCTGTGCACCAGATCCGCCGCATCAGCGGAACAAGTTAGCGTCTGGCACCTACCGGCACGTTCGTCCAGTATCCCTTCAATTCCATCTATTTCGGCCAATGTCAGGAGAAGTACCGTCTGATAGTCGGGACGCCCACTTTGAACAGGTCGGGTAATCGCCTCCGCCATCCGCTTCTTTAGTGCTCCCGAGACTATGCCGAGGGGAGTATCAATTATTTGCGGAGCTACAGCGCCTGACACTTCGACGAGTGCCCAAATAAATGCCAACGTCAATGCTCGTTGCTGTGCGCCGGCTAGCTCGTGCACGACACTGAGAGACTTGCCATCTCTATCTGTCGGCACGATGTCGAACTTCTCAGATAGGTGCACGCCGTGAATCACCACCCCGCGCTCGTTCGAGTCGACCCCGATAATTTCCATGAACTTGTCATTCATTCGGTCGGAAACAGCCGCCACGTGATCGTTCTTGATGACAGCCAGCGTCTTCGAAATGACTGCGTGAAAATCAGTAGCGATGGCGACGCGATTCTTGATTCGGACGTCGGCCTTCGCCGCGCGTTGGGCGGCATCATGGCGACGTTTGCATTCAGCCTTACGCTCGGTGAGTTGAGTGATCCGATGGTCGAGCGAACCAATCGCTTCAGAAATCTCAGTCAACTTTATCTTCGCAGTAGCGAGGCTTGTTCCCAGTTCACGCACATCGTTCATGTCAATCTTCGCCCGAGTCAGCTCGAGGCGGTGCACGCGATGTTGCGCGTCCTTGTGACGATCGGCCAATTCGATGTGACGGTCGACAAATATCGGCCGCTTCGACCAGAAGTCGACGCCATCCGCCCGCGCCCCCTCGTAGCGGTCTAAGCCAGCACGCGCCCGGTGAAACGTCTCAGTCAGACGGTCGACCTCCGCCGAAACTCCCGCTTGGTCGTGGAGTAGACGTAATACCTGTTCACGATGTTTCGTGCCTTCAGCAAGACTCTCGCCGCAAATACACTTGTCCAGGTCGAGACGGTCCCTAAGTACCCCCACAGCGGACCCTGGGATTATTCCCTTGACAGCAGGTCCACTCAGCATCTGGTGTCCTTCCGCGAGCGATTTCTCGGCAAATGCCCACGAAAGCGATTCGTCGGACTTGAACATGCTCCGGATATCTTCGAGTAACGCAACCTGCTCTCTACGTGCTGAATCGACATCTGACTTTGCGGCGCGAATTCCGGCGTTTATGGAATCGAGATCCCCATGACCTTGTATCGCTTGTAACTTGTTTTCCAGACTACTTATGTCTTGCTCGATTCTCGCCCGCGTCTCGACCGCCGAATCGCGTTCTTGGTTCGCCGCGTCAAGAGCGTTCTCGCAAGCCATTAAATCGTTCAGTGCTGCTATGAGGTCGTCGCCACCGCTGTCAGCGGCATCTTTGCGGAGCGACTTGAGTACTGCGAGGGCGTCCTTCTCTATCGACTGCAATCGGTCAAGACCTAGCAAAGCCTTGATCGCCACATGCACATTGTGCTGCCGCTCCTTATCCGTAATCGCACCTGAAATGAAGCTTTCAACCTTCTGGCCGTCTGTGAGGAACACGTCCTTGAGTCGCAGCGGCATGAACCGCTCCATCACCGCTGTCGCGCTGCCGGGGACAGATTCCTCACCGGCTTGTCTGCAAATAAATAATTCTGTTTTCATAGCTCCGTGCTGCGCATCACCATTTTCGGTTGGAGTCTCCTTGACCGATCTCTTGAGAACGTATTTCTGCACGTCCCCTTGACCGTCCGGATCGTGTTCGAAATTCACGACGACCTGGACTTCCGTTGGTACCCCAATCGGACTGGCCTTCGACGAGAGTCGCAAGTTTTTCTCAGCTAGACCATCTTCACCATAAAACGCCCACGCCAGACCAACTGCGAGCGAAGTCTTACCGTTGCCATTCTCGGCCCGGACTACTGTCAAGGGCTTCTCTAAGTCCGTCGAGAAATCCAAAACGACTCCGTCTAGGAGCTTGAAGTTCCGGAACTCGACGCGCTCTATCTTCATACCGATGGCCCTTCGACGTCGTCTTGTTCTCGCGTAGCTTTTGCCTCTATAACCTTTTTAAGGGCCGGTGTCCGGTGAGCATGCGAATCGCCTTGGACAACAGCTCGCGTCGCAATGGTCACCAATTCTACGATGTCATCCCTGTATCCGGGATATCGCTCAGGAAGACTCTCGATCTCGGCACGTAGAACTTCCTCGGCTCTGGTTCGTTTCGCCATCACTCATCACCGTCTTCCTCGTCTGGATACACGCCGTATTCCTTCTCGATCTCGCGAATGATGTCACGTGGCCCACCCGGTTCGTAGAGATTCTTCGAGTCATTCGCAAAATGATTAGCGCGCCTAAGCTCAGACTGCACGAGTTTCCTGGCATCGCGTTCTTCTGGATCAGGTGGACAGACGACAAAGTCGTGTAGATCTGCGTGCGTCTTGCTCGGCGCATTCCGCAACAATCGCCCCCGCCGCTGGATCCACTCTCGCTCGACAGTGCTCGAAGCTAGAAGAAACGCCTCCAGAGCCATTGGAAGATCAACACCTTCGTCGAGGACCTTCATGGCGAGGAGCGACTGAAGCTCTCCTTTCAAGAATTGTTCCAGGAATACGCCGTGCGCTGGTTTCCTCGTTTCCTCGGCCGTGAACATATGCGTGGAGATTCGTAGGTCTTGAAGAACTTCGCGAACGAGGTCGATCTGCCTGACATCGTTCTTCGTCCTGATTTCCTTTGGGATCGCCTTCGCTGAGCAATAGAACAACGCTCGTGTGAGAGTCTGAGCTCGTGTAATTAGTAAGTCTCGAAGCATTGAGATCTTCGCCGTCGACTGTTCCACTAATGCCCGGCGCGCCATGAGCAGTCTCAGTTTATAATCAGATAATCCAGAGTCCCTACCGTTGTCGTCGCGCACTCCGGCTTTCCATAGCTTGCGGGTTAATTCGATGTAGACATCCATCTCAGTGTCCGTAAGTTCGACACGATGAAGAAAGTAGTTATACGGCGTCAGACAACCCGACTTGATGGCATCGCCGATAGAGAATGTGAATGCCGGTTGGCCTTCGGTCTGGAAAAAAGCGAACAGTTCTGAAGTCCCCTCGACGTCGTATTGCCTAATCGGTGTCGCCGAGAGACCCAAACGGTGGTCGAAATACTTCGGCGGATCGGAGATAAATTTTTTTGCTCCAAAGTTGTGTGCCTCGTCCGCAATCAATACCGTGCGAACGCCTCGTTCCGATGTAACGCTAAGAAATCTCCTCAGCGATTCATCGGTATTGAATAACGATAATGTCGCAATCAATACTTCCGTCCGCTGTATTTCAGGTCGCAGCGAAATACTGACATAGTCAAGGTGTTTCGCCCGCACTTCAGGTTTTATCCCCCCCGACAACATGGTCGGCGCCACTCCGAATTGGGCGACTTCATCCTTCCATTGCTCGGCGAGAACAGTCGTAGGGACGAGGATCGATACCAGCACCGGACCGGGATTCTCGTCCTGTATGCGGACACAACAGATCAGTGAAGTCTTGGTTTTCCCCCCTCCTGTCGCCATAGCCACCAAGCCCGTGTAGTTATGTTCCGCAAGCCGGGCAATTGCTGTCGCTTGATGGCTGTATGGGGGGTGCTCCCAGTCCAACCAGTCTGGGATCGTAAGGAGCTTTGCCGCTTGGCGCGCGTTATCGCCAGCGAATGGCGGCGAGCGGACACCTTGAGGGAGGGGCGGCGCGAGTCCTCGTTTCATGTCCTCGTTCCATGCCTTCCAATAATCAGCGATCGTAGGTGGCTCATCGAAGACACGATCTCTCACGAGAAGAAGGCCTGCGGGCGCGTCGATAGTGAGCGCTCCCTCAGCGAGATCGTTCCAATATCGGTCGAACATGTTGACGAAATGCGCGACCCGGGACCCGGCATCCTCGCCGCCGCGCCATGGACGATCTACAGACACCGTTTCACAACTAAACAACAGACCAGGCTCCGTGACATTTGCCGACCCATGCACAGCCACGACGTCGCCGCCTGCTTCGAACAACCAAACCTTGGGATGAAACATCCCTTGCTTCATGACCACAAACTTGAGGATGAGCCGGTCCTTCGCAATCAAGTACGCAAGACAGTCGAGCACATGGTTGATGATCGCCGACTGTGACGCGAGTTCGCCATCAAACAAAAGTCTCATCGCTCGTGCCACGACCTGCTCGGGGTCATCGATTGCGCGGGCTATGGCTTCGCCATCAGCGGTACTGATCTTCGGACTCAGGAGTAGTCGCAACGGCTCGTTGTCACTGTTGATGAATGCGGCAAGACCCGGCGCAAGTGCGATGAAACTGCTCGCACTGAAGAAACCAGTCATGATGCGAACTGTCTGAGATGCCGCCATCGCTGGAATCAGGAGTTCCTTCGCTACGTCGTCTCTCGGTACTTCGTATACTGATTCGACGCGATCAAGCGCTCTAAGGCCTGTCATAGGGCGCAGACTGCGCAGGCTTCGGTGTCGTCGTCTTCATCTAATGCCGCTGCGAAAACATCCCAGGCTGGTCGGTTCTTCTTGCGCGCGATCTCTCTACCTAGGGCTACCTCGTGCCGCTCCAGGATCTCGTCCTTCCGCCCGAGCAATTGCACGAGCGATTCGCCGCCAGCCCATGTATAGTTGCGGCCACTCATAGCTTGTGCGGAGAAGTCTGCTGCACCGTCTGGGCCTGCGTCAAGTAGAACCTTCTGCTCAATGCCTACCGCTCGGTCCCACAAGTCGGGGTGGCGTTCTGCAAGCCCTACCCATTCGGCTTTGCGTTGGTAGAAACAGAAATAGCAGCCTGAGCGAGTCCTCCACTCGTAGTAGGACGGCAGTCCGACACCAGCCTCATCGAGGATGCGCATCACGCCGTCCTTATCGATTCCATCCTCAATAAATGGAAACACCGTCGTGATATTCGGTTTCGTCGAGACATAGCCCTTGCGATTTGATTCATCTGCGCGTATCGCGACGTATGAAACCGCTGGAGTTTCGCCAATCCAGTCCTCGAGCGGCTCGATTTTCATCTTCTTCGTACACCAGCGCATTTGTGGTGAGGGCAATGCCCCTCTGTAGACCTCGAACCAGTGATCGAAACCCCGCCTTGGGTTGAGTCGCGATATCTTCTTGCCAAGCGCCACTTCGAGACGGTCAAGGTATTCGTAAGTTTCAGGCAGTTCCGCCCCGGTGTCGCAGAAGAAATACTCCATATCCGGTACGAGTTCGCGCAGGTACACGGCTAAGGCACTCGAATCCTTGCCCCCTGAGATACCGCAAATGTGACGCACGGTTAGGCCACCTGCGGGATTGCTCTCAGCCACCTTGCACGCTCCTTATCGAGTCTGCTAGTGACGCTACATCCGGGGGGGGACTTGCACCCTCGTCCGTACCGTCTAACAACGACGCAAGCAGTACCTCGCGTGCCTTCTCTGTACCTCCGAATACCTCTGCCATTTGCTGTAACAGAGCCGCGATCCCTGGTTCTGCCTCGCGCTTCTCGTCCGTTGTGGCCCATAGCACCATCCGGCCTTCCCGACCATCAAGGCGAGTAACGACGACCGGGACAACGTCTATTTGTTCGTTGTCTAATGCCTTCCGCTCGGAAATAAGCGCGCTAACTCGCCGGAATGCACCTCCTAGCTCTGTAGCACCTAAGCGAAACCGCCCGACTGTCTCGTCGTTCCAGCTTTTCGGCGCCGGGGCATCGGCGACGATCATTGCAATGTTTTCGACCCATTCACGGTGTTCAAGTTCGTCCCTGCAGGCTGCATTCACGAAAGATTTCAACTTGAGCTCAAGTACAGAACCTGCGAGCGATGACGCGTGCCCGCTGAACGATTTCCGCAGAATTTCTCTCGGTTCAGCCAGCGCTCGAGCTAGCTCGTCTTCCAGCCCCCTGAGCAAACTTGGATATGCGTCCTCAAGCTCTTCGATCGCCAAGACAAGCGCTTCCACGTACTCATCAATATCCGCGGCGCGCACCTTGCGAACGACCGGTATCGGTTCGAGTCCAAAGACCATCGGGAGCTCTTCAAAAATCAAACGATCGGGCTCGCTAGCTAGCCGGAACGCCTTACGCATGCCTTTGGCAGCATCGGAAACTGAAGCTGTTCCCATTGTGTAGGGCTCGAGTCGCCTCATCTGGGCGAAGAGCCGTCGCGCCACACCAAGAAATGTCGGTGCACCGACATACGACGCATAACCGAGACGCTGCGCGAGTTTCTCCACGACCTGCTTGCGGGCCCGTGAGGTCGCTGCAGTGTTCTTCACTGCGAAATGCCCTGGATTTTTTGCGAATCGTTCTGCTACTGCATCATCTAACGCAAGTACGAGAGTGCCATGTTCGTAAAGTGCGACGTCGTATTGGCGGAGTATTAGGGCGACAATCAGCAGGATTGGAATCGGTCCGTCTTTCAGGCCAATTGGTGGAGCCTGCAGCGTGCGCCACATATCGAGAGCGTTGACCTTCTGTTCGGTTGCCCGCTCGAACGCCTGCTCGATCACACGCCAAGCACTCCCGTACCGCACGTCTGTCGGCGCTTGAAATGCCATAGTTCCGTCGGGACCAACTACGTGGAATCCTGGAGTCGCAAGAATTGCTTCGTACATAGCCCTTTCGGCGGGATACCCGATGATCCCGAGGTGCGGAGATGCTGGATTAGCGAGCATCCCTTCGATTATTACCCGCCGCGCCTTCGATCCCTGAGCTGTCAATTCGCGGCGAGCAATCATCTCATTCGGTACGCACGGTGTGTCCGAATAGACATAGTCCGCGATATTCGAGAGGACTCGGGATGGCTCGCCCCCCGCATCGAATGTTTCGGTCGATCCGAGAAGGCTCCACGTAGCCTCACCTGACTCGAAGACCGCCTCGACTGCTTCTTGCAAGCCCTCCTGAGCGGCGACAAGCCGTTCGATGATTTCTCGCCGCGCTACCCAGTCATCGCCAGCTGATTCTGCTGTTCTAAGCACTTCTGCAAGTGCCGACGCTTCGACCGCAGCAGCTCGAAGACTGTCAACGTTCCCAGCCATAACTGCAACTAACGGCTTGTCGTCTGACTTCGGAGCGATATCAGGAAGTTGCTGCACGACGCTAAGCAGGACTCGGCCGTCCCACTCAGAGTCTGCACTTGGCGCGACTAGATCGTCGATACCGAAACTAGAAAACCGACGCTCGAATACGCGCAGGGTTCCGTGTTGTTGGGAGTGCCTCGATGCCACTAGAGGCGACGGCGGTACCATTTCGTTCAGCAACTCGGAGAGGCCTGTCGCCGCGCAACGACGACGCGCGACTTCTATGGTTCCCTGCAAGTCGAAGTCGGATCCTTGCCAGATCCGATACTCATCCGCGAAGTCGCGATAAGTGACTAGCCCACGATCTTCAAGGCCACGCAACGCTGCCGCGACAGCCGAAGACTCGACATCATCGGCCACTGCGAGACTGAGTACGGAACGCGAAGCCCGTAACGCTCCACCAGCGGAAATCAGATTAAGCACCCCGATGGACTTCAAAACGTTGAGACTGACGTCGTTTAGCCCCGTCGTATCGCGGATACGGGTTTCAATTTCAACCCACCGCCCACCTGACGTTGCTGAGGCGATCATCGTCGCTGCCGAAGCAACGAAATAGTCGTAAACATTTGACAGTCGAACGAAAGGCAGTGCCTTCCCTTTCTCGAGCTGTGTAGCTTCGAGAAATGCAGGAACAGCCTGCGGTTCAGGACCAGCAAGAAACGAGAAAATTGTTCGCTCGTTTTGGCCATAGCGCGAGCACAATTCGGGGAGTGCCGCAAGCGCTACTGGATGCAGCGGAAACGACCGCGAGGCAACCCCGTCATCGAAAAGGTCGCCAAGGCCAGCCCGCGCAAAGCTCAGGCGGCGCTTGCTAATCCACCTTCCGATGGCAGCATCAAGATTGGCAGACTTGCGATCGAAGGCCGCTGCTACTAAGCGCCGAGCCTGAGACGCGGACTCGACGTAGGCGATATCTTCAAAGCGGCCTTGAACCTTCACCCACTCGCGGCGGCGGGCAGTCGAGCTCTCGTGGACATACTCCTCGAAGGCAAGATGTTGCATCGTGATGACAACGAGTGGTAGCCCTCGACCGGCGCCACCCGCCCACTCGGCTAATTCTTGCAAAAGAAACGGGTCATCATTTCGACCCGTGTCTGAATATGCCTCCAAGTTCTTTCCGAACTCGTCAACGAGGACCAGCACCGGTGCCTGAGCTGTCAACTTTTCGAGCCCGTCACGGATATCCCTCGGCGTGAGTTTCGACGCCACCTCAGATTTAGCCCAATCGGCCGGAATGGGATTGCTCTTTCGTTTCCCAAAAAAATGCCGCGCCCCTGCCTCGAGAGCGCGTGCGACAGTTGCAGTCACGGGTTCGCGGTTGGCGGTGACAATGCAGCGAACGAAGCCGCTTTTGGCTGCTCCTAGAACCGTACGGGCCAACTGCAGGGCTTCTGCTGTAATCGGGTCGGCGGCGCTGAGTGTCTCCATTGCCAGTTCGAAGTCGTTTGTGTCCCCAGCTGCAGTCAGTCCGCCAAGGAATACGGCGAGTGACGACTTACCAGAGCCATGCGGACCGGTTATCGAGAACGCTCGACCAGAACTATCGCTGTCGAGACTTCGCACAATCCGGCGAACTACGTCAAGTGCCCGACCTGTCGGCAGGTATCCCATGAGAGCGGCCTGGCTCGTATCGCGCTCGACATTGATTGAGCGTGAAAAACGAGTCTGCGGCGCAATCCCATCTGACAGCTTCACTTGGCCTTGGCCTTCGCTCGACTTTTCTGTAATGCCGAGGTCTTCCGAACTTGCCGTATACCGGATATTTTTTTGGCAACCGATGCGGCAGAAAACAGCGTTCCATCCTCCTGCGTGCACACCTCCGCATCACCACACTCACGCGCCGCAGTACCAGCTACCAGTGCGCCCACCGACATCGATTTCTGCCTTCGCGAATAATTCGCGTGAAGCAACATGCTTGCAATTTCTGCGGGATCTCCTTTGAAGGCCAGTTGTAGGGCACCCGCTGGCATCGAAACCGATACCTCTTCGTAGCGGTCAGCTACCGTCCGAAATGCCTGATGCATCGTTTCCTCAGTGAGCTTCAGCAGCCGTCCTGGCGTGCCCGGGTCATTGGCGAGATGTGTGAGTGTTGCTGTCTTGGCATCTGGCTCGTTACGCGCCAAGTAGTCAAGACAGATGTAGACAACAATCTCGGCAGATAGTCCTGGCTTCGATCGACGATTGAATCTGTAGTGCCCCGAAGAACCCGCAGCGGCCGATATAAGACCAAGTTGACGGAAAGGTGAATCGAGGACATCGTCGATGCCCTGGCGTGCGCGCGCGGTTCTCGGCGCATACATATGGAGAAGACATGCAATGTCTTTGCCGATTGTGCTCGGACTCGGCGGTGTCCAGGCAGTAGCTAGCACCTCGTCTGAGACGAATGCCTCAAGCTGCTGTTCAGAGAACTCGAGCGCCGTGAAGGAGTTAAAGGTCGACCACCAAACGGGTACATTCGACACGGCTGAGACAAGATGCCAGTGGAGTATCCACATCGTGGCAAGACTCTCTAGGTACGGGTCGTAACCGATGTTCTCATCGAGCAACGCAATACCAAGCGGTGTAGGTCGAGAATGGGCTACGCGGGAATTTTCCGGTGACGGCACCCGGTCCAGCACCCGAAATGCTGTAGTCCAGAACCGAATCGCGGCCACCATGTTCTTGCCTACTCCGAGACGGACCGTGGCATCTTCGGCCAGGAACACATTGGGGTCCGAGACCGAAGCAGCGAAGCCCTTCTTGATCCAACCGAAACGTGGGTGGAACGTCTGATGATGTCCGAATGTCGGCGTAGCTGCTTGATCGAGTCTCATGTGTGCCGCTTCACGCTCGGGCTAGCGTCTCGGACGCGACCGACGGCTGAGACGATATCTTCGACTGCGGCGTCTATTTCTTCATCCGTTGTATACCGACCCAGGCTGAACCGCAAAGACTGTTCGGCTTCGGTGGGTGTAAGACCCATTGCGCGCAATACATGCGACGGGACAGGGATCGCTGACTGACACGCACTTCCTGTCGCCGCCGCCACCTCTTGCAAATTCGCGAGGATTGCTTCGCCGTCCGCATCATCGAAACGCAGGTTCAGGACATTGCAAGCGCGCGAATCAGCGTTACCGTTCAGATATGTTCCAAAGAGGCGCGAATCGAGTTCAAAATGAAGCTTGTCACGCAACCGCGTTGAGTTCTGCACTTGCACACTTATGTCGGTAGTCGCGTATTCGACTGCTGCCCCTAATCCCACGATCCCGGGTACGTTCAAAGTCCCACTTCGAAGACCGCGCTCCTGACCTCCACCGCTCGCAATGGCGGTGAGCGCTGCGAGTCCGTCGCGTGAACCGATCAGACATCCGACCCCTTTGGGACCGTGGATCTTGTGTGCACTTAGCGCTACGAAGTCTAGCGACGACAGGTCTTGAAGCCCGATGCGGCCGACGGCTTGCGTCGCATCACAAAGTGTGAGAGCACCGCATTCACGGGCAAGGTCGAACGCTTCCTGCACCGGATGGATGACTCCTGTCTCATTGTTCACTGCCATCACCGCAACGAGAGCCACATCATCCGCGAGCGCAGCGGCGAACGCGTTTAGATCGAGCGTCCCGTCTGACAGCACCGCGACGCTCTCGACTTGCGCATCTCGCCGTGCGGCACCGGCTTCTAGCACCGCCTTATGCTCTGTAGCTCCGACCAGGATTCTTGTCCGCCCGGACGGCAGTTTGACTCCCTTGATCGCCAGATTTAGTGACTCCGTCGCTCCGGCGGTGAAGATAACTCGAGTCGGGTTAGCGCCGAACGGTGCCGCCACCCGCTCACGAGCCTGATCGACCAACGCGCATGCGCGGCGGCCTGCACTGTGATGGGTATTCGAAGGGTTCCCGAAGTGACCCGTGAACGCAGGCAACATCTCGTCTAGCACGCTTTCGGCGACTGGAGTTGTTGCGTTGTAGTCCAGGTAAATCACCGCTCAGCACTATACGCCTGAGGTACGACAACCTGAGGGAACCGGCTGTCAGTGACTATTCCGCCAATCGCGCCGACGAACAGACAGGGAAAAAGGTAGAAACAATGATGCTGAACTGATGATCCCTATCGTGAAATCGTCGTCTGTCTGCACACCATGCAGGTTGGGACTCGACGTAAGGCGCAAAACTAACATCGCGATCCGGCTGCCGATACCGCCAGTCACGAATCCGAGGATCATGCCAGCAAGAAGCGATGGTGCGAGCGCCTCCGAAGATCGCGCCAGATGCCAAGAGGTTGGCTTTTCGGATTCAAACAGCCATCACTGCTTTAGCCCAGCGTTCATTGCGGCACTCCAAGA
>SXGT01271355.1_pt1 | contig 28108 bp, 22 predicted proteins | sample 3176221 | NCBI WGS metagenome assembly SXGT01 (sample SAMN11356862, study PRJNA531348) | freshwater metagenome | isolation source: freshwater sample F1-120 | place: China: Fuxian Lake, Yuxi | collected 2017-12-25
GCAGGGGCGGCAGGGGCGGCAGGGGGCGGTGCCGGCACCGGCGCGGGCGGTGCAGGTACCGGCGTCGCGGCACCCGCTTCGCCGATCACGGCGAGGCGCGCGCCGACCGAGACCGTGTCGCCTTCGGGCACGAGGATCTCGGTGACGATCCCACCGACCGGAGCGGGGACCTCCGAGTCGACCTTGTCGGTCGAGACCTCATAGAGCGGCTCGTCGACCGCGACGGTCTCACCGACCTGCTTGAACCACCGGGTGATCGTGCCCTCGGTGACGGTCTCGCCCAACTGCGGCATCGTGACGTCGGTCATGGCTGGTCCTTCCGGAGCTATCCGTGCAGCGAGCGGCCGGTGAGCGCGATCGCGGACTCGCCGAACAGCTCCGACAGTGTCGGGTGCGCGTGCACGAGGCGCGCGAGGTCGGCGGCGGTGGCTTCCCAGTTGACCGCGAGGAATCCCTCGGTGAGCAGCTCGGTGACCCACGGCCCGCAGAGATGCACTCCGACGATGCGGCCGCTGCCCCGCTCCGCGACGATCTTCACGAGCCCGTCGGTCTCGCCGATGATGATGGCGCGACCGTTGCCGAGGAATCGGTGGACCGACGTCTCGACGGCAAGGCCCTGCGCGGTCGCCGCCGCTTCGGTGAGGCCGCAGAACGCGACCTCGGGATGGCAGTAGATGCCCCAGGGCACCTTGTCGTACTCGATCGGCGCCGGCTCCTCGCCGAGCACGTCCTGGACCGCGACGATCGCCTCGCCGAAGGCGACGTGGGCGAGCTGGGGCGTGTTCACGAGGTCGCCGACCGCGTAGACGCCCGGAACGCTGGTGCGCATCCGGCCGTCGACCGCGACGAAGCCGCGTTCGTCGATCGCGATCCCGTTCTCGATCAGCCCGACACCCTCGCTGCGGGGGCGCCGCCCGACGCTCACGATCACCATGTCGACCGCGAGTTCCACCTCGCCCGCCTTGGCTTCGTAGCGCACCGTCACGCCGTCGTCGGTCCGGTCGGCCGCGATGACCCTGATTCCCGCGAGCGCCTTGATGCCGCGCTTGGCGAACGCGCGCGCGACGGTCTGGGCGACCTGCGGGTCGACCCCGGTCAGGAGCTGTGGGAGCGCCTCGAGGATCGTGACCTCGCTCCCGACGTCGCGGAGGAACGACGCGAACTCACAGCCGATCGCACCGCCACCGATCACCGCGACGCGCGCGGGAACGTGGTCGAGTTCGAGCACGTGGTCCGACGACAGGATCCGCTCGCCGTCGTACTCGAAGCCCGGGAGCGTGAGCGAGCGCGGCAACGAGCCCATCGCGAGCACGACGTTGCGGCCCGTGACGACCGTGCCGTCGGCCGCGACGACGGCGTGAGCATCGCCGTCGGCCAGCCGTCCCCGCGAGTTGACGACCGTGACGCTCCGACCGTCGAGCAACGACTCGAGGCCCTTCGTGAGCCGGTCGATCACGGCCTGCTTGCGGGTCTGGGTAATCGCGAGATCGATCGTCGGGTCGCTCGCGTTCACACCGAACTCGCCCGCGTGGCGCACCGTTCGCACGACGGTCGCGGTCTCGAGCAACTCCTTCGCGGGGATGCAGCCCCGGTGCAGGCAGGTGCCGCCGACGCGTTGCTCCTCGACGAGCGCGCACTCGAGACCGGCGCTGGCCGCGTACAGCGCCGCGGCGTAACCGCCCGGCCCGCCGCCGAGCACCACGAGGTCGAACACCTTGGGGCCGATACCGTCAGGCTGGTCGGGCACGTCGTCTGCTCCCTGCGCGAGTCGTCACGTCATTCTCCCCCAATCGCGGCTCCGCCGCGGGCTCCCCCAATCGCGGCTCCGCCGCGGGCTCATCCGCGGGCGAGCAACACGAAGAAGAGTGCCGAGGCGCCCAGGATCGCGAGCGCGCAGACCGCCGACAAGAACAGCAAGGTGCGGGTCTTCACGCCGATGCCCTCGAGGTCACGTCGCCATTCTCACCGATTCCGGCGGCGGGATCGTCATCGGCGGGATCGACGCGCACGCCGGTCGCGAGAGCACCGCCGGTAGATTCGGAACATGGCCCGTTCCGCTCGTCGCTCCAGCCCCGTTCAGTTGCACGTCTTCATCGGGACCAAGGCCCAATACATCAAGACCGCGCCGTTGCTGCGCCTGCTCGACGACAAGGGCATCGCCTATCGGCTCATCGACTCCGGACAACACGCCCAGATCGCTTCGGTGATGCGGGCCGAACTCGGGGTCCGCGAACCCGACTACGTGTTCGGTCACGACCGCGACATCGCGACCATCACCCAGGCCGCGGCCTGGTCGGCCAAGATCGCCGCGCGCCTCTGGAGCGGTCGACGGCTCCGCGACGAGGTGTTCGGCGGTGCCGGCGGGATCTGCATCGTCCACGGCGACACGCCGAGCACGCTGCTGTCGTGCTTCATCGCGATGCGCGCCGGGCTCGAGGTCGCGCATCTCGAAGCCGGGTTGCGATCGAACAGCCTGATGCATCCGTTCCCCGAGGAGATCATCCGGATCATCGTCATGCGATTGGCGCACCTGTGCTTCGCCCCGACACCCGACGCGGTCGAGAACCTCCGCAAGATCCGCATGCGGGGCCGCATCGTCCCGCTCGAGGCCAACACCTCGGTCGAGGCCGTGCGTTACGCGCTCGGCACCGACACCCCCGACGACACCGGTCCGGCGATCGTGACGATGCACCGGGTCGAGAACCTGAAGAACAAGGACCGCGTCGAGGGGTTCGTCGATCTCGTGTGTCGCATCGCCGCCGAACGGCCGGTCCGTTTCGTCGTGCACGAGCCGACGCGCCTCGCGATCGAGAAGTACGGCGTGGTCGAGCGGCTCCGCGCCGCCGGCGTCGAGATGGGCCCGCTCGTCGCGCACTCCGAGTTCGTCGAGTTGATGCGTCACGCGCCGATGGTCGTGATCGACGGCGGCTCCATCCAGGAAGAATGCGCTTACATCGGCGTTCCGACGATGCTGTGGCGCGACAAGACCGAGCGACTCCACGGCCTCGGCGACAACGTGGTGCTCGCCCACTACGACCCCGAGGTCGTCGACGCCTTCCTCGCAGACCCGGAGCAGTATCGCCGTCCGGTGTCGCTACCCGCGAGCGCGCCGAGCGAGCAGATCATGGACGAACTCCTCGCGGAACTCGACCGCCTGCGGCGAGCTCAGGCGAACAGCGCGCGGAGCTGAGCGACGCGATCGTCGATCGCGAACTCACGTCCGATCCGCTCACGTGCCGCGGCACCGATCGCCGCGCGGCGTGCAGCATCGTCGAGCACGCTGCGGGTCGCGGCGACGAGGGCGTCCGCCGACTCGCCCGCCACGAGCAACCCGTCGACCCCGTCGGTGATCGCCGGGGTGATCGCCGCGGTGGCGGTCCCGACGACGATGTTGCCCAGCGCCTGGACCTCGAGCACGGTCTGGCTCACCCCGAGCACCGAGACGTCGGTCCGGAACGGGAGCAGCATCACGTCGCACGAAGCGATCAACGCCAGGCGTTCGCGCTCCTCGAGGAATCCGCGCCACTCGATCCGCTCGGAGGAGTGGTTCGCCCGGAGCTCGGCGAGCAGCTCACCGGTCCCCGCGACCACGAAGTCGACCTCGCCCGACTCGCCCGCGAGTCGGTCCATCGCCGCGAGCGCGAGGTCGGCACCCTTCACCCGGTTGACGTGGTTCACGAACCCGACACGGGTGCGCGCCGTGCTCGGCTCGCGCGTCACCGCCGCGAGCTGCTCGCAGTCGACGGCGGGGAGCAGCGGGGCGACGTTGCCGACCGCGCCGGCGAACTGGCTCTGGATCTTGTCGCTCGCGGCGAGCACGCCGTCGTAACGGCGCAACACCGCCCGGAGCGCGCGGGGTGGCGGACCCTCGACGTTGGTGGCCTGGAAGAACCAGCGTCGCCCACCGGCCCCGAGCGACGCCGCGTCGAACGCGCCCCAATACACGGCGGCTCGCGCGAGCTCGTAGATCCCGTTGACCACGATCGTCGCGTCAGGGCGGATCCGACGGAGCTCCCGACCTGCACGGAGCGGGAACGGGCCCGTGACCCGATGGACCACGCAGCCGTCCCATCGGATGATCGCGGCATCGCCCGCGTGCTCGGCCGCCGTCACCACGTGTACGTCGATGCCCGACGCCGCGAGCCGACGCGCGAGCACCGACAGGTACCCCACGATCCCCGAGATCCGCGGGTACGGCGGGAAGTACTTGACGACGATCGCGACGCGGGGCACGGGGCTCGAACAGATCTCGGGACTCAGGAGATCCCGGGCGCGGCGAGTTCGAGCATCAGATAGCCACCGAACAGCTCACCGAGCTTGGTGTCGCACAGCCGACGGTCGAGCCACCGCACGACGGGGCCGAGCACCGGAACCGTGTAGAAGTGACGCGTCGCCGCGAAGATGCGCGCGCCGCGCGCCGAGCGAACCTCGAAACCGGGCGGCAGGATCCGCTCGATATCGGCGCGCCGATCGAAGCGGATGAAGACCGGTTCCTTGGACCGCCGCAACGACACGAGCCGATACGTCAACGTCTTGAAGCTCCACGGGTTGTAGAACTCGAGGAAGGCGCGTCCGCCGGGCGTGAGGACGCGGCGCACTTCGCGCAGCCCGCCTTCGATGTCGGGGACGTGCGCCAGCACCTTGCACGAGTAGACGACGTCGAAGGTGTCGTCTCCGAACGGCAGCGAACCGACCACGGCGTTCGTCGCGCGCAGACCCTTGCGCTTGCTGACGCCGGCCATCCCGAGCGACAGGTCGATCCCGACCGCGCGTTCCGCGACCGCGTGGACGCGTTCGAGGATGAGACCGGTCCCGCAGCCGATCTCCAACGCCTTCTTGCCGGTGACCCAACGCTCGATCTTCTCGAACTCGAGATCGTTGATGACGCCGTAGTAGCCCTCGCGCCGCTCGCCCTCGTACCAGGTCGAGTAGTCGTCGTAGTAGGCGGCGATGTCGGCGCGCTCTGCAGACGCTGCTTCGGTCATGATGCCTTTCCGGTTCGGTCCCGACGAGCGACGATCACGGCGGTGAGCACCGCCAGCACGAGCAGTCCCGCGAGCCGGTCCGCAGCCGCTGCGGCGACGGCGACCGCGGGTTCGAGTCCGAGCACCGGGCTGATCAGCCCGACCAGGGCCTCGCGAATTCCGATGCCGGCAGGGAAGATACCGGTCGCCGAGGCGATCACTCCGGCCAACGTCAGGCCGAGCGCCTGCGCGAGGCTGACGTCGAGTCCGAGACCGGCGATGATGCCGAGCAGCCGGAGACCACCCACGATCACGGTGCCGAGTTCCACGAGGACAATGGCCGCGAACACCGCATTCGTGCCATCGGCGGGCGCGACGCGCCGGACAAGGAAATAGGTGGCGGCGAGCAGCGCGACTCCGGCCCCGACGAGCACCGCGCCGAGCAACACGCGGTCCGCGACCGGCTGGAGGACCCCGGCTGCGAAGGCACTCGCGCCGAGCCAGGCCACACCGACCGTCGCGGTCGTCGCCGCGGCCCGCTTCACCCCGGTCTGCTCGCTCACGAGCGCACTCGTCCGCACGAGCACCGAACCCGGGACCGGTGCGAGGTTCGCGGCGGTGCCGAGCACGCTCACACGGATCGCATCGCCGATCGGGACGACCCGATCCACGAGGCGCCCCTGCTGGCGGTACTCGAGACCGTTCAAGAACACGGTGACGAGCGGACCCAACACGCCGACCGCCACCAGCAGCGCCCAACGCGGCTCGGGTTCGGGTTCGTCGGGGAAGTTCGCGATCGCGAGCCACCCCATCGCGACGAACGCGACGAACGCGACCGCCAACAGGACGCGTTGCACCCGCGGCGACGCCGAACGCGCCGGCCGCAGCCGGCTCATCCACGACGTCATGGCTGCGATCCGCGCCTCAGCGCGTCGCGGGTTCGATGTCGTGGGTGGACTTGCCCGAGCGCGCGAGCACGTCGGCGAGGAGTCCGATCGAGAGCACCTGGAAACCCATGAACAGCAACAGCGCCGTGTTGACGGGGACGCGGAACTCGGTCTTGTCGAAGAGGTCCCAGATCAACTTGCCGAAGCCGGCGGTGAGAAGGGCGAGCGACAGTGGACCGAACACCCGCATCGGGTTGTAGGTGAAGATCATGCGCACGACCTGCTGCGCGTATCGCTTGGTATCACGGTACCAATGGAACTTCGACGTGCCCGCTCGCTCCTTGTACTCGATCGGGATGTACTTGACCGAGTAACCGTTCGCGAGGAAGCACATCGTGATCGTGGTGACGCACGAGAAACCCGCCGGGAGCATGTGCAGGTACTGCAGCGACACGTCGCGACGAAACGCGCGGAACCCCGAGTTGAGGTCGGGGATCTTCACGTTGGTGAGGTACTGCGCGAGCCGGCGGATGAACCACTTCGCCGGAACCCGCGCGAACTTGTGCGTCCCCTCCTCCGACGTGCGCGCCCCGACGACCTGGTCGTTGCCCTCGAGTTCCTTGACCAGCATCGGAATGTCGTCGTTCGGGTAGGTCATGTCGACGTCGGTCCACACGACGATGCGCCCCTTCGACGCGCGCGTCCCGGCGCCGCGGGCCGAACCCGAGCCGCGATTGTGCACGAACGAGATGAGCCGGATGTCGTCGATCTGGCGCAGCTCCTCGAGCGAACCGTCGGTCGAACCATCATCGATCACGACCAGCTCGTAGGAGTAGGGCGAGCTGTCCATCGCGAGCGTGATGCGATCGAGCTCGTCGCGCAGGTGGCCCTTCTCGTTGTAGATCGGCAGCACGATCGAGACGTCGACCACACGGTCACCGGTACTCACGCGTTCAGCCATGTCCACCCATCTTCGCCAACGCGGCACGCGCCGCCGAGACTCGAATCCGTCGCACCGGCAGCCTAGAGGCGCGGTACGCCCAACCGTGGCCCGAGCGGCCCTGGCCCGCGATGGCACCGAAGCGCCGCGGCGTTCGGGAAGTTCTGTAGCGTTCGGCGATCGTCACCGTCCCCGACTCCCCCCCAGGTAGCGCCAATCCCGAACCGGAGCCCGGGCGGCCGCGGCGACCGGCCGGTCGCGTCGAGGTCGTCGCCGCGATCCTCGCCCTCGGATTCGTCTTCGTGGCGCTCTACCGGAGCTATCCGCACACCTGGAACGGCGACCCGACGTTCGTGTCACCGCGCCAGCAGGTGACCTACGAGCTGTCCAAGCGTTGGGCCGACGCGGGCAAGCCGGCCTTCGCCGAGCCCCTGCTCGGCACGCTCGACCCCGATGTCGCGCCGGCGCTCGTGCCACGCGACGCGAGTTCGCGCGACGACGAGATCATCCCGAAGGACTTCCCGGTCACCGTCGCGCTGTACGCGGCGACCCACGTCGTCGCGTCGCGGCTCGTGCCGGCGGTCAGCCCCTTCTTCGCGTGCATCGCGTTGCTGCTGTTCGCGCTGCTCGTCGATCGAGTCACCCGCTCGCGCCGAGCGGCCTGGATCGCGACCGCACTGCTCGCCGCGACAACCTCGTTCTGGATGAGCAGCGCGGCGACCGTGTCGGGCGACTCGGTCGGCCTGTGCGGGATGTTCGCGGCGTGTTACGCCCTCGTGCGCCTGTCCGAGGGAGCGCGGTGGCGATGGGTCGCCGCCGCTGCGATCGGGTTCGGGCTCATGGTCGCGAGTCGCTACACGCTCATCGGGCCGGCAGCAGTGATCCTCGCGACGTTCGCCTGGCACCACCGCGACCGCTTCTGGCGTTGGTTCGGCGTGGGTGCCGGTCTCGTCGCCGCGCTGCTCCCCGTGCTCGTGTACCACACGTGGATGTACGGCGGCCCGACGAAGACCGGGTACGGCCTCGCCGACAAGGTGTTCAAGGAGCGGGTCCGTTTCGAGGGCCGCGGGCTCACCACGATCAACTTCGGTCGCGTCGCCGATCATCTCCGGTACTACCTCGCGCGGCCGGAGATCGCTGCGCTGTGGCTGCTCGCGATCACGGCGATCGTGGTCGTCTTCGTGCGACGCGAGCGCGGGTCGCTTCGGACCTTCGCGCTCGCAACACCGCTCGTGAGCCTGCCGCTCGTCGTCTACCACGGCGGTCAGGGGCTCTGGGGATCCGTCGGGTTCACGACGAACTCGTCGTATCTGCGGTACCTGTTGCCCGTGTTCGCCCTGTGGTGCCTCCTCGCGGGGTGGCTCCTCGACCGGGTCGCCGGGCGCCCGTCGCCCGTCTGGCGCGATCGAGTGCTCGCGCTGACCGCGGCGATCGCCGCGCTCGCGATGTGGACGACCTACGACGGGCCGAGCGGCGTCCGCCAGCTCGAGGACGGCGTGCCGTACCAGGGGTTCCTCACCCAGGTCGTGATCGACCGGACTCCGCCCGACGCGCTCGTGATCTCACGGACCGGCTCCAAGATCCTCTGGCCCGAGCGCAACGTCTTGACCGCGACGCTCTTGTACGACGGCGACGCGATCACCGACGAGAAGATCCTGCTGTGGGACGTCGTTCCGAGCGCCGAACGCCTCGCGCAGGTCAGCGGCGACCTCGTCGACGACGGACACGACGTGTTCATCTACGACGACGGCGCGTCGCCGGGGTGGTTGACGAACCGCGACATCACCGAGATCCGCGCCGCACTCGCCGTGCGCGGGATGCGCCTCCGCGTCACAGTCACCGACGCGGTCCCGCCGCTGTACCACGTGGTCGCCGCGGCGCCGTGAACCCCGACGCGGTCCGGTCGCACGTCCCCCGCTGGTTCGCGACGATCGTTCGCCTCGGCGGCATCGCGATCCTCGCGTTCGGCCTGACCGGACTCGCCGCGGCCGTCGTGGGCGTGTTCGCCCCCTGGGTGGTCGTACCACCGGCGGCGCTCGCGACGTACGCGCTCGGCCGCCGGGCGCGCGTCCCCCGGGCACGCGCGGGCCTCGCCGCGCAGCTCGGCGCCGCGGCGATGATCGCCGTCGTGGTCGTCGCCGGCGGGTACGGATTCCGTCACCGGTCCGAACACGTGGCGATCAACCGCGATCCCGGGTTCTACGTGAACGCGGCCCGCTGGCTCGAACGAGACGGTTCGCTCGAGGTCGACGCTCGGGTCGGTCCGTTCGCCGATGCCCCCGCGCTGACGTTCGAGGTTCCGGGCGTCTACGACCGCGACGGCGGACCGCTGCACTTCCAGGGCGACCATCTGCTGCCCGTGCTGATGGCGGAGGGCTCGTGGTTCGGTGGTACGACCGCGCTGTTCGCGGTGCCGATCGTGCTCGGAGGCTTCGCGCTCCTCGCCGTCTACCTGCTGCTCGCCGCGCGCGCCGGGGCGCTCCCCGCGCTGGTGGCAACGACCGCGCTCGCGGTATCGCTGCCGTTCCTCGCGTTCTCACGCGACGCCTACACCGAGATCCCGACGCTCGCCCTCGTCGCGTTCGCGCTCGCGTGCCTCCCGGCGCGCGGCGGGGTACCGCACCGGTACGACGCGCTCCTCGCCGGGCTCGCGCTCGGCGCGCTGTGCGCGCTCCGGATCGACGCGCCGCTGTTGCTGTTCGCCTGGCCGTTCATCGCGGCGCTCTGGTGGCGGCGGCATCGCGGATCGATCCCCGCGGCCGACAACGTCGGAGCTCCGTCGCCCGAGCGAGCCGTGGCCATGATGGCGGTCGGCTTCTCGGTCGCGGCCGCCGTGGCGTGGTCCGATCTCGCCCTCCGGGCGCCCGAGTACCTCGACGACCTCGGGGCGCGAACCGTTGCCCTGTGGCTCGCATTGGCCACCACGGTCGTGGCCGCCGCCGTGTACGCGCGCAGCGATCGCCTCGCCGCCGCGGTCGATCGGGCGAACGCGCGTCTCGTGCGCTCCGGTGTCGTCGTCGCCGGGGCAACGACGGCAGGGTTCGTCGCCGTGTGGGGTTTGCGTCCCGTCCTCGACGAAGTGCGCGGAACCGCGCAACCTGCGGTCGGAGAGATCCAAGAACTCCAGGGCCTCGCGATCGACCTCACCCGCAAGTACGCAGAGTCGTCGCTCTCCTGGCAGGCCTGGTATCACGGGACCGTCGCGCTCGCGGTCGCCGCCGTCGGGATCGGCCTCATCGCGGCCCGTCACCGGCCGATCGCGGCACGGTTCGGGCCGCTGCTCGCGACGGCCGCGCCGGCCGCGGTGCTCTACCTCTACCGACCCAACATCTTTCCGGATCACACGTGGGTGATGCGCCGTTACCTCCCGACACTCTCACTGCTCGTCGTCGCCGCGATCGCGACCGCGCTCGCGACGTTGCCCCGGGCGAGGTTCGCCCGCCACGGTCGAGTCGGGCGCCTCACCGCGATCGGGCTGGCCGGTGCGCTCGCGGTCGTCGTCGTCGTCGCGCCCGCCGCCACGAGTCGGCCCGTGCGCGCCGCCGCGGATCAGCACGGCTTCCTCGGTGCGATCGAGCAAGCTTGCTCCGCGATGGGGCCCGACGCGGCCGCGATCGTCCTCGTCGATCGATCGAGCGTGCCCCACAAGTTGTTGCCGCAGGCGTTCCGCGGCTTCTGCGGTCTCCCCACCGCGATCGGCGACTCGACGCTCCGACCGAGCGTCATCCGCGACCTCGCGCGACGTTGGACGGCCGACGGGCGCCGCCTGCACCTCGTCGTGGCCGATGCCGCGGCCGTCGCCGACCTGTGTCCGGTGGAACGAGTCGCCACGATCGACACGGTCAACACCCTGCTGCTCGAACAGACGCTGACCGGCCCGCCCGACGGCTACTCGACCCAGTCGTTGACCTTCGAGGTCTACGACGCCGGGACCTGCTGATCCCTCGGTACCATGATCCGGCCCTGCGAACGGCCGATCAGACCCGAGCCACCGCAGTCTCCCGGAGCCGCCGGCGTGTCCACTCCCCCCACTCGTGCCCAAAAGCTCGTCGGCGCGGCCAAGTCCAACGTGCCCGAGGGCACCTACGCGGTCGGCGCCGGCCTCATGGTCGCTGCCGTCACCGCGTACGGCTTCCAGATCCTCGCGGTGAAGCAACTGTCCGAGAACGGCTACAACGCGCTGAACGCGCTGTGGGTGATGGTGTTCGTCGTCACCCCCGGTTTCTTCCAGCCGCTCGAGCAGGAGGTCGCTCGGGCCCTCGCCTACCGGCGTGCGCAGGGCACCGGCGGAGGTCCGATCGTGCGTCGGGCCGGCGAACTCGGCGCGGTCCTCGCGGGTGCCGTCGCCCTCGCTGCGGTGATCGCGGCACCGCTCTGGCTGATCGACAACTACTTCCACGACGAGCCGATGATGCTCGTTTGCCTGCTCATCGCACTCGTCACGTACTACGCCGCGCACCTCACGCGCGGCACCCTCTCGGGCAACGGCCGCTTCGGCGCATACGGGTTGATGCACGGCTCCGAGGGGCTCATCCGGATCGCGTTCGTCGCGGTCGTGTTCCTCACCGGGTCGACGAGCCCCGGATGGTTCGGCCTCGCACTCGTCGTGCCGCCCGCGTTCGCGGTGCTCATCTCGCTGCGCGGCCAACACGACCTCATCCGTCCGGGGCCCGACGCCCCGTACTCGGAGTTGTCGGGAGCGCTCGGCACCCTGCTCGTCGGCACCGCACTCGCACAGGTGATGTCGTACGCGCCGGTGATCGCGGCCAACGTCTTGAGCGGCGACTCCAACGCCGACGACAAGGCGCTGGCCGGATTCATCACCGCAATGTTCATCGCCCGCATCCCGATCCTGTTGTTCCAAGCCGTGCAGGCATCGCTGCTCCCCAAGCTCGCCGGCTACGCGGGCGAAGGCCGCCACGACGACTTCCGCTCGGGTCTGCGCAAGCTGCTCGTGGTCGTCGTCGGGATCGGCGTCATCGGCGTGGCCGCAGGCGGCACGCTCGGCCCGACCGTCGGCGAGATCCTGTTCAGCGAGAAGTGGACGCTGGCCAACCGCGACCTCGCGCTGTTGGCGGCCGGTGCCGCCGGCTTCATCCTGGCGCTGACGCTCGCGCAGGGCCTCATCGCGCTGCGCGGCTACCTGCACGTCGCCGCGGGCTGGATCGTCGGCATCGGCGTGTTCGTCGCCGTCATGCCGCTCGGCGAAGACATCTTCCTGCGCGCCGAGAACGCGTTCGTGGCGAGCAGCTTCGCGGCCGCGGCGCTCATGGGAGTTCTCTTGGTACTGCGCATGCGGGTCGCATCCGCCACGATCGAGGACCTCGTCGAGGTCGTCGAGCACGAACCGTTCGAGCTGTAGCGCGCCGACCATGGCCTGGATCCGGCTCGTCCGCCCGAAGCAATGGTCGAAGAACGTGCTCGTGTTCGCCGCGCCCGGCGCCGCGGGCGTGCTCGGCGAGGGCGATGCACTGCTCAAGACCTGCATCGCGTTCGTGTGCTTCTGCCTCGCCGCGAGTGGGACCTACTGCTGGAACGACGCGCTCGACGCGGTCGAAGATCGGCTGCACCCCAAGAAGCAGCACCGGCCGATCGCGGCGGGGGCCATCACCCCCGCGTCTGCGATGGTGGTCGGCACGGTGTTGTTGACGCTCGCCGTCACGCTCAGCTTCGCGGCCCATTGGCACCTCGCGATGGTCATCGGCGGGTACGTCGGCCTGACCCTCGCCTACAGCTCGGCGCTGAAGCACGAACCGGTGATCGATCTCGCCGCGGTGGCCGCCGGATTCCTGTTGCGGGCGATCGCCGGCGGTGTCGCGGTCGACGTCGAGATCTCGCCCTACTTCCTCATCGTCGCCGGGGCCGGTTCGCTGTTCATGGTGACCGGCAAGCGCCACGCCGAACGGGTGGAACTCGGCGACGGCGCCGCGGCGCACCGTCGTTCGCTCGCGCACTACTCGATCACCTACCTCGCGTACGTGCGCGGGGTCGCCACGAGCATCGCGATCTTCGGCTACGTGCTCTGGGCGTTCGAGGTCTCGGCGCGCACCGGCAACGAGGTGCTGTTCCAACTCTCGATCGTGCCGTTCGTGCTCGGTCTGCTCCGCTACGCGCTGCTCCTCGAGCAGGGTGCCGGCGGTGCGCCCGAGGAGATCGTGCTGTCGGATCGTGTCCTCCAGTTGATCGGCCTCACGTGGATCGCGCTGTTCGCGTTCGGGGTGCACGGTGGCTGAGGAGACGGCGCCGGCGCTGCCGGGCACGACCCGCGACGCGCTGCTGAGCGGATGGTGCGGGACCGCGCCGAGTCGCGCGCAGCTCTGGGCTCCGCCGTCGGCAACTGCCGTCGCCGAACATCTCGCCGAGTTGGGCGCGCGCGGTGTCATCGCCCGCGGGCTCGGTCGCAGTTACGGCGACGCCGCGCAGAACGCCGGTGGCGTCGTCATCGACGGCACCGCGCTCGACGGCATCCACGCGATCGACCTCGAGGCGGGCACGGTCACCTGCGACGCGGGTGTGAGCCTCGCGACCCTGATGCAGGTGCTGATTCCCCTCGGCTGGTTCCCGACGGTGATCCCCGGGACCCGGTTCGTCACGGTCGGTGGCGCGATCGCTTCCGACATCCACGGCAAGTTCCGCGGTGGCAGCTTCGGCGACTTCGTCGAGCGCGCGCACCTCGTCGCGCCCGGCGCGGGCACCATCGAGATCGCACCCGACGGCCCCGACCCCGATGCCTACTGGGCCACGACCGGCGGCATGGGACTCACGGGAGTCGTGACCGACGCGACCCTGCGCCTCCACCCCGTCGAGACCGCCTGGATGTCGGTCGATACCGAACGCTGCGCCGACGTCGACGCCTGCATGGCGCGCATGTCGGACTCCGACGATCGCTATCGCTACTCCGTCGCGTGGATCGACTGCCTCGCCACCGGCGGTTCGCTCGGGCGTTCGGTGCTCGAGCGCGGCAACCACGCCACGCTCGACGCGCTCGACAGCAAGCATCGCGATCGAGCGCGCGACTACGCGCCCCGCGTCAGCATCTCGGCTCCGCCGTGGCTCCCGAACGGGCTCGTGAATCGGTTGTCGATGCGCGCGTTCAACGAGCTCTGGTTCCGCAAGGCGCCGCAGCAGTCACACGACGCGATCCACTCGATCGTGTCGTTCTTCCACCCGCTCGACATGGTGCTCGGTTGGAATCGGATCTACGGCAGCCGCGGGTTCCTCCAGTACCAGTTCGTCGTTCCCGATGGTGCCGAACACGTCGTGCGCGCTGCGCTCGAAGCCCTCTCGGGCGCGGGCACAGCGTCGTTCCTCGCGGTTCTGAAACGGTTCGAGTCGCGCAACGAGGGGATGCTGTCGTTCCCGATGCCGGGCTGGACCCTCGCGGTCGACGTTCCCGCCGGCGGTGCGAGCCTCGCGGGGTTGCTCGACGGTCTCGACCGACTCGTGGTCGAGGCCGGCGGGCGTGTCTATCTCGCCAAGGACTCCCGGGTGGACCCCGCTCACCTCCCCGCCATGTACCCCGACCTGGGCCGGTTCCGCGAGGTCGCGACGCGCCTCGATCCCCGGGGCACGATGCAGTCCGACCTCGACCGCCGGCTCGGCCTGCGCGGATGCCAGGGGTCGCCGAACCCGATGCACGACACTCGATGAAAGTTGCCCGATGAAAGTTGCCCGATGAGAGATGGTCTGGGATCCGTGCAGTCGGTGCTCGTGCTCGGTGGCGGCTCCGACATCGCCATGGCGATCGTGCGCGAGTTGGTCGCGCGGCGAACGCGACGCGTCGTGCTCGCCGGACGGCATCCCGAGGCAATGGAAGCGGGCGCAGCCGAACTGCGCGCGGCCGGCGCCGACGTCGACATCATGACCTTCGACGCGACCGCCGTCGCGACCCACGCCGAATTCATCGAGTCCGCGTTCGCCGACTCCGCGTTCGCGGCGGGCGACGTCGACCTCGTGATCGTCGCATTCGGTGTCCTCGGCGATCAGGATCGCGACGAGCGCGACGCCGCCGCGGCCGTTGACGTGCTCACCGCCAACTTCACGGGGGCCGCGTCGGTCGGCGTGCTCGCCGCCGAACGGCTCCGGGCCCAAGGGCACGGCACGATCGTGTTGCTGTCGTCGGTCGCCGGCGAACGTGTCCGACGCGCGAACTTCGTCTACGGCTCCGCGAAGGCGGGCGTCGACGCGTTCTACCTCGGTCTCGGCGAGGCGTTGCGCGGCTCCGGCGCGAGGGTGCTCGTGGTGCGACCCGGGTTCGTGCACACCAAGATGACCGAGGGCCTCCCGTCGGCGCCGCTCGCGGTCACACCCGACCGCGTCGCCGCCGACACGCTCGCGGGCCTCGCCAAGGGCGCCGACCTCGTGTGGTCGCCGGGCGCGATGCGCTACGTGATGTCGGTGTTGCGTCACGTACCGCGGCCGATCTTCCGCCGACTGCCGATCTGACGGCCACGGGCGTGCGCACGATCGCGGCGTTCGACTTCGACGGGACCCTGACGCGGCGCGACACGCTGTATCCGTTCTTGCGTGACTTCGTCGGCGTGCCCGCACTCGCGGCCGCGGCGGTCCGCGACCTCCCGCGCCTCGCCGCCGCAGCCCTCGGACGTGGGGATCGCGACGCGGCCAAGGCGCGGCTGTTCGCCCGGGTCCTCGGCGGCCGCTCGGCGGGCGACGCGTGGGACCACGGTCGCCGCCACGCCGAGCGCATCGTCGCCTCCGGGCTCCGGCCCGAAATGATCGAACGCCTCGAGGGGCATCGCCGCGACGGGCACGAGGTCGTGATCGTGTCGGCATCGATCGACGCCTACCTCGACGTCGTCGGGTCGGTGCTCGGCATCGATCGTGTGCTGTGTACCCGGCTCGAGGTCCGCGACGGTCGTCTCACCGGTGCGATGCTCGGCGGCAACTGCCGCGGCGCCGCGAAACTCGCGCGGATCCGCGACGCGTTCGGCGACCCGACCACGGAGCCGTACGAACTGTGGGCCTACGGCGACAGCGCGGGCGACGACGCGATGCTCGGTGCCGCCGACCACGCCTTCCGGGTCCGTCGCGACGGCTCGATCGTGCCGACCAATCCAACAGCCGGCTGATCCAATGGCCGTGCTGATTCAGCGGCCGAGCCACACCCGGTCGGGGTCGGTCCCGAGGCCGTAGCCGACGAGGTCGGTGCGCAGGTCGCCGTCGAGGTCGCCCGCGACGAGCGCGGCGAGGTTCTCGTCGAAATCGATCGCCGGGCCACTCACGAACGCTCCGGTTCGGCTGCCGCGTCGCAACACGTCGCCGGCAGGTCCCGCGCCGTAGTACACGAGGTCGTCCGGTCCGTCGCCGTCGAAGTCGCCCGCGACGACGTGCGCGTAGCTCCCGTCGACCCTCACCGACGGTCCGTTCGCGAACACCGCGAACGCCGTGCCGAGTCGCAGCACGTCACCCTTGGTCCCGCGGCCGTAGAAGAAGAGATCGGTCACACGGTCGCCGTTGAAATCGCCGGGGACGATCGCGTCGTAACTGCCGTTGACGGCGAACGGCGACGCGCTGACGAACGACGCGCCGCGCCCGCCGAGCCGGACCACGTCGCCCTTCGTGCCCCGCCCGTAGAGGAACACGTCGCCGTACCCGTCGCCGTCGAAGTCACCGGGGACGACCGCGTCGTAACTCCCGTTGATCGCGATCGCCGGGCCGCTCACGAACGTGCCGGAACGGCTGCCCCGCCGGAGCACGTCGCCCTTCGTACCCCGCCCGTAGTAGAGGAGGTCGCCGTAGCCGTCGCCGTCGAAGTCGCCCGCGACCACCGCGTCGTAACTCCCGTTCACCGCGTATCCGCCGACCGGGGTCGGCGCGCCCGCGGTACCGCGGAGCAACAGGTCCGGCGTCGCGCCGGGCGCGTACCACGCGAGGTCGCAACGCCCGTCGCCGTCGACGTTGACCGCGACGACGTGCGCGTACACACCGTCGACATCGAGCGCAGGTCCGCTCGCGAACGCGCTCGAACCCCGCGCCAGGGAACTCCGGCGGCTCGCGACGGCATGACACTGCGGCCGCGCGGGACGGTCCGACGACACCGCGCGGAGATTGCGGGCGTTGCGGCCGAACATCGGCCAGGCGTCGGTTGCGTTCGTGTCGGGCAGCGGTGTCGAGCGCACGCGCGTGCGTCGGTTCGGCGTGTCGAAACCGATGGTCACGAGTTGACGACCCGCGGCACCGAAATCCCCGACGGCGCCGCTGCTCTCGAAGCTGATGACCTGGTTCACGGAGCCGAGTGACGCGCCGTCGGAACCTCGGAGCAGCCAGAACGCGAAGCTGTTGCCGACGCCCACGTCCTGGTCGCCGTCGCCGTCGAGGTCCGCGACGAGGGGCGACGCGGTGAGGTTTCCCCCGCTCACGGGCTTGCGATGCCAGAGCGCGGCGCCGTTGCCGCGGTACGCATGGACCTGCCCGTCGCGGGAACCGACGACGACCTCCGGTCGCCCGTCGCCGGTGAGGTCTCCGAGCGCGGGGGAACTCGTCGTCACGCCCGAGGTCGCCTGGGGCCAGCCCCCGACGGTGGAGCCGTCGTCGAGGTGATAGGCGTGGACACGGAGACCGTCGCTCCGATGGAAGAAGTCGCCGCCGCCCACGACCGCCTCGAGCCGACCGTCGCCGTCGACGTCGCCGAGCGCGGGCGATGACGTGTACACGTCGTTCGCCGCGCGCGTCCACGTGACGCCGACACCGCCGCCCGACCAGTCGAGGCGACGGAACCGACCACCCGACAGCGGATCGCCCGGGCCCTGTGCGAACCAGTCCGCGCCGATGAAGATCTCCTGGCGACCATCGCGGTCGACGTCGTAGAGCGCGGGCGACGACCAGACGGTGTCGTTCGCGTAGTACGGGAAGCCGGGCAACGAACGGCAGTTCCGGTCGACCGCGTGCACTCGGAGATCGAACCCGCCGAAGACGATGTCGTCGAAGCCGTCGCCGTCGACATCGCCGATCGCGGGCGACGAGTAGACCCCGTCGGCGTAGCCGTCGGGGACTCCGGTCTCCACCCAGATGTTGTGGATGTCGCGCGTTCGATAGCGGCACCGGGTCGCCCCGTTCGCAGCGAACACGACCAGGCCCCCGTGCTGGTTCGAGACCCATGTCGAACCGACCCCCACCGCGATCTCGAGCGATCCGTCGTGATCGAGGTCGCCGATCGCCGGACTGGAGTCGACCGCGGTCGCTCCCCCCTCGACGACCGCGGCGCGCGGCCACCCCGCCAGCGCGCGCCCGTCGGCGTCGACCGCACGCACGACGCCGTCCTGCGCCCCGAACACGATGTCGAGCCGGCCGTCGCGGTCGAGGTCGGCCAATTTCGGCGACGACGACCGGTCCCAGCCGCCGTACTGCAGCTCCCACCGATGCGGAATCGTGTCGGCGTACGCCGCGGCCTCGGATCGCGCGGCGCGCGGCAGCGCGGCAACCGTCGAAACGGTCGCGAGCAGAGCGATGGTGGCGAACACTCGACGCACAGGAACCCCGGGATTCCTATCGACCGATCGGAGGTGTGGCCTGTAACCGTCGTTCGCCGGCATGGTGGCGGACCTCGGTGACGAGGCGCTCGTAGCGGTCGACCACGGCGTCCCAGCCGTACTCCCGCGCGACGTGCACACGACCCCGGGCACCGAGTTGGCCGCCCAGGCCGTCGGTGGCGGTCAGGCGTTCGACGGCGACCTCGAACCCGGCGAAGTCGCCGAACACGAGCCCGCCAGCGGCCTCGCGCGTGTGGTCGACCGTGACCGCACAGCGAGCGTTCACCAGAACGGGCACGCCGACCGACCACGCCTCCATGACGACGATCCCGAAACTCTCGAACGCGCTCGGCGACACGAGGGTCGCAGCGCCCCGCAACAAGCCCCACTTCGTCGCGTCGTCGACCTCCCCGGTCACGATCATCCGCGGTGTCGCGTCGGGGCGATGTACGACCGGACCAGCGAACACGAGGTGCAGCTCGTCGTCGTGTCGCGCGACGTACTCGCGCCACAGACGAGCGAGCAGCGCGGCACCCTTGCCGTCGTCGACCCGACCGAGGCAGAGCACGTAGGGCGCGGCGCCCAGCCCGAATGCCGCGCGGGCTGCACCGGGATCACCGTCGCCCGCGTCGACGCCGAGTCCGACGACGGCCTGGGGCGTGGAGCCCACGGCAAAGCGTTCGCCCACGAGCCGCCGTTCCGCATGGCTCCAGAACGACAGGCCGTCGACCCGAGCGAACAGTTCGCGATACGTCGCGAGCGCGAGCGGCAACTCGTCGTGAGCCGCGGCGTGCAACACCGTCGGCACGCGCGCGACCGCAGCGCCGATGACCGTCGGGTGGTACAGGTACGGGTGCAGCGCGACGGCATCGGCGTCGGCCGTCGCGATTGCCTCGATGAGGCCCGCGCTGACGGGCCCCTGCGCCTCGAGCCAGGAGCGCTCGTCGGCCGCGCTCGCCCGGAGCGGCGCAGGCAACAGGCGCGCCGAGCGCTCGTCGAAGTCCCGGGCGCGGCGCCGCTCGACCGCGAAACGCCGGACCACGACGCCGCCGTGCTCCTCGCTCCCCGGAGCGAACCCGTCGTTCCATGCGGTATCGATCGCCGTCGTCGTGAGGACCTCGATGTTCCAGCCGCGCCGCGCGACGAGTTGCTCGGCGAGCAGTCGGGCGGCGGTCTCGGCACCGCCGCCGACCTCGCGCCCGTAGCGCGGCGTGACGATCGCGAGCTTCACATCGTGCTTTCGAGCGCGGCGACGAACCGCTGCCGGACCTGTGCGGGATCGAACGCACCGCGGAGTCGGCGCGTGCCGTGCGCGACGAGCGTCGACCGCAGCCCCGCGTCAGCTACGACGCGCTGCACCGACGCGGCGACGACCGCGGGCGACTTGTCGTGCAGCACGAGCCCGGCATCGCCGAGGGTCTCGGGAACTGCGCCGGCGGCGAAGGCAACGACCGGAACGGCGTGCGACCACGCCTCGAGCAGCGGAACGCAGAATCCCTCGTGGTCCGACAGGCAGACGAACACGTCGGCCTGGTCGTAGTACGCCGCGAGCGCCGCGGGTGAGGCGCCGACGAACTCCACCCGATCGACGAGCCCGAGTGTCTCGACCAGGCCCCGGAGCGCAGCCGTGTACCGATCCGATGCGGAGCCGCCGACGAGCCACAATCGAGCGGTCGGGTCGTGGGCGCGCACGTACATCGCGAACGCAGCGAGGAGGTCGTGTTGGGCCTTGTTCGGGGCCAACCGCCCGACGAAGAGCCAGTCGGTCCCCGCCTTGCCGGCGCCGAGGCGCGCAACCGTGTCGGGGTCGGGCTCCACGACGGTCGGGTCGAGCATGACCGGAACCGTCGCTGTCGCCCGGTATCCGGCCGCGAGGAGTTCGTCTTCGTTGAAGCGGCTGTCGGCGAGACCGAGCCGGCAACGCGATGCGAGCGCGCCGAGCTGGCGGCGCCCCCAGGCAACGGCGCTGCCGACGCCCGGGTCCCACGGTTCGAGCAACTCCGCAGGCGTGAGGTTGTGGTGATCGACGACGAGGGTCTCCGAACGAGCCGCGAGACGGTCGGCGAGCACCGCGCCGATCGCGAGGTGGTACACGAGCACGTCGTCGGGCCGCGCTCGCCGCGCGTACTCCTCGAAGTCGAGGACCACATCCGTCTCGCGCGCTCGGGCCGCGGCCACGAAGGCAGCGTCGACCTCGCTCGCGAACACCTCGGACTCGTATCCCGCGGCGCGCAGTGCCGCCTGGCCCTGGAGCACGTGAACGCCGACGGCGCCGGGTTCGAGCCGCGGCACGAACTGGTGCACGGCCGGAGTCATGCGGCGACGACCGAGGCGATCTCGGCGAGCAGCTTGGCCCGCGTGCGCGGCAGGGAGAACTCCTCGAGGCGCGCAGCGCCACGCGACACGATGCGCGAGCGCAACGGCGCGTCGTCGAGCGCGACACGAGCGATCGCGGCCGCCACGGTCGCCGGCGATTTCCGCGTCAACACGATGCCGGCATCGTCGAGCGTCTCGGTCACCGCGGTGCTCGCGAACGCGACGATCGGGAGCCCGTGGTACCACGACTCGAGCAGCGGGACACAGAAGCCCTCGTGCTCCGACAGACACACGAAGCAGCTCGCACCTTCGTAATAGGCCGACAGGATCGCGGGTGGCGCGCTCCCGACGAACTCGATGAACGGCTCCACCCCAGCCGCTCGCGCGTATGACCGCAGGGCGCGTGCGTACCGATCCGACGACGATCCGCCGACGAGGTGCAGCCGGGCGTCGATGCCGTGTCCGGTCCGGAGCGCGGCGACCGTGGCAACGAGATCGTGCTGGCACTTGTTCGGGGCGAGGCGTCCGACGAACAACAGGTGCACGATGCCGGAAGCGCGGTCCGCGCACAGGCGAGCGAGCAGCGCAGGATCGGCGACCGCCGCGAAGTTCTCCGAATCGACCATGATCGGGACGACCGCGGTACGACGGGCACCGAGCTCGACGAGTTCGCGCTCGTTGTACGCGCTGTCGGCGAGCCCGAGCCGACAGCGCGCTGCGAGTGCACGGAGTTGGCGACGACCTGCGGCCATGCGAATCGCGGCGTGCGGCTCCCATGCCGCGAAGAATCCCGACGGCGTGACGTTGTGGTAGTCGACGATGAGTGGTTCGGGTCGGGCGGTCACGAACTCGGCGACCGGTGAACCGATCGCATGGCCGTAGAGGAGCCAGGTGTCGGGGGCGCCCTCGAACGAGCGGAACGGGCGCGCGTGCGATCGCAACGAACCCTTCGCCTCACCGACGAAGATGTCGCTCGCGTACCCGGCTCCCCGCAGCGCGTCGCGGATCTGGAGGTGGTGCTGCGACTGGGCGTCGCGAGGCGCGAGCGAGGAAAGGAACTGGTGGACGGCGACCATCAGCCGCGACGGCGCGCCGTGATCAGGAGCTGTCGCTCACCGGCCTCGACCGTGATGTCGTCGAGCCCTGCGGCGACCAGGAGATGCTCCCAGGTCGGCGCGCCGAAAGGCGGGGCGGCCGCGAGGTCGGCGGCGATCGGTTCGCGTTCGGGGTACGCGTCGCGTTCGGTTGCGACGACGAGCAGCACGCCCTCGTCGCGGATCCGGGTGATCGCCCGACGGAGCAACGCGATTCGGGACCCCGCGGGCGCGGCATCGACATCGGAACCGAGGAGGACCGCGGCGGCCAACGCGCCGCGGCCCACCGAGCCGAGGTGCGCGTACGGCTCGTCGGGGAGCAGGGAGATGCCGAACTCGTCGTCGGCCGCATCGCGGGTCGCGGCATCGGGCTCGGTGCCGTACACATCGACACCGTCGGCGCGGAGCGCCACGACGAGTTGCCCCCGACCGGCGCGAGCGACGACGACGCGACCGGTCACGCCGGCCAGACGGCGGCGCACCAACTCGATGATCGCAGGCGCCGGCGCGACCGGAGCAAGGCCCGCCAGCTCGAGATCGCGCGCGTCGGCGTCGCCCAGCCGTCTTTCGATCGCGGCCAGGCGATCGGCGACGACGCGCAGCGCCCGGACCGACGATCCGGCGAACTGGGAGATCTCCTGGGTGAGCCAGGTGTGATACCAGCCAAGGGCGCGGGCGAAGCCCTGCTTGACGATTCGCCCAGCCGGTTTCTGCGACTCCACCGGGATGAACGGTTCGATCAGCCCGTGCTCCTCGGCCGCATCGATCAACGCGCCGAGGTCGCCCGAGGCTTCGGGTGGCGCGAAGCGAGCGAACAGCTCGCCGAGCTCACGCTCGAACGCCGGTGGGTACCGGCCGGATCGACGGCGGGCGCGCGCCTCGGCCTCGATCTCGGCGACGACCGCCGCCAGGTCGAGCGCGCCATCCGGCTCACCGGTGGCCTCGGGCGCATTCGCGTCGGGCATTCAGGCCTCCACCTGCATTCGCAGGGCGACGATGCCGTGCGATCGATCGGTCGGTAGCACTGCGATCTGGTGGCGTTGCTCGCTCCAGTCGTACGTGATGCTCTCGTCGTAGTTCTGCACCGCGAACGAGACGCGGTAATCGCCGCCGAGGAGCGGGAGCGACTCGAACCGGAACACGACCTCGGCGTCGCCATCGATCGCGGGCACGGCGACCCCGAGGAACTTCGTGTTGCTCCCGAACACGAGCTTGCCGGTGGCATCGTGGATTCCGATCCCGACCATCACGTCGTCGACTCGGCGGTCGGAGTGATAGCGCACCCGCGCCGCGAACGGCTCGTGCGGGAGCAGATGGCCGCGACGATCGTGCTCCGGGTACTCGAACTCGACGCCCACGATTCGCACGTCGCCGCTCGCGCGCAATTCCATCTCCGACGGAGGGGTTTCGCGCGCGCTTCGGACCGCGCCGGTACGACGACCCGCGCCGCGCGCCGACTCGGTTTCGACGACGAGCGAACCGCCCGCGTAGAGGCGCTCACGGAACGTGCGGATCGACTCGGCGGGGTCGCCGTCGGCGACGACCCCGCCGTGATCGAGCACGACCGCGCGGTTGCAGATTTCTTGCACCTGCCCGACCGCGTGCGTGACGAACACGATGGTGCGTCCTTCTCGCTGGAACTGCCGGACGCGATCCATGCAGCGACGCTGGAATGCCTCGTCGCCGACTGCGAGCACTTCGTCGACGAGCAGGATGTCGGGGTCGAGGTTCACCGCGACCGCGAACCCGAGGCGAACGAACATGCCCGACGAGTAGTGCTTCACCGGCGAATCGATGAACTGCTCGAGCTCGCTGAACGCGACGATGTCGTCGAAATGACGGGCGATCTCCTTCTTCGACAGCCCGAGGATCGCACCGTTGAGGAAGACGTTCTCGCGGCCGGTGAGATCGGGTTGGAACCCCGCGCCGAGTTCGAGGAGCGCTGCGACCCGACCGGTGGTGGTGATCGTGCCCTGGTTGGGACGCAGGATCCCCGCGATGCACTTGAGCAGCGTGCTCTTGCCGCTGCCGTTGTGACCGAGCAACCCGACGGTGCTCCCCTGGTCGATGCGTAGATCGATGTCGCGCAACGCCCAGAACACCTCGTCGCGATTGCGTCCGGCGCCGAGGACCCGCTCCTTCAGCGACTTGTCGTGGCGCAATCGGAATCGCTTGGAGACATCGCCGATCTCGATCGCGTACCCCATCGCCGCGATCAGAGCTCCTCGGCGAAGCTGCCCTCGAGCCGACCGAACACCGCTTCGCCCACCGCGAACAGCACGACGGCGAACAGCGCGACCGCGCCGAGCAACGCGAGATGATGGCCGACGGTCCAGTCGGGGAGGATCGGGCCGGTCGGACCATCCAACTCGGCGTAGAGCGCACGCTGGAACGTGAGGACGATCGACGTGATCGGGTTGAGCAACGCGAGTTGCTCTCGGTCGGAGCCCGGCTCCGCGAGCTGTCCGAACTGCCAGACGATGGGCGTGAACCAGAACCACGCGAGCAACAACAGCTCGACGATGTGCTGGATGTCGCGCAGATAGACGTTGACCGCCGACAGCAGGATCCCGAGCGCCACCGCGAGCATCACCAGGACCATCAGCGCGATCGGAACGAGCGGCACGTACGCCCAGTCGATCCCGTGCCGGAACCCGGCGAGCGCGAGCAGGAGCACGATGACCTGCAAGAAGAAGTGGACGACCGCGGCACCGATCGAAGCGAGCGGAAGGATCTCGCGCGGGAACGCGACCTTCTTGACGAGACCGGCGTTGCTCACGACCGAAGCGGTCGCGCCACCGAGCGCTCCCGCGAACAGGTTCCACACGAGGAGGCCCGACAACAGGTAGATCGGAAAGTCGGGGACGTTGTTCTCGAGCACGAACTGGAACACGAACCAGAAGACGAGCAGATACAACGCAGGGTTGAGGAGCGACCAGGCGAAACCGAGGACCGAGTCCTTGTACTTGACCTTGAGCTCCTTGCGGACCATCCCGGCCAGCAGCTCTCGGTAGACCCACACCCGACGCAGCCGCGCCCCCACGGATGGTCGCGCGCTCACCACGACCGGGACCGACATGCGCCCAACGCTACCGGTGCCGCGTCGTGTGCTACGAACATCGTCGTGCCCGCCCTCGCCGTCGCGTTGGATGTGACGCCGCTGGTCGGCCCCCCGACGGGCATCCCCAACTCGATCGCCTCGACGCTCGCAGCGATCGGGTCGCTCGCGACCGACGGAGGCGCCGCCGAGGTTCGGATCGTCCCCTATGCGCTGTCGCTCCGGGCCCGTTCGCATCGCGACGCGCTCCCGCCCGGCACGGTGTTCCCGCCGATCCCCGCGCGGCTCGCGCTCGCCGCGTGGTCGCACCTCGAACGTCCGACGATCGACCGCTGGCTCGGCCCCGCGCGCGTGCTGCACGCGACGAACTACCTCGCACCACCGAGCGCGCTTCCCACGCTCGTCACCGTGCACGACTGCGCGTTCGTCCGCTATCCCGAACTGTGCACGCCCGAGGTGCGAGCGCTCGTGCCGATCGTGCGACGAGCAGTCTCGCGTGGCGCGACGATCCACGCGCCCTCTCGGTTCGTCGCCGACGAGGTCGCCGAGATCTTCGGAGCGGACCTCGCGGCCGACGGTCGCATCCACGTCGTCCCGTGGGGAGTTCCGGCCCTCGTCGAACCCGACCCCCTCGAAGCCGCGACCCACGAACTCGTCAGCGGGGGGCCGTACGTGCTGTCGCTCGGCACGCTCGAACCGCGCAAGAACCTCCCCCACCTCGTGTCGGCGTTCGGCCGGGTCGCCGCGACGCTCGCCGACCTCCGACTCGTCATCGCCGGACCCGACGGCGCCGCGACGGCCGCGGTCGAACGCGCGATCGACGCGCTCCCCGCCACCGCCGCGCGCCGCGTGATCCGGACCGGCCCGGTCACCGAGGCGACGAAGGCCTCGTTGTTGTCGCACGCCGTCGCGCTCGCGTACCCCTCGATCTCGGAGGGATTCGGCTTCCCGGTGCTCGAGGCGATGGCCGCGAGCGCGCCGGTGATCGCGGCGCGCGCCGGTTCGATCCCCGAAGTCGCGGGCGACGCAGCCTTGCTCGTCGACGCAACCGACGAAGACGCCCTCGCCGCTGCCATCCAACGGATCCACGACGACGACGCACTGCGCTCGGAGCTGATCTCGCTCGGACACGATCGCGTCGCGCGCTTCTCGTGGGCGAACACCGCGGCGCAGTTGCTCACCGTCTACCGCCGGCTCGCCGGATGACGCCCCCGGAGGCGGCGCCCGCAGACGTCCGCGTCGCGATCCATGCCGGCCAACTGCTGCAACCGGTTCCCGGGGGCATCGGTCGCTACGTCGAAGCCCTGCTGCGCGAACTGCCAGAGCACGGCATCGCGACCGAGCCGTTCGCCGCGGGTGCGCGACCCGAACTCCTCGACCACCTCCACACGCCCGTCGCGTGGCACGACCTCGGTCGGCCACGCGCGAGTTTGCGGTACGAGGCGTGGCATCGACTCCGCCGGCCGCGCCTGCGCGTCCCCGCCGACGTCGTACACGCGCCGAGCCTCGCGATCCCGCCGCTCGACGGACGGCCGCTCGTCGTCACCGTGCACGACGTCGCGTTCTTGCGTCATCCGCAGTCCACGACGCGTCGCGGCATCGCGTTCCATACTCGCGGACTCCACCTCGCGCGTCGCGACGCGCACCTCGTGCTCGCGCCGTCGGAGTTCACCCGCGCCGAGCTGATCCACGAGGGCTTCGATCCCGATCGGGTCCGCGTCGCCCGGCTCGGTTGCGATCCCGCACCGCGAGTCGCCGACACGCTCGTCGCGGCCCGCGTCGGCGCCACCGGCGTGAGCGGCCGCTACCTCGTCACGGTCGGCACCGTGGAACCCCGCAAGCGGCTGACGGTGCTCGTCGAGGCGTTCCGAGCCGTCCGCGAACGACATCCGGACCTGTCGCTCGTGATCGTCGGCCCCAACGGATGGGGCGATGTCGGTCGGCTCGACGCGCCCGGAGTGCTGCGCCTCGGACGCCTCCCCTGGACCCAGGTCGACGCGTTGTATCGCCGCGCGCAGCTCTGCTGCATCACCTCGGTCTACGAGGGTTTCGGACTGCCCGCGGCCGAGGCGATGGCCCGAGGCTGTCCCGTCGTCACCACCAGCGGCGGCGCGCTCGAGGAGGTGGTCGGCGATGCCGGACTCCTCGTCGCCCCCGGCGACGCCGTCGCCACCGCCGCGGCGATCGAGGAGGTGCTCGACGATCCCGGCCTCCGCGCCCGGCTCGCGGCCCGCGGCCCGCAACGGGTCGCGGCGATGGGTTGGAGTCACACGGCCGCCGAGCACGCGGAGATCTACCGGGAGCTGGCCGGTCGGTAGCGTGCGCCATCGTGCGCGTGTTGCTCGATGTCTCGTCGGTCCCCGAGCACCCCGTCGGCGCGGGGGTCTACTGCGTCGCGCTGGCGGCCGGCCTCGCGACGCGACCCGATGTCGACCTCGTCCTCGCCGTTCGCCGCGGCGATGCGGACCGGTGGGTGGCAAGCGCTCCCGGCGCCGAGGTGCTCGCCGAGGTCCCGACCCGGCGCCCGCTCCGGCTCGCCTGGGAGCAGGTCGGAGCACCCGCGCTCGCGCGTCGCGCGCGTGCCGACGTCTGGCACGGTCCGCACTACTCGATGCCGCTGCACCTGAACGCGCCGAGCGTCGTGACCGTGCACGACCTCACCTTCTTCGATCACCCCGAATGGCACGAGCGAGCCAAGGTCGCGTACTTCCGGCGCATGATCGTCGCGAGCGCGGGGCGGGCGAACGTCGTCGTGTGTGTCAGCCGCTTCACGGCCGACCGACTCGACGAGATCGCGATGCCCACGGGAACCCGGGTCGTGATCCCCCACGGTGTCGATCACGCCCGATTCCAGGTGCTCGGCGACCGCGGCGACGATCTCGCCCGGCTCGCGCGTCACGGGATCCGACCTCCGTACGTCGCCTTCTTGTCGACGATCCAGCCGCGCAAGAACGCGCCCGGTCTCGTCGCGGCGTTCGCGATGCTCGCCGCCCGACACCCCGAGTTGCGGCTCGTGCTCGCGGGCGGCAACGGATGGGGCACCGAGGCGCTGCGCCTCGCGATCGAGCGCAGTGGCGTCGCGACACGCATCCTGCGGCCGGGTCATCTCCCCGACGACCTCGTCCCGGCGTACCTGCGTCGCGCGGCGGTGGTCGCGTACCCGTCGTTCGAAGAAGGGTTCGGTCTCCCGGTCCTCGAAGCGCTCGCGTGCGGCGCGCCCGTGGTCACCTCGACCGGTTCCGCGCTCGATGAGGTCGCGAGCGGCGCCGCGCTCACGGCGCACCCCGGCGATCCCGCCGCGATCGCCGCGGCGCTCGAGGCGGCGCTCGACGAGACCACCGCGGCCCGGCTGCGCGCCGC
>SXGT01019814.1_pt1 | contig 28104 bp, 29 predicted proteins | sample 3176221 | NCBI WGS metagenome assembly SXGT01 (sample SAMN11356862, study PRJNA531348) | freshwater metagenome | isolation source: freshwater sample F1-120 | place: China: Fuxian Lake, Yuxi | collected 2017-12-25
CGCCACCATGCGCCATGTCGCTCTCAACCTCCTCCAGACCGCTAAAGACAAGCGCGAGTCCATTAAGCGATTGAGAAAAAAAGCCGGTTGGGATAACCACACCCTCAAACGCATCCTCCAAATCTCATGAGGGAGCCCTGGACGGTAGGCAGAGCGCCATGGTATGTTGATAGACCATATGTTAGGCGCATCAGGCAACGACCTCGGCATGCTACGCCTAGGGTTGCTCTCTTCCGAGGCGGCGCCTGGGATTTCCATTGGAATGGCCGTCATGATCCTCGGTATCGACACAGCCGGTCAATCGGGTAGCATCGCACTGGTCGATGGACCACAGATTCTCGCTTCGTTCTCCCTGCAGCACACCCCCACTATTTCTGCCCATCTGTTACCCCTTATTGAAACGATCTGTGCGCAGACAGGCTGCGATATACAGTCCCTTGAGGGACTGGCTGTCAGCCTGGGGCCCGGGGGCTTCACCAGTCTGCGGGTTGGCCTGGCCACAGCGCAAGGGCTGGCCATGGCCCTCAGGAAACCTCTCATAGGCTGCAGTGTCTTTGAGGCCTTCGTGGCCAGTGCAGCGGGCTGGGACGGCCTCGTGTGTCCCGTCTTGGAAGCGCGACGCGGCGAGGTCTATGCCGCCTGGTATCGTCGCGAGGGGACGGCGATCCAGGAGATGAGGCCTGGGAGCGTGACCACGCCCGCAGAGCTGTGTACACTGGTCACGGAGCGCACGTTATTCCTTGGGAGTGGGGTACGCGTCTATGGTGCGCTGTTTCAGGCGACGTTGGGAGCACACGCGGTGTGTTTGGAGAGCCTCGCTGAAGGCACCCTCGCGGTCTATGTGGCGTGCGTGGGTGAGACACGGCTGCGTGCCCTCGGGCCAGGAACCCCGCAGGCGCTGACGCCGCTCTACATCCGGGCTGCCGATGCCCGTCTCCCCCGTCATCCGTTCACGGGAGCCGCGCCTGTGGCAGTCATTGACCAGACCGTGCCTCACGGGTGAGACAGGTCTTCCTTCGCAAGAGAAAGGAACGGAGCTATGTTAGATGGCGTTGATGAGATGCTCATTGAGCAGATGAAACGCGACAATCCCGAGTTTAATCGTCTCTGTGCGGAACACCAATATTTTGAAGAACAATTAGCCACTTACAATGATCTCTCATATATGACGAGTGAGCGAGAGGTCGAGCGTAAGCGTCTCCAGAAACTTAAGCTGCAAGGCAAAGATCGTATGCTGATCCTGTTACAGCAATGCCAGGTAGGGACGCGGGGACAGGCGTAAGGTCACAAGGGCGGTCTCGGGCATAATGCGGACGTGATGCGGCGAGAATCGACAAAAGAATTATCGCGTCTCATACACCCATGGTATAATGGATATCCAGTCTCATCACGCCTCCGCAACGATCGGAGGTGCCTTGTGTCCGTATATCACATGAGTCCCTTCCCATGCGCTTGAGGCAGTACGCTGTGGAATGCCTATGACAAGATGGCTAGGTCGCCAGGTGCGTGTGGCGCCAGAAGGCTTCGCGTTTGTCTTGCCCTGCCTCGGCTTGACGCTGTTGAGTGCTCTGGGTGGTTGGTGGGTTGTGGCAGGGCTCGGGGTGCTCGTGAGTCTGGGGGTAGCACTGTTCTTCCGTGATCCTGAACGCCGTATCCCGTCGACACCAGACGCCATTGTGTCACCGGCGGATGGGCGCGTCCACGCGATTGTGCGTGAGGAAGGGCAGCGCCAACGTATTAGTATCTTCTTGTCGCCGTTGGATGTACACATCAACCGCGCGCCGTATGGCGGGACTGTACAGACAGTGATTTATACCCCTGGGAAATTTCTGGCAGCGTATAAACCGGAGGCCTCCCTCGTCAACGAGGCCAACACCGTGACGATTACGGCATGCGGGCATGAGTTTCTGGTGAAGCAGATTGCCGGCGTCTTGGCACGACGTATTGTCTGCCGTGTGCACCCGGGCGATGTCCTTGCAAAAGGCCAGCGATATGGCCTCATACGGTTTGGTTCACGCACCGATTTATTGCTGCCAGCTTCGGCAGCGATCACCGTGCACGTCGGGGATGTGGTCAGGGGCGGGGAGACGATTCTCGCCTTCCTGAAGGAGCCACCAGGCGCATGAAAAAAGGCAAATATCTGCTTCCCAATTTGTTTACTTCCGCAAACCTCGTTTGTGGTTTTCTCAGTATGATCGCTGCCCATAAGGGGCAATACACCTATGCGGCGTTGCTCATTCTCTTCGCCGCAGGACTGGATTGTCTCGATGGGAAAGTGGCACGTCTCACGGGCTCCTCAAGCGCTTTCGGGGTAGAATACGATTCGCTGGCTGACCTCCTATCGTTTGGCATGGCGCCTGGGTGGCTCCTCTACACGTGGGCGTTGAGTTCCCTCAGCCCCTTTGGATGGCTGGCAGCGTTTGCCTTTGTCATTTGTGGAGCCTTGCGGTTAGCACGCTTTAATGTCCAAGCCACGGGCGTCCAGAAATATACGTTCACGGGGCTCCCGATCCCTGCGGCGGCGAGTGTGGTCGTCTCGGCGGTGTTACTCAGCGAACGCCTCTACACCTACGACGATTTGCCAAGTAGCATGGATCTTGACCATCCACTCATGCTGGTGCTGTCGGTGTATATGCTGGCATTGCTCATGGTCAGCAATTTTAAGTACCGGAGTTTCAAACGGATGCGTTGGCGTCGTCTCTGGCCTTTTCCCCTCCTGATGGCAAGCATTCTCCTCTTCACCGTCTTGACTTATGGGTCTGAAGTCGCGTTGTTTGCGCTGTTTCTGGGCTACGCGCTCTCTGGGCCTGTCGAAACCTTAGTCTGGCGTAAAAAGCCGAAAGACAGTGTCTTGCCCGCTGAACAATAAGTACTCTTGGCAGGGATGTTGGGCTTTGGCAACCAGGGTGGGTGTCGCTATGCCTCATGCCGCGCAGGTGTTGTCGCGCCTCCTCCAGCACAGCAGGTGTAGGCGTGGGAGATCGTTGTAGGAGGCTGTATGCAGACATTCATGCAAAAAGTGACCGCGCGCTCAGCCCATGTGAGCGTTATTGGTCTGGGATATGTAGGCTTGCCATTGGCGCTGGCTTTTGCCAAGGCCGGCTACCAGGTTACGGGAATCGACACCGATCCGCACAAGATCGCTGGGATTCGGGCCGGCGTGAGCTACGTACAGGACATCGACAGCGCCGCCCTGCAACAGGCTGTCGCCAGTGGTCGTTTGCACGCCACGACGGATTTCGCGGTCTTAGACCACGTAGACAGTATCAGCATTTGTGTCCCCACACCGCTCAGCAAAACGAAGGATCCGGACCTGTCGTATATCGTCTCCGTCACCGAAGCGGTGCGTGCCCATCTCCACCCCGGTCAACTCGTCGTGCTGGAGAGTACGACGTACCCAGGCACGACCGATGAAGTCCTGTTGCCGCGTCTGGCCTCGACGGGTCTCCAAGTTGGACAGGATTTTTATCTGGCCTTTTCGCCTGAGCGTATTGACCCTGGGAACAGTACCCATCGCCTGGAAAATACGCCCAAGATTCTTGGTGGGGTGACACCGCAGTGTACCGAGGCGGCGATGCACTTGTATCAGCAAATTATTGCTACCGTAGTGCCGGTGAGTTCCAGCCGTGCTGCCGAAATGGTCAAGTTACTCGAAAATACGTTTCGGGCGGTGAACATTGGCTTGGTCAATGAAATGGCCATCATGTGTACACGCCTGCGGCTCGACATCTGGGAAGTGATTGACGCGGCCACCACCAAACCGTTTGGCTTCATGCCCTTCTACCCCGGTCCAGGGCTGGGGGGGCATTGCATTCCGCTCGATCCGCATTACCTGGCGTGGAAGCTCAAGACGCTCAACTATCGGGCGCGTTTTATCGAATTGGCGGATGACATTAATATGAACATGCCGCACTGGGTGGTGACTTGCGTGGCCGATGTCCTGAACGAGGCGACCAAAAGTCTGAAGGGCTCCCAGATCCTGGTGCTCGGCGTGACCTATAAAGCAGATACCAACGACCTGCGCGAGTCCCCAGCTCTGGATGTGCTGCGCTTGCTGCAGGCCAAAGGCAGCGTCGTCTCCTACCATGATCCGTTTGTTACCCATATCGATCTGCCAGGGTTATACGCCACCGAGTTAACCGAGCACGCGCTGCAGCAAGCGGATTGCGTGGTGATCACTACCAACCACAGTACCTATAACTATGATTGGATTGTGGCCCATGCGCAGCGCATTGTTGACACACGCAATGCGACCAAACATGTCAAAGATGGCCGTGAGAAACTCCATAAACTGTGAGAAGGCAAGAACAGGCAATGTCATACTGCTTGGTGACGGGGGGCGCGGGTTTTATTGGGGGACACCTTGCGGAAGGGCTCCTACAACGCGGCCATCAGGTGCGGATTCTTGATGATTTTGCGACGGGTGTGTGGACAAACGTGCACGCTGTCCAAGCGCACGTCACGCAGGCAGGTTTGCCGTGCCCTCTCGATGTGATCGATGGGAGTATCCTCGACCCGCAGGCTCTGGCCACCGCCATGCGTGGTATCGACTATGTCTTCCACCAGGCTGCGCTCCCCTCGGTGGTCTTTTCTGTGCAGGAGCCGTTGCTCAGCAATCGGGTGAACGTCGAAGGCACCCTGACTGTCCTCCTTGCAGCACGTGATGCTGGAGTGAGACGGGTGATATATGCGGGTTCCTCTGCAGCGTATGGCGATCATCCTGAGCTGCCGCAGCGTGAGACCCATCCCACGCACCCCCTTTCCCCTTATGCGCTGGCCAAACTGACGGGCGAGGAGTACTGCCGATTATGTACGGAACTCTACCAGGTAGAGACCGTCACCCTACGGTATTTTAACGTCTTTGGACCGCGCCAAAATCCCAACAGTCCCTACGCCGCCGTTATCCCTAAATTTATCCTTGCGGCCCTGCGTCATGAGCCCATCCTCGTCTATGGTGATGGGGCACAGTCACGCGATTTTACGTATGTCGACAACATTGTGCACGGCAATGTGTTGGCCATGACAGCACCCGAGGTGGCTGGGCAGGTGCTCAATCTTGCGGATGGCAGTCGGACGACGCTCTTGCAACTCATCGCCGCTATCGAAGCGCTGACACAGCAGCCCGTGCAGGTACAGTTTTTCGAAGCGCGCGTAGGAGACGTGCGCCACTCGCAGGCCGACGTGAGTCGTGCCAAAGCCTTGCTCGGTTTTGAACCGCCGGTGAACCTCGAACAAGGCTTGCAGCACACGCTGGCGTATTATCAGCAGCATCTCGCAGCGTATTAGGGGAAGATGCCTGGCGCCAGGAGTCCAGTCGTCTCAGGCAGTTGAAACATGAGATTCATATTGTGGACCGCCTGTCCGGCGGCGCCACGTCCCAGATTGTCGATCGCTGCAATGGCAATCGCCGTGCGCGTGCGTGGGTCAATCTTGACGGTCACGTCACAGTAATTCGATCCCATGGTCGCTTTGGTCTGTGGGTACGCATCACGCAGGACGCGCACAAACGGTGCCTCGCGGTAGGTCGTTTCATAGAGCGTTAGCGCCTCGTCCTCCCCAATATCTTGCCTCAGGCGGGCATAGGCTGTGGCCAAGATACCCCGCGTCATGGGAATGAGATGTGGCGTGAAGACGACTTGGACCGTGGCGTGCGCGAGACTGGACAATTCTTGCTCAATTTCTGCAATATGGTTATGACGTGGCAAGCCATAGGCTTGTACATTCTCATTCACCTCCGCAAAGCCCAAGCCGCCACCGCCACCACGGCCCGCCCCTGAAATGCCCGACTTCGCATCTATCACTATGCCCTCATGCTGCACCACACCATGCTGCAGCAACGGCAGCAGGGCAAGGAGCGACGCCGCGGGATAACAGCCGGGATTGGCCACGAGTCGTGTCGTGCCAAGCGCCTCACGGTGCAGTTCGGGTAAACCATACACGGCTTCGCGGAGATAGTCCGGCGCTACGTGTGTAAATTTGTACCATGGGGGATACAGCGTCGCGTCGTGGAGCCGGAAATCCGCGGCAATATCAATGACTTTACAGTTCTGTTCCAGCAATGCCGGCACCATGTGCATGGCTTTGCCACTGGGCAAGGAGACAAACGTCACGTCGGAGTCGCGGCCAATGCGTTCCGCGTCGACGGCGATCATTGTTTGATCGATAAACCCACGCAGATTGGGGTAGAGTGTCGACATGATCTGCCCCTGCTGCGTTTCAGCTGTCACGTGGACAATCTCCACGTGCGGATGCGTCGTGAGCAGCCGTACCGCTTCTGCCCCCCCATAGCCCGAGGCGCCAATGACGCTTGCTTTGATTTTGTTCACGAACGTGCTCCCGATAACCTGGCGTGTCATGTCTTGACGAGGTGGGCTGTAGCGTGCCACCGTGATAATGGACCTTATTTTCTATACGTTTAAGATTATAGCAGGTTCGTGTCCGGTCATCAGCCATGGCCTACGGTGTGGGCGGGCCACCGTGTGAGATACAAGGCCACCACGGACCTGCTACCCAGTGCCCTATGCAGCGTGACGGCTGTCCCTGATGTCACCTCAACTGGCGGGAGCCCTCTGATGTCCACGTTACTCGACGCAACCGTGGCCGCGATTCAGCCACTTGATCCTCGCCTGATCGCGCAGGCGCAGCAGCACTTGAACGCACTAACCAAGCCTCCGGGTAGTCTCGGACGCTTAGAAGAACTGGCCCGGCGCTATGTCGCGATAACCGGGATCATTCCACCACGCCTCCCACGGAAAGCGGTACTGATCTTTGCCGCGGATCATGGTGTGGCCGTCGAAGGCGTCAGTGCCTACCCGCAAGAGGTGACGGCACAGATGGTGCACAATTTTGTACGGGGTGGGGCGGCCATCAACGTGCTGGCACGCCACGCTGGAGCGGAAGTCCGCGTGGTCGATATTGGGGTGGCCGCCGAGTTCCCACCGCTGCCGGGCTTATTGGCGTACAAAGTGCGCCACGGGACGGCGAATATGCTCCACGGTCCTGCCATGAGCCACGCGGAGGCCCTGCAGTGCCTGGAGATAGGCATCACGCTGGCTGCGCAGTGTGCGACGGATGGCATAGCGCTTGTCGCAACGGGTGATATGGGTATCGCCAATACCACGGCGAGCAGTGCCCTGGTGGCCGTGTGCACTGGCCGTCCTGTGGAGGAAGTCACTGGGCGCGGTACGGGGATTAACGACAGCACATGGCAGCACAAAGTCACGGTCATTCAACGGGCTATTGCACACCATGCGCCCGACGTCAGCGATGTGCTCGGCTGGCTCAGAACCGTAGGCGGGCTCGAGATTGGCGGCATTGCTGGCCTGATTCTTGGATGCGCACGCCACCGCATCCCGGTCCTGGTTGATGGCCTGATTGCCACGGCTGGCGCGCTGGTGGCCGCAGTCTTACAACCGTTGGCCAAAGAGTATATGATCGCCACCCATGCCTCGGTCGAAGTCGGGCAACAGATCGCGTGGCGTTTCTTGGGCCAGACCCCTCTACTCGATTTACACCTACGTCTCGGGGAAGGCACGGGCGCCGTGCTGGCCATGCATCTCGTCGAGGCGGCTCTGCGCATCTACAACGAAATGGCCACCTTCGACGAGGCCGGGGTGTCGAGCGAACAGCCCGAAGCCTAGGCGGCATGACGGACAGCCCGCGCTAGCACCAGCACAGAGTATCGGGGTGACAAGGGGAGAGATGCCGCCTGCTCGGGCACACTTACGCCGCCTTCTCCCCATTGATTGCCGTATGGAGTGAGCCCACCAAGAGCGACAGGTTGCTCATCGACGTCGCGGCTTGCCTCGTCCAGGCGGCACTTTGCTGCGTCCCGATGGACATGTCGTCGATAGCCTTTGCTAAGGTGGCTGAATTGCTGGCCTGCTGTGCGACTGCTTGCGACGTGGCCTGAATAAAGGTCGTCAACTGGTCGGCGCTCTCCTGAATCTCTTGTAGGACTTGCTGGGCCTCGAAGGTGGCTTCTGTCCATTGGCGCAGTTCTGCCGCCCGGACCTCGAGCGCCCCGACGACTTCGGTCGTTTCCCGCTGGATCGTATGGACGAGATGGGCAATACGCTGGGTCGCCGAGGCTGTCCGGTCCGCGAGGCGTTCGACCTCAGACGCCCCGATGGCCGCATCGGCCCCGTCGGTGCTGGGACGCAGCGCCTGGACCGAGACATTCAAGGCCAGCACGCTGGCCGAGTCAGCAAGGTCGGCAATACGTTGTCCAATCTCGCGCACTTCATCCGCATGGGTTTCCAAGTGTTGAATCCGCTTGGCAGCATCCTGTAGCTGAATGTACATCATGCGGATGCCCTGCAACGTGTGTTGTACCGTGGCGCTGCCCTGTTGGGCATACGTGACCGTGTGCTCTGCCGCCGTGGCCGACCGGGCTACCTGGGCGGCCATGTGCTCAATCGACGTGGTCAAGTCCTGCACGGTTGCGGTGCTGGCAGCCAGCGTCGCTTCCTGGACTCTGAATAAATTCCATGCTTTCCCTATCCCCCCAGCGTTCTCGTCGGAGGCCTGTCCCCCGTCCACACTCGACGTCGACGGCACGCTATATTCTTTCAGCCGTGCTGCCAGCTGCACAATACGGTCGGCCTGCTGCGAGAATGACCGGAAGATCATCAGGGCGAGCCCACCGGCCACAACGGCACCACCCAGATACACCAGATGGTCAACGGTCGATAACGTATGTATAGAATTATAGAAGCCAAGGGCTCCGAGGATCAACGGGGGCACTAGGGTTGTATTGACGGCAAAAACCACACATTTTGTGGTGAAAGACCACTCTTGAATACGGAATATACCGGCCATGGTTCCTCTCTCCTTACACGGGATGACAGGCAGGGCGTGGGGGGGGGCGTTTCCTGCGGCTCCTGTGCCCTATGCGGTAGGCTGCCGTGCTCCCTAAGCCACCCGGCTGCGCTCGTTCATATTGGCGGGCAATTTAAAAGTACTCATAGATTCACGTAAATTATCGGCCAGATTGGCCAGATTGTGAATCGACACAGCCGCCTCTTTCGTCCCTGCCGCCGTTTGTTGCGTGACATCAGAAATTTCTCCCATGGCTTGTGATAGGCTTTCCGAACCGCGTGCCTGTTGCTTCGCCGCCAGAGAGATGGATTGAATGAGTTCGGCCAGCTGTGCCGAGACTTCTTCGATTTCGCCCAACGCTTGTCCGGCCTGGTCTGCCAGCCGTGATCCCTGCACCACTTCGTGGGTACTTTCTTCCATAGCCGTCATGGCTTCGTTCGTTTCACTTTGGATAGTGTTCACCAATCCGGCGATTTGTTTCGTGGCATTGGACGAGCGTTCTGCCAAGCGCTCTACTTCTTCGGCCACCACCACAAAAGCCCGCCCGGCTTCTCCAGCCCGCGCGGCCTGGATAGACGCGTTGAGCGCCAGGATACTGGTGCGATCCGCAATGTCACCGATCAGTTGCACGATCTCGCTAATTTCTTGCGAACGCTCCCCGAGTCGCTTGATGCGCTTGGCCGTTTCTTGCACCTGACTCCGAATGCGTTGCATCCCCTCAATCGTGTTATGCACCGCGGTCGTCCCCTGCTTGGCATTGGTGAGGGCTTGCGAGGCGACCTGCGCCGACAGCGCCGCATTCTCGGACACCTGCTGGATCGAAACCGCCATCTCATCAATGGCCGCAGAGCTATCCAGGATTTGTGACGCCTGGGTGGTACTCCCTTCCGCCAGATGCTCGGCCGTGACCTGAATTTCGTTGGCCGAGGCGCTTACCTGCAGGGTGGCGTCTTGCACCTGGGTGACGATAGTACGGAGCTGCAAGATCATGTAATTAAACGAGTCGGCAATAGCGCCGGTGACATCATCGGTGACTTCTGCCTCAATACGCAGATCCCCCTCCGCGACCCCCGAGACTTCTTCGAGGAGTTTCATGATGGACGCCTGGATGGCATCGCGTTCATCCTGGGATTGCACCAGCTGTAAAATATGGTCCAAGGCCGTGTTCAGCGCGAGAGCCATCCCGCCCAGTTCGTCCTGAGAAAGTACCTCGGCGCGAGCTTCGTAGTTGCCCATCTCAATATGGCCCAAAAGACTGCGGATGCTGGCGACCTGCCGCGCGATAAGCCGATGCAGGCGGAGGGTGGCGCCCAGCGTCAGGACGGCAAGCCCCAACGCGATGGCGAGCTGCCAGGTTCTCTGCGTGTGCAGCGCGTCACGGCGCGCCTGGAGCAGGTCGCGGAGTGCGGTGAGGGAGCGGTCATACAGGGCAACTAAATCGCCCATAACCTTACTGCCGGCTTGGTAGTAGTCGTTGGCGAGTACGGTGACCGACTCTGCCTCGATGACGCGCTCCGTGGTCAGGCGTACAAAGGACTCGACGTTCTCGAAGGCTTTGCTGGCAACCGGTGCGAGCTGGTTGGCCAGGGCTTGCGGCTCTCTCTGCAACACTTGCATGGTGCGTCGTAGGACTTCGAGACTTTTTTGACTCCGGTCGGCGAAGAGACGCAACTGCAGCTGTTCTTCGGTTGTACGACCTTTACGTATAGTGACTATACTTCCAAGGCTGTGCATTTTTCCCACAGACTCAACCATGTCTGGCAGCTTGTTGACGACCGTATCCATCAGATAATAGGTGTCAATCACCGGATCTAAGATCAGATTGGAATGATCAGCCACCTGTTGTATCAGCGTCATCAGCGCACTGAGCAGTTGCGCATGTTGGGCGAAGCTGTCCGCCGGTTTGATGTTAAAGTCACGTTGTTTGAGAGCTTGCCAGCCTTGCATGATGGTTTGCAGCTGTCCAGCCGTCTCCAGCGTCTGTCCGAGTTTACGATCAACGGTTTCGAGGCGTTGAAGATCTCCGTCAATGGTCGTCCGTAGGCTGATGATGCGCTCGCGTGGTTCCCCTTGCCCGCCCTCATGTGCTGCCATGAGACTACGGTGTTGCGGCAGGTGTTCCCACAGCTGTCGGAGAGTGGTGAGATACTCAACGCCGACTAACTCCTTTTCACTAAAGAGGATGTTGGCTTGATGTGTCGTGAAGAGCGAGAAGCCTAAGCCGGCTGTCAGGATACACATGCCCACGGTGATGATGATGACTCGTTGTCGAATAGGCATATCCTGAAACAGTAACACACGTTTGATCATGCGCGTTCCTCCTGTGGCCGGCAGAGGCCATCAATGTCTGGGATAATGAGTGTTGCGTCTGCTAAATTGAAGACACCACGCAGCAAGGTCTCGTGCAGGGGGAGCGTGCGCTGGCTGGGTTGATGGGCAATGGGCAAGGTACGCATGTGCACTTGCGGTCGGACGGGAAAGCCGACAAAGGCCCGGTGCTGCGCAGCCCGTACGATGAGCAGTCGATCGTCGGTTCTGACTGGGGTGCTTCCCCCACCCAGACGGTGGTAGAGATCGACGACTGCAAGGGGTATCCCCTGCCAATCCACGAGACCCAGGACCGCTGGTTCTGCCCCGGGAATCTGCAGCAGTGCGAGGGTCGGTTGCATACGGATGACCTGCGACAGGCTCAAGCCAAAGGTGAGAGGCCAGGGCTCCTGACTGAGCTCACCGGTGGAAAAACAGAGGAGTGCCCCGGTATACCGTGGTGCTGGCGGTATCTTCCCTGGGGCCGGGAGTGGCTCTGGAGCCGCAGCGGCAGCGCGGAGTGCGGCAGCATCCAGGGCCCCGTGCGGGTGGAGTCCCGCTGGCGCGAGTGTTAAGCGCATGGTGTCCGCCTCGTACACGACCCCATCAAAGAGTGGTGCGCGCAGGTTCCGTGCCACGGTGGGCAGTGGCAGGATGGCATGCGCCGCGACATCAAAGGTGCCTTCTACACGTTCGACCAGTAAGCCCCAGGTCTGCTGTGGCGTTTGGAGGATCAGCACCTTGGCCGTGGCTGAGAGGGGGGCGGCAGGACGCCCCAGGCGGGCCGCGAGGCTGTAGACGGGGAGTGTCGCCGTGCCGTATGGGACCACGCCCACGAGGCCTGCAGCTTGACCGTCTTGCTGCTGCACGTGGTCGAGGCGCTGGATGCTCCGGACCACCGTCATAGGGAGGCAGTACACCTCGGCCTCAACCCCACAGCGCATAAAGCGCACCGTAGACGAGGCGGGAGACATGGGCTGACCGTTCATGCTGCCTGTACCCCGTGCCCGCGAGGCACGAGCCGCCGGATCGTGCTGAGGAGGAGCTCTTCTTGATACGGCTTGATGAGATACTCGGTCGCTCCGACTTCAAAAGCCTTGTTGCGGTGTTTCTCCCCGGAACGCGATGTCAACATGACGATAGGCAAGTCGCGATAGCTTTCCTGGGCACGCAGCATGGAGGTCAGCTCATATCCGTCCATCTGTGGCATCTCCACATCGAGCAAAATCAGATCGGGTAAGATCGTGGCATGCTGAATGATATTCAACGCTTCGAGTCCGTCTTTGGCCAGGATCGGCTGCCATCCGACGCTCTTCATCAGATTGGCCACCACACGCCGGACACTGAACGAATCATCCACGATGAGAATGTCTAGGGCCTCGCTGGCGCGTGCGACTCGCGCTTGCGTCGCCACCGTCCGTGCGGAAGCCGCGGACTGGCGCTGGGTACGGGCCAACTCAATTGGATTGAGAATCAGCACCACACTGCCATCACCCATGAGCGTCGAACCCATGACCCCGTGCACACGTCGCAAGTGGCTCCCCAGCGTTTTGACAACGACCTCGCGGCCACCGACGAGCTCATCGACCACAAAGGCGACCTGGGCCTCACCCGTTTGCATCACCACGATGGGCAGGAGGCGTCCTACGCTGTCTGGCAGCGGTGGGAGGTGTAACTGCTCGCCCAAGCGCACCACCGGCAGGAGAAGGTCCCCCAGACGCACGACGGGCTCGCCCCCCATCTGCTCAATCTCTCCTGGGTCTATACGAATTACTTGGACAACATCAGCCAGCGGCAAGGCCAACGTTTCACCGTGCGCTTTGACCATGAGCACGCGCGTGATCGCCAGGGTCAGCGGCAGACGCATCGTGAAGGTGGCGCCTTGCCCGAGGGTGGACTGGATGGTGATGTGACCTTTCAGACGGCTGACGACCGTCTGGACAATATCCATACCGATGCCGCGCCCTGACACTTCGCTGATTTCGCGCGCCGTACTGAAGCCCGGCTTGAAAATGAAGCTGTAGAGCTGGTCGTCCGCGAGGCACGCCGCTTCTTCTGCCGTGCAAAACCCGCCACGGACGACGGCCGTGCGCAGCTTCTGCGGATCGAGGCCCGCCCCATCATCGCGCATTTGCACCACCACCTGGGCGCCCTCCCGGAAGGCTCGCAGGTGAATCGTCCCCTGCTGTGGCTTGCCCAGTTGCGTGCGAACCTCAGGCGCTTCAATCCCATGATCGACGGCATTCCGCAACAAGTGCAGCACGGCTTCAGCCATGTCTTCTAACATCGTCTTGTCAAACTCGACATGCTCGCCATCGAGTACCAAGACCGCGTCCTTCCCGCGCTGGCGTGCGGTCACCCGGACAGCACGGTGCAGCCGCGTGGTGAGGGTACTCAAGGGCACCATGCGCAGTCGCATGAACTTATCTTGAATCTCACTGGTTAAGCGACTCTGCCGCGTCAGATAGCCCTCAAAATCACCGACGACGTCCTTGAATTCTTGCCCCAGGGCGCTGATGTCCGCCGTCGTCTCGCTCAGTTCCCGCGCCACCAGCGTAAACTCGCTGTAGCGGTCGAACTCCAGGGCATCAAATTCTTCCGGCGCTTTCACCACGGTCGCCGCCCGTGTACTCGCCGGCGGCCCGGTCACAGGCGTGGCAAAAAACCCCGCGCCACCATCAAGCGCCCGGACTTCATAGTGCGTTTCAATCGTCGTGGTCGTACGCTGTAAGCGTTCCATGCTGAGGCGGAGCTCGTCCACCTGATGCGTCAGGCGTCCAAGATACTGCTCGTAGGCCGAACGGCTAATGACTAACTCACTGACCAGCCGCACCAACTCATCCACACGTGAGAGTGGCACCCGTAGCACGTCGGCGAGCTGCGTGATAGCGGCCATGGCGCTGCCGTTGACCTCCTCCATGGCGAGCTCCGGTATCACCACGACGGGTGTGAGGACAGGGGGCGCCTGCGGCACGGGTGTCACCTCAGGAAGGGACGGGACGGCCGCCGCAGGCGTCGCGTCCCACATCGTGGCATAGACAGCCTGCAGACGTGCCGACACCTGGTCAAAGGTGGGCATTTGCCCTTTCATGCGCACAAACTCATCCAGCGCATCAAAGGTGGCAAACAGTACGTCCTTGACGGCCGGCGTATACGGACGGCTCTCCGCATAGAGCTCATCGAGCAAGTCTTCCATGCGATGGGCCAGTTGCGAGGCCGAAAGAAACCCGACCACGCCCGCAGCCCCTTTGAACGTATGCACACTGCGGCGCACACGTTGGAGACATTCACGCTGATCGGCGGCCTTTTCCACCTCCGGCAAGGTCCGCCCAATCACATTCATGTAGTCCTCAGCCTCCATGAGGAACCCCTCCATCAACTCCGTCGTGTCGTCATCGAGCAGCGCGGCGTTCTGCGACACCTGGGGGGCTGGCGCGGCAGGGAGAGGCGCGTGGTAGCTCGCTGGGATGGATTCCGGCGGTGGGAGGGTGATGTCCGCGCCGAGGAGGGTGGTCACGGCAGCTTTGTCGTCGCGTTCTGGGAGCTGTTTGAAACGGCGATAGGCCTGGACCAGGGCAGCGGCTGACAGCGCGTCCTGCGCCTCGCCAGCCAACGACCGTTGGAGATACTCGCCGAGATGCACTGCCGCTCGCTGCAACCAGAAGCCCTGGGGCGTGGGTGGTGCCGTCGCCGTGGCCACGTCTTCAACCATTGCTTCAAGCAACAGCACCAGTTGACTCAAAACCGGGAGTCCAAGAATCTCAGCCGCATCCTTCAGAGTCTGCATGCACTGATAGGCATCCTCCAAGGCGTCATGTTGCTTGGGATCACGCAGAAACTGCTCAATACCGCCACACATTTTGCTCAGCGTGGGTTGGACCTCCTGGGCAAAGCCGGCCAACATCTTCGGGTCGAGAGGGGTTGCCATAATCTCTATCCATAGTAGGCGTTAATCAGAAAATGCTACGCGACAGCGCATGTCTTACTCGAACTGCCGTACTTCTGGCGAGGATAACAGGCGTTCAAGATCGAACACCGCACAGACCTGGTTTTCATATTCGTAGGCCCCGGCCAGATACTGCGAGGATTTGTGCTGCGCCATCGTCTCGGGGAGCGCTAAGCGTGCAGAGGTGAGAGGGATAATGCCCAGGATGTGGTCAATAATCAACGACGTGGTCATCTCGTCTCCTGGGGCCTTCACCACCAACATGCGACTGTGTTCTGCAGGCTGCGAGACTTCCAAGCCCAGGAAAAGGCGGAAATCAATCACCGAGAGAATATCGCCACGGAGATTCATCACTCCGCGTACCCACACGGGCACATTGGGGACGGGGGTGATGCGGGGAATGCGCCCGATTTCGAGCACATGGGCCACCGGCACAGCATAGCGACTGCCCCCCAAGGTGAACAGAATATAGCGGTCCGTCTGGTGACTCAGCGTCAGAGTCCCGGCGGGGCTCCCGGGCATGGTGTGATGGCTATAGGCACGTTGCACATCGGCATCGATCTGCATGAGCAGCGTCTGCAAGGTATCTGGAGCCTGTGCAGGCGCAGCCTCCCCCACGGTCTCCAGTGACTCACTCCCTGACGCCACGCTTGCGGAGCGCACCTCCACAGGAAAGTCCTCGTCTTCCACCGCCGTGTCCACGGCATCATCGACGTCGGCGGCCTCGTCTGGGGCGATGGCGAGCCCGGCGTTGGCATGCACTGGCATACGAATAAGATCTACCTCTGTATCCAGGACGGCCGCTATCGCGCCCATATCGCCGCTTTGGGGCAATTGCTTCACCCGTCGGAACCCCTCCACCATTTCCGTCACCAGTGCCTGCTGCCGCATGTCGCCAGCCAGGAGACCCTCTAAATACTGGTGGATATGGTCTGTGGTCCGGAACATCCAGGTATTACACGCGACATCGAGCTGGCGCTCGCCACTAATGACCTCGTGTAGCATGGAAGCAACATACGAGGCCACATGGCTGAGGGTCGGCAGTCCGACCATGGCGGCGGCCCCTTGGATGGTATGCACATAGCGGAAGGCCTCGTCGAGGGCTTCGCGATGGGTCGGCTCCTGCCGAAAGGCGGTGAGACTGTCCCGCAGCTGCGGGAGATACTCCTGCGCCTCGCGCACAAATCCCGTCAGCATTTTTTGATCAAGATGCAGTGCCATAGAACCCTTCCCGATAAGCCTATTTTCAGAGAGCAGCCAGCACCCACGAGGCGCGCCGCCTCACGCCGGGCCTGCCAGGACATATACCTCTTAGACAAACTGCGCGACAATGGCCAACAGCTCTGCCTGTTGGAACGGTTTGGTCAGATAAGCATCTGCCCCCTGTTTAAGGCCCCAAAAGCGATCGGCTTGCTGGCTTTTACTCGAGAGCAAGATAATTTTGATATCTTTCGTCTCTGCCTGTGTCTTGAGGTGCCTGCAGACTTGATAGCCATTTTTCTGTGGCATGACAACATCTAAGACCACGAGATCGGGGTGCTCAGCCAGCGCCTTGGTGATGGCCTCTTCGCCATTACTCGCAGTAATAATGTTGTGTCCAGTTCCCGCCAGAGCCTGAGTCACGAGGCTCAAAATGGTGGGACTGTCATCAACAACAAGAATGGTGCGCATCGCGGCATGCCTTCTATGAATTAACGCGGTTCAGCGATCTCGACACTCTTCGTCACTTTCACAAGATGGACTAAAAAACCGGAATAGATTGTGCTCCATTGTTGACGCATATCGGGGGCGTGAAACGCTTTGACACAAATGTTTAAGCAGATATTATGCACACGTAAGAGATCCTCTGCGACTTGGCGAAAAATCGCCGTGTCCCACCGTCCACTCTGGGGTGTTTGCAGCTCCTTAAAGGCTTCGATAGTCAGGCGTCGGTTCCGAATGTGTTGCGCGCGCAGATGTGTATAGTTTGACCAGTCACGAGCAATCAGCTTGTCGAGCGCAAAACGTTTCCCCGCCGCCATAGGGAGTTGCTCGATAAACTCGACCAAGTGGTTAGTGATCGTGACCAGATGCTCGAGTGCTAAGACGGTGGAACCTTGCACCTGCGGCTCGTTCATCCGGATACCAAGTTGCTCGATCTTCGAGAGCAGCACCATCGATTCATACTCTAACGCACTGTCGAGTTGCAGGTACCCTGTGGAAGGCTGTGCAGGGGCCCCGGGCTGCTCGTTGGCGACTGCGTCTTGGGATAACTCTGAGGTATGCTGTTGACTGGGCTCTGGGGAGGCCGTCGTTACTGAGGTTTTTTCCATAGTCCCTCCCGTACTTGACTACTGTGTCCACAGTATGTGTCAATACAACGACGAATGGTCTCGGGCTCAAAAGGTTTGGTGATATAGTCTGCGGCGCCTGCGAGACGCCCCATCACCTTATCGATGGCTTGCTCACTCCCAGAGAGCATGATCACGGGGACTTCTCTGGTGTGTTTATTATTCTTAATCACCTTGCAGACATCAAGACCATCCATACCTTGGAGGGTGATGTCGAGAAAGATCAGGTCTGGCGCCGTCTCCGTGAGCATCATCAGCCCTTCCATGGCGCTAGCCGCACGGATAGATTGATGGCCCAGACGGTGGACGATCAACGCCATAATGTTGCGCACGGTCTGGCTATCGTCCACCACCATAATCACTTTATTTTGTGCCGTCTGTGGCAAGATCCTGTTCCCCCTCATGCAGGTGTCGAGCGACGCGCTGCCACCATGGTGAGCATGGAGACATGTCCCTCGAGTGCTGCGCACTGCCTGCCACCCCTACGGGACAAGCGACTGAAGCACTGTACACGCGTGGAAGACCCCTCGTGTCCTCCACAGAGCTCCATGCCTTACCTGTAGCATTAATATCGGCTGTCAATGCAGGAAACTTGAATCTCAAGGGGACGAAAACACCACCACCATCCTCCTCCTGCCTGCACACCTGTAAGGATAGCAGACTTGCCGTCAGCAGGCACGTCCTCAGACGGGGGCGAGACGTCCTTCCCAGGGTAGACTTTTGGGAAATGAGACAACGTCCCTCGGTGGGGCATCTGATGGGAGACGCAGCAGCCCACAAGCGTCCAGGGGTATCCAGCAAAGACAGCCCAACAGCGTTGAGCGCTCCAGGCTGAAAAACCTCCACATGGTCCCCTCAGACGCCTCACCCACCAGGCCCACTGCCTAGAATGGCAGCAAAGCGCTCCCACGCCTTCTAGCACTCATAGTTAGCACGGCCTCAACACCGACTTTTCCCCAGGGAGGTGTGCAGAAGTCCCCAGGGCTCAGTCGTACGATGAGCGCGACCCTGGCTGCCCCCGTCTCAGGCCACGGTGCCACAGCAAGTGGTGCCCCGCGCGCACACCATACCACAGGAGCGCCAGCGCTTCACGAAGGTAGAGAACGCCCCGCCGCCGCCAGCGGGCTGGTCTCCCTGGGACGGCGCTACCGGCGACGCGGAGTCCACAGCTCCAGAACGCCAGCAGTGTGCGCGGCAGGTGATAGCCATCGGTCACGACCAGAGCCCGCGTCCACCCACGTTGGCGCAGGAGGGCACTGCACAACAGCGCGCTGGTAAACGTCGAGGTCGCCTGTGCTTCTTGCAGTAAGCACGACGCCGGGAGGCCCTGGGCACTGGCCACACGCTGCATCACCTCCGCTTCCGCAGGAGGGTGGACGCCGACCCCACCAGTGAACAGGAGATAATGCGCATAGCCGTGTTGCAGCAAGTGCACGGCGTGCAGGACGCGGCGTTGCATGGTGGAACTCGGGCGCTCGCCTGGCCATACAGCGGCACCCAGGACGATGATGACCTCATACGGACTCGGCGCCTTGGCGGATGAGTGCTGGGCCATGGATGATGCTCGCCTCGCCTCCGCTACCGCGCTGCATGACAGGCAGCGCGGTAGCCGTTAATCGCGTCGTGGCATGGTGAGGTCGTGCTGCACCTGCGCCAGCAAGGTCGCCATATCGGTCGGCACCGGGGCGTGAAACTCGCACCACTCACCGTGATCGGGATGCTGGAAACGCAGTTGGGCGGCATGCAGCGCCTGGCGTGGGAAGGCATTGAGGACGTGGCTCAGCCCAGCATGCCCCTGCACGTGCAGCATACCAGGACCGTACAGAGGGTCGCCAATGACAGGATGCCCAAGATGCGCCAGGTGCACGCGGATCTGGTGGGTACGGCCGGTATCGAGCGCCAGACGCAGGAGGCTCACCGGCCCCCAGGCGGTGCTGACCTGGTAATGCGTCCGGGCAGCACGACCATCACGCGTCACTACCGCCATTTTTTGACGCTGCCGGGGATGGCGACCAATCGGCGCCTCAATGGTGCCCTGCATGGCGGGCAGTCGGCCACGCACCAGGGCCAGATAGCGCCGCTGTAACTGCCGGGTTTGGAGTTGGGCCGACAAATGGCGATGACTGCGGTCATGCTTGGCCACCAGCAGCAGCCCCGAGGTGTCTTTATCCAGGCGATGGACAATCCCCGGGCGCTCTTCCCCACCAATACCCGACAGGGTTCGACAGTGAAAGAGCAGGGCATTGACGAGCGTGCCGCTGGCATGCCCAGGCGCGGGATGGACGACGAGGCCAGGAGGCTTGTCGATCACCAGGAGGGCGTCATCTTCATAGACAATCTGCAGCGCCAGAGCTTCGGCCACGGGTTGGGCCGGGCGAGGTGGCGGAATGGTGATGGTGATGTGATCGCCCGTCCGCACCCGGTAGCGGGCGGTCACGTCCCGCTGCGCAATATGGATCTGTCCTTCGTCGATGAGCCGCTGCACTTGATTGCGTGACAGCATGGGTACCTGTCCCGTGAGATACTTGTCGAGACGGATCCCTGCTCCCTCCGGCGCGACATCCACCTGCACCTGCTGCACTGTCATCCCCCCGCCTCCGTGCCGCTGGCCGTCTGGAACGTATCGAGTAACAACAGCCCAACGCCAATACAGATGCTACTGTCAGCGACGTTGAAGGCTGGCCAATGATAGGTATACCAGTGGACGTCAATAAAATCGATCACTTGCCCCAGCCAAAGGCGGTCCAGGGCATTCCCCAGGGCCCCGCTGATAATCAGGCACAGCCCCCAAAGCCGCATCGTATAGTGCGCCGGTACACGCACAAAGTAGATGATCAAGCCCGTCAGAGCCACGACCGTCACCACCGGGAAAAACAACTGCAAAAACGCCGGACTTTGCCGGGCCAGAAAGCCGAACGCCGCCCCCGAGTTGCGCACATAGGTCCAGGCAAAGAAATGCGCGATGACGGGACGCGATTCATGCAAGGCAAAGGTGGTATGGACATAGAGTTTCGTCGCCTGGTCCAGCACGAGCACGAGGCTGATGAGACAGGCAAACACGCACCATTTTTTCTGTGGCGACATCATGACTCCCTGGCGCATTCAACCGCTCGACTAAATGTGCATGGCCTCACGTACTTCGGCCATGGTCTCCTGTGCGACAGCACGGGCTTGTGCACTCCCTGCGATCAGCACATCCATGGCCTCCTGCGGATGGGCCGCGTAATGGCGGCGTTTCTCATGCAGCGGCTGCAAAGCCGTCAGCATGTTCCGGCTGAGGACCGTTTTACAATCAATGCAGCCGATCCCCGCCGTGCGGCACCCTTGGGAGACCTCAGCGCGCTCCTCCGCCGTACTGTAAATGCGATGGAAGTCGAACACGGGGCACACGTCTGGATTCCCCGGATCGCGTCGCCGCTGCCGCGCCGGGTCGGTCATCATCGTTCTGACTTTCTGGGTCAGCGTTTCCGGGCTATCGGAGAGATAGATCGTGTTGTCATAACTTTTGCTCATCTTGCGCCCATCCAGGCCTGGCAATTTGGGCACTTCCGTGAGCTTGGGCTGTGGCTCGGGGAACACCTCAACGTGGTATAAATTGTTGAAACGTCGCACCACTTCCCGGCTGAACTCAATATGGGGCACCTGATCGAGGCCTACGGGCACCCAGTTGGCTTTGTAGATGATGATGTCGGCAGTCTGCAGCAAGGGATAGCCCAGGAACCCGTAGGTTGCCAGATCGCGGTCCTTGATTTCTTGTTGCTGTTCCTTGAACGTCGGGACACGTTCTAACCAGGGCAGCGGCGTGATCATGGAGAGCAGCAGGTGCAACTCGGCATGCTCGGGCACCAGGGATTGGATGAACAGCACACTTTTGTCAGGATCGAGTCCAGCGCTGAGATAATCAATCGCCAGCTCTTGGACGTATTCCCGTACCTGGGTCGTGTCCGCATAACCCGTGGTCAGGGCATGCCAATCGGCGATAAAGTAAAAACACTCGTAGGTCTCTTGCATGTGGACCCAGTTTTGCAGGGCGCCAAGCAGATTGCCCAAATGCGGCTTGCCCGAAGACCGCATGCCGCTGAGAACGCGCTCTCTAGCCATACTGTTTCCTTTGCAATGAGGCGAGTGCAAGCGACGGGAAGCACGCGCCAGCGTGGAGTCCTGCCCGCCGTGTCGTCTGGCGGGCTCACTGTAGCGAATCGGGTGTGACGTCGTCAAGCCTGGGGCGCGCCTTGCACCGACAGGCCGTGTGTGCTTGACGCCTGTGCAATGGCTTGGCATACTGAGCGCAGAGCGCAGAGATGCCCCTGGGGAGGAATGCTATGCCACGCACGTTCACACGGCAGTGCCCACACTGTACACGGCAGGCCACCTGGCCTGACACCCCAACCTATCCCTTCTGTTCTGAGCGTTGTCAGCTCATTGATCTTGGGGCGTGGGCCAGTGGGGAGTACCGCGTGCCCTGTGAGTCCACGGGTGACGCAACCGACCTGGCGGCCATCGAGATGCCTGAAGATACTGGGGAAGACGAGTACTAACACTTGCATCACAGCAGAAGGACGACACAATGTTTCACATGACGGCGATGGATCATATTGTCTTGAACGTTGAGCAGATGGACACCGTGCTGGATTTTTACACGAATGTCCTCGGCCTGGAATCCGAACGCCTCGAAGCATTCCGCCAGGGCAAGGTGCCCTTCCCGTCCGTGCGCATCAATGCCGATACGGTGATCGATCTCTTTCCGCTCAAGGAGCCCGTGCCAGCCCACGCCACGCCGCTGCGCACGGATCTCAACCATTTTTGTCTCGTCATTAGCAAGGACGACATGCCAGGGTTCATCGACCATCTGCAGGCGCATGGCGTGGCCATTGAAGATGGTCCGGGGCAACGCTGGGGCGCGCATGGTACGGGCATCTCCATCTACTTTAGCGACCCGGAGAAGCGGCGTATTGAAGTGCGCTACTACGACAACTAACGCCATGGCACGGCCCACGCTGGCCAAGTCGCGCTGAGATAGCCCTGTGGTCATTGCTTTATTCACCGATTTTGGCACACGGGACGCCTACGTGGCGCAACTGAAAGGGGTGATACTCACTATCCATCCCACCGCGTCCCTGCTGGATCTCACCCATGACGTCCCGGCCTTTGACGTGCGGGCTGCGTCATATCTCCTGGAGGCGTCGGGGCGCTATTTCCCGGCGGGGACGATTTTTGTGGCGGTGGTGGACCCTGGGGTCGGGACAGCGCGTCATCCGCTCCTGTTGGTCACACACGCCGACAAATATTATCTGGGGCCGGACAATGGGTTGTTTACCCGGGTCATCGCGTGCGAAGGCATGCGCGCCGCCTATGTCCTCACCCACACGCAGTATTTCCGCTCGCCGGTCTCGGCGACCTTTCACGGGCGTGACATCTTTGGCCCGGTGGCTGCCCACTTGGCGCGCGGGATAACGCCGGAGCATTTTGGCCCCCCCATGCATGAGGTGATCCGTCTGCCCTCCACGGGGCCAACACGCGTGGGGGAGACGCTCCTGGGTGAGGTCATCTACCTTGACCACTATGGCAACATCGCCACCAATATCCCAGAGGCCATGCTCGCGGCGCTGCAGCCAGGCTCCTGGCTACGGCTCACACTGCTGGGGCGTACCCATGTGCTCCCCTTGGTGACGACCTACGGCGCCGGACCGCCGGACCAGCTCCTGGGTCTGATCAATAGCAATGGCGACTTTGAAGTGGCCCTGGCCGGCGGCAGCGCTGCGGAAAGGCTGGCCGTGCGGCTGGGGGAGCGCGTGCGACTCAGCTGCGGGATGGACAACGCTGATTTTCAACTTTAGTGGGACATTATGGACTTTCGTTTGACGCCAGAACAAGAAAACTTCCGGTGCGACATTCGGGCCTTCCTCCGTGAGGCGTTGCCCGAGCCACCGGAGATCCCCGAAGACTCCTGGCTGTTGGGCTTTGATCGGGCCTTTTCCCAACGTCTGGCGGCTCGCGGCTGGATTGGGCTCACCTGGCCACAAGAGTATGGCGGCCAGGGCAAAAGTTATCTGGATCGGGTGGTCCTGACGGAAGAGCTGTTGCGGCATGGGGCCCCGGTCGCTGCCCACTGGCTGGGCGATCGCCAGATGGGCCCCTCCATCCTGCGCTACGGTACTCCAGCACAAAAAGCCACTTTTTTACCCAAAATTATCGCCGGCGACCTGGTGTTTTGCATTGGCATGAGCGAACCAGGCGCTGGCTCCGATCTCGCCGGGCTGCAGACCAAAGCCGTCGAGGATGGCGATGCGTACGTCATCAGTGGTCAAAAGATCTGGACCAGTTTTGCGCACCTGGCGGACTACTGTTATCTGGTGGCGCGCACCAACCCGGAGGTGCCCAAACACAAGGGCATCAGCGAATTCCTGGTGGATATGCGCACTCCGGGCATCACCATCAAACCCATCGTGGATATGACGGGAGCGCATCACTTTAACGAGGTCTTCTTCGATCAGGTGCGCATTCCGAAAGACTGTCTGGTGGGAGAGAAGGATCGTGGCTGGTACCAAATTGCCAGCCAGCTCGATTATGAGCGCAGCGGCATTGAACGCTTGATGAGTAACTACGGGCTCTTAGAAGCTATCACACGCCATGTACGCGCCACGGGGGAGATCCGGCGCGAAGTCGTACGGCATACGCTGGCCCAACTGCACATTGAATGGACCATGGGCCGCCATCTGGTCTATAAAGTCGCCTGGCTGCTCAGTCAGGGCATCATCCCCAACGCTGAGTCGGCCACCGCCAAAACCTACTGTACAGAATTCGAGCAGCGGCTGGCCCAGACCGCCAGCGCTTTGATGGGAGGCTATGGGCAGCTCATGCCGGGCTCGCACCGCGCCTTACTCGCCGGGCGGGTAGCACGAGCCTATCTCTATGCGCCGGCGTACACCATCCAGGGCGGCACATCCACCATTTTGCGCAATATCATGGCGACACGTGGCCTCGGCCTGCCACCAGGCTAGGAGCGTGCATCGTGCGCCTTACTGCATAGGGATGGGGACAAAGCAGAGTACAAAGATCGCCAAGGACATGGCGGCAATGACCTGACTAATCCGCCCGAGAGGCTCCTGCTGATCCAGCACGGTCGGCTGTTGCCGACCGCTCAGCCAACCCAGGACGGCCCACAGCACCCACCCGGGCCAGGCGACGAAGCCAAGAATTAGCAACACACCCATCACCGCCCACGACAGATAGCGCGCCTGGGGTCCGAGCAAGGCATACAGAATATGTCCCCCATCCAGCTGACCCAACGGTAGGAGATTGAACACCGTCACGAGGAGCCCGAACCAGGCGGCCACGCCCACGCTATTAATCTGCAGCACTATACCGTCTGGGAGTGTGCCGAGCAGCAGATATTGCAACAGATCTACCAGGAGAGGCGACGCAAAAGACATCTCGCCGGTGGTGGCCGCCATCGGGACGTGGGTGGCGGTGGCCAGGGCGTAGATGAGCGCCGGCAGGGCGACGCAAAACCCGGCAATCGGTCCGGCGGCACCGACGAGGAGCAACGCCCGCCGATGCCGCGGCGCGGATTTCATGCGAATCACGGCTCCAAACGTGCCTAAAAAGGGTATATCCATGATAAAGGGTGGGCTGGGAAGAAAATACGGGAAGGTCACGTCCATACCGTAGAAGCGCGCCGTCACGTAGTGCCCCATCTCGTGACAGAACAAGATGGCCAACAATGTCCCGGCGAACGGTATCCCGCGATACCACAGCTCCATATGCTGAAGCGGGGACGCGATATCCGCCCAACGCATGCCAGCGAGGATGGTGGTAAGCACCGTGACACAACACAACGCCAGGTGGAGCCGTGTGGCGCGGCGGGTTGGCCGAGGCACTGGTGGTATGACGAAGCCCGTGGGGCCAATGGGGACGGGCGACGTGCTCCAGCGATGCTTCAGCGCGTGGTATGGGCTATACATGTGGCGGCCCCAAGATGGTATGCCCAAGAAAGGCACCGTGGCTCCTTTGCCTGGCGCTTACCGTGTCGGTGTGGCCAGGGTACGCTGCTCGAAATACGGGGCAATCTCGTGCGCATAATACGCCAGTTGGTGGAGTAATTGCGACGGCGGACATGCTGGCCACAGGGCGTATTTCGTGAGCCCATGCTCAACGTAACCCTGGAGAATCTCCCGGCATTCTTCCGGCGTGCCCACCGCGCTGCGTGCCAACATCAACTCCGGTGGGCGGCGGGCATTCCCCGCGAAGAAGGCCGCAAAATCGCGGCGAGCTTTGTGCCCATCGGCATCCACATGGCAAAAGAGAATGCTGCCAGTTTCGATGTGCGCCTCGGCCCGCCCATAGTCCGCGGCCCATGTCGTAATTTTACTCTGGCCCTCGGCAAATTCGTCTGGCGTGACAAAGGAGGCAAACCAGCCATCGGCCAAGCGGGCCACCCGCCGCAGCGCCGCATCACTGCGCCCCCCCACCCAGATGTCGATTTTGTTGGCGGGTCGTGGGGTAATGGTCACATGCTCGTATTGATAGTACTTACCGTCATGGCTCGCATCCGGCTCAGCCCAGAGCTGTCGTAAGATGGCAATGCCTTCATCCATCATGCCACCCCGTTGCTTCAACGGCACATGGAAGGCGGCGGCTTCGTGTTCATCAGCCCCCAGACCCACCGCCATGATGACACGACCTGGCGCCAGAAAATCGAGCGTGGCGATCTCTTTGGCGACCGCAATGGGATGGCGCAAGGGCAGCATCATGACACTTGGACCGAATTTCAGCCGCTGTGTCCGTCCGGCAATCGCCGCCATCATGGGCAGGACCGCCACTTCGGGGCGTGTCCCCAGGAGATGGTCGCTCATCCAAACGGAATCGACACCCCAGGCTTCCGCTTTGTCAATATACTCAAACAGCGTTGCCGCATCCGGCATCCCTTGGTGCCAGAGCCCTAGGCCGATGCCCATTTTGATGCTAACCATCCTGATGCCTCCCGATGCGTGTGTATGCGGCGCGCCTCCGTCACAATGTGCGATTGTACCGGGTTCTGGCACTCCAGGCAAATGCCCAGCTGGTGCTGTCGTGTCGTACCACAGCACACAAGCGCGGGAATGCGGCGCAGCCCGTGCATTCATCGATATCCTGGTATAATGTACCAAGAGTGTGCGACGCTCTCGACAGTGTGCTCGGGCTGTGCCTGAGCGCACTGCCGACCGCTCCCTGCCACGTGTCGCCTGGGACCACGCTGGTCGTCAACGCTCGCTTGACCTGATCGCAGGTCAGGACTGACGAGAGGCATCGTATCGTAATGGAAGCCTGGTTACGGCTTGGCGTATCGCTCGCAATGCTCGTGGGCTTGGCGGTGTGGGAACGGCAGTCCCCACGCCGTGTCCTAACGCAGCCCCAAGCCATGCGCTGGCGTGTCAACCTGGGGCTCGCAGCCTGCAACGCCCTCGGTGTGCGCCTGAGCGTCGGCGCCATCGCCGTGCAGGCTGCCGTATTGGCCCACGAGCACGCCTGGGGCCTCTGGCATGTGTGGTCCCTCTCCCCGGTCAGCAACGCCGTGCTCAGTCTGCTGGTGCTGGATTTTGCGATCTACTTGCAGCATGTCGCCTGCCATCGCGTGCCGTGGCTCTGGCGTCTGCATCTGGTGCATCATACGGATAGCGATGTGGATGTGACGACCAGCCTACGGTTTCATCCGCTCGAAATCCTCCTGTCGTTAGGGTATAAAACCGTGCTCGTCCTCCTCCTCGGCGTGCATCCTGTGGCAGTTATCATTTTTGAGGTGCTCCTGCATGCGACGGCGCAGTTGCACCATAGTAATATCGCGCTGCCGGATCGTGTGGCGGGCGTCCTGCAGTATGGCTTGATTACCCCGGATACCCATAGGATCCATCACTCCGTCTGTGCGGCTGAGATGCAGAGTAATTTCGGCTTCTCGGTGCCCTGGTGGGATCGCTTGTGCGGGACGTATCGTGCCCAGCCCGTGCACGCGCATACCACGATGCCTCTCGGGGTGCTGACGTATCAGCGACCGACTCCCTGGCGGTTGACACAACTCCTCGCTCTGCCGTTTCGCCCCGTCGTGGCGACAGGGAAGACTACAGAATAACAAGGTGTATATGACCAATATCTTCAGTCGTAGAGTGCTCGTCACGGGTGGGGCCGGTTTCCTGGGCTCCCATCTCTGTGCCCAACTCCTCGCCACAGGGCATGAAGTGCTTTGTGTGGATAATTTCTATACAGGACGACGGGCCAATATCGCGCCCCTCCTCGCGCAGCCAGGTTTTGAAGTGCTGCGGCACGACATCTGCTTCCCGCTGTATGTCGAAGTGGATGAAATTTACAATCTCGCCTGTCCAGCCTCGCCCGTGCACTATCAAAGCGATCCCGTGCAAACCACCAAAACGTCCGTGCACGGCAGCATCAATATGCTCGGTCTGGCCAAACGCGTGAAGGCCAAAATTTTACAGGCTTCCACCAGCGAAGTGTACGGCGACCCGCTGGAGCATCCCCAAAAGGAAACCTACTGGGGCCACGTCAACCCGGTGGGGCCACGCTCGTGCTATGATGAAGGCAAAGGAGTTGACGCGCCTCTCCGTTGAAGTACGCGAGCTCCGCGAGCGCGAGTCCCGCATCCGCACTGAAGCGACGAAGGAAGCAACGGATGAGTTGGGTCGGCGTCTGCACGAGATCGAAAAACGCGAG
>SXGT01639283.1_pt1 | contig 28102 bp, 24 predicted proteins | sample 3176221 | NCBI WGS metagenome assembly SXGT01 (sample SAMN11356862, study PRJNA531348) | freshwater metagenome | isolation source: freshwater sample F1-120 | place: China: Fuxian Lake, Yuxi | collected 2017-12-25
GCGGCAACATCAGTTTCCATCGGCCATCGGCGCTGAAGACGCCTTGCAGTTCATTGGCGGCGTAGTAACTCCAATAGGCGTCGTGCGGATTCTTCGCGCCGGGCGCGCCGGTGATGAGCGGCCACGCGTCGCGGCCGTCGATTTTGTGTTCGGGCAACTTCGCGGCGATGAGTTTCGCGAAGGTCGGCAACAGATCAATGGTCATCAGCATCGCATCGCTGCTGGTACCGGCGGCGAGCTTGCCGGGCCAGCGCATCACGCACGGCACGCGCGTGCCGCCTTCCCACGCGGTACCTTTGCCCTCGCGCAACGGGCCTGCGCTGCCGGCGTGGTCGCCGTAACTGAGCCACGGGCCGTTGTCGCTGGTGAAGATGACGAGCGTGTCGTTGTCGAGGCCGTGCTTTTTCAAAGCGTCGAGCACTTGACCAACGGACCAGTCAATTTCCTGGATCACATCGCCAAAAAGTCCCGCGCCGGATTTGCCTTTGAACTTGTCGCTCACGAAAAGCGGCACGTGCGGCATGGAGTGCGCGAGGTAGAAGAAGAACGGGCGCGCTTTGTTGCGCTCGATGAACCGCACCGCGCGCTCAGTGTAGGCGGTGGTGAGCGCGGGTTGGTCTTCGGGCGTCACGTCGGCGTCGATGACCCGCTCGTTTTCAATGAGCGGCAGCGGCGGATAGCTGCCCTTCTTCGCCTCGGGATGATGCGGCCACATGTCGTTCGAGTAGGGCAGGCCGTAGTATTCGTCGAAGCCGTGTCGCGTCGGAAGGAATTGGGCGTGATGGCCGAGATGCCATTTGCCGGCCATACCAGTCGCGTAGCCGCGCTGCTTGAAGACCTCGGCCATCGTCGTTTCGTTCGTGTGAAGGCCGATGCGCGCGCCCGGCCCGAGCGCGCCGTGGATGCCGACGCGGTTGTTGTAACAGCCGGTGAGCAACGCCGCGCGCGACGCGGAACAGACAGCTTGGCTGACGTGGAAGTTGGTGAACTTGCGGCCCTCGCGGGCCATGCGGTCGAGGTGCGGGGTCGCGTACGCTTTGCAACCGAACGGCCCGATGTCCGCGTAGCCGAGGTCGTCGCAGAAGATCACGATGACATTCGGCGGCCGCTCGGCGGCACTTGCGCAAAGGGCCGGGGCGATGAGCAGGAACAGGTGTAGCAGGATTTTCATGGAGTGGGGGCGGGTGTTAATACGTTTGAAATCGCGCGTGGCCGGCGGTGACGAGCGCGTCGTTCACGTTGGTCCGCGATCCGTCTTTTTGTTCCAGCCAGATTTCCGCGAGGTAACGGCCGTATTTCTCACGCCGGTCCTTGATGGTTTGCAGCAGCACATCCTTGCCCTCGACGAGCGACTTGAGATGGTCGCGCGCGGCTTTTCCCTTCGCATCGTCCGCCCCATGCAGCTCGGGCGCGTTGATGCGGTGCAGGCGCAGCTTCTCTCCGCGCACCCACACGCCGAGTCCCACATCGATGTCCGCCGTGCAGGTGTCGCCGTCGTACACGGAAGTGATGTGGGCGCGGTAATGGAAGAGCTGGGATCCGAGCGGCGTGGACATGGCACCACGATAGCCCAGGCGCCGGCGGGGGACAAGCGTGCGTGCGACGGCAATGCTGCGTGCGTCACTGGAACTTCGCGCCCTGATCGATCCACTGCTTGAGCAGCGCGACCTGCTCGCGGGTGAGGGCCTTGTCGGCGCTCGGCGGCATCGGGCTATCGGGATCCTCGCGCGCGACGAGCTTGATGAGTCGGCTCTCGGCGCTTTTGCCGGGCACGATGGCCGGCAGGCCGCTCTCGCCGCCCTTGAGCGCGAGCGCGCGGTCGTCGATGCGGAAGCTGCCTTTCTTCTTCTCCGCGCCGTGGCATTCGTAGCACGACTTCTCGAGGATCGGCTTGATCTGCGTGGCGAAGTTGATGCTGCCGCCGGGAACGCTTGCGGGCATGCCGGTGGCTGGGCCAGCCGCTTTGCCGGTGTTGGGTGAAGCACTGGCGCTGCCTGTGCCGGTCATCTTTGCCCAAAGTGTTTGGCCGCCGATGGGGACGAGAAAGACCACGGCCGCTGAACCGCCGAGTACGACGAGGACTGACGCGAGCACGATGATGAGCGTCTTCTTGCTGCCGCCGCTCGAGGCCACGGCGACGGGCTTGGCTGGTTTGCCCTTCTTTGGCGCAGGCACTTCCTCCGGTTCCGGCTCGGCGTATTCCTCGGCCGCGTGGCCTTCGGGCAAAAGCACGCCGTCGATCTGGTCGAGCGTGGTCCATTCGGCGAGGGCCTCGTGCCAAGCGTGGTCGCTCGGCAGCAGGGTGCCGTCGGCGAGGTAGGCGTTCACGTCCTCGAGCGAATAGGGGCCGAACTGCTCGCCGTCGCGGTTGATGTGGATTTCCATACTGCGGTACTACGTACGTTGTTGGGTCAAATTGCTGGCGGGAAGCATCCACAACCGCGCAGCGCTGGCAAGCGTGAGTTGCGGTAGTGCGTCACTTGATGCCGTCGGCGAGGCGCGGGCCGAGCGTGTGGCCGCCGTCGCACACGAGCACCTGGCCGGTGACGAGGTCCGAGCCGGTGATGAGCGAGAGGATGGCCGCGGCGACATCCTCCGGCGCGCAGACTTTGCCGAGGAGCGCTTGTTCTGCTTTGGCCTGCCGCACCTTTTCGTAATCCGCGCCGAGGCCCTGCTCGAGCCAGCGGCCGGTGATGAAGCCGGGCGCGACGGCGTTCACGCGGATGTGCGGGCCGAGCGTGCGGGCGAGCGCGATGGTGAGATTGATGACTGCGGCCTTCGAGGCGCAGTACGGGATGGAGCTGCCCGCGCCGGTGAGGCCGGCCACGCTGGCGACATTCACGATCGCGCCGCCGTTCGCTTCGAGATGCGGTCGCGCGGCGCGGACGCATTGGAACGGGCCCTTCAGGTTCACGTCGAAGATGCCGCTCCAGTCGGCGTCGGTCACCGCCTCGAGGTCCGCGTGCGGGATGAAGCGGGTGGTGCCGGCGTTGTTCACGAGGATGTCGAGCCGGCCGATCTCGCGCACGGCCGCCGCCATCATCGCGCGGACCGCGGCGTCCTCCGCCACGCTGGCCTCGAACGCGATCGCTTTCACCCCGAGCGCGCGGCAGGCGGCGGCGGTCTCCTCCGCGCCGTCGCGTGTGCGGCTGTAGTTCACGAGCACGTCGCATCCGCCCTTCGCGAGTGCGAGCGCGGTGGCGCGGCCCACGCCGCTGCCGGCGCCGGTGACCACGGCGGCTTTATTCTGAATGTTCATGGAGTTTGGGAGATTTTTGAAAAGGCTTGTCGTTCACGGTCGGTGCGGCTTGATGACAGCAGAATGCGGCGGCGGGTCAAGATTTGAGGGGGCAGCAAGCACGGAAGAAGGGATGGTGCCCACGACAGGACTTGAACCTGTACGATGTTACTCACTAGAACCTGAATCTAGCGCGTCTGCCAATTCCGCCACGTGGGCAACCGGAGAGAGTATTCCTCAACGCCCCCCGCCAGCGCAACCACTTTTCCGGCCGGAAACAGGGGTGCAAGCAGGCGGAAGGGCGCAGATTATGCGGAAATCCCCGGAGCAGGCCTGTGATACCCAGCTTTGTGAGGCTGATTGTCGAACCGCAAGCCACCAAAAGGGGCCTCGTTGGATGGGCTTTCGCGTTTCCTGGGTGCGCTGGGTGTCTTGGTGGTGAACCTGATGGCCTGAGAAGGAATGTCATGCGCGGGAATCCAACGCATTTGCGTGTGAAGCCCACGCGCTGGGGGGGGGTAATGGGGGATAAAACGCGGTAAAACAGCGTTTTTATGGGGTTTTAATGGCTGGCATGGGCATTGCTAGAAGGTGAGCCAGAACAGGTGTGTTTCCGAGGTTGCGGGGTAGCAATCACGGGGGCGCAACTAAACAACAAAACCCAACAAACTATGAAGATCCAGACAAATAAAGCCTCCAAGGGCTTCACCCTGATCGAGCTCCTGGTCGTGATCGCCATCATCGGCATTCTCGCCTCGATGCTCCTCCCCGCGCTCGGCAAGGCCAAGCAGCGCGCCAACCGCATCAAGTGCGTGAGCAACCTCAAGCAGGTCAGCCTCGCGTTCAAGACCTACGCGAACGACAACGAAGACAAGTTCCCGTGGTTCGCCAAGTCCTCCGGTGCCGCGGCTGTCACCAACAATCCGGCTGTGTGGCAGTCGGTCAGCAATGAGCTCGGCAACGCCAAGATCCTCCGTTCGGCCTGCGACGGTGCCCGTACCGACGCGACGAACTTCGGGGCTGGCTTGGCCACCGCCAACATCAGCTACTGGTACTGCATCACGGCTGACGAACTGAAGCCCGCGACCTTCCTCTCGGGCACCCGCAACATCGGCACCGGCGCGGCCGGCGCGATGAACGGCTTGGCCGCCACCACCACCTTCGCGGCCAACATCATGTCCGGCCTCCTGGCTGGTCAGGGTCAGACCACGCTGAGCGACGGCAGCGCCTCCCAGCAGACCAACTCTGACCTGAGCCGCCAGATCTCGGCCCACATCGCCTCCTCGGGTGGCACGGCGACCGGCGCGACCACGCCGTTCAACCTCATCAACCCGTAATCCGTAGGGATACACTTCAGGGCGCCCCGAAAGGGGCGCCTTTTTGTTTTCCAGATAACGTGTTTCTGGTGCCGAGATGCGGTCGATTTGCGGAAAGGTGGGACTGGGTCTATGCTGCCCGCAAGCGAGGCCGGGTGCACAACCCACCGCACACAGGATTATGAGGATTCGGACCCAGAGGATTTCGAGAGGTTTCACCCTGATCGAGCTACTGGTCGTCATCGGCATCATCGGCATTCTCGCCTCGATGTTGCTCCCGGCGCTGGGCAAGGCCAAACAGCGGGCTTACCGGATCAAGTGCGTCAGCAATCTGAAGCAGATATCATTGGCCTGCAAGATGTTCGCCAATGATAACGAGGATCGGTTCCCGTGGTTCGTGGCGGCCAGCACGCCGACGGCGGCGGTGCCGACGTGGCAGGCGCTGGCGAACGACCTGACGTACGCCAAGATCCTCCGTTCACCCTGCGACCGGGAGCGCATGGAGGCGGTGGATTTCCCGACACTGCAGACGGTGAACATGAGTTACTGGTATTGCCTCAACGCAGATGAGCTCAAGCCCTCCACCTTTTTGGCCGGCACGCGGAACATCCTGAACAACCTCACCGGCCAGCAAGACGCCTCGACCATCCTGACGGCAACCGCCTCCAACGCCCAGTGGCACCGGAACGTGATGGCGGGTCTCCTCGCCAATCAGGGCCAGGTGGCCCTCTGTGATGGCAGTGCTGCGACGCTGCAGGACGTCGGTTTGCAGCGGCAGGCCTCGGCCCATTTCATCTCCACCGGCGGCATGTCCGTGGGTTCGACCACCCCCTTCACCATCGTGAACCCGTAAACCGGGCGATTCAGGCGCCTTCGGCGGGTTTCCGCAGGCCTTTCCCGGCCAAGAAAAAAATTGCCAAAGGGGTTGAATGCTGCCAACATCGGCACAGTCCAAGCCCGAGTTGAATTGTAGAAAAACGAACTGCTTAACTTTATGAAAACGAACAAGTTTGGTTGGTGCAACAGCGCCGAACACGGTTGGAACCCGAGCCGTCGCGATTTCCTCACTGTCGGCGCGCTGGGCGGTCTCGGCCTGACGATGGGCGATTTCTTCCGTCTGCAGGCCTCCGAGGCCGGTCAACCGAGCAAGGAAGGCAAAGCCAAGTCGGTCATCCAGATTTATCTGCCGGGCGGTATGGCCCATCAGGAATCGTTCGACCCGAAGTATCTCGCGCCGATCGAATACCGCGGCCCGCTCGGCACGGTGAAGACTTCCACGGGTGAGTTCTTCTCGGAGAACATGAAGAATACCGCGAAGATCGCCGACAAGATCACGGTAGTCCGCTCGATGACCCACGGCGAGGCGGCCCACGAGCGCGGCACGCATAACATGATGACCGGCAACCGCCCCAGCCCGGCGCTTGATTACCCGAGCATCGGCAGCGTGGTGTCGCACGAGTTCGGCCCGCGTAAGAATCTGCCGGCGTATGTCGCTATCCCGAGCGTTTCGGGCTACGGCGGCACCGGCTACCTCGGTTCGGCTTTCGGCGCGTTCAGCCTCGGGGCGGATCCGGGCAATGCCAGCTTCAAGGTGCGCGATCTCTCGCTGCCCGGCGGCATCGATGACAAGCGCTTCGACACGCGCCGCAAGATGCGCGCCGCGGTGGACGCCCACTTCAGCGGCCTTGAGAAGGCCGACGTGCTCGACGGCATGGACAGCTTCTACCAGCGCGCCTACTCGATGATCAGCTCGGACCACGCCCGTGCCGCGTTCGACCTCGAGAAGGAAGAGGCTAAGCTGCGCGATGATTACGGCCGCAACACGGCCGGCCAGCGGATGCTCATGGCTCGCCGTCTCGTCGAGTCCGGCGTGCGGTTCGTCTCGCTCACCTTCGGGGGATGGGATCACCACGACAACATCAAGCGCGCGATGGACAACCAGATGCCGACCTTCGACCAGGCGTTCGCGGCGCTCATCCGCGATCTCGACCAGCGCGGTATGCTCGACAGCACGCTGGTGACCGTCACCTCCGAATTCGGCCGCACTCCCAAGATCAATGGCACCGCCGGCCGCGACCACTGGCCGAAAGTGTTCAGCATCGTGATGGCGGGTGGCGGCGTGAAGCGCGGCTACATTCACGGCGCGTCCGACGCCACGGGTGCCGAGCCGGACAACTCCCCGCTCAGCGTGGATGGCTACGCCTCCACCGTGTTCTCCCTCATGGGCATTGACCCGGAGAAGCGCCTCATGTCGCCCGGCGGCCGTCCGCAGTCCATCGTCACCGGCGGCACCGGCCATCCTGAAAAGGATCTGCTGGTCTGATGGCGGCGGTCGGAAACGAAAACTTGAGTCTGCTGCCAGAACAACAGCATTAACGGCCGGGGCAATGTCCGAGGATATTGCCCCGCCTTTTTCTAAACTATGAAAGAGATGATGAAGTTGGCCCTCCTGCTCACGCTTGGCACCGCGACGGCGGTCTGGGCCGTGGACCCGAAACTCAACTCGACGTCGCCCGCCGGAATTCAGCGCGGCACCGAGGCGGTGTTGACCTTCAATGGTCAGCGTCTGGGCGACACGCAGGAAGTGTTGCTCTACGCCACCGGCGTGGAGATTCTCAAGATCGAGGAGAAGAGCGACACTGCCGTGAAGGTGCGCGTGAAGATCGCCGCCGACTGCCCGCTGGGCGAGCAGCGCGTCCGCCTGCGCACCGCCGGCGGCCTCTCCGACCTGCGCACTTTCTACATCGGCGCGTTCCCCATTCTGGAGAAAACCGTGGTGAAGCGGGGTGAACCGCTCCAGATACTTCCGCTCAACGTCACCGTCACCGGCTCTGTCGCGACGGAAACGGTGGATGGTTACGCGATCGAACTCAAGAAGGGCCAGCGCCTCGCCGCCGAAGTGACGGGCATGCGCCTCGGCCGCAGCTTCACCGATCCGTACGTTTCCATCAAAGATCCGAACGGCAAAGTGCTCGCCAAATCCGATGACACGCCCCTCTTCATCCAAGATTGCTTCGCCACGATCACCGCGGCGATGGATGGCCCGCACACCGTCGAGGTGCGTGAGAGCTCCTATGGCGCGCTCAGCCTTTACCAGCTGCACGTCGGCAACTTCCCGCGCCCGACCGCGGTCTATCCGGCCGGTGGCAAAGCGGGCGAGAAACTGCAGGTGAAGTTCATCGGCGATGCCGCCGGCGAATTCACGCAAGCCGTCACGTTGCCGCAGCCGTCCACCTATCGTCAGGGTGTTTTCGCCGAGCAGAACGGGTTGATTGCGCCCTCGGCCAACGTGGTGCGTGTGGTGGATTTCCCCAACGTGCTCGAGGCCGAGCCGAACAACGAGTCCACGGCTGCGAACGTGACCGAGCTCGAACTGCCCGTGGCCCTCAACGGCATCATCGAGAAGAACGGCGATACGGACTGGTTCCGTTTCAAGGCCAAGAAGGGCCAGGTTTATGACGTGAACGTGTACGCTCGTCGTGTCCGTTCGGCGCTCGATTCGCTCCTCGTCATCGCCAATGCCAGCGGCCAGACCATCGCCACGAACGACGATTCTGGCGGCGCGGACAGCTACCTGCGCTTCACCGTGCCGGCGGATGGTGAGTACCTCGCGAAGGTTTCCGACCACCTCGGCAAAGGCGGCCCCGATTACACTTACCGCGTTGAATTTGCGCCGGTGACCCCCGAGCTCTCGCTCTATGTGCAGGACACCGCCCGTTACGACACGCAGACGCGCAAGTCCATCGTCGTGGCCCGCGGCAACCGTTTCGCGACGCTGATGACCGTTCGCCGGAGCAACTTCAGCGGCGACCTCGTGATGGGCAACGCCGACTTCCCCGCCGGCATCACGATGCACGCGGATCAGGTCCCAGCCGGTCTCACCGCCGTGCCGATCGTCTTCGAGGCGCGGGCCGATGCGCCGGTCGCCGGCAAGCTCTCGAGCGTTACCGCCCGGCTCGTCAATTCCAAGGACGGCCGTGAGATCTCCGGTTGCGTCTGGCAGAACTACGACCTCGTGCAGAACGGCAACGACGGCGTGTATTACGTCACGTACTCCGACAAGATCGCCGTGGCCGTCGTCGAAGAACTGCCGTTCAAGGTGGACATCACCGAGCCGAAGGCCGCGCTCGCGCAGAATGGCGCGCTGAACCTCAAGGTCGTCGCCACGCGCAAGCCCGGCTTCGACGCGCCGATCAATGTGAAGATGCTCTTCAACCCGCCCGGCATCGGCTCGCCGTCGGAGGTCATCATCCCCGCCGGCGAGTCCAGTGTGGATTACCCGCTCAACGCCAGCGGCGGTGCGCAGGTGCGTGATTGGAAAATCGCCGTGCTCGCCAGCAGCAGTGTGAGTAACGGCACCGCCTACGCCAGCTCGCAGCTCGCCAACCTCGCGGTGGCCGAGCCGTTCGTGCAGGGCCGCATCGAGATGACCGCCATCGTCCGCGGCAACTCCGGCAAGGTCGTCTGCAAGCTGGAACAGAAGACGCCCTTCGACGGTCAGGCCGAGATCCACCTCAACGGCCTGCCTTCCGGCGCCACCACCACGCCCAAGTTCATCACCAAAGACACGCAGGAAGTGATCTTCGACGTGACCACATCAACCAACGCCACGCGCGGCCTGCACCGCACGCTCCTCTGTTCCGTGGCCATCAAGAAGAACAACGAGACGATCACCCAAAGTCTCGGTGTGGGCGGGATGTTCCGCATCGACGCGCCGCGTCCGGCTGTGAGCGAAGTGCCGGTCAAGCCCGCCGCGCCCGCGAAGAAGACCGCTGGCAACAAGTAGTCCTTTAGCTGTCGAAGCCCCGTTTTCAGGAGATCGAATTATGAAGTTGAATGTGACGAGCCGGTTGGCCGTTCTGTTGTTGTCCGCGCCGCTGCTGGCGCAGGCCGCCCCTAGTTTGGTGGAGGTGCGCGTCCACCCCCCGAACATCAACCTCACGGCCAAGCAGGACAAGCAATCGCTCGTCGTGCAGGCTCTCTATTCCGATGCGACCACGCAGGACGTGACGGCCAAGGCCGACTTCGCTTTCGCCGACAAGAAGACGGCGGTGATGGACAAGGAGTTCGTCGTGCGCCCCGCCGCCGACGGCCAGACCACGCTCACCGTGAAGTTCGGCGGCAAGGCCCTCTCCCTGCCGGTGAAGGTGGAGAACGCCGCCACCGAGTGGCCGATCAGTTTCAGCCTCGATGTGATGGCGGTCTTGAACAAGGCCGGTTGCAACACCGGCAGCTGCCACGGCGCCGCCCGCGGCAAGGACGGGTTCCGCCTCTCGCTTTTCGGTTACGATCCCGATGGCGATTACCATCGCATCACGCGCGAGAATCTCGGCCGCCGCATCAACCTCGCGCTGCCCGACGACAGCCTGATGCTCGAGAAGGGCGCCGGCCGCGTGCCGCACACTGGAGGCGAGCGTTTCACGCCTGCCAGCCCGCTTTATCAGACGATGGTGAAATGGCTCCAAGCCGGTGCGCCGAAGGATCCGGCCAATGTCGCGAAGGTGATCGGCCTCGAGATCCATCCCACGCAGTCCGTGCTCGAAGGTGCCGGCACCAGCCAGCGGCTCACCGTGCGTGCGATTTATTCCGACGGCAGCGATCGCGACGTGACGAGCATGGCTTCCTACATGAGCAGCAACGACGTGGCTGCCAAGGTCGGCGCCACGGGCATGATCACCGCTGACAAGCGCGGCGAATCGTTCGTGCTCGCGCGCTACGAGGATTTCTCCGTCGGCTCGCAGGTTCTCGTCATCCCGAAGGATGCGAAGTTCGAGTTCCCGAAGGTGACGGAAAACAATTACATCGACACGCTGGTCAACAACAAGCTCAAGAAGATCCGTATCACGCCGTCCGACTTGTGCGACGACGCCACCTATCTGCGCCGTGCCACGCTCGACATCGTCGGCAAGCTGCCGTCGGTCGAGGAGGTGCAGGCCTTCAACGCTGACGCTGACCCGAAGAAGCGCGAGAAGAAGATCGACGAGTTGCTGGAGCGCAAGGAATTCACCCAGATGTGGGTGATGAAATGGGCGGAGCTGCTCCAGATCCGCACCGACAACAACCGTTTCCAGTACAAGTCGGCGCTGCATTACTACGATTGGCTGGCCGATCAGTTCGCCAAGAACCGCCCGATGAACGAACTGGTGCAGGAGCTCCTCACAGCGTCCGGCGGCACCTTCGCCAATCCGGCCGGCAACTTCTACAAGGTCGAGACCGACACGCTCAAGCTCACCGAGAACGCGGCCCAGATTTTCATGGGCATGCGCATCCAGTGCGCCCAGTGCCACAACCATCCGTTCGACCGCTGGACGATGAACGACTACTACAGCTTCGCCTCCTTCTTCGCGCAGGTCGGCCGCAAGACCGGCGAGGACAACCGCGAGACGGTCGTCTTCAACCGCGCTTCCGGGGGCGTCAGCCACCCGGTCGGCAACCGCGACATGAAGCCGAAGTACCTTGGCGGTGATTTGCCCGAGATCAAGCCCGGTGAGGATCGCCGCGACGTGCTCGCCAAGTGGCTGGCCTCGCCCGAGAATCCGTTCTTCGCCAAGAACCTCGCGAACATTGTCTGGGCGCACTTCCTCGGCAAGGGGATCGTGGAGCCGGTGGACGACGTGCGGATCTCCAACCCGCCCTCGAACCCCGAGCTGCTCGATGAGCTGGGCAAACGCTTCGCCGCTTCCGGTTACAATTTCCGCAAGCTCGTCCGCGACATCTGCACTTCGCGCACGTATCAGCTCACCACCAAGGCCAACGCTTCCAACGCCGAGGACACGCGCAATTTCGCCAAGGCCAACATCCGCCGGATGCGCGCCGAGGTGCTGCTCGACTGCCTCAACCAGGTCACCGCTGGTCGCGAGAAGTTCCGCGGCCTGCCGCTCGGCGCCAGCGCCGTCGAGATCGTGGACGGCCGCACCAGCACGTTCTTCCTCACCACGTTCGGCCGCGCCTCGCGCGACACCGTCTGCTCCTGCGAGGTGCAGATGGAGCCGAATCTCTCGCAGGCACTCCACCTGCTCAACGGAGATACGGTGAACACCAAGATCACCGCCGGCGGCACGGTCGCCGCCGCCCTGCGCGAGAAGAAATCGCCGCCGCAGATCATCGACGAGCTTTACTTCCGCTGCTTCGCCCGCAAGCCCACCGCCCGGGAGCAGGGCGAGTTAATGGAGTTTTTCAAGGAAGGCCGCCCCGAACTCGAAGTGCTCAACGACATCTTCTGGTCGCTGCTTAACTCGAAGGAATTCCTCTTCAACCACTAAAAGTTTTAACCCCGTTGAAGCCTATGAAGTTCTCATCGTTGCTCATCGCGTCGGCCCTCGGCGCCGTTGCTCTCACCGCGCAGGCACAGAAAGTCACCTACGACGAGCAGGTCCTGCCCATCCTGCGCAACGCGTGTCTCAAGTGCCACAATCCAGATAAAGCCAAGGGCGACCTCGACCTCTCCACTTTTTCGGGACTGATGAAGGGCGGCAGCTCCGGATTGATCGTCTCCGGTGGCAACCCCGATTCCAGCAAGATCTACAAGGTCATCACTCACGCCGACGAACCGACGATGCCGCCGAATTCCGGCAAGATCGCCGCGGGCGAAATCGAGACCATTCGCAAGTGGATCGTGGGCGGTCTGCTCGAGAACTCCGGCAGCAAAGCCCTCCTCTCCAACAAGCCGAAGGTGGATCTCACCCTCGCCAGCGCCTCCGCCGGCCGGCCCGCGGGCCCGCCGCCGATGCCGGGCGAACTGCTCCTTGAGCCGTCCGTCCGCACCGGGCGCACTAGCGCCTCCACCGCATTGGTCAGCAGCCCGTGGGCGCCGATCGTCGCGCTCGGCGGTCAGCGCCAAGTGTTGCTCTACAACACCGACACACTCGAACTCGCCGGCGTGCTCCCGTTCCCCGAGGGTTACCCGAGCGACCTCAAGTTTAGCCGTAACGGCAAGCTGCTCCTTTGCGGCGGCGGCCGCGGCAGCAAGCTCGGCCTCGTCATCGTGTGGGACATCACCTCCGGCGAACGCGTCATCACCGTCGGTGACGAACTGGATGCCGTCCTCGCCGCCGATATTTCTGCTGACCAGAAATGGATCGCCCTCGGCGGTCCCGGCCGTCTGGTGAAAATCTATTCCACAAAGACCGGAGAACTGATCCACAAGATCAAGAAGCACACCGAGTGGATCACCGCGATGGAGTTCAGCCCGGACAGCCGCCTGCTCGCCACCGGCGATCGCAACGGCGGCCTGCATGTGTGGGAATCGGACAGCGGCGAAGAAGCCCAGACGCTTGCCGGCCACCGCGGGGCGGTGATGGGCATCGCGTGGCGCGGTACGAATCTCGTTTCCAGCGCGGGCGAAGACGGCGCGGTGAAACTCTGGAACACCGATGACGGCGCAGTCGTCCGCAATCTCAGCGCCCATTCCGGGGGCGCGGTTTCGCTCCGTGTTGCGCACGACGGCCGGTTCGTCACTGCCGGTCGCGACAAACGCGCCGTGGCGTGGGGCGCGGATGGCTCCAATCTGCGCGCCTTCACCTTCACCAACGACATTCCCATCCGCGCCACCTTCACTCACGACGCCGCGCGCGTCATCGGTTCGGACTGGAACGGCAACGTCTCCGTCTGGGACGCCACCAGCGGTGCGCTCGTTGGAGAGCTCGCGCTGAACCCTCAGATTTTAGCCGACCGCCTCGTGGCCGCGGTCAAGCGCGCCGCCGAGTTGGAGGCGGCCGTTGTCAAAGCGACCGCCGCCCTCGCCGCGGCGCAGGCGGAAGCGGATCAGCTCAAAACCGCGCTCGCGGCTGCGCCCACGAATTCGCCCGCGGCCAAGGATCTCACCAAGAAATCCGAAGCCGCTGCGACGGCGCTTGCCGCCGCCAAAGCCGCCGCGCTCCGTGTGCCGCAGGATGTCGCCGCCGCGAAGATCGCGATCGAAAGACTCAAGCTGGGTCAGTTCTACACCGGCCTTTATCGTGCTCGCGAGGAACTGGTTTCCAAGAAGCGCGAGCAGGAGCAGCTTTTGGCCGAGGCCGCCGCCGCCGTCGCCGCGACGAAAAGCGCCGTCGAGCAACTGGCCGCCGCCAAGAAGACCGCGACCAAGACGAAGGAAGAGAAGGACAAGCTCGCGGTGCGCGTGAAGCAGTTGAACGACCAGATCAAGAGCGAGGAAACCAAGGCCAAAAACGCGAAGAGCGATGCCGAAAAGCTCGCCAAGCCGATTGCCGCCGAGCAGGTCAAGGTGGACAAGCTCAACGCTGAATATCAGAAGCTCAAGCAAGCCGCCGCGCCGGCGCAGAAGACGGCCAAGCTCTGATCGCCCGTGTTTCTATCCACCGCCTCAGGCCAAAACCTGGTGCGGTTTTTGTTTTTGAAGGGGTGTCCGCGAGGTTTCTGTAATGGATGGCTTGCGGGATGGCGGCAGGTGAAGCACTTTTATCGGCGAGTTCGTAAATGATGAAGACGCTCCCTCTTTTTTGCGTTGTGCTGTGGATGTTCGCGCTCGGGCTGGCGGTGCCGGCCTTCGCCGCGGCGCCGGGTGAGCCGCCGCCGTTCAAGAAGCCGAAGCCGGACGAGAGCGACGCCTTTTTCGCGAGTAAACATATCCCGCGGCTCAAGATCGAGATCGGGCCGAAGGAGGTCGAGCAGCTCAACCGCGCGAACCGGGAGTACGTGCGCTGCACCATCCGCGAGGACGACAAGTTCGTGTATGAGCTCGTGGGCGTGCACTTGAAGGGCGCGGCGGGGAGTTTCCGCGGTCTCGGCGACAAGCCGGCGTTGTCGCTCAACTTCGACAAGTTCCGCGACAACCAGAAATTTCACGGGCTGGACAAGCTGCATCTGAACAACTCGGTGCAGGATGGCACGCTGATGCACGAGGCGATTTCGCGGAGCTTGTTCCTCGACGCCGGCGTGCCGGTGGGCCGCGCCACCCATGCGCACGTGACGCTCAATGGCCGCGATCTCGGCCTGTACGTGTTGGTCGAGGGCTTCGATCGCACGTTTCTGAAACGGCATTTCAAGGATCCCGATGGGAATTTCTACGACGGCGGTTTCTGTCAGGATCTCGACGCGCAGAAGAAATTGGTCTCGAACAGCAAGGTGCAGGGGCAGCCCGACCTCAAGGCGGTCTGGACCGCCGCCCATATCCAAGACCCGACGAAGCGCCACCAAGAGCTGCAACGTTCCCTGGATGTGGACCGCTTCTACACGTTCGTCGCGCTCGAGTTGATGATCTCTCACTGGGACGGCTATGTGCGCAACCGGAACAACTACCGCCTCTTCGTCCCGAAAGAGACGGGCAAACTCATCTTCATGCCGTCGGGCATGGATCAGGTGCTCGGCGATGCGAACTTCGATCTGTGGGGCATGGGCGGCACGGTCGCGACCAAGTTGATGGAAACGCCCGAGGGCAAAAAGGCGTATCGCGAGCGCGTCGCGTGGCTGTATCAGAACGTGTTCAAGCCCGAGACGCTCCACGCGCGCGTGGATGAAATGATAGAGAAACTGAAGCCGGCGAACCCACAACATTTCTCCGGTGCTGGCGCGGATCTCAAACGGCGTCTCACGGAGCGCGCGAAGGTCATCGCCCGGCAAGTCGGCGTGCCTGTTGTGCCGGCGGCGCCGCGCAAGCCCATCGCGCTGAACAAGGCCGAACAGTGGCAGATGAAAAGCGAGGGCGGCACCTCACAACACACCACGCCGACGCCAAACGGGAAGAAGTGCCTGTTCATCTGCGTCACTGGGGATACGACTGCTTCCTGGCGTGCGACCCTCCCCTTGGAGCCGGGGCCGTATCGTTTCGAGGGCATGGTGCGCACGCAGGGGGTGGTTTCCGATGGCAACATCGGCGCGGGCCTGCGCATCTCCGGCGGCACACGCAACGGCGGGTTCACCGGCAACACCGAGTGGAAGAAGGTCGAGTTCGACTTCGATTCGCAGGGCGGCGAAGTGGCGGTCGTCTGCGAGCTGCGCGCGAGCAAGGGCGACGCGTGGTTCGACCTCGACTCGCTGCGCGTGGTGCCGCGCTAGCGTTTCTGCCACGGCGCGGGCCGCTCGGTCCGCCAGATCTGCTCGATCTTCTCCCGCGGCCGCACGACAGCGGCCTGCCTGCCCTTCACCAGCACCTCGGCGGCCAGCGCGCGGGTGTTGTAGTTCGAAGCCATAACGAAGCCGTACGCGCCGGCGCTCAGCAGCGCGAGGTGATCGCCCTCGCCCACCTTCGGCAGCGGCCGGTTCTTGCAGAAGTAATCGCCCGATTCACAGACCGGCCCGACGACATCGCTGGCAAGGGACGCGCCGCCTTTTTTCCGCAGCGGCACGATCTCGTGGAAGGAGTCGTAAAACGCGGGGCGGATCAGGTCGTTCATCGCAGCGTCCACGAGGCCGAAGTTCTTTTTGCCGGTGCGCTTCACGTACTCGACGCGCGTCACGAGCACGCCGGCATTGCCGACGATGAACCGGCCCGGCTCGATGACGATCCGCAGACCCAGCGGGCGGAGCAGCGGAAGGAGCGTGGCGGCATACTTGGCCGGGGTGAGGATGTTGCGCCCCGCCGCGGTCCGCCACCATTTCGGATCGGCGCTGGCGAGGGCGGTGTTGTAAACGATGCCGAGACCGCCGCCGATGCTGAAGAACTCGAGGGCGTGGCGCGCCTTCAGCCGCTCGACGAGCGGCAGCATCTTGCGCACGGCCAGCTCGAACGGCTTCACCTCGGTGAGCTGCGAGCCGATGTGCATCTGCACCCCGCGGAGGCGCAGGTGCTTCAGTTTGCGCGCGCGGGCATACACGCCCTCGACTTCTTCGAAGGCGATGCCGAACTTGTTTTCGTAGGTGCCGGTCGTGATTTTTGCATGCGTGCCCGCGTCCACGTTCGGGTTCACGCGCACGGCGATCGGCGCGATTTTCTTGAGCCGCGCCGCGACCTTATTAATGCGCACCAACTCCGGCTCGCTCTCGACGTTGAAGCTGTAGATGCCCTTGCGCAGCGCGAACTCGATCTCGCGCTCGGTCTTGCCCACGCCCGCGAAAACGCACTTGCGCGGGTCGCCGCCGGCGGCAATCACACGGCGCAGTTCGCCTTCGCTCACCGTGTCGAACCCGCCCCCGCAGTCGGCCAGCGTGCGGATCACCGCCCGGTTCGAGTTCGCTTTCATGGCGAAGCAGACCAGGTGATCGAGCGGCGCGAGCGCGGCGTCGAGCTTCTGGTAGTGATCCTCGAGAGTGGACTGCGAATAGACGTAGAGCGGCGTCCCGTGCTGTTTCACCAAGGTGTCGAGGGCGACACGCTCGCAGTGCAACCGGCCATTTACATAACGGAATTCATGCATAATCAAAAAGTTCAGTGCGTGTTCTGACGGTGAAGGCCTCCGACGGAAGGGATCGGGCCGCTCGGGTCACGGCTCGGCGATGATCTTCGCCCGCTCGGCGTAATATTCGCGCGGGGAGATTTTGTCTTTCTTGTAGAGCTCGACCAGATCGCGCAGCCGGTCCTCTTTCGGTTTGAGGGTGACCGGTTTGGCGGCGGTTTTAGGGGCCGAACCGCGCTCGATCTCGAGTCGCGCTTGCACCTCGGCCTTGATGCGCGCCTCCTCGGCGATCTTCAGCTTGGCGCGGCGGCGCGTGGCTTCTTGATCGGCGAGCACTCCGGCCGTCGGGCGGAGGGTGACATGGATCGGCTCGATCATCAGAGGCCGCTCGTCGAGTAAATCCTGCTGGTAGGTCATCGGCAGACCTTTGGCGAGGTTCGGCAACGCGGCGATCTCGAACAACGCGCGGCCGGGCTGATTCTCCAAATCCTGCTTGGCGCGCCGGAGCGCGGTTTCCTTCGAGACGGGAAGCTTTTCGGTCTCGGCCTTGTGCGCAGCGGCAACGAGGCGTTCCTCGGCCTCCTTCATTTGGCGCTCGATTTTGGCGATGAAAATCATCTGAGCCAGCGCGCGTTCTTTCGCCTCGACGAGGAGGATGCGCCGCGCTTCAACGCCGTCCTTCACCTGCTGGAGTGCACGTGTCTTGGCGAGGATGCGTTTGCGCAACTCGAGGGTGGCGACATCGCGCAGCTCGGCATCGGCCTTTGCTTTGCGGAGCGCTTCCTGTTTGGCGAAGTAGCGATGCTCGGTCTCCCAATCGGGAGCGAGGGGGAGTTCTGTCTCGTCAGCGCGCAGAGGCGAGTGCTGTAACAGCACGGCGCACAAGCAAAACGCGGCAAGAATGCGGTCCCTCATCGTTGGCATTGGATTCTAGGGAAAGGCCGTGCGCGAATCAACCCGTTTTCTTTTCGCCGTCCGGCTCGGTTGATGGCTGCGGACCGAGCCGCTGCCAATCCTCTTTGAACGGCGCGAGCAACACCGATTTGATGACGATCCAGCGCACCTCGCCGCGTGTGGCTTTGAGGCGCACGGCCGGGTCGAGCGGGTTGCCGGCGCGCAGCTTCTCCAGCGTTTTCATGCCGATGAGAATCGGCCACGCGCAGGCGATCCGCAGGCGCATCTGATTTTTCGGCAGGGCGTTCGTGTATTCCCAGCCGGCGACGAGGTGGGCTTCGGCTTGGTCGAGGTAATGGTCGTAGAGGGGGCGCAGGCGCGGCGCGTTGGTCGGATCGAGCAGTTCGGCGGGTGCGAGCTTGATCTCGGCCAACCTGTCCGCCGGCAGATAGCAACGGCCTTGGCGCAGGTCGCGCGGGAGGTCGCGCAGGATGTTCACGAGCTGCAGCCCTTTTCCGAAGCGCACGGCTTGCGCGAGCAGCTTGGTTTCGTCCACCGGTGTGGCGGGGAAGAGATGGCTGCGGCAGATCTTCGTCCAGAATTCGCCGACACAACCGGCCACACGATGGGTGTAATCCTCCAACTCGCCGTCGTTGCGGAGCGGCACGATCCGTTTCTCGTCGGCGCTGGCGAAGCGCTGCAGGTCCAGCTCCTGCCCGCTGATGATGATCATCAGCGTTTCGATGATGAGATGCTGGTCGGAGATATTTTGTTCCGCGAGGAACGCCAGCGCTTCATCCATCCGCGTGAGTAATATCCGTTCGGCTTCGTCATCCTGCTGGGTGATCAACTCATCGAGCTGGAGTGGTTGGGTGGAACTCTCGCGGATGTGCAGACGCAGGTCGCGCAGGGCTTTGAACCGCTTGGGCAACGGCACCAGCTCGGTATCGGCGATGGTGTCGGCCGCGCGCGCGAGGAGGTAGGCGAGGCCGATCTGCTCGCGCACCTCGCTCGGCAGCACGCGCAGGGTGAGGTAGAAGGAGCGGGAGACGTCGCGCAGCAGCGTCGTCAGCAATTTCGGCGGCTTCGGCATCAGCGGGTCAACAGCTTCCGCCAGCGATCCAGTTGCTGGCGCACTTCGGCGGTGCCGGGCGCGCCCGTTAGACGGCGCTGAGCGAGCGCCCGCTTCAGGTCGAACACCGCGGGGGCGTCGGAGCCGAACGTCTTGTCCACCGACCGCAGTTCGTCGAGGGTGAGCTGATCGAGCGGCTTGGCGAGTTGCTCGGCCATCATCACCACCGCGCCGACGACGTGGTGCGCCTTTCGGAACGGCATGCCTTTGCAGACAAGATAATCGGCGAGATCGGTGGCGAGCAGCGCGGGGTCACTCGCGGCCCGGGCGCACGCCGCGGCGTTCACCGTGGTGTGGCGCAGCATCGCGGCGACGAGCCGGACGGTGCCGCGCACGTGGTCGGCGGTGTCGAACAGGCGCTCCTTGTCTTCCTGCAGATCGCGGTTGTAGGTCATCGGCAGGCCTTTGAGCAGCGTGAGCAGGGCCATTAGATTACCCACGGCACGGCCGGCTTTACCGCGCGCGAGCTCGGCGATGTCCGGGTTCTGGTTCTGCGGCATCAACGAAGAGCCGGTGGTGTAGGTGTCGGCGATGCGGATGAAGTTGAACTCACTTGTCGCCCAGAGAATCACATCCTCCGCGAGCCGCGAGAGATGGATGGCGATCACCGCGGCGTCGGCGGAAAATTCGAGGATGAAATCGCGGTCGCTTACGGCATCCATCGAATTTTGAGTCACGCGCGGTCGGCCTTTTGCGTCCACGAAGTGGAGCTGTTGCGCGACGAACTCGCGGTCGAGCGGCAGCGTGCTGCCGGCGATCGCGCCACTGCCGAGCGGGCAGACGTTCGTACGCACGAAGCAGTCGTGCAGCCGCTCCCAATCGCGCTGGAACATCTCCGCGTAGGCGAGCAGGTGATGCGCGAAATAGACCGGCTGGGCGCGCTGCAAATGTGTGTAGCCGGGGATGACGACCTCGCGATGGCCTTCACCCAACTCGACGAGCGCGCGCTGCAGGTCGCGGAGTTCGCCGCAGAGATCGATGATCTCGTCGCGCAGCCAGAGGCGCATATCGAGCGCGACCTGATCGTTGCGCGAACGGCCGGTGTGAAGTTTCGCGCCGGCAGGGACGCGGCGCGTCAGTTCCGCCTCGATGTTCATGTGGACATCTTCCAGCTCGGCTTTCCACTGGAATTTGCCCGCTTCGATTTCCCCGGCGATTTGCTCCAGACCGCGCACGATGGCGTTGCATTCCTTGCGCGTGAGCACGCCGATCTTCGCGAGCATCGTGGCGTGGGCGATGGAGCCGAGGATGTCGTGCCGCCAAAGCCGCCAGTCAAAAGAGATGGATTCGGTGAATTGAGCGACGTCGGCCCCGGGGCCGCTGGTGAACCGGCCGCTGCGCGAGACGGGTGAGGTCGTTTTCATGCGCTTTGAAAAAGCGGCGCCAGTCTGCGCAGCGCAACGGGGGAAGTCACGTCGTTTTGAGGCGGGCTAACGCAACTCCACGAACTCCGGGCGCCAGCTCCCCGTCTCCCTGTGAAGGATGGCGACGGAGCGGTGCGGCACGCCACGGGGGCTTTTAGCCGAGCCGGGGTTGAGGAAGAGCGTGCCGTCGATCGTTTCGGCGAACGGTTGGTGCGTGTGGCCGAACACGACGACGTCCGGACGGACGCGGTGCAGGCGCTCGCGCAGCGCGGGGTCCGGGTGGCGCGGGTCCACGATGTGGTGGAGGAGGAATTTGCGCCCGCCTAGCTCGAGAATCTCGGTGTCGCGCCACGTCGGGTCGCAGTCGGTGTTGCCGCTGACGGCGGTGACGGGCGCGACGGTTTCCAGATCGAGCAGCACGCGCGGCGAACCGATGTCGCCGCCGTGCAGGATGTGGTCCACGCCGGTGAAGAGGTCGAGCACCTGCGGGTCGAGCCAGCCGTGTGTGTCCGAGATGACGCCGATTTTCACGGAGAGGTGCGCGCGGACGTCTTACTTTTCCGGATGAACAAAGATGGCTTGTCCCGAAACCTGCGTGCGTTCGCTCAGAAAACCGCCGGCGAAGAAACCACCGCCGCCGTAACCGGCCACCGCGCCGCCGCCCGACTGGCCGGGGCCACCTTGGATGATGATGCCGTTGGCGCCGACCGAGGCAGCCTTCCGTTTCATTGCATGGATGGCGCGGTCGAGGGAGCCTTGATCGTGGCCTCCGGAAGCGCCGTTGATGATGCCGATCACGTCGTGTTTGCCGGCGGGCGGCGTCTGATAAAGTTTCACATGATCGAATGGGACGGAGATGCGTTTCTCGCCGGTGACGAGCATGGTGGCGGTGGCGCAGCCGGTGAGGAGCGCGAGGGCGAACACCAGTATTGGCAGGGTCGTTTTCATAAACATGATGGCATCCGATGGAGCTTGGCGGTTGTTGCTGGAAGAGAAAGCGACTGGCTCAAGCCTTGGTTTTCTCCGGCTGATCGTCGCCGTGTTCGGATTCTTCCGCACTTTCCTCCACCTGTTCCTCGGCTGCTTCGCTGAGCTTCATGGCTCCGACGAAGAGGGCGGTGAAGAGTCCGCCGCTGGCGAGTGTGTTACGAAAGAATTCCCACGTGGGCGGATAACCGGGCACCCCGCCGGAAAGCGCCTGCAGCCAACCGGCGAGTGTCTTCGGATAGGCCGGATTGCTGAGCCATGAGAAGGTGTTGGTGATGAGATAGAATAGGATCGCGCCTAGTACGCCGCCGCCGAGGAGGGTGGCGAAAGAGGATTTCGGCGTGAGCCGGCGCCCCAGCCAGATGAGGCCGGCGTAGAAGGCGTAGTTGGTGAGTTGCCACGGGCTGAAGATCTCCACCGGATGCGTGTAGGCCGCGGGGTTTTCCAGATAGAGCGCACGGTGATGGAAGCCGAGCGTGAGGTCGGTGGCGAACATCGTGGCCAGCGGCAGCCACCACGCCAGCGCGCCCGGAAAATAGACGCCGGCGCAGAACATGAGCGCGTAAGCGGCGCTGAAGTTCGGCGGCATCAGCCCCGGCCAGCGTGTCGCCGCAAAGGCGAGCATCAGCAACACTGCAATCCAATGGTGGCGTTTCAGTTTCAACGGAAAGCAGGATACGCCCGTGGCGGGAACTGACAAGCCGCGCGTCGTATCAGAGATCCAGCGCCATCATCAAATCACAGCGGGGCGCCACGGCGTCCGCGGTGATTGGCTTGAAACCGTAACGCCGGTAAAGGCCGACGGCCTCGCGCAAAACCGTGGCTGTCCCAAGGAACACGCGGCGATAACCGCGCTGGCGCGCCTCGGCGAGGGCTTGTTCGAGCATCCACTTGCCGATGCCCTGCCCGCGCGCCGGGCGAGCAAGGTACATCTTGCGCAATTCGGCGGTGTCACTGTCGTGCCGGTGCAACGCGATGGAGCCGACGATTTCGCCGTCCGCATTTTCAATCACGACAAACCAATCGCCGTTGCGCCAGTAATGATGCTCGATGTCATCGAGGTCGGCGTCGGTGCCGGCCGGATCGGGCGCGAGGCCGTACTCGAGAAGCACATCAAAGACAACCGCGCGGATGGTATCCGCATCGCCGTTGCAGGCAGGGCGAGCCTTCCAGTCGGGAGGCAAATTCAAGTTGGCGCTTTCCGTCACGGCGGTCGGATGTTACTTCAATCTCGCGCCGCGTGGAACGCCTGTTTGAAATCCTCTACGAAGACCTCGACCTGCTGGCGGTGAACAAGCCGGCCGATCTCGTCTGCCATCCTACCAAGGGCGACATCTACTCGAGCCTGATCAGCCGCGTGCGGCTGCACGTCGGCGAAAAGTTTCCGTCGCATTTGGTGAACCGCCTTGATCGCGAGACCAGCGGCGTGGTGCTGGTGGCGAAGCATCCCGAGGTGGCGAAGCAACTCGCGAAACTCTGGGAACGCCGTGCGGTGCGGAAGACCTACTGGGCCATCGTCCACGGCCATGTGCGCGAGGAACGCGGGTTGATAGATGCGCCGCTGGGCGTGGATGAACGGAGCGAAGTCGCCATCAAGAGTTGCGTGCGGCCCGACGGCCAGCCGGCGCAGACGGAATTCGAGGTGCTGCGGCGCTTCGTCCGTGCGGAGGGCGAGTTCACGTGGCTGCGGCTTCATCTGCTCACGGGGCGCAAACATCAAATCCGCATCCACCTTCAGCACTTTGGCCACGCGATTGTCGGCGAGAAACTTTACGGTGAAGACGAGCAGTTTTACCTCGATCTCGTTCACGGCCGGTTGACGCCGGAACAACGGCTGCGCCTCATTCTGCCCTGCGCGGCATTGCACGCGCGCGAGCTGCAGTTCCATTGGGCGCAGAGGGATTGGCAGTTCACCGCCGAACCGGAGCGATGGTTCGCGGAGTTTCTGGGCGAAGGAGAAACCGCTGTGCGTCCGCCCGCCGACGCGCTTAACTTGAACACATGAGCGACATCCCGAAGACGATGCGGGCCGTGGTCTATCGCGGTGTGAACGACCTGCGGCTGGAGACCGTGCCGGTGCCGCGTATCGGCGCGGGCGAGGTGCTGGTGCGCGTCGCCGCCTGCGGCGTCTGCCCGACGGACATCAAGAAGATCCACTACGGCACCGTGCCGCCGCCACGAATCTTCGGGCACGAGACCGCCGGCACCATCGTGCGTGTCGGCACGCGCACACGGGGTTTCCGCGTGGGCGAGCGCGTGGCGTTGCACCATCACGTGCCGTGTCGCAAATGCCACGCCTGTCGGCACGGGGCTTTCGCGCAATGCCCGCAGTATCTCAAGACCGGTATCACCGCCGGATTCGAACCGGCCGGTGGCGGCTACGCGGAGTTCGTGCGCGTGATGGATTTCTGCCTGCCGGGCATCGTGAAGATTCCGGCGCGGAATAGTTTCTTCGAAGGCGCGATGCTCGAACCGGTGAACACGGTGCTCAAGGCGGTGGGCAAGTTGCGCGCGATTAAGGGCGACACCGTGCTCGTTCTGGGCCAAGGGCCGATCGGTTTGATGTTCACCCGGCTGCTTGCCTTGCGGGGCGTGAACGTGGTGGCGACCGACCTGATGCCGACGCGGCTGCGATTGGCCAAAGCGTTCGGCGCGCACACGGCGTTGCGCGGCGACGTGAAGAACCTGACCGAACGCCTCGCGCGACTCACGCGTGGTCGTGGACTGGACGCTGCGGTCGTGGCTGTGCCGGTGGATGCGCTGGTGACGCAGGCGCTCGCGCTCGTGCGCGGCGCAGGGCAGGTGCTGCTCTTCGCTCACACCAAACGCGGCGCGGCGTTACCGCTCGATTTGGCGACAGTGTGCGTGGACGAGAAAGATCTGATTGGCAGTTACTCCTCCGACATCACAATCCAAGCCGAAGTGGCCCGGCTGATTTTCTCGCGGCGGATGGATGTGCGCCGGCTCATCACGCACCGTTTCCCGCTGGAACAGACGGCGGCCGGCGTGGCGCTAGCGGCGCATCCCACGGCCGAATCCCTCAAGGTGATGGTGACGCACACGCTTCAGTAGGCGCCTTCTTTTGTCCTGAAAAGAAGGCCCGGAACGGCCCTCGGCGGAATCGTACGCGTGCGTATTATTTGGTTGCCAGCCACTTGCGCTTCGAAGATGATGTTCGCGTTCCTCGGGAACGTCTAACCCGCATGAATTGTGGAATCCATCGCGCGATGAACTGGGCTGGCAAATCTCTGTGCGGAGCGCTCCTGCTGGCTGGCGCCCTCAATGCCGCCGAGCCGGCCAAACCGGCGGTGGTGGCGGACTGGCCGATGTTCCGCGGTGGGCCGGGATTGCACGGCATGGCGCCGGGCGCGATGCCCGACAAGTTGGAGCTGCTCTGGAGCTTCAAGACCGGCGGGTCGGTGAAATCCTCGGCGATCATTGCGGGCGGACGCGTTTTTATCGGCTCGGACGACGGCCATCTTTACGCGCTCAATTTCGCTGATGGAAAGAAGCTGTGGTCCTTCAAGACCGGCGGCGGCGTGGAATCCTCACCGCTCTTCCTCGATGGCGCGGTGTTCGCTGGCTCGACCGATTCCTTCCTCTACGCGTTCGATGCGGCAAGCGGCAAGCCCCTCTGGAAACACGAGACCGGCGATAAGATCCTCGGTGCGCCGAACTGGGTGCGTTCGCCCAAGGGCGACGCGAACTGGGTGGTGGTGGGCAGTTATGATTTCAAGCTGCATTGCCTCAACGCGAAGACCGGCAAAACGAACTGGGTGTACGAGACCGCCAATTACATCAACGGCGCGCCGGCGGTGGCGGCGGGTAAAACCGTCTTCGGCGGATGCGACGCGCTGCTGCACGTGCTGGCGCTGGCCGATGGCAAGAAGCTCAAGGAAGTCGAGGCCGGCGCGTACATCGCCGGCTCGGGTGCGCTGGACAAGGACCATTTCTTCGTCGGCCATTACGAGAACGAGTTCCTCTGCGTGGATCTGGCGGCGGGCAAAGTGATCTGGAAATACAGCGACCGCGCGTTCCCGTACTTCTCGTCGCCGGCGCTCACGGCCGACCGCGTCATCTTCGGCGGCCGCGACAAGCGCCTGCATTGCGTGGCGCGCGCGGACGGCAAGCCGCTCTGGACTTTCGCGACGGGCGGCAAGGTGGACAGCTCACCGGTGGTCTGTGGCGACAAAGTGGTGTTCGGTTCGGAGGACGGCCGGCTTTATCTCGTGTCGCTGGCGGAGGGCAAAGAGCTGTGGAGCTATGAAATCGGGCAGGGCGTGAATAGTTCGCCCGCCGTGGCCGATGGCCGAGTGATCGTGGGGGCCGACGACGGCGTTGTTTATTGTTTCGGAAAAAAGGCGAAGTGATGAGCGCACGCGCACGCAAGACGTGGCAGGAGAAACTGGCGAGCAGCAACGGCCTGCCGAAGACCGTGCCGATCCCCGCCGCGATGAGCCGGCGCCAAGGTGCAGGCACGATGGTGGTGCCCGCGCCGATCGAAGTGGACGCGGCGATGCGCGCGGTGCCGAAGGGTCGGCTCACGACGATCAACCAGATCCGCGCGCGGTTGGCGCGGCAGCACAAGGCCACGGTCTGCTGTCCGCTCACCGCCGGCATCTTCTCGTGGATCGCTGCGCATGCAGCCGAGGAAGCGGCCGCGGCGGGTCGGAAACGGATCACGCCGTGGTGGCGCACGCTGAAGTCGGGCGGCGAGCTGAACCCGAAGTATCCGGGCGGTGGCGCGCTGCAGGCGGCTCGGCTGCGGTCGGAGGGGTTCGCGTTGGAGCCGGTCAAAGGTCGCAAGCCGGCACGGGTGCAGGAGCACGAGAAGTTTTTGATGAAAGATTGAGATGAGCACGAGCACATCAGTTCCCGCGCCCGCCGTGCCGCCGCTGGAGAAGCAGACGATGGTGGGCAACTATTTCGTCTCGAATTATCCGCCCTTTTCGTTTTGGAAAGCGGAGTCGGTGGGAGAGTTTCGTGCTGCGCTCGAGCGTACGCCGCGTGCGGACAATCCGCTCGGCATCTATGTTCACATCCCGTTTTGCCGGAAGCGCTGTCATTTCTGTTATTTCCGCGTGTACACGGACAAGGATTCGGCGGCGATCAAGGGCTACATCGAGGCGGTGATCCGCGAGCTGGATGGCTACGCGACGAGGCCGTTCATCGGCGGACGCAAGCCGAGCTTCATCTACTTTGGCGGTGGCACGCCGAGTTACCTTTCTGTGGATCAGCTCACGCATCTCTTCGGCGAGATGAAGCGCCGCCTGCCGTGGGACGCGATGGAGGAGGTCACCTTCGAGGCTGAGCCGGGCACGCTCACCGACCACAAGCTCAAGGCCATCCGCGAGCTGGGCGTCACGCGGCTTTCGCTCGGCGTGGAGAATTTCGATGATCACATTCTCGAGATCAACGGCCGCGCGCATCACAGCAAGGAGATCGGCCGCGCCTACGCGTACGCGCGCACGATTGGTTTCTCACAGATCAACATCGACCTCATCGCCGGCATGGTGGAGGAGACGGACGCGAACTGGCGCGAGTGCGTCCGCAAGACGATTGAGCTCTCGCCCGACTCGGTGACGATCTACGAGATGGAGATCCCGTACAACACGACGATCTACAAGCAGATGAAGGCCGAGGGGAAACTCGTCGCGCCCGTGGCCGATTGGGACGTGAAGCGCGGTTGGGTGAGTTACGCTTTCGACGAGTTGCAGAAGGCCGGCTACACCGTGGTTAGCGCCTACACGGCGGTGAAGCAGCCGGGGGCGAAGTTTGTGTACCGCGACCGTCTCTGGGCCGGCGCGGACCTGCTCTCGCTCGGCGTGGCGAGCTTCGGCCACATCAACGGCGTCCATTACCAGAACCATCACGACTTCGATCCGTACGTGCAGCGTGTCAACGCCGGCGAATCGCCCGTCCACCGCGCGCTCACACCGACGGCCGAGGAGCGTTACATCCGCGAGTTCATCCTGCAGTTCAAGCTCGGCCAAGTGAGCCGCGCCTATTTCACGGAGAAGTTCGGCGCCGACCCGTGCATGCAATTCGCCAAACCGCTGCAGACGCTCAAGGACTGGGGCTTCCTCAGCGCGGAGGGCGATCAACTGAAGCTCACCCGCGAGGGGTTGTTGCAGGTGGATCGGTTGCTGCACGAGTTCTTCCTTCCTGCCCATCGCGCCGCGCGCTACGCATAGGGATTTTGTGATGCCAAACACATCCGGAACCAACCTCAGCAACGTGGAACTTGTTCATCCGCTGGACGAGTTTTACGCGCTGGCAGGCCTGTCGCTGCCGCCGTGGCAGCGGGTCGAAGGCGAGGAGGTGCCCGAGCCGTACCGCACGCTGCTCGTGCATCAGAACGACATGACGCCGACGTTGGAGCGGTTTCACGCCGACACGATTCATCTGCGCGTGCTCGGTCGTCGGCGCAAGGACGGCGAGTATTTCCGCGAAGTGGTGTTGTTGCTCAACGGCACGGAGAAGCCGGTCGAGTTCGGCGCGATCAAGATATACCTCGACCGTTTCCCTGCGGCGGCGCGCGAACTGATCCTCGCCGAGCGCCGACCGCTGGGCACGATCTTGCGCGAGTGCGCCATCGCCCACGACAGTCGGCCGAAGGCGTTCCTGAAGGTCGCCTCGGACAAGCTCATCGCCGGAGTCCTCGGCTTCACCGGCGCGCACGTGCTGTGGGGCCGTTGCAACGCGCTGGTGAATCCCGCTGGCGAACCGCTGGCGGAGATCGTCGAGATTTTGCCGCCGGCTGACACGAAGCCCTGAGTCATGTCCGCGAATTACGACGCCCTCATCATCGGCGCCGGCCCGGCTGGCAGCTCGGCTGCGACCGTCCTCGCCGAGCACGGCCGCCGCGTGCTGGTGCTGGA
>SXGT01572856.1_pt1 | contig 28100 bp, 15 predicted proteins | sample 3176221 | NCBI WGS metagenome assembly SXGT01 (sample SAMN11356862, study PRJNA531348) | freshwater metagenome | isolation source: freshwater sample F1-120 | place: China: Fuxian Lake, Yuxi | collected 2017-12-25
CTCGCGACGCGGACGCCGCGTGACCGAATCAATGGCCATTTCCATGGCCGCTGACTCGGTCTCGGTTGTTCAGTAGTGAAAACCGAAGAGATATCGTGGAGCTGTGGGGGATCGAACCCCAGACCTCTAGAGTGCGATTCGAGAAATTGGCGAGTTATATCGAATAGTTGAGTCGGCAATAACATTCCCCGCGGAACGCAACATGAACACCACCGACTTCGCCTGGATCACTTCCTCGCATTCTCATTCGCCAGCGGACCGGATGAAGACGATGCCGCCCCCGACGAACATGATCGTGGCGCTCGCGAACAAGAGCACGCCGCCGTCCGTTGCCAAGCCGGCGAGGCCACCGACTGCGCCTCCGCCTCGCGAGGAATCTCCGAGCAAGACGAGAACACCACCGAGTAGACCAAGCGGTAGCGACATCAAGATGACCAGGAGCGAGATGATCGTCTTGATACGCGACCCGCGAGCCGCTGTCGTCACGTCAGTCGACGTTGGCGCGCTGGACTGGCTGCTCGGCCCTCGGAGCACGGTCCGAAGGTGGTCGAACAGCCCTGAACCTGGCTGCGCCTGGGCGCGAGCAACGATGGCCTCGCGTTCATTCCGATCCAACCAAACGAGGTTGTCTTCGTGGCAGCGGTCTATCTCGACAGCCGCGAGATAGACCGGTTCCATCTTGATTCCACATGCGGGGCACGCCAAGTCGGCGGCGGCCCGGCGCGAGATAGTGCGCAGGTCGCGGACTCCCTCCGTGGGGCGTAGGTGCGGCGCGACGTCCAGCAGATCGTCGACAAGGTCACCGATGCCGAGCGCGGTACCCGTGCAGCGCGGGCAATGCCACGCCTCGCGATCATCTTCGGCACGCGCTAACTCGACGCGGCAGCGCGGACAGGTAGGCACCCGATCGCGAAACGGCATCAGCGCACGCTCCGCGCGACCGTTGCCCGTGGCACCGTCGGCGTCGGTGGCAGTCGTCGACGCCGCTCCTGGAGACCCACGACAGGAGCGACGATGCAACAGAACATCGAAGCCCAGACCAACCAGACCTCGGCCGCCCAGACCCACGCCATCGCGGCGTCGATTCCGAGGATCAGCGCGGTGAACACGTGCGCAAGCCACGCGCGAGCTCGGTGGTACGCGGCGGCGACCCAGACCACGACGACCACCATAGCGAACACGACCGCTACGATTGCAGCGAGAGCATGAAGACCATCCTCGATGGCTCGCTCCGAGCCCTGGGCGAAGGCGTCACCAGAGATACCCAATGCGGACACCGCGATCCCGACGATGCTGAGCCGATGCGGGCTCATCCATGAGTTGCGCATGCTGGTTCTTTCGCCAGGGCCGCGCGGTGGTTGCGTCCGTTCTACGCATTCTCGAGAAGCGTAGGATTCTTCGGGGGTTACGCGTGCCGGCTTCCCCGCCTACTTCGTCGTTTCATCGCACGAGATCGAGGGCCGGCAGAGACGGAGGGTTGACCTGCGCTGCCGCGGCTTGGTCGATGGCCAAAGCTGGGTCAGGACGCCTCACCGTTTTCGAGGTCGACTGCAAAACGTCACGAGGCCAGTGACGAATCCCGACGGTCGGCCGATCGCGTCATAGCCTGGCGCCGCGTGGATCCTTTGAGTTGCGCCCCGTGGGTTTCGCGGTCGACTGCTTCGTCGTTGCTGGTGGCGACAGATCGCGGGCTCCCAGCTCGGAGCCAAGCGCGAGACGATTGCGTGCTGCTTCGATCGCGCGATGGAGACGGGCTTCGAGCACCTCGCGAGGCGGCAACTCGGTCAGGTCTTCCGCGACGTGGATCCCGCGCGCGTCGAGGTTCAGGTACTCCACGGTCTCGCGCTTCTTGCCGGCACACAGGATGATACCGAGGTGGCGACCGATCGAGGGGCCCGCTTCAGCTCGTCGTCGATGTAGATGAGCTGATTGAAGTGGTTCCAGGTCAATTTTCTCCGCAGCGCGGAGAACCTGGCCAACTTAGGCGTCGTTGCGGCAGCCCGATCATCGCGCGCCCTTCTTGGTCGTCTTCACTGCGTCGGGCTCAGCGATCGATTGCAGCGCGCGCTCGGCGCGCTCGCGGTCGCGGCCCCAGCTCGGCGCGGAGCTCGGCCTCAGTGGGTAGGTACATCTGGTACCGGCGGGCGAGGATCTGCTCGTTGTTCTCGGGCGGCGTGATCTTCGCGGCGCGAGATTCTGTCCAGGGTTCTGTCGGAATCCCCTGCTCGGCGATCGCTGAGCCGCGGGGGTGTTGATAGAACAGGCGCAAGCGCCACAGCGTCCGCGGACCAAAGCCCTTGCCAAGCTTCCGCGTGAGCCGTTCGGACAGGCGCTCGACGACCTCCTCGTCGTACCCCGCGCGCTGCGCGCCGGCCTACTCGGCGACGACGATTTCGCGGCCGAACGGATCGACCGCATCAGCTCTCGGGCCGAGTTGCCCGCGCCGCGATGGCACCACCCACGCGACTCCACGCCGGCGCACTAGGCCGTACGGCTCAGTTCTGGTCGCCCGCCGACTCGTCTCCGCCCCGAGCAAACAGGTCGTCGCCGTCGGCGCGTAGCGCGACGTGAAGAGCAAGTAGAATCTCGGCGTCTACGGCGGCGTATGTACGTTGCTCTTGCGACAGTGGGCGGCGGGCCCAGTTGGAGGTCTGCACGCCCTTGTCCACATAACAACCGAGCTCTCTGCGTACGACGACCGACAACGAGTGGCCGCCAGCGGCGTCCCGCCCATGCCGCCGGCGAGATGCGGGCAACGTGTCGAACACTGCTTCGAGCGCGAAACCCAGCTTTGAAAGAACGCGTCGCTCGAAGCGAGCGTTGTGGATGACCTTGATGCAATCGGGGGAGAGAAAGATTGGTGCGAGCGCGCGGAGGTCTGGTATCGCGAGCGCGTCGATGAGCCACGTGCGATCCGAGGCGGCGATCTGAATCAAACAGCACGTCGAAAAGTCGAGCGCGGTCTCGACGTCCAAGCCGAGAACCGACTGAGTCGCCATCGTCGCGCACGCCTGTTCGAGGCCGGCCGCGTCGTGGACCCAGGTAATAGGATTGCGCGGCGTGTAGGGCTGCGTCCCCTGAGGAACGACCAGCTCGGGATGCAGATCAGGGATCTCGTCAACGTGTCGATCTTGGACGCGCGCCGAGACGGCGTCGCCCTTCGTGATTTCCGACGCCAGCGCGTCGCGAATCCGTGCGAGGAAACGGAGCGTCCCCGGTACGTCGAGAAGCTTCTCGGCGAGAAGTCGGTCCTCCGCTTCCTGCGGCAGGCACGGCTGGAACTTGCTGATGACTCCGCGCACCATGGCGCGCGCCTTGTCAGCCGCAATCGGCTCCCAGCGTAGGTTCGGGAGCTCGGAGAGTGCGCCTTGTGCCGCGGCCAATCCAACGTCCTTGGATCGGACCGTAAGGTTTCCCGAGGTCCACTTCGCTTGCGTGAGCTCTTCCAGGCCCGCCGCCAATACACGATTGATCGCTCCGCCCGCGAACGTGTGCCACTGGATCGTCCCGTTGCTGAACTCGACAGGCGCCGCGGAGCCCGCGAGGAGATCTGCGTAGCCTTCCCGGAGGGAGTGCAACTCTCCCTGGGCTGTCTTCGTGACTTCGACGCCTCCGAGGTCGTCGTTGGTCAACGACTCACGCATCGCCTGGCACAGCTCCAGTGAAAGCACGCCGGGCGGCCCCAGCCAGTTGGGGACCTGCGCCGCGGCCGCAGGCTTCACGAACATGTTGCCTCGTGACCATTCGATGTCGATGACTTGCCACGCCCGCCCGCCGAGGCGAAAGCACAACGGCCCCTTGCGCTCATCGTGTCCTTGAACGAAGCCAGCTTGTACGTGTCCGATCTCGCCCCGCCCGTCGTGAACTCGGAGCACAGGCGGCGCGTTGAAGATGGCGTACAACTCGAAGAAGTTTTTGCGGCCGTACAGCTTTTCGCCTCGCTGGCCGAGACTTAGCAAGCCGTCGGCTTCGTAGAGGATCGTCCTCTCGACCATCGTGTCTAGGAGCTTCGCGAGCTCGGTGTCTCCGATGCCACCGAACGGGTACGCTTCCTGGACCCAACCGAGGATGTGATGGCGGGACAGGCCGCTCTCCTGGAGCGTTAGCGCCATGACTTGGTGCGCGAGAATGTGAACGGCGTGCTCGGCCGGTCGCACATCCTCCACCCATCCGGCGTTCGCGAGCCGTCCCATGGCGACGGCCTGGAGCACCGAGTCCGCCGTGGTGCAGTAGAACGTGCAGTTGGCGCGACGGCCTTCTCGACGCCCTGTCCGTCCAGCTCGCTGGAGCATCGAGGCTACCGTCCCCGGCGTATCGATCTGGAGCACCTGGTCGAGGTCGCCGACGTCGATCCCGAGCTCCATCGTCGCCGTGCAGACGATCGCAGTGTTGCTTCCGCTGGCGAACTGCTGCTCGGCGAGCTCACGTTCACGGCGGCTGACAGAGCTGTGATGGATGAAGACCTCCACACCGGATCCGGAAAGCGAATGAGCGACGCTCTCGGCGCGTCTGCGGCTCTCAACGAAGACGAGACTCTTCTTTCCGCGTCCACGACCGGCGATCGCCCTCGCCACCTCGTCGAGGTCCAAGCAGAAATCCACCGTCAGGTCGCGCGACGGCGTACCCTTCGGCGGATCGACGAGGCGAAACGGCCGAGCGCTGGATCCCTGCATCCACTGACCGATGACCTGCGGGTTTCCGACCGTCGCCGAGAGGCCTATACGCTGGATGTCCCGCCCTACCAGCTGAACGATCCGTTCGAGCAGGGCTGCAAGGTGCGCACCTCGGTCGTCCCCGGCGAATGCGTGGACTTCATCGATGATGACGGTCTGCAAGCCATGCAGGAGCGCACGCGCGTCGGTACGCTCGCTGATCATCATGACCTCGAGCGACTCGGGCGTGGTCATGAGCACGTGGCTCGGGCTTCTTCGAAACGCCTGCTTACGAGCGTCGGACACGTCGCCGTGCCACTTGAACGACGACAACCCGACCATGCGTGCGTAGCTTCCGATGCGCTCCTCTTGGTTGTTGAGAAGTGCGCGGATGGGGCAGATGTAGAGCGCCGCAACCGGCGGAGGCTCCTCCGCGAGGATGCGCGACAGGACGGGGAAGATGCTGGCTTCCGTCTTGCCGCCCGCGGTTGGTGCGAGAACGATCGAGTTCGCGCCATCGAGGACCGCCTCGATCGTGAGCTCCTGCACCGGCCGGAGAGAGCGCCACCCTAGGTCGTTGACGATGGCATGCTGCAAGTGCGGGTGAAGGCGATCGAACGATCCCATCTTCTAGCCATCCAGGCGCTTGGACGCTGGGGGAGCAGATGACTCGTCGGCCTCTTCTGGCGGTTGGGCGACCGGCTCCCCGCGCGCGGCGGCCAGCTCTTCGGGCGTCAGCTGCGCATCGTCGAGATCAAGACGGTAGTGCGCAGCAGGATCGAAGTCCTGGTGCTGGTCGACACGATCGAGGACGTCGGTCAGCTCGCGCAGGAATATGCGAGGCGCAACCGCCACGGTCCCGCCAAACCCGCTCGTCACCTGGTCGACGAGGGAACGCAGGAAGGCGTCGCTCACGCGAGCGCGAACACGGGCCTCTTCGGTTGATGGATACAGGTCACGGATCCTCTGGCCGACCGTGAACAACCGATCCGCCGTGAAGGCCGAGAGACGCACCTGCGGGGCGCGTAGGTTGTCGAACTTCGGGTCATCCGCGAAGGACACGTGGACTCTCTGATAGAGAGGTTGGAGACTCTTGACGCCCTTGTAGTTCTCGAAGAAGTCACGCGTACCCGTGACTATCAGGTAGAGCCCTGGGAGCTGGTCGTCGGCCAGATGATCGATGAGCTGTCGCAGCGCGTTCAACGAACGTTCGCGGTTCGTCTTGTTCATCAGCTGGATCGTCTCGGCCTCATCGAGGACCACGACGAGCCCGTTGTACCCTGACTGCCGCAGGAGCTGGAGGATCCCGACGAGGAACGTCAGCGCGGTCTGGCCGTCCACCGAACCTCTGAGCTTCGCCGAAGACAGCACGCTGCGGTCGGTGTGCGGGCTCCCCGCAAGCCAACCGAGAACCCCTTGGGCGGTTGCGAAGTCACCATCGTGTTGCGCGCGATGATATGCGCGCAGTGCCTGTGCGAACGACGGATTGCGTCGTGACAGATCGGCGAGTCGATCTTCGAGTCGCTGCTCGGTCGCATCAGGAAAGGACGGGTCGTTCTCGTCGATGCTCTTGAGTCGTTGAACCTCTTCACCGAGCTGGTAAAGCCACGCCTGCACGACCGCCTGAAAGGCATTCTGCCCGTCTTGATTGGTTTCGAGACGCTCCACCAGGCGGCGGTAGACGGTTTCCAGCCGATAGAGCGGGGTATCGTTGATCGAGATCTGCACCTCCGACGTCGCGAACCCCTTCGCGCGCGCCTCCGCGCACAAATAGCGAGCGGCGAACGTCTTGCCGGTACCGTACTCTCCGCGGATCCACTTCGAAGCGCCCTTGCCTCTCCCCACGAAGTCCAAGTCTTCACCTACCGCGGCGGCAAGCGGCTCGAGTGCGCTGGCGAAGTAACTCAAGCCGCGCCTGGGCACCACGCCGGACCGAAGCGCAGCGATGATTTCCCGAGCGTCGGCGTTGGAATGATTCGTCATTGCACCCCCGAGCGGACATACGAGATTACCAGCTCACCGCTAGGCAGCGTGCGATCGCTGAAGAGCAGGATGCCCTGTTCCTGGAGTTTTACTCTGAGCGACCGGACAAATCCGGCCACGCGCCCCGGCGGTCTCCCGAGCGCGGATGCGATCTCGGACTGCTTCATGACCAAGGTTTCCTTCAGGAGATCGAGGAAGCGGCGTTCTTCCGCGGTGAGGCGCTCTAGCGCTGACGCGTCGATTCCGTCGTGGCCTGCGCTGAGGCGTGCGCCAACCTCGACCGTGCCTCCGGAGCTGTACTGCACGCGCAATGACAGCGCTCCTCTACCCAGCCAGATAAGGTGCGTGCGCGCAGGCGCGAGAACCTGCGTCTTCACGCGCAGACCGGAGACATACGTTCCGTGGTGGCTGCCCAGATCAGCGAGCACGAACCGCTCGCCTTCCCAGCGCATTTCGCAATGAGTCGCAGAGACGTCCTCGAACTCGTCAGGAATAGCGATCTGACAGGTGCGAGCTCGCCCGACCACGATACGCGTTCCCTTGACCTCGAGGCGAGATAGCGTTCGTTCGCGCGTGCCCACCTCGATACGCATCGGCACAACCTCACTCGAGATTGCTTGGGCGGTCGGAGTAACCACGTCGATGACCGAGACGGTTGGACGCGAAGGCAACGGCGGAGGCCGAAGCTTAGCGGCCCGACAGCTGGCTTCGAGTGCGTTCCGGAGCCGAAGTTGCGCCACAGCCGGCTCGTACAGCCAGTCGGTCGTCCAAGTCGGCACGACGAGCCAATCGAGCCCGGCGAGCACCATCGGCCGCACGAAGTCGCGATCGCGACTGTCCGCGCTTGAGAGGCCGCCGTCGACTTCGATTCCAGCGATGCAATCGTGGGGGCGGGCAGGATGATGGATCGCGATCTCCAGGCTCATGGGTGCCCGGCCGACGCCGATGGTGGCGTGGTAGCCGAGGTCGAGAACCTGCGCAGAAAGAAACGACGGCCCGCCTGGGGCACCGCGAGCGCCTCCTCGCTGAGGCGCGGGCGTCGTGTGGAACGCAAGGTAGTCGCGGAGCGTAGCGACGCCACGACTGGAGCCCGGAGTCACGGTCACGTCCGTCGACCGAAGCGACGTAACGACTACGAGCTGGTGCTTGGCACGCGAGAACAACACGTTCAGCCGGCGATGCCCATTCGCCCCAGAGATCGGACCGAAGCGCTGGAAAACTCGGCCGCTCTCGTTCGGACCGTACGTGAGCGAGACGAGGATGACATCGCGCTCGTCACCCTGAACGTTCTCGAGGTTCTTCACGAACAACGGCTCGAGCGTGTTCTTCCATCGCTCGACGAAGTCGACGTCCTCCAGCGCGATCCGCTGATCGAGTTTCTCCCGAATGAGATCCGCTTGCGTTTGGTTGATCGCCACGAGCCCCAGTGATCTGGCGGGGTTCTCCTTCATCAGGTGGACCGCTCGTTCGACGATCGCATCCGCTTCAACAGGATTCGTCGAGCTCGCATACACACCGTCCACATGGTGGATCTGCACGCCCATGGAGTCGGCGCCACTGGGAGAAGGTGGAACGATGAGCTCGTTCCCGTAGAACTTGGTGTTGGAGAAGCTAATCAACGACGGGTGTCTCGATCGGTAGTGCCAACGGAGAACCCGTGGTTCCCCCAGAGTGCGAATCCCAAGATCGAGGACGGACTCGGCTTCCAGGTCGTCATCTTCCTCGTCAGGACGAGGTTCGTCGTCTTGCAGCCTTCGAAAGAAGTCCGTAGGTGGGAGCTGCTGCTCGTCCCCCACGACGACGATCTGGTCGGCTCGCAGCATCGATCCGAGGGCATCCTCGGGCGGAAGCTGCGAGGCCTCGTCGATCACGAGCAGATCGAAGCGGAAGGCGGCATCCTCGAGAAACTGAGCGACGGAGAGCGGCGACATCATCAAGCATGGGGTGAGCGTCAGGATAGTGTCCCGCGCCCGCGCCATCAGCTGCCTGATGGGGATGTGCCGCTTCTGCTTGGCGAGCTCGTTCGCGAGCAGCGGCGTTTCCGTCCAGTCGCCTCGCGCCCCCGATGACCGCCCTTTGGGGAGCGGACGCGAAATGACGCGCGAGATGACCTCGGCCCGATGCTCTCGCTCAACCCTTGACGCCAGGCGGCGAATCTCATCGCGTGCGCTGTTCAACGCTTCGGAGGTCAGGCGCTTCAACCCTGGTCGCTCGGCCAGTGCGGCACCTTGAAGGGAGCGCAAGACGCACCATTCGAAACCGTCGGCAAGATTTCGCCAATCTTCCCACGGCAGGTTGGCACGCTCGAACCCTGCGATGTAGTCGCTCACGCCGGGCGTCTCCTGGCATGCGTCGCGCGCAGAAAGGAATTGCAGCCACGTCGAGAGAGCCTCGGGCGCCTGCAGCGCAGCATCGATCGACTTGATGACCTCCCCCAGCCTGACGCCGGGCCCGGCGAGCGCGGAGACCGAGACGCCCAAGGATCGAGCATGCTCTCGCTCTCGCGCGTCGCGCGCCAGCGCTTCGCCTAGCGCTTGGGAGAGATTCATCGACGCCGCGACGTGTTCCGGAAGGTTCCCGGTGAGCCACGCGTGGAGCGCCGGGGGCAGACCGATCTCGTCGAGCGCGGTGGCAGCCTCGACCGCGGCCCGTATGACCCGAGGGTCAGTCTTCTCCGCCTTCCAGGCGGCCCCCATCAGGGTATGGCCTTCCGCGCTGGACGGAATCCGGGCGGCGGCCTGTGCGAGATCGTCGAGAACGTCGGCTAGCTCGCCAAGGGCAGCGACCGGCACGTGATCACGAACGCCGGCTGCACTCGCGGGCTCCCACGCAGCACTCAGCGCCTCGAGCGCGGTGTGCACCCAGGTACCGAGCGTGCAGAGATCGTCGCGACGCACGCCGGCAACCGCGAGAACGACCTGCCCCGCATTCGCCACGAACGCTGCGAGCTGATTCAGGAGTGAAGCGTCCGCGCGGAAGAGCACCTCCCTCGCCCACAGCGCCCGGGGCTCGTTCCCCGGAAATACCCCACGGACCTCGCCGGCCCAGCGGTTGACGAGCAGCGGCACGCGAAGTGACGAGTTCAGGCCGCGTGACGCGGGTCCGAGAACCGCACGGTTGCGCTCGCTGTTGGTGAACGCTGCGAGATCGTCCAGGTAGTCGGCTGCGGCCTGAAGAAGTGCGGCCATCTCTTCGACAGGAGCTATTCGGCCGGTGGAGAGCTCCAGATACGCTCGTTTCGCGGCCCGGAACGCTCTTCCAAAGACACGTTGGAACCAGCCGCTCGTCCGCAGCGTCGTTGCATGGGAACGGAGCGTCTTGCTTTCGATCGCCCGCCAGCCGGAGAGGCGGCCATCGATCCGAGCAGCGGCGTTCTCGAGCGAGCTCAGCTCCGCAGAGATCCGCAGCAGCTCACCGTCGTCACGGAGCCATGGGTCGAGGCGGTTCGAAAGCACCTCGGGATCGATGCCCGCGATCATCTGTGAAACGCGCAGCAAATTTCGAACGCCGCTGTCATCCCAGCCACCTGGCAAACCAAGCGTCACCCCGAACGCCTGAAGCCCGTCCAGGGCACGCATGTAGTCGCGCACCCATACAAGTTGCCCGCCTAGCCAGCCAGACAGTGCTCCGACTGTCGAGCTTTCGAGAAACTGTCCGAGTGGCACCGCGGCGGCGACCAGCGCTCTCAGGTCTTTGCGTCGAGGGACCGCTCTCGCGATGTCGCACGAGGCCACCGCGCGTCCGGCCATGGTGGCGTAAGTCTCGAGCGCCTGAGCGCAGTCCAAGGCGCGCCGCCGAACGGCGACGTCGGACATACGCCCGACGAGCTCGACCGGAGTAGACGGGTCGAGGGAGCTGGCCTCGGCAAGCTGCCGAACTAGGTCGCGCGCTTGGGAGATCGTCAGCGGCGTCGCATCAAAGCCGATCCGCGAGAGAACCGCGCACGCTTCGTGCAATGAAGCCTGCCAGCGCTGCAGTGCAAAGGTCAGCGCGCCGGCATTGTTGCGGGGCCCCCAGCGCTGAACGAACGACCATGGGGCGATTGGCTTGGGGCCCATCCCGGAAATCGCGCCCTCCAGCGCCGTCAGCGCGGCACGGGCATTGACCAGAGCCTGTCGGTCGATCTCGCGTGCGTGGGGGATCTCGATCGTGTGCAACGTGGAGATCTGTGCCGCAACAACCTGGCGCAACTCCAGCTCTCGCCATACTCCGTCACGGAGCGACACGCCCAGGCGGCCGAGAGGTGCTGCCATCGCGCGACTGTAGTTCTCGATGAGCGACCGTCTTCCCTCCAGCTCATGCACGGAGCTCTTGTCTCGAGGCGGTCGGTCCTCGCGAGCGTTCTTCGCCATCCGGAGCGCATCGAGCACATCGGACTTCTTCGCCTTGGTCGAATGTAGTGCGAGGCAGAAGCGGCCCACCCCGGTCTCGTCCAGCCGCTTCTTCACGACGTCGAGCGCCGCCATCTTCTCTGCGACGAAGAGCACTGTCTTGCCATCGGCAAGCGCCGCACCGATGAGATTCGTGATCATCTGACTCTTCCCGGTACCGGGCGGCCCCTTGACCACGAGACTCCTTCCAGCGCGGGCATCCGAGATCGCGGCAAGTTGGGTTGAATCGCTGGCCGTGATGAGGCGCAGCAGATTGTCGGTACTCGTAGTCGGCTCCTGCGGCGATCCGAGCAAGAGCGAGCGCATGACCAAGTTCGAAAGGCGACCACCGCCTCGTTGCCACCTGGCTGAGGAAAGGTCCTCGTACATCACCTGACGTGCGAAGGAGAGGGCACTGATCGTGACGAATCGACGTACACGCCAGCGTGCGCAGGTGGAGATGGCTTGCTCGACCTCGTGCAGGTACGAATCGATGCTCCGCTCCTCCACAAGATCGTCGAAGCTGGGCAGCTCGAGGCCGATGTCGCGCTTGAGCCGGAACTGAAGCGTGCGGTTCGGCTCGGGCTCTTCCGCCGAGCAGACCACTCGCTGTTGATACTCACCGCGTTCGCGCAAACGATCGGCGTCGAGAGGCAACAGCACGAGGGGAGAGAGCAGGGGCGTTGAAGATTGCGGGGTCTCGTACCACTCGAGAAACCCGAAGACGGCGTACAGAGAAGGAACGCCCAGCTCCTGCAGCGACGTCAGGTGCTCCTGACGCATGCCTTCGAGTCGCCGCGCGGTTTCCGGCGGATAGTGGAGCACCTGGATCACCGAGTCCGAGTGCTTGGCCGGCACAGGTCCATCTCGCTCGGGCAGCTCGAGATCGGGAGCGATACCAGCTGCACGCGCGGCTTCATCGATCGGTAATCGCGGCGCACCAGTCCCCTCACGTGGATCGGGAACTGCTCGAAAGCGATAGGTTCGCCCTGCGAGCATCCCGCGGTACAGCTCCTCCGGCAGCTCGTCCACCACGCGCACTTGCGTACGAGAACGCTCGGGATGCCGGAAGTTGATCAGACGGTTCCGGTTGCTCAGATCGAGCAGCTTCTCGCGTAGCCGCTCGACTTGGCGGTCCGCGAGCTGAGCCGCGGCTGACTCGGAGTTCGACGGCCGCCCCACGTCCCTACCCCGCTGAGCCCGTGTAGCGGAACATCGATTCCCCGCTGGGAAGTGTCTCGATCGCGACGATGTCCACACCGGCGTTCGACAAGCGACGGCGAAGCTGAACGACGAAGCCGTTCACTCGATTCGGCGGCTTGCGCATCCGCTGCGCGACATCGCTCGTCTTCAGCGAGCCGTTCTCCTTGAGGAGCACCAGGAACGTCCGCTCGTCGGGTGACAACCTGGCGAGCGCGTCCGCAGGTACCGGGAGCGCATCAGCTCGCTGACCGGCGTCGAACAGATCCATCTGCGGCTTCGGTGTCGGCATCGGTGTCGATGTCGGAGGCTCCGGCGTGCGTCGAACGGGTTCGACCACGCGCAGCGCACCGCGGCCGAACCACCAGGCGGGTTCGTCGGCTTGCAGGCCATTGGGCTCGAGCCAGGCGAGGGGAACGATCATCTCTTCGAGGCTACATCCCCCGTGGAAGCCGACTTGCTGTCCACCGAGATACGCTCCGCTCTTCCAGGCGAAGGCCCGACGGCCCGGCGGCCCGCCGAGTCCCGCCACATCGATCTCGAGGAAACCCGATGGCGGCGCTGCGCCACCAGCAAGCGGCACGTAGCGCGGCGTTGCACCGTCGCCTGCGCGGAGACTGTTGTCGACGAACGGGCTGTGACCGTGGTCCGCGGTGACGAGGACACGACGGCCAGCGCGCAGTGCGGTCTCGAGGCTGGGGCGGAACGCCATGATCGATTCAGGGGAAATGCGGACGACGGCGCCAGTGTTGCTCGAACCGATCTGGTCGTCGACCGCGTTGAACACGGCGCCCACGACCTGGACGCCGCGGTCTCGAAGTGTGTCCAGCAGCCGCTGGCCGCCGTCGGACAGATCACCCTTGAGGAAGAGCTCGCGGGTACGGTCGCCCAGCGCCGCGTTCTGGTTGAATCGCGCCTTGTCGGTCCTGGCTTCTTGCTGGTCGCGGAACACCGTCTCTGCAATGAGGGTGTCCTGCGGCAGCTCACCGAGGAAGATGGCGCCGCGAGCGTGGCTCGTGACTGTCGGCAGCGGCGATAGCGCAGGCAGCCCGGCGACGCGGCCCTCGGCGTCCGGGCGGATGCCGATCGGGTACGCCGCGTTCTGGGCGAGCTCGAACAGCAGGTCGAGGAACACGGGGTAGCTGCAGCCGTCGAGCACGACGAGGTAGACGGGCTCGTCCCCACGGTCCTGCCAGAGCGGCGCAACCAAGCGCTTCCAGAGCCGGTGGCGCGGGATCACGTCCTTGTCATGCAGCGACGCTTCGTAGCTCGCGGCCAGGGCCTGTGCGAAGGAGAGGTTGTCCTGGTCGCGCCGTTCGCGATAGCGCTCGAGAAGCTGCCGAGCCTCGGTGAGGTACCGCCCGCTGGCGGCCATGGCGCGCCGGAGCTGGAGCGCGGCCAGGTCCGCGAACGCACCACCCCGCTGGTAGCGAGTCACCTGTTCGATAATCGACGTCGCAGTAGCGCGGGGCTCGTCGAGATAGCGCGACAGCCTGCCCATCGCCTCGAGCACGGCGAGCTCGGCCTTGCCCATCGAAGCTGCACGGTGGGTGCGCAGCCACTCGAGCTCGTCGGCGGCAATGGCCTTGCCAAGCGCGGCGCGCCGCGCGAGCTCGAAGCAACGGTCGTGGAACGCCAGCGGGAGCACCCGGCTGGTCGAAAGGAGCGACGGGGTCAGCTTTCGGCGCCCCACGTCCTCAGCGTCCTGAAGTAACGGGCTGGCAGCGTCGCCAAGCTGAACCAGCGCAGCCTCGATCAGCCGGCTTACGGTACGTCGCAGGATGTTCCGATCCATGGCGATCGGATCCTCCGCCGCAGCCGCCCACAGCGGCCCCCACGCGTCCTTGGGCACCTCGACGGCGTCGACGGTGAGCACGGCCCCGTGAACCATCAACGCTCGAAGACGCTCCCGTGCGTTCTCACTCCCAACCGCCCATGCGAGAACCCGTCCTTCGTCCCCGTGCAGCGTCGGCAGCGCGTCGACGACGAGGCGTCGCACGTTCTCGGACCACACGGGCGGGTCCTTGACCCAGTGCGCGAGCAGCACCGCCGGCGCCTGCGTGCGCACATCCTCGCCGACACTCACGTCGACCAGCAGCTCCATCAGCAGGCGCCGGTCCACCACCGTCGGAAGCGTCCGGCGATGGAGCGCCAAGCTCATCTTGTCGACGTTCTCGAGGGCGAGTGCCTGCAGGTGCGGCGCGTCGGCACCGACGACACGCACCCCCAGGATCACCTCGAGAATGTCGTTGGGCGCGAGCGCGTGGACACGCCGATCCCGCGCGCGTCGAAACAGGTCGGGCGGCAGCCGTGACGCCAGCACCGATGGGATCACCGCGATCACCGGAGCCCCGCGCGCCTGCCACAGGACGTGCCGCAGCCGGATCTCCGACGCGATGCGGTGCACGGAGTACGTTCCGTGCGGCGTTTGCATCTGGGCCGGCAGATCCTCGAGTCCCTCTCCGTCGAGCACGAGCACATAGCCCGGCTCGGCCGTGCCGCCGGCTCGCTGCAAAATCGTTCGCAGGAGGAGCTGCGACGAGTCGCGCACGGTCAGTCGTCCTCGCGCGTGATGACCACGCGTATCCGGCCACGCCCGACCGCGTCGAGCTTCTTCTTGATGGTCGCCAGCATATCGCCGACCGCCGCCTTGCTGCCGAGGTTCACCGTCGCGGCGAAGACCTCCCGATCCGTTGTCGGCTTCGGCTCCGGTGCTGGCCCGGTAGTCCCGCTGCCGCTCCCGGAACCTGGTCCAGGAGCTGGACCTGCTCCGGCGATCATCTGCTTGATGAGCTGCTGCGCGCGCGTATTCCAGTCTGCGATCCACGTCCTGGTCAGCGGTCGTTCCGCGTTCGCCGCCGACAGATAGCCGACCAGATCATCGAGATGCGTCGCAGCCTCGGCACCGACGGTTGCGTGGGTTCGGCCCGCGGCGAGGTGCTCGCGCGCCTTGTCGTCGAGTCCGTTGATCGCGTCACGCCCCGACGCGACGCCCTGCACGACGACGCGTACGGGATCGTCCGCGCGCTCGGGCCACTTGCCGAGTAAGCCGATCAGCACCTTGTGGCTGTCGGTCGTGTTCTCGGCCAGAGGTGCCAGCCGCGCGTTGGCTTCGAACAACTCGTCGCGCCGGGCGCCGCGCTCGACCCCGAGGTGCCCGAGCCGCTCGTACAGTCCCTGGAGCATGGTCCTGCGCTCGACGCCCGCCGTGCGCAGGGCCGTCGCCAGCTTGTCCTGCTGTTGCAGAGAACGCTGCGCGGGCGGCTGCGGCAACCCGAGCACGTGAACCGCCAGCTCGCGCAATCGGGACCATTCCGCCGGGCTCACTAGCTTGCCGCGCTCGAGGCGCACCGAAGCCGACGCGGGCATCCCGAGCGTCACGTCGATCGGATCGCCAGAGACCGCGTTGAGCGCACGGTGGTCGCGCTGACACAGGAATCCCAGGAAGAGGTCGAGGACGAGAGGCTGCATGCCGTACGCCTCGCGAAGCGCGTCGGCGACCTCGGTCCAGTTCACGACATCCTTGTCGGTCCGTTGTAGGACGTCCTTGATGTACCGGGAATCCAGCCGCAACGACGCCTTGGTCTGGCCCAGGTTCACAAGCTCCAGCGGCCCGCCAAGGTTCTTGAGCGCCTTCGCGGTCTCCTCGTCGTAGTTGACCGACGTCGTCGCATCCGCGGGGCGCGGCGGCCGGCTGCCTCGTCGCGTGCGATGGCGAGAAGGAGGGCCCGAGCGTAGTTGTCCAACGCCGCGGGCGACCTGGCGGGCGAGGTCGCGGTCCCCATTCGTGAGGTACTTTACATGCAAGGGCAGCGGAGCGAGCCCTGAACGCCAGAGGGATCTACAGGTTGCCCGGTCACCCCGGGGCGGTGAGAGGTGAGAGGCGAGCTGAGGCTAAGCTCGCTTGGCATGGGAAACCTGTCGTCGTTCGGCTGCGTGCTGCGTGCTTACCAACCGGGTGCGCGAGCGTGCCGTGGATCCGATGGAACGGGCGATCAGGCGGACCGAATCAAGAATCATCTGTTGCCGCAGCTCTCGGTCACGACAACGAGTGCTCGCTACTTCAGCTTCCCTTGCTGGGAGCGTCGGGGCGACGACCTGCGATGGCTGGGACGCCGCTCATATGTCTAGGGACGGCGCGACGTCTTCCATGGACCTCGCGTGAGCGAGGGGGAAAGCTCGACGAGCCCGGCGCCACTCGCGCTCGTTGCGTGCGTGGCCAGGAAGGTCGGTCAATCGAGCCCGGCGAAGGACCTGTACGACTCGGACTGGTTCCACAAGGCGCGGAGGTTCGTCGAGGCGCGCGCCTGGCCGTGGAGGATCCTGTCCGCGAAGCACGGGTTGCTCGACCCGAACGAGGTGATTGCGCCGTACGAGGTGTCGCTCCTCCACATGGCGAAGGCTGCGCGGCGGGTCTGGGCGGAGTCCGTGCTGGTTGCGCTCGACGAGCTCGTCGTCAGACACCGCGCGGTGGTGGTCCTGGCGGGCACGCGGTACCGAGAGCACCTCGTGCCCGCGCTCGAAACGCGAGGGGTGCACGTCGAGGTTCCGCTCGCCGGGATGGGAATCGGCAAGCAGCTCGCCTGGCTCAAGGCGCATGCGAACGCGCCCACGGCGTAGGCGCCGGCGAGCTCTCGCAGCGAGGAACGGCGCTACCGCACGGTACGCCGCACGGCCGCGGTGAGCCGGACGAGTGCGTCGGGATCAACGCGCGCCCCGACGTGATCGATGTTCCACAGACCGCTCGATCGGATCTCGTCCGGGGCGGCGTCGAGGCCGAGCCACGTTGATGAGGGCGGATCTCGGCGCTCTCCGTCGCTGGAGAGGATCCCGATCACGTTGCGCTCGAGGTACGCTCGCTCGCTGCTTGGCCCCGGTTCGTCGTTCACGTCGAGCCACAGGACGCGCATCGCGCCGATGTGCTCGCTCACTGCAGCCTCGAGCGGCCTCTCCCGCTCCTTGTCGGCCCGCGACAGCTTGCTGGCCGCCCACAGGTCCGCGAGCCCCGGTGAGGCGCGACCCGCGCGGAGCAACGCCGTGCCGACGTGGTGACGGAAGATGGAGCTCCGATGACTACCACCGGCACCACCCCGCGGGCCTCGGTGGGTGCGAAGCCGGCCCCACAGACTGGTCGAGGTTCCGCCTGCGACGCCATGGGTACCGACCCGAACGATCCGAGGGGTGTGACCATCGCGTCGCAGCTCGCCATCCTCGAAGAAGAGGTAGAGGCCGCGCTGCGGCCATACGTGGGGGGTTCGCGCCGTGCAGTTCCATAGGCGCACGTCACCGAAGCCGTCGCGGAGCTGCTGGACCTGCGTGTACAGCGCATCAATGGGGGACAACGGGGTCGGCATGTTCTGCGGTCCCAGGCACGGCTACTTCGTCCTTCAGGCCGAGATCTTGCCGACCTCGGTCTCGACATCGTCCAGTGTCGGACGCTGGTCGGCCATCCGGGATGTGCAGTCTCTCGCGATCCGTCCCCAGGTCGGCCAACGGATCTGATCGACGTCCGTCTGCCCGGTCAGGAGGTATGCGAGTAGCTTGCCAAACGCGTAGATATCGGCGCTTGGGTGGGCCTCGGCACCATCCAGCTGCTCGGGTGGCGCAAAGCCAGGTGTCCCGTGCCCTTGGAACGTCCTGCCCTGCGTCGCCAGACGAGCTAGTGACTTGGAAATCCCGAAGTCACCAAGCTTCCATGTCTGCCGCGAGAGGAAGATGTTCTCGGGCTTGAGGTCGCGGTGGACGATATCCAGCGAGTGCAGCTCACTGAGCCCAGCGAGCACCTCAAGGGCGACCGCACGGGCCTCGCCTGGCGGCAACTCGCCGCGCGCCTTGACATGGTCGTACAACGTGCCGCCGTCAGCGAACTCGGTGACCAGAGCAAAGTCATCGTCGCCTCGTTCGAAGCCGTGCACCGCGAGGACGTGGACCGCAGCAGCGCGCTCGAGACGCGAATAGATATCCAGCTCGCGCCGGAGCGCATCGGCAGAGATGCCCGAGGTAGGTACCCGCTTGAGGAATGCAACGGAACCATCCGCGAGCGACTTGACCTTGTAGCCCTCCGACATTCCGCCCGACGGCAGCTTGCTCATCACCTCGTACTTCTCGAACAGTCGCTTCACGGCACTGTCGCCGACCGCCTGCACCACGCGCACGAGCAGGTCGCCACCGAACTCCTTGACCACCTCAGCCGATTCACGTCCCTGAACAGCCTTGCCGGTCACGGCCTCGACGCGGTCGAGCAGGCTGCGAGCGCGTTCGCGCAGGAATAGGTCGAAGTCATCAGACTTTAGCGGCTCGGGCGCGAGCAAGTGAGAACGCAGGATCGCGTCGAGGTCGGTCACTCCGTGCTCGACCACACGGGCGAGATAGCTGCTCGGCGCCTTGCTGCCGAGCCGCTTGTTGGTGCGGGCGGTCTGCGGGGTCTTGTTCAGGATGCAGTCGAAGCGCTCCTTCTTGATGCCCTGCTTCGTGCACCACGCCTGCGGAAACACATGGTGGATGTCGACCTTCTCGTCGAAGTAGTGAACGCGTTCGATCTCGTCCCCCTGAAACAGGTCGCGAGCCCCGCACTGGAGGAGCTGCGCCATGAAGCCCTTGTACGCGGCGCTGAGCTTGCTCTTGAGCGTCCAGAGGCGAGTGGGCGAGAAGTTGCAGTCGCGCACGGTGTTCGGCTCGACGCCGCCGTCGATCCATGCCGGCACCTGGACCATGTCGCGCGCGAACCGGGTCTCGGTCGTGCCGCCGTAGAGCTCGCCGAACACGCCGCACCAGTACCAGCGCAGGATCTTGCTCCGCGCCGGCTCCTCGAGGAACCGCGGCCCCAGGTACGCCGCGAGCGCGCTGAGTGGGATGAGCTGCGATGGGTACGGAACGTACGACGCATCGAAGATGCATTCGCGATCGAGCAGTTGCGCGACCCGGAGCATGCCCGCCTCGACCGCATCGGCGTGCGCGCGGTACTGGTCGAGGTCGAGCTTCAGGACGTCGACACGACGGCAGCCAGCCGCGCCCTTGCCCTCGAGCGACCGAACGTACGATGCCACCAGAGTGACGGCCTGGAGGAACTCGGCCGAGCTCACCTCGCGCAGCGCAGGCCGCAAGCCAAGGCGCGAGAAGCGCTGTTGCCAGTCGTCGCGCAGGTCGAACGTGTCGATCGCAAACGACGCTGTCACCAGCTCGAAGACATCGAGCGGCTTGCCGCCAGTGTTGACCTTCTCGAACACCATGCAGACCGCTTCGCGGCTGGTGTCCCGCGACAGCTCGATCGCGGGCAAGCGGTATGTCTGCAGGGCGCCGATGATTTGATCCTCGAATGCATCCCAGAGCTCGCTGACCTCCTTGCCGTGCCGGTGGAACTCATTGAGACCACGGCGCCACGCGCGGGTCTCGCTGCCCGAGAAAGCCGTCGATACCGGGATGCAGAACTTGTCGTACTCTAGCTGCGGCGTGCTCAGGTCGAGTTCGACCTTGCGGTCGAAGTCAGAGCGAAGCTGGCGACTCGGCGGAATCGAGAGAATCGCATCCTTTCGGTCGGCCTCTGAGTCGAGGCACGCCTTGATGTCGAGGTAGTAGAGGCGTTCGAGGTCCTCCTGCTTGCGCCCTATGGTCTTGACGGGCTGGCCGCTGCGAAGCGCCAGGTACAGGCTGGTCAGACGCTGCTGACCATCGAGCACCAGGCGCCGCTCACGGCCGCGGTTGGCCGGGGCGCCCTCGAACTCGCGGGCCTTGAAGCGTACCGGCCCGCCACACTCGAGCAGCAGGACGGCGCCAACCGGCCACCCGAGCGACACCGACGCGAGCAGGTCGCGGATGCGATCGTCGTCCCATACCCAGCTGCGCTGGAAGTCGGGCAGCTGGAGGTCGCCACGGTGGATCTCCTCGAGGAGCGAGGTGAGCTCGGGCTGGTCGGGTTTGAAGGAGAAGTTCGCCATGGGTTCCTCGGGCTTCCTGACTCGGTCCTGGCTCGGTGTCCTCGTCAACGTCGCGCGTGCGCTGCGGCGGCTCGGGGCGAAAGACGCATCACGCCTCCTCCTCATCGCCGTCGGTCTCGCTCAGATTCTCGTCGATCCAGGCGTCGAGCTCGCCGTCGTCCTTGGCGTGGGCGACGTACGATAGCACGTCGAACTGCTTGCCGAGCCTCGAGGTCGTGCGTGCGTACTCTCGGTACGAGTCGCAGGAGAAGCGACCGTCGCAGTTGCGGCAGTGGAGCGTCGCGAAGGCGATCTTGCGCCCGCCGACATTCTCGTCGAGGGCCTTGGTGCCAGCGAGGATGGCGGGGGACGGCGGGGCGAAGACGCCGTCCTCGATCTTGTCCACGGCCTCGGCGATGGCGCGGAACACGTCGTCGAGGGAGGCCGGATCCGACGGGATCGGCACGAGAGGATTCCAGCCCTCGAGTTCGGCGGCGACGCGCGCGTGATCGTCTCTCCGGAGGGCTTCGCGCAGACGTTCCGGAAGCTGGATCGCGATGATGCCCATCTCGTGGACGTTGCTGCCGCGCAGCTCACGCCAGACGTAGGCGTACACGTTCAGCTGGGCCGCGTACGACTCGCAGTTGCGCCGAACCTCGTCGCAGAAGTGCGTCTTAATGTCGTACATTCGGATCCGGTCGCCCTCGCGCACAAGATCGACCACGCCCTCGATCACGAACTTTCGGCCCTTGGGGGTCTTGCGGTTCGGCAACTGGATCCGAACCTCTGTTTCGGTGACGTTGACCGCGATGTCGCGCAACTTCTTCCAGTAGTGCTCGACCTGCTGCTGCGCCTGGACCAAGGCGCGTGGCGTCAGAACGTGAACACCGCCCTCGGCCAGCATCTGGCGATAATTCGCGGTGAAGAACTCCGCGATCTTGACATCGACGTCGGGCTTCATGGTTGGACTCCGCTCAGGTCCACGCCGTCGGCGCGTAAGCCGATGAGGTACTGGTGCAGGTCCTCGATCGTCCGGTGCACGAGGTTGCCGAAGATCGTCGTCTGCCCGCGCGAGGGCACGAACGCATAGCGGCGCTCGAGCATGTAGCGTCGCGGGCAGATCCCGTACTGGATGTAGTCGCCCGTGAACGAGTACGGCTTGGGCGTGGAGTCGTGCTCGAGCGCCTTCGGATCGACGGTCGACAGCCTGAGCTCGGCCAATGGCGTCGCGAGCCGGCTCATCGGCCCCTTGAAGGCAGCATGGTACGATTGTCCCTTGCCCTTGAACGGACACAGGATCAGCAGCTGCTGCGCTCGGGACAGCGCCACGTAGAACATGCGCGCGACATCGAAGCCAGGGGCGCGCTCCTCTGGCTCGTAGCGAATCGCGCCAAGGGTCGTGACGAGACCATCGATGGGTCGTGCCAGCGCTTGCTTGCGGAGATTGCCGAGCACCACGACCGGGAACTCCAGTCCCTTGGCCTGATGCACCGTGAGGAATGGAATTCGCCCCTTGGGAAACGGCTCGTTCTTGTCCTCATACTCGCCGTCGTCACGACGAAACACCGAGTAGAGATACGATCCGAACAGGACGCCCACGAACTTCCCATCGCGCAGGAACCGTGCGGACAACACAGGGGTCGAATCGGCCTGGAAGCGGGCCAGGTAGTCCGAGATCTGGCTGAGGTTGCAGATGGGCCCCTCGTCGGTCCCGGCCTGCGCCAGGTCGAACGCCTCCTTCAACGGAGCGAAGGCGGTGAGGTGGTAGAAGAGGTCCAGCACGCCCCAGTCGAGGGAGCACGCTCGGTTGATCACATACCCGACGGTGATCACGCGGTCTTTGCGCCGCTCGCGCTGATGGCGGAGGTACGCCTTGAGCTGACCGCTGCCCAGGAACTTCTGCGCCTCCTGGGAGAGTCCCTTCGCCGCCACGAGCGTCTTCTCCATCCGGTCCAGGTACTCGGCGTCCTCGGCGATTCCTGACCGCTCGATGGCCCGCAGCAGCGCCTGCTCGTCGCGGAGCACGCCGGCGATCTCTTCTTGGCGCGATCGAATGAACGCGGCCATCTGCCGGTCTCCACGTGTTGCGGCCTTGCCGGCTGCGGCCGCACGGGCGACCCAGTCTGCGTACTGGGGATACCGAACCTCTTCCGGCTCACCGAAGATGAGGAGATAGATCCCGAAGACCAGCAGGGATTCCTCCTGCTCCATGAAGCTGCCGGCGCGCGGCGCGTAGACCTTGAGGCCGCAGGCCTCGAGGGCTTCACGCATCTCCACGACCGCCTTCGAACCCAGCGACGGGTAAAGGAAGGCGATCTGGTTCGGATCGGTAACACGCTTCTCATCGAGCAGCTCCCGCACGGTGGCTGCGACCTCCGCGGCGACATCGGCCGGGGCGCCTGCGACCGCGGTCACGACAGCGGGGAGCTCGTCCTTGCTCGATGCACGAATCCGCTTGGCCACGCGATACGAGTTGGCCCCGCAGGTCCAGTCGTGTTCGTTCATGAACTCGTTGTAGAAGCTGACGATCCGATTGCGAGACCGATAGTTCGTCTCGAGCTTGATCGTACGGGGCACGGCGCCAAGCAAGTCCCGACAACGCTCGTGAAATTGAAGAAAGTTGTCTACCGTGGCGCCGCGGAACCGGTACATGGACTGGTCGTCGTCGCCAACCACGCAAAGATTTCGGGAGCCGGTCGCAAGGCGGAAGTAGATCTTCTCCTGAATGGTGTTGGTGTCCTGGTATTCGTCGATGATCACGTGCTGGAAGAGCCCGGTGCTCTTTTCGCTCGCGATTAGGCGCTGGTACGCATGCCACTGGAGGAGCGACAGGTCCATCTTGCCCTCTTCCTGGAGCAGTGACTGATACTCGCGATACATGCGCAGCAAGCCTCGAACCATCGGGTCGCGCGGCCGCTTGCTCGCTAGATCGAGACTCTCCTCGCTGAGCCGGTTGAAGCACGAAGCCAGCGCCGTTACGGCCCGATGACGAGACTTGCTTGAGCGGTTCTCGAAGAACTGGACGATCTGGTCGTTCACGTTCTTCCCGAGGTCACTCGCTTCGGTGATGCGCTCCCAACGTCGCTTACGGTAGATGAACCGGTACTGGTCGAACTCGTCGAGCAAGGCCGGGACCTCAGGCCGAACGCCGGGCTCCGACAGCCGCCGCTCCAGGAGCAGATAGCGACAGATGGAGTGGATGGTGCCGATGGCCATCCGCGAGATGTCGAACGGGCGGTTCAACCGCTCCGTCGCGATGGACAGGAGACCGCGCAGGCCCTCCCGGAGCTGGTGCGCTCCCTTCTCGGTGAAGGTGCCCAGGAAAATCTCGTGCGGTGGGACCTCATGAAACGCGATGAGGTTCAACGTCCGCCAGAGGAGCACGCGGGTCTTGCCCGACCCAGGTCCCGCGGGAAGGTAGAGCGGTCCCGTGGTGTGCAGGATCGCCTTCCGTTGTTCGTCGTTGGGCGAGAACTCGACGTCCGCCCACAGCGATTCGAGGGTCACGCTCATCGTGTTGCAGCCTCCGCGTCGCTCACTTGAGCGGCTGCTTGGTCCATTTCCACTTTTTGTAGGCGACGTCCATGCAGACGTCGAAGAACGACTTCGAGCGCAGAAACGTGTACTTCTCGACGGCGATAAGATCCTCGTAGTCGCCCACCTTGACGGCCTCGGCGAGGATCAGGCGGACGCGCTTTGACGCGATGTTGTAGAGCTCGCCCGAGAACCCGGCGTCGATTTTTAGGTCGACGCCGTGCATCTCGCAAAGCGAGTCGCGCTGGTACTCGTTGAAGAGCCCTTGATAGAGCAGCGCCCAGACCAGATTGCGTGCGCGCTCGAGGTAGGCGTACTTGGTAGCGCCTTTCTCGAGAATCTCTTGAATCGCGCGGCGGAGTCGGAACTGGATCTTGTATGCCACCAGGATCTGCCGGGCGTCCGCCTGGAGGTACGACTTCCGAAATGTGTTCTCGTACGTCTTCTGGCTTTCGAAGACCTCGGAGAGTCGGGACATCCGATCGATCTCGCCCTGGATCGCGAGGAAGGTCTGCGCCATGCGCCGGATCTCAATCGCCTTGCCGTGCTCGATGCCCATCGTCTCGAGGTCAGAATCCTGCATCGCCTCGAAGGCGTTCTCCTGACGCTCGTAGAAGATCTTGAGGTCGTCGCGGAACTTGTCCTCGAGCTCGAGCTGAATGGCGTCGCTCGCGCGCAGGTGCCAGGCCTCGACGGGGTTCTGCCGGTTGTTGCAGATGGTCACCCGGGTAACCAGAGCGGCGTCGTGAGTCTCGACGATCTTTGCGAGGACATGGACGTCGTCCAGCAGCGCGCCTCCCTTCGCCATGGCGGGGTGCTTCGCGTTCTCTTCGAGGAACGTCGCGAAGCTCGTCAGCGTCTGCGCGCCGTTTAGCACGCGGGGCTCTACGACAGTCGCGATTCCGTCCTCAACGCTGAGATGCCCAACCGAGAGCGTGACGCCATTGTGGTTAAAGGCAAAGTCGCGTGGGCTTTCCTTCCCGTCAAGGACATCACGAAGCGCTGCGCGAAGTGCTCGGTTGGTCGGCCGATCACCGCCAAGGCCTGCGCGGATGTTGCGATCGAAGAGCCGCGCCCCCATCTCGAGATGCATGGCATGAAGCTTCATGAGCGGAACGAAGCCGACGTGCATCCGGTCCCCGGAGTCGAGCTCCCTGCGCAATGTGCCGTCAGCCAACGGCACCTTGTAGATGTGCGTCTTGTCCTGGTTGGAGACACCACCCACCTTCTGCGTCTTGCTCGAGACGAACTCGACAGTGAAGCCAACCTCCCGACCACCAAAGTACTGGTCGATCAAGTACTTCTTGGCCTCCAAGTCCTCGCGCTTGGCCCCCAGCGCTTTGCTCTCGTCGGCATCCTGGGCGTCGCCGGTGAAGACGAATTGGATCAGCACCTGGTCGATGATTGCTCGGTTCTCCTTCAGGTCCGCCTTGAGCTGAAGCAGCACCTGGTTGAGCTTCTGATCTTGATTCGGGTTGCCGAAGATGCGCTCCATACCCGCCGAGATCAGGCGATCCATCGTGCCCTTGAACTGCTGATAGCTGTCGCTCCACTTGAATTGGTAGAGGTAGAGGTTCCGCCGCTCTGGATCGACGTGGAAGGCGTCGAAGCCATAGTCGTTGCCGCCGAACGCGACCTTATGGGCGTGTTCCTCGACGGTTCCGCCAAACTTTCGGGCAAGGTAAAGAGGGGCAAAGTAGTCGTTCTTCGTTCCGCCCAGCTTCTTGCCGTGATCCGTCCACGCCTGGTCCAAGTCCTTCTGGGTCACGCTTGCGCTCATTGTTTTCCTTCGCAGGCCGCAGGCAGGGGATCCCAGTAGACGCATATGTGGAGCGATCCAAAGGACTCCCCCTTCCTTGGAACGTGTTGCAGCGTAGCGAACTTGGCGGACCAGGTCCGCCTGCGCAGCAAGATCTTGCTCACCTCTCTGGTATGAAACATTGCGCAGACAGTGGGCAACCAGTGAGGACTGTTGGCTCCCCCATTGCGTGGTGAACGCCGAGTCAGCGCGAGCCGTGGCGCAATTCGTGGGGCGCCGCCGCCAGTGAGTATTCTGCACGACGCTTCAAGAGTGCTGGTCCTGTGGTCGTGCTCTTGGCGGCCGGAACAACTCGGAGGCATCAATGCACCGCGTTGCCCACCTGCCGCTGGACAGAGCCGCGGTGCCGACGATGTTCCCGTCGTCACGAAACGCCTGGACGTCTCGAGCGCGTCCTCGGCGCGCTTGATCGTCGCTTCGTCAGCGGGCAGGCCGAAGCGCGCACCGCGCACTTTGCGCATCAACGAGATCGCTTCGCGACAACGCACGAGCGAATTCGAGCCCTCTCCACCCCGAGCGATCATGGCGCAGCCACTGGAAGACCTTGTGGTGTGATGTTGGTGGCTCGCCAACCGAGACCACGGCAAACCGAGGGCCCGGGAAGTAGTATTGCCGTCGGACCGCTGGCAGGCCTGGGAAACACGAGGCCAGCCTGAGGACTGCGATCGCGAGGTCGAAACGACGACGAGAATGAGGCAAGCGAAGTTGCTGGCTGGATTGACTACGGGTTGGTGATTGTTTCCGACAGCCAACGGTGATCTCGCTGTGTTGGGTGCGAATCGGAATCCGTTCGCCGTTACCGGTCACAGTCTGCCCACGATGGTGCGAACGGGGTCGCGGTCGTGGACAGTGACCTGGTCGTGGCAGGTTCGTTCCTCGGGCTCATCGACATCCTCGGTCACATGCTCAACAATCCGAGCACCATGGGCGAGGGAGATGCATTCCTCATTCGCGAGTAACCGCACGCCGCTTCGCGTCGCCTGTTGCCTGGCTGCCCTGGCGCTCGGGGGCGCTGCGTGCGGCAAGGATGCGGGCGAGAAGAAGCGGGTAACCGCCTCCAAAGCGTCTGGTCCTTGGGCATCCAGGGCTACCGACAACGTTGTTCTCAAGTGGCGCGCCGCGTGCGGCACCGATGCCGTTGGCCACCGGCTCGGCGACAACATCCAGCTCGACTTCAAGAGCGGGACGGTCACCGATCGAAAGGTGTGCTCTCTGCAGTATCGCGAGGCGACGCGCGACATAGTGAGCGCGAGCATCGTCATCAGCTCGGCCGCGCCACCCGCCACGCTCTACGGACAACGCGCCACGATCGACAAGATGGTCCGCGACCTCATCGTCGCGCTCGTCCCGGAGCCGTCACAGGCCGCGCTGACCGCGGCATTGGATGCGAAGCGGGCGGGCGAGTTCGACCTCGAGGAAGGCCTGCGCGCGCAGATCATGCAGCGCGAGGACACCGGACTGCTCACCGTTGCTGTGAACGTCCACCTCGCTCAGCCGGTAGCCGGCGCCAAGAGCGCTAATTGAGGAACGGCTCGCCGGTAACCCAGAGCGGGACGGCGTTGCCCGTCGTGTCGGTTCCGAACTTCACGTCGCCAGGACTCATGCCGCGCTCGTCGCTCAGCAGGGCGCCGCCGGCATCGTTGAAGTGGTAGAGGGCCGCCGTGTCCGCATCCGCCGACGCATAGGCTTGGGTCTCGGGCATGAAGTCGGCCGTGTAGCGCACGACGGTCGAGACTCGGAGTTCGTCCACGAACCCGTTGAGATTGATCAGGCCCGCCTGCTCGAACTTGTCCGCGCCGATCACCAGGAATGGATCCTTGGGGGCGCCCGTGCTCCCGTTCTGGAAGCTCACATCACCCGCCGGTCCCATCGCCGTGCCGTTCATGACTCCGTCGAGGTAGACCGTGACCGCGCGCGTGCCGGCGTCCCGGGTCACCGCAACGTGATGCCACCCGACGGTGAGCGCCGTCGAGCCGCAGATCCCGATGCCGCTCGTCCCTTGTGAGAGGCCGAACGCGACGCCGTTCGCGAAGACCGAAAGGCCGAACTCGCCGTTCGGGCCATTGGCCATCCGGTCGCGGTCCAGGATGATCATCCCGCTCTTCCAGCCGTCCCGACCGGTCTGGCAGGTCGCGGGGGGCTGCGTTCCCGCGCCTGCCACCCGGAACCAGAGGTCGATCGTGAAGCTGCCGGCACCGATGTCGGCCGGCACGTGCGGGTCGATCCGGATCTCGACTCGGTCGGCGTTTGTCGTGTGACTGTTGAAGAAGCGCAGCGAGCCGGGGCTCCCCCCCGGCGGAGCGTCGACGACGTTCGGGATGCCGTCGGTGCCGCCGTCGATGAACTGGATGGCGTCGCCGTCGCCAGCATCTCCGTTGGTGTTGTTTCCGTCGTCGCCACCGCCGCAGGCAGCCGTGAGACACATCGACGCGACGAGGAACCGCACGGGGTACGAGTGTACAACTTCCTTTGAGGACCGTGGCGGGACAACACCGGAGCGCCCGGGGCGGGTTGCGAGATCCCGCCGCTCCCGATGCGCGCCTAGTCTGATCCCGCTTCAACCGTCAGTCTCGGCCCGTGCCCGAGGTCCTCACCGTGGAAGAGACCGCCGCCCTCCTCCGCTGCGAAC